>Ga0208592_1000004_pt1 | contig 81757 bp, 87 predicted proteins | sample LakMenE18May10ns_FD_150712 | JGI IMG/M metagenome (GOLD analysis project Ga0208592, IMG submission 150712) | Freshwater microbial communities from Lake Mendota, WI - 18MAY2010 deep hole epilimnion ns (SPAdes) | ecosystem: Environmental > Aquatic > Freshwater > Lentic | place: Lake Mendota...
CGGCCCGATGCGTGCGAGGCAGCGCTTCGCGTGCGGGCGTGGGGAGAGGCGCACCAGGTTTCTGTAGTGCATGCCGAAGATGTTGTCGATGAAATGACGGCAACTTTGCCCGATCTGGTGGTGTCGCTCGGTGGCGATGGAACTGTTCTACGAGCCGTACAAATCTTGAGTGGCCACAATGTTCCGGTTCTCGGAGTCAATTTTGGCACCCTTGGCTATCTCACCAGTGTGGAACCATCGCAGCTACTCGATGTGCTCGAGTCGCTGCGTACCGGAGTGATGCCCAAAGATGCGCGCCTTGAAAACCGCATGATGCTCAAAATTCATGTGGCACAAAAAGACGGTGGTCGGCACACACTACGTGCATTGAATGAAGTAGTCGTAGAAAAAGTGGAGTCTGGTCATACTGTGCGTTTAGAAGTAGCAATCGATCAAAGTGTTTTTGCCACGTACTCAGCCGATGGCCTCATTGTGGCAACGCCCACTGGTTCTACTGCATACTCTTTGTCGGCACGTGGGCCTGTTTTATCTCCACAACACCGGGCAATGGTGCTCACACCAGTGTCTCCGCACATGTTGTTCGATCGGTCGTTGGTTCTCGACCCAGCCGAAGAAGTATCTATTACCGTGCGCGGGCATCGCGATGTCACCTTGTCGGTTGATGGCTTGCTTTTTGTCTCTTTGAAGCCAGAAGACGAGGTACGCGTGGTGAGTGATACCGCCACAGCGTGTTTCTTGCATATCGGCCAACAGCGGTTCCATCACATCTTGCGCCAGAAGTTTGGTTTAGGAGACGATTAATGCTGGTGGAATTGCATGTTCATCAGTTAGGCATTATCGACTCCGTCACACTTGTCTTTAAAAATGGGCTTACTGCCTTTACGGGCGAAACTGGTGCGGGCAAGACCATGATGATTGAAGCTATTCACTTGCTCGTGGGTGGGAAAAGCGATGTCTCGATGGTGCGCCATGGTTGTGATGAAGCACGTGTCGAAGGGCGTTTCGTTGTCGGTGACGATGAAGTTGTTTTGAGCCGCGTGATTCCCGTGCAAGGGCGTTCGCGCGCCTATATCAATGGCAATTTGGCGACCCTTGCTCAACTCGCTGAGATGGGTGGTGAACTCGTCGACCTGCATGGTCAACATGCGCACCAGAGCCTTCTTCACGAAAAAGCTCAACGCGTCGCTCTCGACCAATTCGCTGGCGTCGATATCTCTCCCGTCGCACAGGCGAAGGCTGAACTTCGCCAACTACGCCAAGAACTTGAATCTTTAGGTGGCGACGAACGTGCCCGAGCGAGAGAAATTGACCTTCTGCAATTTCAAATTGATGAAATTAGTGCAGCTGCTATTTCGTCAGGCGAAGAAGACGAAGAACTGCGCAAAGAAGAAGAGGCGTTAGGTAATGCTGAGTCGTATCAGGCGGCTTTGCGTGGTGCTTACGCCTTTCTTTCTGAAGCCAACACGCAAGTATCGTCCGGTACAACGAATGCCAGCGATGCGTTGCGATCGGCACTTGGCTTATTACAAGGCAAGGAGGCGTTCACTGAAGTAGCGCAACGCCTTTCCTCACTAGCAGCCGAACTCGACGATGCCGCGGCGGTCATCAGAGATCTCGCCGAGGCAAGTGAAGAAGACCCCGAACGCTTGGCCGAGGTGAGTGCTCGGCGCAAGGCTCTCAGCGACCTCTGCCGTAAATATGGCCCATTGCTCGCCGACGTGTTGGAGTACAGCCGTGCAACCACCGAGCGCCTGAACGACCTGCTGGGCTATGAACAACGTGCCCGTGATCTTGAGGCGTCTATTGCTGCTGCAAATGATCGCGTACGAAAAGCAGAAGCTGTGGTAAGAAAAAAGAGAATTGAAGGAGCTCCGCAGTTCGCTAAGGCGGTACAGAAGCATCTTCGTCTGCTCGCACTGCCTGAAGCAGTGTTTCAAGTCGACTTTGCGCCAGAGTCGCACGACCCATCAGGCGATGGCTTGAATTTCTTGCTCTCTGCCAACCCCGGCAGTCCACCTTTGCCGTTGTCAAAAGTTGCCTCGGGCGGAGAACTGGCAAGAGTCATGTTGGCGTTGCGTCTGGTTCTCACGCAGTCACCTCCAACGCTCATTTTCGATGAGGTTGATGCAGGTATTGGCGGCGCAGCAGCGGTGGCAGTTGGTAAGGCGCTGGCTGCAGTCGGAAAAGGACACCAGGTGTTTGTGGTCACGCATCTCGCCCAAGTTGCTTCTCAAGCGCATCAACAATTGGGTGTCTCGAAAGAGATCATTAAGAAAGTTACCTATGCCCGCGTGGGTGAACTCACCGGGGCCGCGCGGGAAAGTGAGATCGCTCGCATGTTGTCGGGTGGAGCGCTCACCGAGGTGGCCGTTGCTCATGCCCAGGAGCTTCTGACACATTCTTCCTAGCCCATGTTTTCATGGTATGTTGTTATTCCGTCAAGGAGTTGTTGACACAAGCCGACGGGAGAAGTGAAATGCCAAAGCATATTTTCGTAACAGGTGGTGTTGCGAGCTCGCTCGGCAAAGGTCTCACTGCATCGTCGCTCGGACGCCTACTGAAATTGCGTGGTTTGCGCGTCACCATGCAAAAGCTCGACCCGTACATCAACGTCGACCCAGGCACCATGAATCCTTTTGAGCATGGTGAAGTGTTTGTGACCGACGATGGCGGCGAAACCGACCTCGACTTGGGTCACTACGAACGTTTCATCGATGAAAATCTGTCGCGTAGTTCCAATGCAACGACAGGTTCTATTTATCAAGCTGTGTTGGCCGCAGAGCGCCGTGGCGACTATCTCGGAAAAACCGTCCAGGTCATTCCGCACATCACCGATGAAATTAAGCGTCGTATCCACCGTGTCTCTACCGACGATGTTGATGTGGTCATTACTGAGGTGGGTGGCACCGTTGGCGACATTGAAATTTTGCCGTTTTTAGAGGCAATTCGTCAGTTCCGCAACGAAGCTGGCCGCGACAACGTGTGCTACATCCACGTCACGCTGGTTCCTTTTATTGGTCCGAGCGGCGAGCAGAAAACTAAACCCACTCAACACAGCGTGACCGAGTTGCGTAGTCGTGGCATTCAGCCCGACATCATTGTGTGTCGTAGTGAAGAACCGCTCAGCCAAAGCTTGAAGCGCAAAATTTCTAACGTGTGCGACGTTCCTGAAGCAAATGTTATTAACGCAGCCGATGCGCGCAACATTTATGAGCTTCCCATCATCTTGCATGAAGAAGGCCTCGATGTTGTTGCTTGCGATACTTTGCGTTTAGAAACAGAACTTGATCTTTCCTCTTGGGAGAATTTCGTTGAGCGCGTAGAAAACTCAGTGCGGCCAGTGCGTATTGGTCTCATTGGAAAATATGTTGAATTGCAAGATGCGTATCTTTCTGTGGTGGAAAGTTTGAAGCACGCTGGATTTCATCACGGTGCAAAAGTCGAACTGGAATGGATTCAAGCCGAAGAAGTGGAAGGTCTCCTCACCGCAGGCCGCGTCAGTGATCTCGACGGCATCGTGATTCCCGGTGGCTTTGGCGGCCGTGGCGTTGAAGGAAAGATTGCTGCGGCTCAATACGCTCGCGAGAACAATTTGCCATGCCTAGGTTTGTGCTTGGGTATGCAGGTCATGACCATCGAATTTGCTCGCCATGTATTGGGCCTTACGCAAGCGAACTCCACCGAGTTCGACCCATCAACCACTGCTCCTGTCATTGATCTCATGTACGATCAGCGTGAAGTATCGAATAAAGGCGGCACGATGCGTTTAGGTGCCTACTACGCAGTGTTGACCCCGGGGTCTCAGGTAGCAGCAATGTATGGCGAGCCTGTGGTGAGTGAACGTCACCGCCATCGCTATGAGTTCAACGCGCAATTCCGTAGTCGCTTTGAAGAGAATGGCTTTTTGTGCAGCGGTACGTCTCCCGACAAGCGTCTTGTTGAGTTTATTGAACTCACCGATCATCCGTTCTGGGTCGGAACTCAGGCGCATCCAGAATTTAAGAGTCGCCCAGACCGTGCGCACCCTTTGTTCATCGGTCTCATTAATGCTGCTTTGAACTACCGCGAAAGTTCATTGAGCGCCTCGTCTACATCGCAGCGCTAAAACATGGGATTCGTCTCACGGTCGCAAAAGCTATTGCATCAGTGGGCAGTGTGGACACTTGTTGAAGATCACTTAGAAGATCCCTCTGGCGCAGCTTTTGTTCGTACCTATGTCAATTCCCCAGGAGCCGTTGGAGTGGTGGTGCTACATGTGAATTCGCTTGCAGAACTCAAAGGCGCACAACTATCTGATGTGAAAACAACTTTGGTGCGTCAGTTCCGTGCGCCCTTTGGAAAAGAACTGTGGGAAATACCTGCAGGAATGCGCGACGTCGACAGCGAACCTCCTGAAGTAACTGCACATCGAGAACTGGCAGAAGAAGCAGGGTTGGAAGCCTCTGTGCTTGTGCGGTTGGGTTCCATGGCGTCTGCGCCTGGTATCACGAATTCAATGGTGGAAATTTTCGCTGCATGTGGGTTGCGTGAGGTGCCCATCGATCGACATGGCCCGGAAGAAGAACACATGCAGGTGAGGGTAGTTACGGTGGCTGATGCGCTCGAAGAAGTGCGTCGTGGGGACATCACCGATGCAAAGACCATCATCGGTCTGCAGTGGGTGAGGGATCTCCTCTGAAAAACGCCGAGGTGTCCGACGTCGTCTTTCCCGAAGTCGCTGAAGAGTTCTTCAATTGGCTCGTCGTAGAGCGTGGGCGGGCGGCAAATACCGTTGAGGCGTATCGGCGCGACATAGCGCAATACCTTTTGTACCTCAGTGACAAGCGGTCGAATCTTATGAAAGCCCAGGTGGAAGACGTAGAGAATTTTCTCACGCAGCGGTTGGAAAATGGGGCGGCGAAGTCGAGTCTGGCCCGACAGTTCTCTGCACTACGAATGTTGCACAGATTCATGGTGGAGGAACGCTTTCGTAAAGATGACCCAGCGGTGATGGCGGAAGGTGTAGGTAAACCCGCCGGCATACCAAAGCCTCTCAGTGAAGACGAAATGACGCTCCTCATTGGTTCAGTTGTGGGCGATGAACCTCGCCAACTGCGCGACCGAGCAGTACTTGAGTTCCTCTATGCAACCGGTGCCCGCGTATCTGAAGTATGTGGGCTCAATTTGTCTGATCTCGATATGGAGTCTTCACTGGTGCGACTCTTTGGAAAAGGTTCGAAAGAACGTGTTGTTCCCTTTGGATCAATAGCGCACGGTGTGCTTGGTCAGTGGCTGGCATCGGGGCGTTACGCATTAGAACCAGCTCAGTGGCGGCGCAGAGACGACGCCCAAGCAGTATTTCTCGCCAACCGCGGCGCTCGTATAAGCCGCCAAGTGATCTTCAACATTGTGAGAGAAGCCGGACTACGAGCAAAGATAGACCGCGATATTTCGCCCCACGCTCTGCGTCATTCATGTGCAACACACCTGCTCGACCATGGGGCAGACCTGCGTATTGTGCAAGAGATGTTGGGTCATGCCTCCATCTCTACAACTCAGGTGTATACCCGCGTATCGCAAGAACGTCTGTGGCAGGTATACGGCGCATCGCACCCAAGAGCGCGGCACTAGATGACTCTTCACATCGTGCACCTTTACAAACGCTGGAGAGGAATGGGAAAGAGCCTGGGAGTGGTGTCGGCTGACGATCTGGATGATGTTCAAGAATTATTGAGCGAAGCAGAGTTTCAACTGTGGTGTGCCATGGCTGTCGCAGACCAAGTGCATTCACTTCAGGTATTGCGTATTTTTGAGCGTCTAGAGCCAAATGCACAACGCTTCGACAAATGTGCAGCATTGCTTCACGACGTCGCTAAAGCAGTTTCGCCAATGAGCAGAATGGAACGGTCTCTCGCAACGTTAGGAAGTTTTCGCCGCGAGCGTTGGCGGTGGTACCGCCAACATGAAGAAATGGGCGTGAATGCACTGCTGAAGGTGGGGTCTCATCAGCGCACCATTGATCTCGTGCGCCGCAGTGCTCAAGATGAGGTTGCTCTGCATCTATACGCAGCAGATGACTCGGTGTAATCATTCAGGCAAAAAGCCCACTGCATTTTTTGCTCGAGCAACGGTAGCGCTTGCAACAATGCGAGCTTTTTCTGCACCTACGCGTAAGAGGCGTTGCAGTTCACCGCGGTCGTTCATTAACTCGGTGTATCGAGCCTGAATGGGGCTCATCATGGCGCAAACTGCTTCTCCTGCGTCTCCTTTGAGCGCGCCATATTGCGTATAAGAGTTTGCTAGTTCTTGTGGTTTTTGTCCTGTTGCTGCCGACAAGATGTCGAGCAAGTTCGCAATGCCCGGTTTGGTGTCGCGGTCGTAAGCCACTTCGTTGTCGCTGTCGGTGACGGCGCGTTTGAACTTTTTCATGATTGACGCAGGGTCATCGAGAAGATAAATGCAACCAGCTTCGTTGGTGGTTGATTTTGACATCTTGTTTGTCGGCTCTTGGAGGTCCATAACGCGGGCGCCAAGTGCAGGTGTTACTGCTTTGGGCAAAACAAATGTGTCGCCGAAGCGATGATTAAAACGCATTGCTATGTCGCGAGTAATTTCGATGTGCTGTTTCTGGTCGTCACCAACGGGAACTTCGTCGGCGTCGTACAACAAAATGTCTGCAGCTTGTAGGGCTGGGTACGTAAAGAGACCCGCAGAGACAAATTCAGCTTCACGCTTTTGCGACTTATCTTTGAACTGTGTCATTCGCGACAACTCACCGTATGAGACTGTGCACTCCATCATCCAAGAAAGCGTTGTGTGCTCAACAACATGGCTTTGCACGAAAACTGTCGCTACTTCGGGGTCGAGACCAACAGCAAAGAGCATTGCGGCCAACTCGAGCGTGTTTTGGCCAAGTACCCCTGGCGACTCGGTCACTGTGAAGGCGTGGAGGTCGACGATTCCGTGAAATACGTCATTTTGATGTTGTCCGTTCACCCACTGTTGGAGGGCTCCTAAGTAATTGCCCAGATGAACAGCGCCGGTTGGTTGGATGCAAGATAAGACACGAGCCACGGGCGGACTGTAGTCGTCGAAAGGGGTCTCTGGCGAGTATGTTTTCAGATGTGAGTTATGACGTCTCTACGGCCGTATTTGAGGGCCCATTCGACCTCCTCTTGCACCTCATTTTGAGGGAGCAGGTCGATATCCACGAAGTCTCGCTCAGCACCATTGTCGATGCATATCTCACCGAAATTGAGAAAATGCAGGAGCTCGACCTCGATATTGCCACTGAGTTCCTACTCATTGCTTCCACGTTGGTCGAACTCAAGGCGCGGCGCTTGTTGCCCGGCAAAGAGAACATCGACCTCGACGAGGAATTCGCCTTGTGGGAAGAGCGTGATCTTCTGCTCGCACGTCTCCTGGAATGCAAGACCTTTAAAGACGTGTCGTTGGTATTCCAGCAATTGGCAGACCTCGCCGACCGAGCATTTCCACGCACCACTGGGCCCGATGAGAGGTTCTCAAGTTTGCTTCCCGATCTGATGGAAGGCGTGACCCCTCAAAAGCTGCACAAAGCTATTTTGAAAGCCCTCGCACCGAAGCCAGAACCGCAGATCGACCTCTTCCACGTAGCGCCAGTTCGGTTGAGTGTTTCTGAGGCAGTGAGTGAATTGATGAGCTCATTGCCAAGCATGAAGGCCATTACCTTCCGCAACCTCACCCGCGGCCATGAAGTGCGACTCGAAGTGGTGGTGCGGTTCCTTGCAATTTTGGAAATCTATAAGCAAGGTTTCATTGAACTCAGTCAAGATGATCGCTTCGGTGATATTGAAATTCACTGGATTGGTGATGAAGGTTTCGCCTCCGTCAATTCATTCTCTATCGACGACTATGAAGGTTAAGTAGAAAGTTTCTCATGTCAGACGAATTGCTTAATATGAACGACGACGCTTCATTCATCACACCTGAAATTATTCGGGCGATGGAAGGCATTTTGATGGTGGCTATTGAGCCAGTTCCTGGCGAATTGTTAGCGCAATTATTCGAAGTTCCCGTTTCCATTGTTGAAGAGATGGCCGCTCAATTGAGCGCTGTGTATGAAGAGGCCGGACATGGCTTTCAACTCATTCAAGTGGCAGGTGGATACCGCTTTCAAAGCCACCCGGCAGTTTCTGCATATGTAGAGCGTTTTGTGCTCGACGGGCAGCGCGCTCGTCTCTCGGCTGCGGCACTCGAAACCCTCGCAATTGTTGCCTATAAGCAACCTATTTCTCGTTTGCAAATTGCTTCAGTGCGCGGTGTCGACCCCGATGCTGTATTGCGCACTTTGCATTCACGTGGCTATGTAGAGCATCGCGGCAACGACGACGGTCCCGGCCAGGCAGTGCTGTGGGGAACCACGCCGCTCTTTCTCGAGAAATTGGGCATCAACTCACTTGGCGAGTTGCCGCCTCTAGCTGAATTCGTTCCCGATGCGAGTGTCGTTGAGGCCTTAGAAAATACGCTGCGCATTTCTCCACTCGATGATGCAGGCTCTGCGCCAGATCAAAATCTGTGACGGAAATGCCAGATCATCTTCAGCACGAAGACACTGAATTGCATGAGGGCGAACGCCTGCAGAAAATTCTCGCCGCTTTAGGGTGGGGAAGCAGGCGAGTCTGCGAAGACCTCATCATTGAAGAGAGGGTGACGGTCAACAACGAAATCGCTATTCTCGGTCGTCGTGTCGACCCTCTAGTCGATTTGATCTGTGTTGACGGTGCGCCCGTGGGTGCTCGTCCTGACTTTGTTTATTACTTGTTGAACAAACCACAGGGAGTCATTTGCAGTGCCAGTGACCCGCAAGGGCGTGAGACCGTTATCGATTTGGTTCCCGATGAGCCGCGCGTCTTTTCTGTCGGACGATTAGATTTCGACACAGAGGGTCTTTTGTTGCTTACCAACGATGGTGTGTTAACGCAATTTCTTACGCATCCGAGTCAGGGCGTAGAAAAAGAATATTTGGTGATGCTGTATGGCTCGCCGCGTTTGTCCGACAAAGCCTTGCGCAAATTGCGCATCGGAGTTGAACTTGAAGATGGGGTAACCGCCCCAGCAAAAGTGAGTCAACGAAGTGATAATACAGTTACTGTTGTCATTCACGAGGGGCGCAATCGTCAGGTGCGTCGAATGTTTGAGGCTATTGGTGAAGAGGTGGAGCGTTTAGTACGTGTTCGCATTGGGCCACTCATGGATTCCAAACTGAAGCCTGGTGTATGGCGCGATCTCACTCTTGCCGAGCGCAAATCACTGAGCGAATTTATGTCGAAATCATCTCGGCGCTAAGTACCTCAATCGCTAGAGTGGTGACGTGTCGGTACAGAAAAGCGTCAATATTGTGGGCCTTGGGCTTATTGGGGGCTCAATTGCTGCTCGACTCACGCAAGTTGGTTTTCGTGTTCAAGGAATCGACCCGCTAGCGAGTCGTCAAGATGAGGCACTTCAGTTTGGCTACATTGCTGCAGTTGGGCTCGATGCCGATGCCCTCATCACTTTTGTATCGGTGCCTGTTTCGCAACTCGTCACGGAAGTGGAAGAGGCCCTGCGGGCAACCAAAGGAATAGTGACCGATGTCGGCAGTGTGAAGGCTCCCGTCGTGCAAGCTATTTCAGACTCTCGATTCGTCGGCGGCCATCCGATGGCTGGTTCGGAATTAGAAGGTATTCAAGGTGCAGATGCCGAGTTGTTTGAGGGCGCTACATGGATCCTCACACCGACTGATTCCACCGACGACAAGGTTTTCGCTGAAGTGGCCTCCATCGTCCAATTGATGGGTGCCAACATTCTCGCTGTGACGGCAGAGCATCATGACCGGCTCATTGCCGTAGTGAGCCACGTGCCACATTTGGCGGCAGCAACTCTGATGAGTGTTGCCGATGCGCGTTCTGAAGAGCATGCATCGGTATTGCGAATGGCTGCAGGCGGCTTTCGAGATATGACGCGTATTGCATCAAGCAAGCCAGGTATCTGGCTCGATATTTGTCGGGAAAATCGTACGGCTATTTTAGAAACGCTCGATGACTTCATCACAGAGTTGGGCCAGTTGCGCGCCATCATCGACGGTACGAAAACTAGTGAATTGGAAGATTTTCTGTCCAAGGCAAGAAAAGCTCGTTCCCATCTTCCAGCCCGTGTGCGCTCGTTGGAAGATGTCGAAGAAGTGCGGATCCCCATTCCCGATCGTCCAGGTGCGGCCGCAGAAATCTTTACACTTGCTGCTGCTCTCAATGTCAACTTGGCAAGTTTTGAAGTGGTGCATTCGGCTGAAGGAGAACGAGGTGTTGCCATCGTCCTTGTCGATCAGTCGCAAGTGGAATTATTGCGCGGTGGTCTCATTGGCCGTGGCTTCAAGCCGGGTCGTTAGTGTGTCTGTTCTTCTCCTAGATACAGCAAGTGGTCCGCTTCATTGTGAAGTTGCTGTTCCTGGGTCAAAGAGCATTGCCAACAGGGCTCTCATCTGCGCAGCATTAGCCGGAGCTGGGTCTCGCGTTGCGAATGTGCCAGATGGCGACGACACGGTCGCAATGCTCGATGCGTTACGAATATTAGGTGTGGCTGTTTCGCATGATCAAGGAGGCGTGAGTGTCACTTCTGCACTCGACTGTGAAAATGTTGAAGAGGTGAATGTTCATGCAGCGTTAGCGGGCACATCATCTCGATTTCTTACAGCTTTAGGTGCTTTACGTAGAGGAAATACGCGAATAGACGGGTTCGAAGCATTGCGCCAACGTCCGATGCGTGACCTGCATATTGCTCTTGAAGATCTTGGTGTAAATGTGGCAAGCGAGTTGGGTGAATACTCACTTCCGGTTGTTGTGAATGGTGCACATGCACATGGTGGTGAACTCAATTTGTCTAGTTCGGTCTCTAGCCAGTTCTCCAGTGCAATTCTGTTGATTGCTCCCTATCTGAGTAGCGGTCTCATATTGAACATCAATGGTGAGCGTGTTTCAGAGTCGTACGTGATGATGACTGTAGAAGTAATGAAGGCATTCGGAGCTGATGTATTCGTTGATGTTCAAGAAGAGAAGCTTCTGCGTATTCGTGTGCAGCCGGGGAAATATGTCGCTACTCAATATTTCGTTGAACCCGATGCCTCGTCGGCTTCTTACCCGCTTGCTGCGGTGGCGATTTGCGGCGGCGAAGTATTTATTGCGGGTATGAAACAGGAATCCATTCAGGGAGACACAGGCTTCGTTTCCCTCATGATGAACATGGGATGCGAGGCTCGCTGGACCAATGAAGGCGCACATCTCTCTCGTGATCCTCATATGGCGCTGCAGGGACTTTCCGTTGATCTCAAAGATATGTCCGACCTAGTACCCACCGTTGTGGCAGTTGCTCTCTTTGCACAGGGGCCAAGCACAATTACTGGGGTGGGCTTTATTCGCAATAAAGAAAGCGACAGACTTGGCGACTTGGCAACAGAACTGCATAAATGCGGTGCCAAAGTCATCGTGCTCGATGACGGCTTGGAAATCTCGCCACACCCGCTTCATGGCGCCACTCTTGCTACTCATCATGATCACCGGTTGGCCATGGCATTTGGTTTGGTGGCGCTTCAGGTTCCCGAGGTTTTGGTAGAAGAGCCTGACGTGGTCTCGAAGAGTTGGCCCATGTACTGGGAAGTGCGCGAGCAAATGTTACGGTCGTGTCGTGAGTGATGATCTAGCGAGTTCTTGGGTTGCTCAGGCCGGGCAGAGCGCTTCGGTTCAAGGAGCAAATACCGTCGTGGCCTTCGACTTCGATGGAACGCTCACTGTTCGCGACACCGTGTGGCCTTTCATTTCGCTCTTGGTTCCCAAGCGCAAGGTTCTGAAGGTATTCGCGGCCGATTTTGCTCGTAATTTGCGTGCCGTCGTGGGGCGTGATCGTGACTTCTTGAAACTGAATGTTCTCGCGAAAGCTCTTGAAGGGATACCAGCAGAGAGAGTCAACCGCATTGCCGAGATCTACGCAGATCACGTCTTAGATCACTGGATGCGGTCTGATACCTGTACGCGATTGAGGTGGCACCAGAAGGCGGGTCACACAGTGGTTCTCGTGTCTGCATCTTTTGAGAGCTATCTACGCCCTGTCGCTCGGCGAATTGGTATTGATCATGTTCTCGCAACCCGGCTCGAAGTTGTTGCCGACGCCGCGGGAGACGAACGCTTGAGCGGACACCTTTCTGGGGAAAATTGCCGGGGAGTTGAGAAGATTCAGCGCTTTCGCGAATGGGCTGCGGCTCAGCCTGGCATGGTTTTTCGGTATGCCTACGGAGATTCTTCTGGCGATCAAGAGTTACTTCATGCAGCCGGTGAAGCAATTTGGGTAAAGCATGAAACCCTCCAACCTGCGCCTTGACTTTTTGTATAAACCGATTCCTGCGCGGTTGCCGCAAGGGAAGTCTGAACAGGTAGAGAAACTCAGAATCGCAATTCTCGAGGCTCATCGCACAGCCGTTGAGAAGGGAGATCCGGTCTACATCGACCCCATCACACGGCGCAGTGTGATGACAGCTGCTTTTTTGGCCTCGCGAGGTACTTGTTGCACGAGCGGTTGTAGACATTGTCCGTACGAGTGTTAAACGGCTACGTTTGTAGAGTCGTGCGGTAAAAGCCGCCTCATACATCTAGGAGCAAATGTGTCGCAACAGCGAGAGATCCTCACGTGGGAAGGTTTCGGGGTCGCATCGCATGATCTCGCACTGAAGATTGCTGCTAGCGGTTTTGAGCCCGACATGATTTTAGCAATTGCTCGCGGAGGCTTGTTCCTTGCTGGCGCCCTTGGCTATTCACTCGCGGTGAAAAACACCTACACCATGAATGTCGAGTTCTACACGGGTGTCAACCAGCGACTCGATATGCCGATGATTCTTCCGCCGGTTCCTGATTTTGAAGAAGTGAAAGATGCAAAGATTTTGATTGTCGACGATGTTGCCGATACAGGTCACACTTTGAAGCTTGTTAAAGAGTTCTGTAATGGCCGTGTTGCAGAGTCGCGTATTGTTGCCCTTTACGAGAAGTCGCACTCAGTTGTTCATTGCGACTATGTGTGGAAGAAAACAGATGAATGGATCAACTTCCCATGGAGTGATCGTGAGCCGGTGGTCAAAAAAGCAAATATGGTGCTCGACGCCTAAAGGCTCCTCAGTACCACTTGAGCGGCATTACGTCCGCTTGACCCCCACACGCCAGCCCCAGGGAATGTTGCTGCACCTGTGATGTACAGGTTCTTGATGGGTGTTGTGTAGCGCGACAGCTCGGGCTGTTGCGAAAAGAAAATTGACATTGGCCCACCGGAGAAACTCGTGGCATGGCCTTGCGGAAGAAAAAACTCTGACTCGTAATGGGCAGGGGTTTTCACACGCCACGACGAGATTCTTGGAGTAAGTGGTTCAGTCAGCAACGTGTCAAACAGCGATAACCAACGTGAAGGTTCCTCACGCGATTCCCAACCGTCAACGAAGTTGTACGGCGTAAAGAGAGCTTCCAAACTCAAAATGTTGGTGCCCGGTGGTGCGAGCGTGGAGTCGGTCAGCGTGGGAGTGTTTGCAAGAAACGCAGGACGCGCAAGGATCTGCCCGGTTGCCATTTTCATATGACCTTCGTGAAGTTCCTGAGTATTGGGTGCAATAACGACAGTGCACCCTTCGTTATGAGTAAGAACATCTTGGTATCGGTCGTGTTGAAGAGCCTTGTATTGAATATCGCCGTGGAAAATTGCGTCAATTTTCGATTCGTACCCTTGTGACTGTGGGGTGGTGCGCCAGCGTTCAATGAATGTATTTGCTGATGAGGGGGCACCTTTCAGCCACTTCACAAAGGTGTCGTGTGGATTGCATGCGGAAATGACGGTACGGCTACGAATCACTCGACCATCAGTTAACTCAATGCCAGAGAGCAATTGGTCTTCGCAGAGAATTGCTGAGACAGGTGAAGATAAGAGGAGATGTCCTCCAAAGGATTCGTACGCCTTGAGAAGTGCATTCGGAAGAGCTCCACTTCCACCAACGGGGCGCCCCACTTGTGCGGCATGGCGCATTGCAAGGGTAATGGCGCCTAAGCCGGTGTGTGGTGTGTGCGGTGAAACACCCCACACTGTTGGGCCTTCAACAAGTGCAGGCCCAATGATTTCTGGTGAAGTGAAGTAACTCTCTAGCACCTCGGCTGCTGACGAGCGACTCCATTGCAGTAGGCGCGTCAGGCCGCGTCCGCGTCGTCTCGCCGTATTAGACATGAGCTTTCGCCGAGACGGAATGTCATTGGCGTTATCTAAAATGAGAGAAATGACAGGAAGAGCGTCTGCGACGTATTGGCGGTAGTTGTTCACCTCGTGGGGAAGCACTCGTGAGAGGGCTTCGCATGTTCTATCGAGATCATGAAATGAAGGCCACCATTTCTCGCTATGCCATGAACCATTGATTTGGGCAGGTTCTATGTCGATGTATTCCAAACCGTGTTCGTGCAATTGAAGTTCTTCAATGAGAGGGTTTGTTCGTACTGCGAGGTGATCGCAGTTGCAAATATTGACTCTGCATCCTGCAAAGGTATCGCTCGCGGCTGTTCCGCCCACTTCGCTACGAGCTTCAACGAGCAAAGTTCTCAAGCCAGCTCGGGCTAAGTATGTAGCAGTTGTGAGGCCGTTGTGTCCGGCACCAACAACAACAGCATCGTAAGAATCGTGAAGTACTGGGCTTGTTGAAGGTTGCATCGTGGAGTTTGTCAATCTGAATCGTGTACTTTTGAGGAATGACTTCTGCAAACATTTCTACCACGCGGCTTTTGGGTAACTTGCGTGCTCCACAAATTGCGCATGCTCTTAACAATACGGCAATAATCGTGCAGCCGCTTGGTGCCATTGAACAACATGGTCCGCATCTTCCACTCAATACCGACCTGGTGATTGCCGATGCTGTGGCTAGTGCAGCGGTCGAGAAAGTTGGCGAAGAATTAAATGCTTGGTTATTGCCGCCATTGGCTGTGACAAAGTCCAATGAGCATGCTTGGAGCCCCGGAACAATTTGGCTCACAACCGACACCCTCTTGCGTGTGCTCGACGACATCGGTCGTTGTATTGCGATGACAGGTGCAGAACGGCTTGTGTTTTTAAACGGGCACGGGGGGAACAGCTCGTTGGTGTCTGTAGCCAATAGAGAATTGAGACTCAAATATGGTTTGAAAACCTTCTTGGCCCATCCAGGGCTTCCTGCCGATCAAGGTGGGTTGTCTCCTGAAAATGAACTGGGAATGGGTGTTCATGCAGGTACCGATGAAACCTCAATCATGTTGTACTTGCGCCCGGACTTGGTTGATATGTCTCTCGCCGTGCGTCGGATTCCCGAGAAACTGGCGGCGAACAAGCATGTGAAATTTGGGGGCTCCGTCTCATTTGGTTGGATGTCAAACGACTTCAACGATGAGGGTTTTGTTGGTGACCCCACAGTTGCAAATGCTGAACTGGGTAAGACATTGTTCGACGGAGCTGTAGATAACTTCTGTTCAGCGTTGAGAGAAATCGCTTCATTCAACTTCGGTAAATAAACTTATGCTTCCAACGTGTCGTGGATGAGTGTTCCATGGCGAAATATAGAACGCGGTTGGTTGGCAAATGCGATGAATTCACGCACAGACTTGGCAGGCGTGAGAATGAAATGTGCGTTGGACCCGGTAGCGAGAAAGGGTAACTCTCCCGATAAACGCTGGTGAACAATGCTGCTCACAGCTTCAAAGGCATCTTCGGGGAAATAATGACCAGCCGATACCAGTAATCCGGCGGCCTCAAGTGGGTCGGCGCGCCCCATGGGGTTGAAGGGGTCTTGAAGGTTGTCGCCCCCTGCCAATACTGTGGCGCCTGCTGCTCGCAGTGCGCCGAGCGCAGTGAGTGCTCGAGGCATCGCCGATTGGTGTTCGCGGCCTTGGAGGTACAGATTCGTTTGGGGCAGGGTCACGATTGCTATTTCTGCCGAAGCGACAAGTTTCGCGACTTGTTTTTGAACTTTCGTACTTTGCATTCCCAAACTCACGCAATGTGAGGCGGTGACGCTAAAAGCAGGTGCTTTATCGATAACGCGTTTGGCAAGGTCGCGCAAAGACAGCATTCCTGCATTCAGGGTCTCATCGACATGAAGATCTAAATCGCAGTCGAGGTCTTTTGCTAATGCGAGAAACACCTTGTTGGCCCCTGATGGGTCGGTGTCGAGGTGGGGGCAACCGCCAATAAGGTCGGCGCCATCTGCGCGGGCTCGTTCGGCAAGTAGTCGACTGGGCTTTCCCTCTTTTCCGGTTAATGGCCATTGCACGAGAGCGCAGATCTCGATATCGCATAAGTCGCGGAAATTATTGGCGACTTGGCGTAGTGCTCTGACCTGCAAAGTGGAACCGTCAAAAGTGTCGGCGTGTGTTCGTATGCGTGTGGTGCCATTTTTCAAGTAAATGTTGACAGCCCGCGATGCGCGTTCCACAATGTCGTCGAATGTCAACGTGTGAGCATGTTCATGCACAGCATGAATAGCACCAAGGAGATCGCCAGAGGGGTTGGCAATACGCTCGGCGAGAAATGCTTTGTCGAGGTGGGCATGTGGCTCTGCAAGGGTCGGGAGGAGCAGTTGCCCCTGGGCGTCGGTGTCGTGTTCATTCACCACAGCTGTGGGGTCATGTGGTGTGGTCTTCTCAACGATCCCCGCAGATAAATGCACGTCGACATAGCTGCCATCAGAGAGGCGAGCATTGCGAAAGATGTGAGAGGTCATGAACGAAGAAATTATTTCAATGCAGCGGGTGCATTTGTGGGTCGTCGATCCATCTTCTCGCCAAGACGCGGCATTACTTCTTCGGCAACTAAGTGCATCTGTTCATTCATCTCTTCACGGCTCAAACCGGGGAAGTCGAAAAAGATGCAGAGGTGTTTGAGATCGAGCAGGTCGCGCCAGTAACCCAATGTGTCGACTGCATCGTCGATTGAGCCAATAATTTGAATCTTCTGCTCAACTGACTGCTCAACTGTGGGGTTGAAATCAAAAGGAACCTTAGAGCCGTCAGCGTTGCGATATGAACTGAATCTGCCATATGGAGAGAGAAACTTTGTAAATTCGTCGTGTCCGGGTCGTCCGCGCCGCATTGCGGCTTCGCGCGTTTTCCCAACGTGCATATTCATGACCAAGCACCTGTCTTCGCCTGGGGCAACCGGATTGCCGATCTCTTCGCGGATTTCTGCGTAACGGTCCCATTTCTGCTTTTGGCTCTCTGCATTTTGCAGCCAATACACAGCCTTGTGCCCGGCACGTGGAACATACTCAATAGTTTCGGGAGAAGTAACAGGCTGATAAATATCAACAACGCGTTGTGGCTTGGGTATTAAGGTGAGGTCGTTCACCATCGAACCACGGTCGGGAATACCATCGGCAGGGAAAACAAAGTGTTTGCCGCGGTAAGAGAATCGTTCTTCGTACCACGCGAGTTTGATGACTTCCATCGCTTCTTCAAAAGTTTCGCGGTTGATGCGATCATGTTCGGCAGACATCGCGTTGTCGCCCGAGGCAACAACTGTGCCGAGGCTCCATGCTTCGCGGGGAACAGTTCCACGACCCACGCCAATTTCCATGCGACCACCAGTGATGATGTCGGCCAAGGCGAAGTCTTCAGCCAAGCGCAACGGGTGCCACTGCGGTACCACGTTGAACATTTGGCCGAGGCGAAGATCTTTGGTGAGTCCGGCAAGATGCATGCCAAACAAAATGAGATTGGGAAGAACTTCGTAGCCTTCAAATTGGAAGTGGTGTTCGGTGAGCCACATCGTGTCGTAGCCGAGTGCATCGGCGGTCTTTGACCAATCAACTAAATTTTTGTAGCACTCAACAACGGCGTCGTTGTCGTATCGACGACTGGTGGGGGAGATGCTGGGGTCGCCTGCATCTGGCATAGGAACAGTGCAAAAGAAGTTTGTGTCAACGCGCATGTGGCTAACCTACTAAACGCTTTTCTGGCTCACGTACGCAGATGGGCAATTAGCGTTTCTCATTCGTAAAGTTGTTGTTACGCCAAGAATCACGTGCGATGAGGACGTCTTTCAAAACCGCTGGTTTATCGGTCATGATGCCATCTGCGCCATTATCGAGAAGCTCATTCATCTTTTGCGGGTCATCAATGGTCCAGTAATGAACAGAGAGACCGCTGCGGTGAGCAATATCGATAAATCTTTCCGAACCCAGCGGTATGGGGCCTTGCTTTGCGGGTATCTGTGCGGCATGGATTCCGGGGGGAAACCGCAGAGGCCTTCCCGCAGCAACTGCCAGCAGCAGGCGGGCAACGCCTTTGGGTCCGAGTGAAGTGGCGTATTGAGTTCCCAATTGTTCCCGCAACTGCCTGAGACGCCTATCGCTAAAGGCTCCGAGGCACACACGCTCTGCCGCGTTGTTCTGCTTGAGTATGTTGACCAAAGGAGTAAGTGCTGAGTCACTTTTACAGTCGATATTCCAACGGGCTTCTGGCCAGAGGGTGAGAAGCTCTTGAAGGGTTGGTATGTGTTCTGTGCCTTCAACCTTTACTTCTTGAATCTGTTGGTAAGTGAGCTCGCTGATTTTCCCTGGGTGATTGCAGGTGCGCTGCAAGTTGTCGTCGTGAAATGCCAACAGCACTCCATCACTAGTTGCGTGCACATCGGTCTCTAAATATGTGTATCCCAAGTCGATTGCCATCTGAAATGCCGACACCGTGTTCTCGGGGGCATCACTAGCACCACCTCGGTGTGCAAACGCATGAGATGCACCCCAAGAGAAAAACGGGTGTGGAGATGTCACTAGATCGACCGGCCAGCGGCTTGCCAGTATTCATCTTTCAAAAGTTTTTTGTACAACTTGCCAGTGGGGTGACGGGGAAGTTCAAGGCGAAAGTCAACGCTGCGCGGGCACTTCAAGTCGGCTAACTGACTCTTGCAAAAGACGATGAGTTCTTTGGCAAGAGCTTCGGCTTCTTGCGCGGTGGGCGGCATCACATCGGGTTGCACAACTGCTTTGACTTCTTCGCCAAATTCATCGTTGGGTACGCCAAAGACTGCAACGTCGACCACTCGAGGGTGGTTGATGAGCACGTTTTCTGATTCCTGCGGATAAATGTTGACTCCACCGGAAATGATCATGAACGCTTTACGGTCGGTGAGGAACAAGAAATTATCTTGATCTAAATAGCCAACATCGCCGAGTGTCGACCAGCCGCGTCCTTGTGGGTCGCGCGAAGACTTTGTTTTCTCGGGGTCGTTGTGGTACTCAAACTGTGTTTGGCTTTCAAAGAAAATTGTTCCCGACTCGCCTTGCGGCTGTTCATTTCCTTCTTCGTCGCAAATGTGCACAACGCCTTGAATTGATGTGCCGACGGTGCCAGGGTGGGCAAGCCACATCTCTGAGTTGCAGTAAACAAAACCGTTTCCTTCAGTGCCTGCGTAGTACTCGTGAATGACCGGTCCCCACCACTCAATCATTTGTTTCTTTACTTGCACTGGGCAGGGCGCTGCAGCATGTATTGCTACTTTTAGAGACGAAAGGTTGTAGCGCTCTCTCACCTCAACTGGCAACTTCAACATTCTCACGAACATGGTGGGAACAAGTTGGCTATGTGTGATGTTGTACTTCTCGACGTAGCCCAAATACTCTTCAGCATCGAAGTGCTCCATGATGACCGAAGTTGCCCCGGTGAACATCGTTGCGAGGTTAAAGCGCAGTGGCGCTGCGTGATACAGCGGTGCGGGCGAAAGATACACCGCATCTTCGGTCATAGAAAACAGCAGTTGCGCAAGGTTCGCAACACCGTTTTGTGCAGTGAGTTCAGTTCGCGGAAGAACTCCCTTCACTCCTTTCGGGCGGCCTGTAGTGCCACTTGAATAGAGCATGTCCATGCCGCTGATGCGCTCGGTCAGTGGCTCTGTGCTGTGCTGCGCAACAGCCGCTTCGTATGAGTCGAACCCAGGAATTGTTCCGTCAACCATGAGACGCAAAGCGGCTTGTGGGATGTCGTTGATGATGTCGGCTGCCTGATCTGATTTGTACTTGGAGGTGATGTAGCCCTTGGCGCCGCAGTCGTTAATGATGTACGAAAGTTCGTCGCTGGTGAGTCTGCTAGAGCAGGCGGTATAAATGAGCCCGGCGTAGTGGCAACCCCAAATCACTTCGAAGAAGCGTGGGTGGTTCTCCATGCAAAGGGCGATGTGGTCGCCCACCTCGAAGCCGCTGGCACGCAGGAGATTCGCGAGCCGGTTGGCCGCATCGTCGAGCTGTTTGTAGGTAACGATTTCCCCAGTAGAGGCCATGATGTAGGCAGGTTTATTGGGTGTGGACTGAGCAAAATCTCCTGGGAACATCCCCCCAAAGTAGCCGATCTGTGAACTAGGGGCTTCGTTTAGCAGGTGCCCTAACCGTGCGGTAACTTAGGGGGATGTCCACTACTGCAACAGTTTCAGAAGAACTCCTCGTCACCCAGCTCGTCGAGCAATTGCTCACTGAATACCCACCAAGTTCAACTGATGCATTGACCTTTTTGGGTGCCCAATTCGACCTGGGTCTTGCGTGGGTGCAGTTCCCCGTCGGCCATGGTGGTCTGGGTCTTTCGCCCCGATATCAAAAAATTGTGAACGAGCAGACCGCAAAAGCAGGAGCTCCGAACCCTTACTATCGCAACCCTATTGGTTATGGCATGTGCGGACCAACAGTGGTTGAGTGGGGCAGCGAAGAACAAAAGAAAAGGTATCTCCGCCCACTCTTCACCGGTGAAGAAGTGTGGTGCCAGTTGTTTTCCGAACCAGGTTCGGGTTCCGACTTCGCTGGTCTGTCGGCTAAGGGCGTGCAAGACGGTGAAGAGTGGATTGCCAATGGTCAAAAGGTGTGGACCACACTTGCGCACTTGTCACGATTTGGTTTGCTCGTTGTTCGTACCGATGCAGAGGCTGTGAAGCACGCCGGACTCACTGCGTTTGTGGTCGATATGCAAGCCCCAGGTGTTGAAGTGCGCCCATTGCGTCAAATGACTGGCGAAGCAGAATTCAACGAGGTGTATTTCACCGATGTGCGTATCCCGCATTCTGAAATGTTGGGCGGCCCTGGTGATGGTTGGAGAGTAAGTCTCACCACATTGATGAACGAACGCGTTTCCATTGGTGGAGCCGTTCCTCCACGAGGAACCGGCGTCATTTCTGGAGCAGTCAAACTGTGGAATGACCTGCCAGCAGATCGTAAAGACACTGCAACTCGCGATGAGCTCATGAAGTTATGGGCTCGTGCAGAAGTGCTGCGACTCACCAACATTCGTGCAGGTCAATTGCGCAAGGTGGGAGTGCCGGGGCCAGAAGGTTCCATCGGGAAAATGGAGAGCGCAAACCTCAACAAAGATGTGTACGAATTTTGCATTCAGTTGATGGGTGCAGATGGAATGCTCTATGGCTCGTACGAAATGATTCGGCCCGAAACGGCAATGGGCTTTGAATACATGCAAAAGGCATTTTTGCGCAGCCGTGCCAACTCAATTGAAGGCGGCACCACCGAGGTGATGAAGAACATTCTCGGTGAACGAGTTCTTGGTTTGCCTGGCGATGTTCGCGTCGATCGCGATGTTGCCTGGAGCAAAGTTCCGCGTAACTAAACCGCGCTCGACAGCAAAATTCCTAAATAGAAGATCACGAGTGAACTGAGGAGTCCAATGGCTCCTCCAATTGCTTTCACGCGTTTATCGGGCGATGCGCTATGAGCCACGGTGGCAATGGCGCCGATGGCTACAAGAATGATCTTGATTCCGAGGGTTACTTGGTACGACGTGTCGAGTGCGGTGATGTCGGTGTCGAAGACATTCCAAAATCCGGTGATGACGAGAACCGCAAATGCTGGCCATGCAATGCGGGCGAACGCTTGTGCAGTAGTGGTGAGGGCTTCGGGGTGGGATTTTCGAAGTTTTGGAACAAGACCCCCGAGCACAATTTGCCCACCTACCCATACGGCTGCGGCTAGGAGGTGAAGAAAAATCCTCACGGAATCGAGAGTGGGGCTAATCATGGGGTGAAGTGCTTTCTTGTTGTCTGAGAGCATCGAGAACATTGCTCGCAGCGGTTTTGCGGTCGTCAATGTTGCGTCGTTGTGCCGCAGGTACGCCGAGCATGGTGTAGCAAGCGGTCAGCGTGCTCGACTGTAATTCGCGGATATTGCGAGGAGGTGGGAAGTACTCGTCTTCTTCTGTCACTCGCACTTCTTCAATGCCATTCGTCGGCTTGAGAAACTGCAACACTTCTTCCACGAGCTCTTCTGGGGCAGAAGCTCCTGCGGTGACACCAACTTGTCCAAATAAATCGTGTGGAAGTTCGCTTGCACTGTTGATGCGCAGAACTCGTTTGCATCCTGAATCAATAGCGAGTCGTTCAAGCGCACGAGTGTTTGATGAATTTGACGAGCCAATCACAATGATGCTGTCACACCGCTCAGCCATTTGCATGAGAGCACTTTGGCGGTTTGTTGTTGCAAAGCAGAGGTCGCTGCGACCAGGAGACCACACATCAGTGAAACGATTCCGCACTGCGAGCGCAACTCCTTCCCAATCGCGATGCGAAAGAGTGGTTTGGGCAAGTAGTGCTAAAGGTTGATCGAAATCTTGAAGAGCCATTACATCGGCAACGGTTTCCACTCGGGAAATTGATTGGGGGGCTACAGCCATGGTGCCCACGGCCTCTTCGTGGCCTTCGTGGCCCACATAAACAATGTGGTACCCCTTGGCTGAGCGCACCTTCACTTCATGGTGAACCTTCGTAACGAGAGGGCACACAGAGTCGACAACGTAACTTCCTCGTCGCCGCGCTTCCTCTACTACTTCAGGTGCCGACCCGTGCGCAGACAACATAATGGGCATTCCATTTGGTACTTCTGCAATATCGTCGACGAAAATGACGCCGAGGTCTGTGAAGCGTTCCACAACAAGTTGGTTGTGCACGATTTCGTGATAGCAGTAAACAGGGGCAGGAAAGGTGCGCACCATCCACGAGAGAGCCTTGATGGCCATTTCTACTCCGGCGCAAAAACCACGAGGTGCGGCAAGTAATACGCGATCCACGTGTGTCGCAGTGGCTGGAGCGACTTGGGCTTCTTGTGGAGTGGGGGCCATATGCGTTCCACATTAGTTCGCTGAGGCGCAAGTAGCCTCTCTATGTGTCTGTTTCCACTGAACTCACTGCCCGCATTGTGGCGGTTCACCAAGGTTCCCCCGCTGAGCGTGCTGGCGTGCTCGTGGGTGACGTGGTGATGAGCGTCAATGGTCAAGTGGTGCGTGACATTATTGAATGGCATCATGCGGTCGATGAGGCAAGTATTTCTCTCGACATCGATCGAAATGGAATGCCTTTTGAGTTCGATATTGAGAAGCGGGCAGGTGAGCAGTTAGGTGTAGAAATTTCCAGCGCTGTTTTCGACAGGGTGCAAACATGCGACAACCATTGTTCTTTTTGTTTCATTTATCAGTTGCCCAAAAATCTACGCAAAAGTCTCTACCTCAAAGACGATGACTATCGGTTGAGCTTTCTGTTCGGCAATTTCACGACGCTGACTCGATTTACTGAAGCAGACCTCGAACGGGTACTAGATCAAAAGCTGTCACCGCTGCATGTGAGTATTCATGTCAGTGACCCGTGGAAGCGCGCCGATATGTTACGCAATGAACGCGGGGCAGTGAGTTTGCGATGGCTCAAGGTGCTGCTGGAAAACGGCATTGATGTTCGTGGGCAAATTGTGGTCTGCCCCGACCATAACAATGGTGAAGATCTCGAGCGCACACTCATCGATATTCTTGATCAGTATCCACTTCTTGAAGCTGTAGCGATTGTCCCTTTGGGTCTTAGTCAGTTCAATCCGGAAGCAGAACTTAGGGTTCACACTTCACAAGAAGCAGCCGACGTGGTAGCGCTTTGTGAAAAGTATCAACTCATTGCAGAGCAACTTCTCGGTAAGAAAATGTTCTGGCCATCTGATGAGTTCTATCTTCTTGGCAATATGCCATTTCCCGATGCATCTTCTTATGGCGGTTACCCGATGTACGAAGATGGTGTGGGAATTGTCTCGAGTTTCGTTGAAGAGTTCCAAGGTCGAAAGCTCAACGATGCCGAATCTCTCGCGCAGCAAACAAGTGGTTTCTTCGCGTCGGTTGACGGAGCAACGCCAGGGGGCTATAGATCAATTCGTGATTCCGGCATTCACAATCCTGCAGGCGACACGGGGTTACGTGTTGTACATAGTCAGCCCGTAGAACTCACGCGTCGTGCGCCGTCGGTCACCTCGTCTGCTGGCAAGGTGGGTATTTTGACTGGTGCGTATGCGGCAAGTGTGATTTCAGGACTGGTCAGCGATTACGGAGACCGAATTTCGGTTTTACCCGTAGTAAATAACTATTTTGGGGGCAATACTGCAGTCTCGGGTTTGATGGTTGGCGAAGATATTCGCTCAGTCATGTTGTCTCATGTCGAATGTGACGTGTTTCTTCTACCCGATGTGTGCTTGTCGGAAGGTCGCTTTCTTGACGGAATGACACTCGAGGACCTCCCGTCGTCGGCTGTGGTTCTGCCAACCGACGGTCATGCACTACGCAATTTTTTGGAAAAGGTAATGCAATGAAACCCCATGTTGTCATCGTTGGTCGCCCAAACGTCGGTAAAAGCACTCTGTTCAACCGCTTCGTTGGCGGACAAGTTGCCATAGTTGAAGACCGCCCAGGCATCACACGTGACCGAAATACCCACGATGCCTCTTGGTTGGGTCGTGAATTCAGCGTTACCGATACTGGGGGCTGGATGCCTGGAGGAAGCGACCTCGAAGAAAAGGTGTCGCGCCAAGTTGAGCAAGCGGTCAAAGAAGCAAACCTTGTTCTCTTTATAGTCGATGCCTCGGTTGGGGCAACTGACGATGACGAGCGCATTGGAATGTGGTTGCGTAAATCAGGAGCAACCGTTCTCGTCGTTGCCAATAAATCAGACAACGAGCGTCGCGAAAATGATCGCTGGAATTTCCTCTCGCTCGGTCTCGGCGAACCATGGCCTGTTTCCGCCTTGCATGGGCGCAGATCGGGAGACTTGCTCGACGTCATCATTTCTGAACTTGGCTTAGATACTCAAGAAGCCCCCGAGGTAGATGAAGTAGACAATTCGCTTTTGAAGCCGTCAGACCCTGCACTCAAAGGTGTGCCTCGTGTAGCCATTGTTGGTCGTCCAAACGTGGGTAAGAGCACTTTGTTCAACAAAATTGTCGGTGAAGAACGCAGCGTGGTGCACGACATGTCGGGTACTACGCGTGATGCCATTGACACTTTGATTGAAACGGTCGATGGCAAGCTCATCCTTGTTGATACCGCAGGTATGCGCCGTCGTTCAAAGATCGATGATTCGGCGGAGTATTACTCACTCGTACGAGCTTTACGTGCTGTTGATGAGTCCGATATTGCACTTCTCGTTATCGACTCAACAGAAGGCGTTACGAGCCAAGATCAACGCTTAGCCGAGCGCATTGATGCCGCTGGTTGCCCGCTCATTGTTATTTTGAACAAATGGGAAGTGCTCGACACAGAGCGCCGTGAGCAAGTGACTGCAGAAATGGCACGCAAGTTGTACTTCATAGGTGATGCGCCCATTTTGCGCGTATCGGCATTGACTGGCAAAGGTGTTCACCGTTTGTTGCCGGTATTGAAAGATTCCATTGAGCAATATCACCGTCGTGTTCCAACGCGCGATGTAAACCGCGTGATGTCAGATGCTCAACAAAAGCATCCAGCTGCTGGCGGTGCTCGCGTGCTGTATGCCCTGCAAGGTGCATCAGACCCACCAACGTTTACTTTGTTCGTCAACCGAGAGCTTCCGGGTTCGTACCTGCGTTACCTTGAGCGTTCAATTCGCGAAGCATTTAAGTTCGGTTCCACGCCCATTAAATTGCGCGTCAGGCGTAGGGCGGAGTAGGCCATGCCTTGGTGTGAACCATGTGCAAAGTATTTCACCCCAACTGCAATGACCGCAGAAGGGTCTTGCCCCAGTTGTGGCGATAAGCCTTCGTTACCTAATGCTCATGGAAAAATCACCGCCGACAACTTAAATTTGCGCGAACTTGCTGGCATGACCGAGGCTGAAGCAAAGGCTCCCTGGCACTTCAAGATGCTCCTCGGAGCACTTGTTTTGTATCTCGTATGGAGGGTAATCGACCTTTTCTCGTAGACTTGCCGCACGGGCTGTAGCGCAGCTTGGTTAGCGCGCTTGTCTGGGGGACAAGAGGTCGTGGGTTCAAATCCCGCCAGCCCGACAATTGACTTCTCGCATAGAAGCGAGTTTTCACATTGAGGGGTTGTGCAAATGAAAATTGCAGGTTCAGTTGTTTTAGTGACAGGAGCCAACCGTGGTCTCGGTGCTGAATATGTGCGTCAGTTGCTCGACCGTGGGGCATCGAAGGTATACGCCGCAGCGCGTAACCCTGAGTCAGTCACCACTCCAGGAGCTATTCCCATCAAGCTCGATGTGACGAGCGCAAGCGATATTGCCGCTGCTGTTCAAGCCTGTGGCGACATCACAATGCTCATCAATAATGCCGGGGTTGTTATTGGTGGTCGCATCATGGCTGAACATTCTTTGGAGAACGCCAAGGCAGAATTTGAAACCAATGTTTGGGGCCCGTTCAACCTGTCGAAGTCATTTGCGCCCGCACTTGCCGCAAATGGCGGAGGGGTTATCGTGAACGTTTTGTCTGCAGTGTCGTGGCTCTCAATGAAAGAAGTTGCTACCTATGCAATGTCGAAGTCGGCTGCTTGGTCGATGACAAATGGTTTGCGCCTCGAGTTGGCTCGTCAAGGAACTCTTGTCGTCGCCGTTCATCCGGCCTTTATCGATACCGATATGGCAGCAGGCGTCGACATGCCCAAAACTTCGCCTCATCAGGTGGTGGAACGCACGCTCGATGGTGTTGAACAGGGTGTACCCGAAGTACTCGCCGACGACACTTCCACATTCGTGAAAAATAGTTTGCCAAAACACATCGAAACCTTCTATCCAAAAGTGGCAGCTCCACGGCCTTGAAGTTCGTTCTGAAACTCGTATTGAGTTGTACAGTCTTTTGCGCTGGGATGTCTGTGCCTGTTCGCGCAGAAAGTTCTGAAGTTCTCAACATCAAGGAGTCGCTCATTGGTGATGCGCGGCAAGTTGTGGTGGTGGAAAATACGAGGAAAGAAAGCACTTCGGCAACTTTGAGCATTTATGCCAAAGGTGAACAGGGCTGGCGCAAGCAAATGGCATCTATTGCTGTGCGAATTGGCAGAAACGGCTTTTCTGCTGATCGTCGTGAAGGTGACGGCACCACGCCGATGGGGTCGTTTCGCATTCAATCTGTTTTCGGTATTGTGCCGGTGCCGTCCACCGGGTACCCGTACATCAGGCTGAAAGAGAACTACTGCTGGGTACTGCGCTCGTCTCAAAAAACATACAACTCACTTGTGAAAGGAAGTCCTTGCATGAGAGGAGATGAAAATCTCTTTCGTATTGCCAAAGCGGGTCCCTATCGGCGCAGCATTGTTCTCGACTTCAATATGAATCCCGTGATCCGCGGTCATGGGGGAGCGATATTCATTCATTCACACTCATATGACAGCGTCGGAAAAACGAAGCCAACATCGGGATGTGTGAGTTTGACCAATGGGCAGTTGGTGAAGTTGCTGAAACTTCTCGATGCCAGCCTCCAGACGAGGGTGGTTATGGGAACGAAAAGTTTCCTAGCTGCTTGATCTCGTTGAAGTGTTGCGCTTCTGTAGTGAGGAAAATCACTCGATCAACACCTAGTTCTGAAAATGACTCAAGGTAGGGCTGGTTATTTGTGTGCTGTGTTTCCCAAGGCATCCAAATAGAGATGTTTGATTGGGTATTGCACTTGCGTGCTTCATTTTGGTAGGCAGCGAGAATACTGGTGAGGTCTTCGTGGTTCCAGCGAATGTTGACAGCACAGTTCATCTGTGCCGCGAGTACAGCGAGCTGTGCGCTGTTGACTCCGATGGTGATGGGCGGCTCCGTCGAGGGTTGAACGATACGGGGCGTTTCATTATTGCTGCGCTGCCAGACGGCGCGTATTGCCTGCACTGAGTTTTGAAGGTGTGCGTGTCGGTCTGACATCTTTGCCTGCAGGCCAATTCCTAGTGAATGGTGTTCGGCTGCGAATTGAGAGGTGGGGGCTGCCCCTGCTCCGAGACCGAGCGAAAAGCGGTTGTTGCTCATGTATTGCAGTGAAGTAGCTGCTTGAGCTAGTACCGCGGGTAATCGGTTGACAACATTGGCAACAAGAACTCCAATGTTGACTGTTTTGGTTTGGGTAGCTAATGCTCCTAGTAAAACGAATGGGTCGAGCATGGCATGTTGCGCGTCTTCTTGAAGAGAAGCAAAATGATCGAGTACCCAAAGGGTGTGGAATGGGCCGCCGTCAATTGCTCGAGCAAACTGCATCAGTTCGTCGTTGCTCATCAGCGACTGGTTTACGTGGAGATCAAATATCATGGTTCCATTCTGCCGTAGGCAATGTGCTTAAACTCGTCTGATGTGTGGGCGCTTAGTGATCACGAGTTCGGCGCTAGAGATATCTGAACATTTTGATGTCGCTAGTGAAGAACAGGTAGCGGTGGCAAATACGCCAAACTTCAACGTTGCTCCTACGCACCCGTTGCTCTCGTTATACGAAAGTGATGGCAAGCGCATTCTCGAACCCTTCCACTGGGGCATGCAACCCTTGTGGAACGCGCAGCAGGAAGGTCGCGCACCGGTTATTAATGCGCGTGCTGAAACCATTACCGAGAAACCTATGTTTCGCGACCGCATAGTGGGTGGTCGGTGTGTTGTTGCGGTGAATGGTTATTACGAGTGGCTCACTACGCATGCTGCTCAGCAAAAGATCCCGTATTTTATTTCCGCACAAAACATGAAGCTCATCAATATGTGCGCGCTATGGCATACGCGTGTCATCGGCGAAACTACGGTGAAAGAGGTCGCCATTATTACAGTGGCAGCGAATGAAATGCTCTCGGCTGTGCATCATCGTATGCCAGCAATAATTGACCCCATCAATATTGATGCGTGGCTAAATGGTTCGGTCGCCGACTCGGTGCAGATGCTGCAATCGTGGAGCGGAGAGCCGTTGCAGATGCATGAGGTGTCGACCAAGGTGAACGCAGTACGTAACAATTCTCCGGACAATATTGCTCAGATATCGACGCAGGTTCTTCCCACTTTGTTTGATTAGAGCAATTCAGCAATGTTCTTTGCGAACACCGCCAATTCGGAATGATCGACGGTTGCCGCGGCATTACTGAAAGACACATCGTGCATTGATGTAGCAGGAATGACGTGTAGGTGGCTGTGGGGTACTTCAAAGCCAGCAATGATGAGTGCAACTCGTTCGCAAGGAAAGATCTTCTTTTGTGCTTCGGCGATGCGGTGAGCGGTGGTGAATAGTTTTTGCCGAGTGGTTTCGTCAACATCGGTCCACTGATCAACTTCTTGAGTGGGAATGACTAAGACGTGCCCATTTGCGATGGGGTTAATAGTCATGATGGCAAATACATTTTCATCTTCATATACGAAATGCCCAGGTATTTTTCTCTGGAGGATGAGGCTAAAGACGGAACTCATCCTGAGTAGCCCCCGGTGACGCTGAAAACCTCACCCGTGCAATACGAGGCCTTGGGTGATGCGATGAAAGAAACCATCTCGGCAATTTCATCGTCGGTGCCCAGGCGCCCAACGCCAATTTGCGAGACGATAGCAACCTTCATGAGGTCGTTCATGGGTGCCAACAGTGGCGTATCGATATAGCCCGGACAAACAGCATTGACGCGAACGCCTAATGGCGCGAGTTCTTGTGACTGCGATTTCGTTAAGGCAATGATGGCTGCCTTAGCGGTGGAGTAGTGGGGAGCCATTGCGGTTGGGCGCAGGCCAAGGACGGAAGAAATGTTGATGATGCTCCCGGATCGTTGTGGCGTCATTTGGCGTGCAGCGGCGCGACTGCCATAGAAAGTTCCATAGAGATGAACCTTCAGCATGTGGTCCCAGTCTTCGTCAGACATGTCGGTGATGACGTTGAGGGGAGTCGTGGCTGCCACATTGTTTTCCAGGCGCAACATTTGGTTGGCCACTGCTGTGGCAAATCGCTCTTCGTTGGGAGCTGGCGCGATGCCTGCGTTGTTGACAAAAACATCTATTTTCCCAAAATGTGACACGGCAAGCTCGGCGAGAGCATCGACTTCGTGTGATTTGGTGACGTCACATTTGAGACTTGTTCCTCCTAGCGAAGTAGCCAATTTGTGTGCAGCCTCCTCGGCGATGTCTCCGATCACGATGTGAGCTCCACGTTGTGCAAACAACTCGGCGAAACGCGCCCCAAGACCCGATGCTGCGCCAGTAATTACTACAACTTGGCCTTCATGGTCGGTGTTGGAGGTTTTCTCATTTGCCGTCATCTCGTAACAATAGCGGTCTAGTGTCGGGGGTATGTCAGAGCTCTTCAACCGAAAAAGTGTGTTGACCGTTCCCAACTTCATCTCATTGGTGCGCTTGTTATGTCTCCCCATCTTCCTTTGGGCGCTTTTTGAGCGAGATTCTCGACTCGCAGCTGCCCTCATTCTGGGGGCCTTAGGGGCGACCGACTGGATCGACGGTTACGTCGCTCGTCGCTTTCATCAGGTATCTCCCCTCGGAGCCATTTTGGACCCAACGGTCGACCGGCTGCTGTTCATCGTGGGGCTCGTTGCTCTTGGCATTGATGGTGCCGTACCCTGGGTGATTGCCGGGCTCATTTTGTTTCGCGAGGCGGGAATTGGTCTCTTGATGGTGGTCGCCACCGCATTTGGAATGGAGCGCTTTTCCGTGACCTACCTCGGTAAATGGGCAACATTCATCTTGATGTTTGCCGTACCTGCCCTCACGCTCGCCCACAGCGGTATTGCCATAGAAGATCTGTTCCTCGTTGTCGGGTGGTTGCTTGTTATTCCAGGACTCTTTTTGAGCTATCTCACTGCCTGGCGATATTTGCCAGCCATAGTGGAGCATCTCCGCGCCGGTAGAGCGAGGAGAAGTACGATATGACCATGAACATTCCTGAAGACCTCCGCTACAGCGCCGACCATGAATGGGCCAAGTTGAGTGGGAATTGCATCCGCATTGGAATTACCGACTACGCCCAAGATGCTTTGGGAGACGTTGTGTTCGTTCAGATCCCAACGGTTGGAGCAGTTGTTGCACTGGGTCAAAGCTTTTCTGAAGTTGAGAGCACAAAGTCGGTTTCCGATATTTATGCACCGTTATCGGGGAAGGTTTCGCAGGTTAATGAAGCGTTAGCGCAGAATCCTGAACTGTTGAACTCCGATCCTTATGGTGACGGTTGGATTTGTGAAATTGAATTGTCTGATCCTGCTCAATTTGAACAGTTATTAACAAGCTCTGCCTACCAAAATCTCATCGGCGGTTAGTAATGGCCTATGTGTACTGCAACCGGTGCTCACACCGCAATCCGCCAAAAGCGGCGTTCTGCTCGGTGTGCGGTGCAGTGCTCGACAGCACATCCGATCGCACAATTACTCTGACGCGTGTTGACGCTCTCCAAGAGTCATCTTCTCCACATGATGACATCGTGTTTCGTACAGCAGAGGTTCCTGTTGGCGGAGCGGTACTCGTGTCTCGCACCGGTGAACAATATGGAGACCGTTTTGCGCTCGTCGCAGGCTCCACAAACATCGGACGCCATCCACAGTCCGATATACCTCTCGATGACATTACGGTTTCGCGTCGTCATGCCCAGGTCATTTACCATGAAGGCTTGTACAAGGTGCGTGATGTGGGTTCGCTGAACGGCACTTATGTCAACCAGCAACGGGTAGATGAAGTGGTTTTGTCGCATGGAGACGAACTGCAAATTGGTAAATTCCGCCTTGTGTTTTTTGATAGAACTGTGGATAATGCCTGAGCGAAACTATAAAAGTATTGGTGAAGTTCTTGGGTTGCTCCTTGAAGAGTTTCCTAACGTCACCATTTCTAAAATTCGTTTTCTCGAGAGTCAAGGTCTCATTGAGCCAGAACGAACTGCTTCGGGATACCGGAAGTTCTCTGACTCTGAAGTAGATCGTTTAAAATATATTTTGCGCGAGCAAGAAACGAATTATCTCCCACTGCGAGTCATACGAGATCGGCTCGATGAGTCGGGTGCGGTTCCGCGCGACCCCACTAACCCAGTGAGTCAACTTCCTCGTTCGCTGCGCGAATCAAGCGTGACCGACGTGAGTCAAGAAGTTCCGCGCGTTCGGGTGCTGACCGCAGTCAACAATGGTGTTCATGCCTCTGTACCATCGAGTGATATCGATGAGACAGGCGATTTTGTCATCGTCGACCCAGAGGTAGTTGCACAAAGTGAAAGAGCTCACCCCACCTCGCGTCGTCCTGCTTTGCGAGTTGCGGAACCAGCGGCTGTTGTTTCAACGCATGATGCAATTGGTCCCGTTTCTCGCGAGTCACTCATGGAGTCGTCTGGATTGTCGGCGAGTGATATTGATGCGCTAGAGCAGTTCGGGCTTTTAGTTCCAAAGCCGGTAGGTGGCGAGAGTTTTTATGAAGGTACGGCTAGGGAAGTGGCCGCCATCGCGAAGGCGTTTCTTGACCTCGGTATTGAAATTAGACATTTGAAATCATGGCGTCTAGCAGCTGAAAAAGAAGCAACGCTGTTTGAACAGCGCCTCATGCCACTTCTGCGTCAGCGAAATCCAGCCGCTCGCGAGCAATCGCTCGAGATTCTTGATGCCCTGGTAATGAATGCTGGAAATCTTCGCCAAGTATTGGTGCGTCAAGCAATACAGCAATTTATAGATCCGCGTTAGGCAGACCCGCCAAGGCTCGGTTAATCTCTTTTTATGCAAGAACTTGACGTTGTGGGTGTGCGCATAGAGATGCCTACGAATGCACCAGTGCTTGTACTGCGTGAGCAAGTTGATCCTCATCGAGTAATGACCTTGTATATCGGTGGTCCAGAAGCCTCGGCAATTCACGCAGCGTTAGAAGGCATTGAGCCTCCGCGCCCGTTAACTCATGATCTTTGTATCGCCATCATTGAAAACTTTGGGAGCGATATTGAAAAAGTCGTCATTACCGAAGTGAAGAACGAAACCTATTACGCCGAAATTCATTTCGTGTCTCGTAGGGAAGTGGAGCCTGTATCCGCTCGGCCCTCGGATGCCGTTGCATTAGCTTTACGAGTAAATTGCCCGATCTTCGTCGCTGATGATTTGTTGGAGCTCGTTGGCAAGATTATTGGCCAAGATGTAGCTGTAGAGCAAGATAACGAAAACGAAATCATTGATGAATTCAAGGATTTCATTGAAAATGTGAGCCCCGAAGACTTCTTCGACTAGTTGTTGTTGCAAGGGGTGCGAGATCGTAGGCTAGACACCTATGGCAGGCTTCAGCGGTACTAAGGCAGCTCACATTGTGGGCATCTCATACCGTCAGCTCGACTACTGGGCGCGTACCAATTTGGTCATTCCTTCTCTCACTGCAGCAACAGGAAGTGGAACACGTCGTGAATATTCGTACGGCGATCTGCTTGAACTCAAGGTCATTAAGAATCTGTTAGACGCCGGTATTAAGTTGGAATCTGTTCGTGAAGTTTTCCGTTACATGCGGAACAATTTGAATACCGATGTTGCTTCTGCACATGTGGTCATCAGCGGATCATCCGTTGTCTTTTGTGACGGCGAGAATCTCATCGATGTTTTGCGCAATGGGCAAGGTGTGCTCAATGTTCTTCCGTTATCAGGCGTGAAAGATTCCATCGACGCAGAAATTAAGTCGATGGGCTGGCAAGTGATTGACGATGTTGCAAGCCCTGTTTCGGATCGCGTAGTTGGACTCTAGAAGCCTTTAATACATGCGCACCACTGCACTGCATGCCGCGCATCGAAGCCTCGGAGCAAAATTGGTTGAGTTTGGGGGATGGGAGATGCCCATTTCGTACCCAACAGGAACCATTGCAGAACACCTTGCATGTCGTAACTCAGCCGTCGTATTCGATGTTTCACACTTGGGTACTGTTCGTGTTGAAGGCCCTCAAGCATTTGCGGCTTTGCAAAAAGTTTTATCGAACGATCTGCGAAAAATTGCACCTGGTAAAACTCAATACACGCACCTGTTAGATCCCGATACAGCCGACGTTCTTGACGACATCATTGTGTGGTGGGTTGCAGAGAATATATTCGATGTCATGCCCAACGCTTCGAATACAGAACGCGTTGTGCAATATCTAGGTGGTATCGATACTACGCAAACTCGTTGTGTTATTGCTGTGCAGGGTCCTCGCGCTCGTGAGGCGATGAGCAATATCTCACAAGCGGCCAGTGAAGTAGCGCGCAACCATGTGCAGAGCATTGAGATCTTGGGAAGCTCATGTGTTGTAGCAGGAACTGGCTATACCGGAGAAGACGGACTAGAAATTGCTGTGCCGGTCTCTGGTGCTGGAGAACTTTGGCAAGTGCTCATCAACAGCGGATCTATTCCTGCAGGTCTCGGAGCACGCGACACGCTTCGGTTGGAAGCCGGGCTTCCATTGCATGGTCATGAGCTAGGTGAGGGAATTACTTCTTTGCAAGCTAATCTCGGATGGGTCCTCGGATTGAATAAAGACAATTTTCAAGGAAAAGAAGCTGTCTTGCGCGAAAAAGTTTCGGGGGTAACGAAGAAGCTCGTCGGACTTTCTACTGAAGGTCGCCGCCCTCCTCGAGAGGGCAGCTCTATTGTGAAAAATGGAGCGATCATTGGTTCAGTCACGAGCGGTAACTTCTCACCGATGCTTGAACACGGCATTGCACTTGGTTTTGTGGAGCCCTCAATAGAGTTGGGTGATGAAGTCATAATTGATGTTCGCGGAACAGAGCTACCAGGACAAGTGGTGCCGTATCCGTTCTACAAAAAAGCTCGTTAACTGTTCGGACGAAACTGCTGCGCGGCTTGAGCAAGAAACGGGAGAACAGTGCGGAGGGGTTCTTCGATTTCGTCGAGTAAAGAATTGATGCGTACAGCAGCGTTGCTGATGTTCTGCATTGCCTCTGCTGCACCTTCCATGGTGGTCACGAGAAGCTGAAGCACTTGTTGTGCGGAACCAAGTAGCGCCGCGAGATCTTCGTTTTCCATTCATCGGCCTTTCGTTAAGACGACTGATAGTGAGCGTCAGCGTATTGCTCTAACGGAGCGCAACTGCAGACTAGATTGCGGTCTCCCGATGCGGCGTCGATACGCGAAACGGGAGGATAGTAACTACGGGCGAGGCCAGTGACGCTGGGGTACAGAGCAGTGCTACGACTGTATTTCCGTGTCCATTCTCCTGCGACATCGACCACGGTGTGGGGCGCAAATCGCAAAGGTGACTCTTCGATGCCAATGAGACCATTTTCAATGTCTGCAATTTCCTTTCTGATCAGCAGCATCGCATCGCAGAATCGTTCGATCTCTTTGAGAGATTCGCTTTCGGTCGGTTCCACCATGAGAGTTCCGGCAACCGGGAAACTGATTGTTGGAGCATGAAAACCTAAATCCATGAGCCGCTTGGCAACGTCATCAACGGTGACGCCAGTCGACTTCGTGAGTGGTCGCAGATCAAGAATGCACTCATGAGCAACGCGATTGTTTGCACCTGTGTAAAGAACGGGAAATGCTTTACCTAACTTCACTGCAATGTAGTTGGCATGCAAAATGGCTCGTTGTGTCGCGTAGCGTAATTGTTGTGGGCCCATAGTGCTGATGTACATCCACGGGATGGGCAAGATGCCTGCTGATCCGAATGGTGCGCCTGAAACAGGACCAACCGAAGAATTCTCTGGTGTGTTTGGTGAGTTGTATTGGTGAACGGCTGGTAAGAACGCTGCAAGATGGGACTTCACGGCAACTGGTCCGACTCCTGGGCCCCCTCCGCCATGAGGAATGCAGAAGGTCTTGTGCAAATTGAGGTGGCTCACGTCGGCGCCGAACTTGCCAGGTTGTGCCAGCCCAACAAGGGCATTGAGATTTGCGCCATCGACGTACACCTGGCCGCCATGTTGATGAATGAGAGCGCAGATATCGGTGACGGCAGTTTCAAAAACGCCGTGTGTGGATGGGTAGGTAATCATGAGTGCCGCGAGTTCTGTGGAGTGCTGCACACACAACTCTTCAAGGTGGGCTACGTCTACGTTGCCATCTTCGTCGCATCTCACAACGTGAACCTTCATTCCTGCCATCACTGCGCTTGCGGCGTTGGTGCCATGGGCACTCGATGGAATGAGGCAAACATTTCTATGTGCTTCGTTTCGTGAGCGGTGATACGCACGTATGGCTAACAATCCGGCAAATTCTCCTTGGCTGCCAGCATTTGGTTGCAAACTGATTGCGTCGTAACCGGTAATTCTGCAGAGCCACGTCTCAAGTTGGTCTATGAGTTCTCGCGAACCCAACTGAGTGTTGGTGGGGGAGAACGGGTGAATGTTGGCGAATTGTGGCCACGTGATGGGTTCCATCTGGGAGGTGGCGTTTAATTTCATTGTGCATGAACCAAGTGGAATCATGGTGCGATCGAGTGCCAGATCTTTATCGGCTAGGTGGCGCAGGTAGCGCAGCATTTCGTGCTCGGTGCGATAGTCGGTGAATGCGCGGTGATTGAGAAACGCATCTTGACGAACTTGAGTGAAACAAGACTCCACCTCGGTTGCCCACAAGTTTTGGATTTCACCAGCGCATCCAAAGAACCCCGCAATGGTGTTGAGGTCTTCAATGGTCATAGTCTCGTCTATGGAGACACCCACTTCGGTAGGTGACGTATGGCGCAAATACCATTCATCTTTTGCGACAGTGGAAACTAATGCAGCGGCGTCTGCGCTGCGGGGAATGACACTTAAAGTATCGAACCAGGTGTCGTTGGTAACTGTGTGTCCGGCGCTGAGAAGTGCCGTTCTTAATACAGACGTATATGAGTGCACTCGTAATGCAATGCTTTGCAAACCTTCGCGGCCGTGCCAGGAACCGTAGAAACCCGCAATATTTGCCAGCAACACCTGAGCCGTGCAGATATTTGACGTGGCCTTTTCTCGTCGAATGTGCTGTTCGCGCGTTTGTAGAGCGAGACGTAGTGCGGGTCGACCTTCAGTATCGGTGCTGACACCAACGAGGCGACCAGGCAGCGACCGAGAGTAGTCAGATTTCGTAGCAATAAAAGCTGCATGAGGTCCACCCATCCCTAGTGGTACTCCAAAGCGCTGCGAGGTACCGATGGCAACGTCAATACCGAGTTGTCCAACTGGCGTTGCAATGCAGGAATAGAGGAGATCAACTGCAGCGATGCTCACTGCATTGCGTGCAGCCATGTTTGCGGCAAACTTTTGAATCTCGTCATTGCGAAGAACGTGACCACTGACGCCAGGGACAGAAATGAGTCCGCCGAAATACTCTTGAGACTCTGAGCGCTCGAGATCTCCTACGACAAGAATAATTCCGATGGGTTCTGCTCGTGTTTGGAGTACGGCCAATGTTTGCGGCAGTACATCTTCATGGACATAGAAGTGATTCGACTCAGAAGTGGAAATACGGTGTGCCATTGCCATGGCTTCAGCAGCTGCCGTTGATTCATCGAGAAGAGAAGCATTCGCGATGTCGTAACCACAGATTTCCGTAATCATTGTTTGATAGTTCAGTAGTGCTTCCAGTCGGCCTTGAGATATCTCAGGTTGATATGGGGTATATGCCGTGTACCAAGCGGGATTCTCCAAAACATTGCGCTTGATGACTGGTGGGGTAATGGTTCCGAAATAGCCCATTCCTATTGCGCTTCTTCCCACCACATTTTTGTTTGCCATCTCTAACAAAGTTTCCGTGGCATCGCGCTCTGAGAGCGCCTCGGGCAGTTCAAGGGGAGTGTTGAATGCAATATTGCTCGGAACGATCTCGCTGCATAGTGCGCTGAGACTGTTGCTGCCTACTGCGTCGAGCATCGTTTGCAGGTCTGTGTCGCTATGCGACATATGACGCTCAGCAAAATGATCTTGCGAAAAATGCGATGGTGACAACTTCATATCGGGCTCCAGTTTCAACAGCGTGCTGTTCTTCAAGGGTCGTTAAAAACGGTGAACAGCCCCCGCTGTCTGGGAACCTGAGAGCTTCGCGAGTAAATCGCTTTCCCCGTCGGTGATGTGCAAGCACATTCTTTCCAGCGTGTGAGTTTCTCGCCGGTCCTTTGGCCTGAGAGGTTCCGGGGCGGTTGCTCCTTCGGCGACTCTTACCTGACTTCTATTGCCACCAGATAAGGGTGCTCTCCCAGCGAGAGTGTGATTCAGTTGTGTACTCAATCTAGTTGATGCGCTCTGATTTTTCATGCTCGTAAGCGGCAATTGCGTTCAATTGTGCCCCAAGAGTTGCATCAACCCATCGAGAGCCTGCGTTCACAATCTTGTCGTAGCTCTGCTGTGGGGCACGTAACTGATCTTGGAAATGCGGCATCACACTTTGCGCAAAGAGTTCGTAACTGCGCTGAGTGGCGCCCCAATCGGCGAGGTCGGCACCGAGGAAGAGATATGTGCCGAAGCCGCCGGTTTTTTCCTCGAGGCGAGCAAGTTGCGCGATAGCCATTTCTGGAGTGCCAATGACCATTCGACCCGTCTCATTTGCAAAATCGACAAAGTCGTCGAAGTCGCTTGGTGGAGGAGGATCGTTGGGGTCGCCCATTGGAATGATGTGAGATAGATACTCAAATACCCATTGCAGGCCGTACTTGCAGTTTTCGCGCGCTTGCTTTTCGGTCTCTGCAATATGCATGGGTCCCATGAGGCGCCACTGGTCGCGCGACACACTGTGCCCATGACGAGAGGCTTCGTCTTGCCAAACGGAATAGTTGTAGTCGAGAACTTGGAACGCAGCTGGTTCGGTTGCGGCAATGGATATCAGACCAGTGCCGTATCGTCCGGCAAGTTTGGAACCAGAAGGCGAAAGAGACGAAGCAACTGCCACAGGGAATTTTGAGTACGGCTTCATTTGCAGCACTGCTTCTTCGCACGTAAACCAGTCGGTGTGTTTCGTAACTGTTTCTCCGGCAAACAAACGCATCATGACATCGAATGCTTCTTCCATACGCGGACGCTGTTGATCGGCTGGGATACCGAGCATGGCTGCGTCGCTGGTGAGTTGCCCAGGCCCTGCACCAAACATCATTCGCCCGCGGGTGAGATGATCGAGCATCACGATGCGATCGGCAAGGATGAACGGGTGGTGGTAGGGAAGTGAATTTACCCCTGTGCCGAGTTTGATGTGTTGTGTTCGCTGACTTGCTGCGGCAATGAATACTTCCGGTGAAGCAATGAGCTCGGAACCAGCTGAATGGTGCTCGCCAATCCATGCCTCGTCGTAGCCAAGAGTGTCGAGCCATTGCACGAGTTCAAGATCTCGATGCAACAAGAGGGTGGGATTAATGCCGGTGCGATGCATTGGCGGAAGAAAAATTCCAAACTTCATTCATTCCTCGTTTCAGTGAGTTGCTTCGTTTAAACAGATCCGTAGGGAAGGGGAGCGCTACCGGCGCCATTGTTCGGTAGGGCATTTAATACCTTTTTCACCGCTGCCACTAAGTCGGCGATGAACTCATCGACTCTGTTTTCATGAACCACATTGACTGTGAGGTGCATGGAGTCTGGTGGAGTCTGTTCATCGACGTACCAGCCGTTGCTTCGTAGTTCACGGGCAACAGCAAATATTGAAAGCAATGCGGGATCTTTTGCTCCTATGCAGAGCAGCGTCGTATCGGGCTCGGCACGCAGCTGAAGTTCTGGAATCGCATCTATATGTCGTGCAATTTGCAGAGCAACTTTGCGTGCTGTGAGTGCAAGGTCGCGATAACCCTCAACTCCGAAATACTGAACCATTGCCCAAGATGAAGCGATGGGTCCACCGCTTTTGGTGCCCAAGATTCCTGAAGAGCCGTACATTCCGCCAAGCCAATTGTCGGTGAAAAAAGTTTGATGCTGCCGCAATTCCTTGTTGGCATAAACAATGACTCCGGCACCTTTAGCGGTGTAGCCGTACTTGTGTAAATCGACCGACATCGATGTAACTCCTGGAACAGAAAAGTTCCATGGCAAATGGGAAGGCGCAAGAAAGGGGAGCAGCATTCCGCCCATGCACGCATCAACGTGAAAGGGAATACCGCGACGCATCGTTTCTGCGCCAATGCGCTCCAACGGGTCGACAACACCTTGCGGATATTGTGGGGCAGAGCACGCCACAAGAATGGTGTTGTCATCGCACGCAGCGATCATTGCTTCCTCGTCAGCGCGCCAATCGGCTCGCACTGGAACGCGGCGGGCCTCAACGTTGAAGTACGTGCATCCCTTCTCGAGCGCAGCGTGAGCGGAGGAAGGCAAGACCACGTTGAAGCGTTGTTCCTGCGGGCGCTCTATGCCTCTCAGTGCAATGGCGCGCTGCAGAGCGCCGTAGACGACTAAGACGAGACTCTCGGTTCCTCCAGAGGTCATAAAACCGGCTCCGGTGGACGGCGCCTCGAGAAGTTGCATCACGAAGTCGAGAACCTCTTGTTGCATCTTCTTGAGACTCGGAAATGCGGCTACGTTGAGCGCATTTTCATGAGAGAACATCCGGTAAGCAGTTTCAGACAATTGCCGTGCATCGTCTGAGGCGCAGTAGGTCAAACTAAATGCTTTGCCGTCGCGCCAGCGAATATCTTTCTCGCGGTGTTGTTCAAGGTCTTTCAAAATCGCTTGAGCGGCTGTGCTGAACGGTGCCTCGGAGGGGTGACTCATGTCCGCAGGTTAGTAGGGCTAAGGAACACCACCGTTTGTTCTCACATTAATTTTACATAACGCTTATTATGGGCGCAATCGTAGGGAACCAATAGGTTCGGCACATTCCAAAATCCACTGGAGCATGTCTCGTAGCTCCTTGGCGCTTGGCTTCTCAATATCTGCCAGATCTCGTTGTACGTCGTCAACGGCACACGACAGCACGTACAGAGCATCATGAATGTCGTTCAGCTCTTCACGAGCCATCACGAGCTGCTCATCGCTGAGTTGAACTTCGCGGGCCCTTTGACGTGCAACCCAGTCCCATTGACGACATGGCTGGCTGCAATACGCTCGCGGTCGACCAGGCCCGGAACGTTCTTGCAGGACCCGGCGACACCACCTGCATCGTGGTCCATCGGGAGTCTTTTTCCTCTGCCACTCCTGGTCACCGGGTAATTTCGTCATGACGAAATTATGGCATATTCGCTGAATTATTTGCGAGACTGATCGAGATGTCATCTCAATCAACCACCTCGCGCAGTTTTGCTTCCGACAATTTTGCTGGTGTGCACCCAGCTGTGATGGAGAACTTGCAGCTCGCGAATCTTGGTCACGCCATTGCATATGGCGGCGACGTTTTCACCGCTGAGGCCGAGGCTCAGTTCGAGAGAATTTTTGGTGCTGGAACAAAAGCCTTCTTTGTCTTTGGTGGTACCGGCGGCAATGTATTTGCGCTCTCTAGTTTGTGTGGGCCAGGAGATGCGGTGTTGTGTAGTCAGTGGTCTCATTTACACATCGATGAAACGGGCGCCCCCGAACGTGCCGGAATCAAATTGCTTGCGGTTCCGAGTGTTGACGCAAAGGTGACTCCGCAAGACATTGAACGAGTTGCAGGAGACCTCGGCATCATGCATCACGCTCAGCCGCGTGTTGTGTCTCTCACCCAACCAACTGAACTTGGAACCCTTTACACCGCTGCCGAAATAGAGCAGTTATGCATCTGTGCTCATGAACATGGCCTCCTCGTGCATATGGATGGCGCGCGTATCGCAAATGCAACCGCGGCATTGGGCGGTATCTCGTCGGTGCGTGAATTTACTGTGGACGCTGGTGTTGATGTGCTCACCTTTGGTGGAACAAAAAATGGTTTGATGTACGGCGAAGCGGTTCTCTATTTTCCGCAAGGCGCTCGTCGTTCACAGACGTACGAAGATTTTTCTTTAGAGACTGCTCAACGTGCATTGAGGTATGCCCCTTACGCACGCAAGCAAACAACTCAGTTGCCCTCCAAAATGCGTTTCGTTTCTGCTCAATTCGCGGCAGTTCTCAACAACGATTTGTGGGTGCAACTAGGAACATCGGCAAATGGAGCAGCCGCTTCCCTTTTCGACGCGGTGCATTCCATTCCAACACTCGAACTGACTGATGCACCAGCTGTGAACAGCCTCTACCCCACCATCTCGCCAGCACATGCAGAACAACTCAGAGAGGTGTCATTTTTCTGGGACTGGGAACCAGCACGACACCGCGTGCGTTGGATGACATCGTGGGATACCGAACCCGGTGATGTGAAAGCTTTCGCCGAGGCTGTTTACCGCGTAGTAACTTAATGTGCACCTGCTTAATTGACTGTTGAGTTAGATGTAGGTACACTTCGCGTGTGGGGTTTGGCACAACATCGGGGGGTGTGTGATGGCAGCAGTGGAATCATATTCGCGGAGAGATTTCGCCGTAGAAAAATGGATGAACGAAGGAGCATGTCGTGGTCTCACCACAGTGTTCTTTCCACCGGCAGCTGAACGACCGCAATCACGTTTGCGCCGCGAATCAATGGCTCGTGAAGTGTGCATGTCGTGCAGCGTTCTCGATACCTGTCGCACTTTTGCGCGCGAGAATCATGAATACGGATTCTGGGGCGGCGAGTCTGAAGAAGAGCGTCACGCCGCTGGTTTTCACCTCATTGCACCAATTGGTGTTCGCTCACGCGCTGCAGGCTGAGCGCAAGCCAGCCATCAATTTCTCGTTTGTTGAGGAAACGAAATCCAAGTTCTTCGTAACACGTAATGATGTCGTGTTCTCTCGATTCAGTGAAACCACTTAAGAAGAGATAACCATCTTTTTGTACCGCGCTACTGATTGCAATTGCGCCGTCAAGCAACACAGGAGCCAAAATGTTGGCCAACACGTGTGTGAACGTGCCGGAAACGCATTCAAGGCCACCTTGTTGACAGGTGAATAAGTCTTCCACGCCATTTAATTTCGCATTGAAAACGCTTGCTTCTATTGCAGTTGCTGCAAGATCTATGCCGTGTGCTTGACCACTGTGTTTTTTAAGTAACGCAATGCTCAGTACACCAGAGCCACAACCGATGTCGAGAATATGCGGTGCCACATTCGCTTCATTCAGATTCTGTAACGCTAGAGAAAGTGTTGCCCGCGTCGTGGGGTGATCTCCGATGCCAAAAGAACCGTAAGGTTCGATGAAGATGGGAAACGCCGATGAATCAGATTCATTGAACTCTTCCCTCTTCCAATGTGGAACGAGAGCAACTGATTCAACGAGAGTTACTTTTGCAAATTGACGCCATGTATTGGCTACGTCGCTGTTTTGTGAAAACAAGCGCACTGGCCATTCCTGCAATTTGTTTTCTTCGTTGCCGAAATGTTCAACATGGCTTTCCCACTGCCCTAACGGCTCAGCCCCAAGGTGGGTGCGAACAATGCTGTGTGTGCTCTCGTCGATGACTTCAACAGCTTGTGCGCCACACGCCCACAGTGCATCGCTCACAATTTCCACAAACTCTTGATCGACCAAAACCTCTAGGAGAATATTTTCAGTAAGACGTTGCGACGAATCATTCATCGATGCGGCGTAGTTCTTTGCGGAATCGACGACCCTTTGCCACGTACGCCGCAACACCCATTGCAATGTCGCCAGATCGAGCGCGATCGAGTTTGATGGTTGCAGGGGCGCCGACGGCAAGTGCGCCGCTGGGCACTTCCATACCGTTTAGTACGACGGCGTTGGCTGCAACAATTGCACCGGAACGCACCACCACTTGGTGCAACACAATGGACCCCGATGACACCTGAGAATTGCTTTCGATGGTGCAGCCTTCTAAGTGAACAATGTGGCCAATGACGCAGTCGTCTCCGACCGTTGTTGGATACATCGGAGTGGTATGGATGACCGTTCCATCTTGGATGCTGGTTCGCGCCCCTATCACGATTTCGCCGTCGTCTCCACGAAGAACTGCTCCAGCCCAGATGGTGGACTCTGGACCGATGGTGACACTCCCAATGACCACTGCATCGGGATGTACGTAGGCAGTGGGGTCAATGTTGGGAACCTGGGTTCCTAAAGCGTAAATAGGCACATCGACATGTTACTAACGGTGAAAGACACGCGGCTGACAATGTCGCACGATCAGCGAAATATCGCGATTTTGCCGTTAGCGTTGCTTGCCTATGTCTCGCAGGATTGAAATTGAACTCACCAGTAACAGCCCCGACGGTTCGTGGACCTGGCGAGCAGCTGGAGCCAAGAATCCTAAAGGTGTACTCGACGGATCCATTCTGTCTTCATCTCACAAAGTCGGAGACGTAGTAAAAGCCGATGCCGAGTTTGCTATCGATGGCATCACCATTTTGGGTGTTGTTGCTGGCAAGCAACGCGTTGAAAAATTGGAACGCATTGAAATCCTTCCTTCAGACAAACCATTTCAAGCGGTCATGGAAACCAAGGCTCCACGTTCCGAGCGTTCATTTTCTGGCGACAAGCGCAATGCTCGTCGTGGTGACAAGCCTGGCGACGGAAAACCTGGCGACAAAGGTGCGCGACGTCCGCGACGTGAAGATGGTGCAAAAGAAGAAGGTAAAGCACGCGAACCTCGCCGTGAAGGGCAAGAAGCTCGTCGCCGTCCTTCCTTTACTCCTCCACCCGATCTGCCGCAGCGTCCACGTGCAAAACGTTTGAAGCCTGGTCGCGCACATCGCAACACCATCTTGGCAAATCTTCCAGAAGCACAAAGCGCAATTGCTGAGCGCGTGTTGTCTGGTGGTATTCCTGCAGTGCGTACGGCAATTGCTGACCAAAATAAACTGCTCAAGCAAGAAGGAAAAGAACTCATTCCTGCCGATGGCCTCATCACCATGGCTGAAAATCTTCTTCCAAAATTGCGCGTAGCTGAATGGCTCGACCGTGCCGACGCTGCTGTTGCCGATCTCGATACTCTCGACCTGCGCGATCTGCGTTCTGTTGTTACCTCTGGTGACGACCCAGCAATCGCCCGCGATGAAACAACACGTGCAATTGCAAAGACCCTTCGTGAAGGACTCGTTGCACGTCAAGAAAAAGATCAAAAAGAATGGCTGTCCGATATCGATGCAGCACTCAAGGTTGGTCGCATTGTGCGTGCCTTGAAGTTGTCTTCACAGCCGCCTAAGGCTGGCGCACCGTTCCCTTCAGAACTCGGTTCACGCCTTGCTGCAGCTGCTTCGCAAAATCTTGAAGCCGATGCACCGAGCGATCGTTGGATTGCTGTTCTAGAGGCTGCTGCCTTTAGCCCTGTGAGGTCACAACTCGTCGCTCCTGCGCCACCAAATGCTGTGACCACAGAATTGGCAACCACTATTACTCGCTTGGCGCCATCTATTCCTCAAATTGCAGCGCTCTTCAGCATTGTGGTGACCCCTGGAACTGCTATGCCGCGTCCATTGCGCCCTACACGGCCTGTAGACAAGAAAAAGCCAGTTCAAGCACCTGCACAGCCAAAAGAGGCATAAATTCTCCTCACTTAGCTGTGGGTCCTAAGATGTCTCTATGTCAGACATCGTCCTTTTTGAAAAGCGTGGCCGCATTGGCATCATCACGCTGAATCGTCCCGAAGCTCGCAATGCCGTCAATGGCGACGTCGCCAGTGGAGTTGAAGCTGCAATCGATGCCATTGAGGCAGATGACGACATCTGGGTGGGAATTGTGACCGCGAATACAGCTGGCCAAGAGAAGCCAGTTTTCTGTGCTGGTGCAGACCTCAAAGCAATCAACTCTGGAAATGCAGGTGGCTTGAACACAAAGCGCGGAGGCTTCGCAGGTATCGCGTATCGCGAACGTCGTAAACCCGTCATTGTTGCTGTCGATGGTTTGGCAACAGCTGGTGGTTGCGAAATTGTTTTGTCTTGTGACCTCGTCGTGGCAAGTAACAGGTCGTCATTTGGTCTTGCAGAAGTAAAGCGCAACCTCATTGCCGGAGCCGGCGGACTCTTTCGTCTTCCGCGAGCCATTGGTCGTAGCGCTGCCCTCGAAATCATTCTTACTGGTGAGCCACTTGCTGCACAGAGGGCCTACGAGCTCGGCCTCGTCAACCATGTTGTAGCTCCAGATCAAGTGATGCCGAAAGCGCTAGAGATTGCTGAACGTATTTGTGCTGCTGCTCCCCTCGCGGTGTGGGCTAGTCGCAAGGTGGTGCTCGCCTCTGCTTATGAAGACGATGAAACTCTCATCACGATGACAAATGCCGAGTTTGGGGCAATCATGGCTTCTGAAGACACCAAAGAGGGCTTGAATGCCTTTATTGAAAAGCGCCTTCCGAGTTGGAAGGCGCGCTAAGGCGTTCCTGCAAAAATCACTTGAGCGGGCAGCCCTGCTTGCTCACATAGATTCTTTAGTTCCCTTTGCCCGGGCAATACGCAAACAAGAGTTTCTCTGGCGGTTGCATCGAAGTTCCGCGCACAGGTGAGAAGTTGCGCGCCAACGCCGAGAGACCTGCACTTCTCTTCAACGTAGAGAGCCGTGATGATGCAGCGGGTACCAACAACGCATCCGAGTGCAAAGCCAACGGTTATGCCGTCGACTTCGCTCACCAGCGCAAAAGGCTTGCTGCCCGATGCATCACTGATCAACGTCGTGAAAAAGTTCTGGGTGTTTACCCCACGTTGGGCACTGAGCGCTGCCTTCGCCTTGCTTCGTGCCCTGGTGAGTTGTTCATCGGTCTCGGCGACTTCACATACGTTGAAGCGCAACGAACCCACGAGGTGAGTAGCTAGCGCTACTTCCCTACTCATTGCCGGAACTGGCCGCTTTCAAGATGGTTCTGCGCTGGCGTCGAGCATTCTCGTAATTGAAAACAGCAAGTAACTGCGCCGGGGACAACCCAGTGAGTGAAGCGACAATTTCCTTCGCGGTCAAAGCGTCATAGTTTTCAATTGGGGCTTCGGTTGTTGTTGCTACAACCACTGTTGGAGTGTCAACGTCCTTTGATGATGAGGCATGAGATGTTGCACAAAACTCTTGAAGCTTCTTTTGTGCCATGTCGACAGAAAGTTTTCCAATAAAGCGAGCATTTCTGAGATGTTGATCTACGCGTGTCGTGAGATCTTTCAATGAAGGTTGTGTCATAAATGTGCCGCTTACTTCACCGCAAAAATGGGGCAAGCGTCGTCGCCTACTGGGCAGTTAGGGGCACTACGACGTACGAGGAGGAAGCACTGCGAACACATCTCTTCACCTGCTTGACGAGGCTGCAAACGGTCTCCGTCGGTGTTGCGTTCGTCAACTTCGCCTTCTTCATCGTCGTCTTCAATGGGAACATCGTCGGCAGCAACGAGGCGATCTTTGAGAATTTTGTCGAGGTCTTCTTCAACATCGTCGGGAGTGGTGAGGTCATCGTCATCTTCTTCTTCGCCAGCAGCAGCGGCGCGACGAGATGCAGGCGTCATTGCTTCGGTGTCGTCGGCTTCGTCGTCGTCTGCGGCAACAAAATCGTCATCCTCGAGCAGAGGGTCATCTTCTAATTCTTCAGCAAGATCGTCTGGGTCGAGATCGGGGTCAAGGTCGTCAACAAGTGCGATGTCGTCTACTTCATCGCCTTCTTCAATTTCAATTACTTCGTCTTCTGGATCGATATCTATTTGTTTAGCTGGCTTCTTTTTGCTGCTTGCCATAAACCGAAACCTTTCGTTATTGCTTTGGGGGCGAGCGAACTGTAGACAATCTGTTCGCCTTCAGCGCGTACCATAGGTGCTCGGTACTACTTCCGTGCAAATCCTGTGGAAATCTCACAAAATTTTTATCCTTTTGTGGGTTTTTTGATCATTTATGGTGGCGGTCAGCCGTTGCGCTTCGCCTCTGCGCGTCGCTCAGATTCCAGACGTTCCAATTCGGGTACATCTGTGGTCATATGGATCATCGCTTCGGCAACAGCCTTATGGCCAGCCTGATCGCGAATGAGGCCATGCATGTCGAGTGCAACTTTGCGGTACGCAGGGTGCCCCTGTGGGCTCGAGCGTAATTCCAGCATGTGCATAGCTTCTCGTGCATTGAACTGCATGACATAGCGGATGCGGTAGGCCATAGAAACCGCATATGGCGCCTGTGCGGGATACTCAGGAAGAAGAGCATCATAAAGATCTGCTGAGCGTTCCATCACGTCGTCAAAGGCAGAAGTTTGCCCGGCGTCGTCAACAATGTCTGGACGCACGTAGCCATGGTTCGGTGTGAGCGGCTGCCACTCAATAGTGAGCATTCTGTGGCGCTGCATATCGCGGAATGCTCCGTAGTCAGAGAGAACATCAAAGCGATAGTCGGTTCGTTCAAAAGCGCGACCAGGGCGGTGGCGCCTGTTGGTACGGTCGCCGACATATGCGCGTATGAGTCGTACCTTTTCATCGTGGCTCATCTTTTGAATCTTTTGATAGATCTGTGATTCACTCATTGTTAAATGGCTGTAGCAAATGGCCGCCAAAAGTTTGTCTTCACCTTCTGGGTCGAAGTCGGTTAACACCACCGATTCCTCTGGTGCAGCTTCTTCTTGGCCAAAGAGCTCATGAACAAGTTGCTGAGTGTCTGAAGCTGTTTCAGACAGGTATTGCGACCAGCGACCGCCGCGGTCTGGTTGGTCTACTCGGCGCAGAAAACTTGGTACTACCTTGCGCAGCTCAGTCAACATGAGATCGGCATAGAGGCGCGCTTCTGGCAAGGGGTTTGCTCGCATGCGAAGGAGCAAAGCTTCATAGGCCTGGCCGCTTCCGTAAATACCCACATTCGACAATGCCGAAGCGGGCAAAACACCACGCACCGCGTCGAGGGCTTTAGCTCGAGTTGCCTGCCGATAGATGAAATCTGAATCTTTTGGACCTTGAGGAACGACCTTGCGCACGTGCGTGGTGAGGGAATCGACAAGACCGCTATAGGAATCGAACATGCGGTCCATATCTCCTACATATCGGGTGCCGAAACGACCAGACAGCACGTCGGGATCGCGATAGAAGCGGTACCTGCCGCCGAGGCGATTGTCGTAAGAGATATAGCGGGTACTTTGTTCGAGGTAGCTCATTAAGCGACCCCACTCAAGAATTTTGGTTAACAGGTTTGACGCCTGTTCACAAGCGAGGTGCACGCCACCTAATTGGGCAACTGAGTCATCCCCGTATTCCACGAATATCTTCTCGTAGAGGCTTTCAGCGCGCTCAATGCCAATGGTTGCATCGAGTGTGGCATCGCCTTGCACGTCGAGTTCATTGACGAATTCATCGAGAAAGAGTCTGCGCAGGCTTTTTGCACTGCGGCTGTAACGGGCAAAAAGAGCGCCCTTCACCACTTCTGGAAGATTGACGAGAGCAAATACAGGCGAATCGAGATTGGTAAAATACCGTTTCAAGATGTCAGATTCAGCGGGAGTGAACTCCTCGGGCACATAGACCGTCACGACGGACAATGTTAGAAGTCGCAGGCGTCAGGTTGAGGGATCATCAACTAAATAAGTCCGACGGGTCGTGGCCCGATGCGAGCAAATTCCTCAGCAGTTTGGGCGCCGGCAAGATCGTCGATGAGGGCATCGAGTGCGGTAAGGGCCAAGATCTTGGCTCCGTCAATGACCGCCCGATCCCCTTCTTCAGCACGGGCGTATTCCGCGAATCGCGGGGTGTGGATGGGCACGCCATGTGGAGCAACTTGGATCATCGGATGAATGGAGGGGGCTAGATAACTGACATTTCCCATGTCGGTGGAGCCGACAACGACGGAATCGCTGTTTGGCCGTTGTGGTGACCGTCCCACTATTTCGGCATTACGCAGATAAAGGTTCAAGAGAGACTCTGAGTCACGCATATCGGCATAGGCATGATCTTCCCACTCCACATCGACCGTGCAGCCCGTGCTCATCGCGGCCCCATGGAAGCAGGCCTGCACTCGTTCCTTCAAAGGCTGCAGAGAGTCGAGGGAGTCGGAGCGGACGTACCACTGTTGTGATGCGAAATGCGGAACGATGTTGGGCTTATCGCCCCCGTGGGTGAAAATACCGTGAATGCGCTCAGACGGCTTGATGTGCTGCCGTAAAGCGCCGATCGAGCTGTAGGCCTGCACCGCAGCGTCGAGAGCATTTTTACCAAGATGAGGCGCAGCGGCGGCATGGGCGGCAGCGCCATGGAACGACGCGCAGCATTCTTGAATGGCGATGGCTTTGATACTGGTGAGGTCGAAATCTGCCGGGTGAATCATCATCGCTGCATCCACATTGTCGAAAGCTCCTTGGCGTGCCATGGCGATCTTTCCTCCACCACCCTCTTCGGCCGGCGTCCCAAACACAAGTAGCTCACCAGGTAGAGATGTCATGAAGGGCTGTAACGCGAGCGCTGCCCCTAAGCCGGCAGCAGCGATGATGTTATGCCCACAAGCATGACCAATTTCGGGTAACGCGTCGTACTCGCACAAGATTGCAACGCGGCGCGCACCTGGCGAAGCGAGGCCACTTGCCTGAGCGGCAAATGCTGTTTCTACTCCGTAAGCACCACGTTGAACACTCGAGAATTGAGAACTGAGCGCGTCTGTCAACAAGCGATGCGCATGAACTTCTTCATAATTTGTTTCAGGATGCGAATGAATATCGTGGCTGATATCTAAGAGTTCTATTGTTAACTGCTCAACTCGAAGCGAAATTTCATTCTTGAGTTCTGCGACTTCTGAAATGTTCATCGGATTCTCCTCGAAGGATCTACTCTTGATCGCTGGCTATGTAGATGTTAATGGCGTCGGGGATGACACATATTCTTAATGTGTCCGCCATTGCAACCTTTACGCCATCAACAAAGATCGGCAGAGGTCGCTGGAAATGCATATCTTCTGCAGTTGTTTGCCAGATCTTGAGATGTGGATGAGGGAGATGGCTTCCTTTACGAACTCTCATGACCGCTAATAAACGTTGCCTTAACTTCATCTCGCGGGCAATCGTTAACACTTCAATCTTTGCATCGTTCGGATGCGACTTCTGAAAAACACGTCTGCCGCGGAAAATGGCAACGTTGCAGAAAAGATGACATTCCCCCCACAGGAAGTGCCCCACTCGGATATGTGCTGCAGCTCGAAGAGATGCACCATTTACGTCGGCTTCAATAACGTCGAAAGGTAGTTGGTGCCATGCCCCGTCAGTTTTCAATTTCTCCGCAATGGAAGGTTTTCGTTTGTCATTACCAATAGTACGAGCGATGTCACCCTTAATAGGAGATGCTAAAAGAGTGAGCACGTCGTGGTCGTTGCGCGTATAAACAACATCACTCTGACGAACACGTTCTCCCCACTCCTCGCCTTTTGCAATGACCATTAGAGTGCCTCGTTACCCACGACAATTCCTCTAAACATGGCTTCTCCTGCGATGCGCGCCGATTCTCGCAGTGTTTGGTCGAGACCAATCCGCTCGATTTGGCGTAACAAGTCAACAATTTGGCGAATGGTACGTACGAAGTCTCCGGGGCTCATTTCGGGCACGGTATCGAGCACGCTGGTCAGACTCTTTCCCGATGCCCATAATGCCGCGCATTGCGCAAAGTTGGGGTCGGGAAAGCGGTGCACTGGCAGGCCATGAGCAGTTTGGAGATCTTGGACCTCCATGCTCAGATCTTCAACGCGCTCTGCCACTTCGCGGCACTTCGTAGACGGATATGGAAGATCATCTTGGTCGCTATTGCGACGTTCGTAAACCACGCACGACACTGCAGCTGCGAGGTCGGTGGGCTTTAGGCCATCGAATAGACCTTGTGAAATTGCTTCGGCGATGAGGATGTCGCTTTCGTGAAACACGCCAGCGAGAACTGAACCCTTCGGTGTCAATTTCCAAGCATCGATATAACCCATTTTTCGTAGCAGTTCTAAGACGCGATCGAAAGTAGCCCCAACAGACTGTTTTTCGTTTTTGAGATACTGCTCTAGTCGTTCAATGTCGTTGCGGATTCTGTCGGCCGCATCGGCATGTTTCATCAAAATGGAGAGCAGCGGATCATTCGCTACATCTTCGTAATCAAGTGCATCTTCATCATCGACGTAGACGTTGTTGTCGCTCTTGGAGTAGACCCAATTGCATTCGTTGATGTGCCGAGCAACCTCACGCAAAGCTCCTGGGTTCCATTGCGAGAAGTCGGTGTCGAGATCGACGTGTTTGATAAAAATGGGTTCGCCGATGAGATCTTCATAGAGAATCCCACGCACAGACTGCGCTGTATCGGCGGCAGTGATTTTGATTCCCCGTCGCCTGTTTGAGGTCGCCAGAACCATGAACTTCTGATACGGGCTATTGCGGGCATTGATAAATTCATCTGTTTTCAAAGCGATGATGTCGCCTGGACGAAAGGTATTCCACACTTGAACGGAGTCGTTCGAAGGTTTTAACTCCCCCTTTTGACGCTGCAGACCATGTACGCGTCGATAGGTCCAAATATCTCCGTATTGAGAGTGAGCCTTCTCTTCCTCAACACGCTGCTGTTCTCTCTTTTTCTCAATAGAGGCTTGCATCGTTACTACGCCAGAATTTGCTTGGTACTGGGCAAAGGAAAGATTGAGAAGATGTCGAACTTCACCTTCTGAATGACTATTCACCAAGTTGACCGTCATATTGTAGGTGGGGCGAAACGCTGAAGTCAGATTGAAACTCTTGTTCAATGCGAACCGGCATACTTCGTCAAAACTAACGAAGGGGCTCCACAGAGTAACGGCGTGCCCAACATCATCAATTCCTCTTCGGCCAGCACGGCCGGTGAGTTGTGTGAAATCTGATGGCTTTAATGGAACGTGGTTTTCGCCGGTGAACCTAGTGAGTTTGTCGATGACAACGGTGCGAGCCGGCATGTTGAGGCCCACTGCAAGTGTTTCTGTAGCAAAGACAACTTTAAGGAGGCCCAAAGTGAATGCTTCTTCCACGATCTCTTTGAAGATGGGAACCATGCCAGCGTGGTGTGCCGCTACGCCTGTAGAGATCAGCGACAAGAATCCTTCAAAATCGAGGGCGTTTTTCTCATCAGAGGAAAGTGACTGCGATCGATTTTGTGCAATTTTACGAATCTGATCGGCTTCATTCTTCGTGGCAAACGACAAGGAACTACGACGTACCCCTCGTGCTGCATCGTCACACTGATTTCGGCTGAAGATAAAAAAGATTGCAGGAAGCATGTTGGCGTGTGCCAACTCCTCCACGACTTCGTTGCGGTTTGGCGGTCCGAATCGGCTCTCAGGCGTTTGTCGACCCTTTTTATGTTGATGGCTATTGCGCGATGAACTGTTGGTTTTACCTTGTTCGGTAAAGGCCTTTTTTGCTCGCGGATTCATCTTGTTGTCAACAAGCGTTGCGTACATCACCGTATCGCCAGTGGCTTTATCGAATGCCATGTGGTGATGCTCAAGGCTGACGGGACGTTTTGTTTCAATAATTGCTCGTGTGTCTCCGCGCACAGTGGTGAGCCATTCGCTCACTTCAACTGCATTCGACACTGTTGCCGATAAGCAAACAAGGGTCACTTCAAGTGGAAGATGGATGATGACTTCTTCCCACACCGGACCTCGATATTGATCTTGAAGGAAGTGAACCTCATCGAGTATGACAACCGAAAGGTTCTCTAACGATCGTGATGATGCATAGATCATGTTGCGCAGGACTTCGGTCGTCATGACCAAAATCTTGGCATCGGAATTGATGCTGGTGTCTCCAGTGAGGAGGCCTACGTTGTCTGATCCGTAGAGCTCTTGGAAGTCATGAAATTTTTGGTTTGATAACGCCTTAATGGGCGCCGTGTAAAACGACTTCATTCCCCTACTCAGGGCCTCTGAAATTGCATGCTCTGCAATAAATGTTTTTCCTGAACCAGTAGGAGCGGCAACCAAAACAGATGCACCCTCATTGAGTGCTTGAATCGCTTTTTGCTGGAATAAGTCTGGCTGAAATGTGGAACTAGACATTGCTAGCTTTTTTTCGACGCCATTGAATGAAATAGCCGATACCAACAGAAATGGCGTAGAGAATTGTCATCGGAACCGCAAGCGCCATCATGCTGATGGGGTCGCCAGATGGTGTAATGATTGCTGCCGTCAGAAAAATTCCCATTACAGCCCAGCGCCACTGTTTGAGTAGCAGGCCTGGTGTGATGACATTGACGAGCTGCATGAATACAAGAAGCACGGGGAACAAGAATCCCACCCCGAAGGCAAGAACCATCAGAGTAACCAAACTCACATACTTAGTAATTTGATACGACTGAGAAACATCGGCTCCAGACCAACTGATGAGAAACTCAAGAGCTTTGTCGAGGGTCCAGTATGCGATGTATCCGCCAAGGGCAAATAGGCTCACGCTGGAAATGATGAAACCAGTTGCATAACGTTTTTCTCGCTGGTGCAATGCCGGTGCGGTGAATCTCCAAATTTGCCAAAGAATGACCGGTAGAGCAACAGCTAAGCCTCCATACGAGGCAATACGCATTCGAGCAGAAATACCATCGAGTGGTCCCAGGCCATACAGTGTGCCATCACAGTTGAAATCGGGTCGCGAAGCGCAGAGATCTCGGTAAGGCTCGGTGAGGAACCGCAACACTGGGTCGTAAAAGGTCAAAATGACCAGTGCCCCAATGATGACAGCGAGCAGAGATCGAATGATGCGGAAACGCAGTTCACCCAAATGTTGGGTCATGGTGATTTCGTCGGTCGAAGACCGAACCCTGATGGGCTTGCGGAACAGCGTCATGGAGTTTGGTCTCCGTTTTGCGGTTCGCCTTTTTCGTAGGGAATGAACTTAGGTTCGTGATCGGGAGACGGTGGGTCTTCGTCTTTCCCTAAGAAGATCCTCTTTGCCTCTTCGGCAGTGTTCTTGATTTCTTGCAGTGGGTCATCGAACCCCGTACGCAGGTCGCTCTTCACCCCTGACGCCACATTTTTGATTTCGGTATACACGCGCCCAAACTTGCGCATCGCTTCAGGCAACTTTTCGGGTCCTAACACGACAAGGCCAATAAGTAGCAGAAAGACAATTTCGCTGCCAGACAGATTGAACACAGTCAAAGTCTATGAACTAGAACTGCGCTGCCCGTCATTATCATGGCAATATGGTGGAAATTAGCCCCAGTTATCGCGAGTTGACCTATATCGCCTTTGCGCATCGCGGGGCGAGGGCTTATGCCAGAGAAAACACCCTCGATGCATTTCAACTGGGGCTGCGCTTGGGTGCGACGGGCCTCGAGTCAGATGTTTGGATCACTAAAGATGGAATTCCCGTGCTGGATCATGATGGCGTAGTCCAGGGGCGCATTATGAAACGACCAATTTCTCAATACCTCCGTGAAGATCTACCTCAGCACATCCCTACTCTTGAAGATTTGTTACTTCTCGCTCCGCATGGCACACCCATCTCTCTCGATATCAAAGATGATGAAAGCTTCGATGCTGTCATTGCCGATGTGCGCAAGATGTATGGCGAGCAAGCTCCATTCGTGTATCTCTGCCACCCGAACCTCGACGTACTCGCAGAACACAGAAGCAGGTCGTTAGGAATTTCACTTGTGTCTTCGGTTCGGCTTTCGCGCTTGAAAAATGGCCCTGAAATGCATGCTGCACGTATGCGTGAAATAGGAATCGAAGTAATGAACATGCATCATCGCGATTGGAATGGTGGGCTCGTTGCGCTCTTTCAACGATTTGAACTCCGCTGTTTCGCTTGGGATTGTCAGTTCGTGCGAAACATCCAAGATATGGCAAAAATCGGTATCAACGGTATCTTCAGTGACTGGCCAGATCGCTTCTATGAACTGACTGATTCGAGCACAATCTAAAGCCAGCGCCAACGACTCATTGGCCACAGCACAACAAAGGCTCGTCCAACAATGCGGTCTTCATCAACCGGACCAAAGTTGCGACTATCCATTGATTGAGGGCGATTATCGCCAAGCACGAAAACTTGTTTTTGAGGTACCAACACTTCTGCCATCTCGGGCTGGTTGCAGCGATCGTTGAGGTTTACTTGCTCGGTGTCTCTGGTATCGAGGTATGGCTCTTCTAAAGCGACTTTATTGACATAGACCACACACTTGCTGATACTGATTCTTTCGCCAGGCAGACCTACGACACGTTTGATGAGGTCATCGTGTTGAATACTCTCCCCATTTGACGTCACACGATCAAATACAACTACGTCTCCCCTGTTGACGCCATGCAATCGATAGGAAAGCTTGTTCACGAGAACTCTGTTGGGCTGGTACAGCGTGGTCTCCATGGAAGGACCTGAGATGTAGAACTGTTGAAACACATACGTTCTGATACCCAGTGCGACGACAAGTGCGACGACGAGAACGACGACCCAATCTCGAAGGGCTTTGAAGGAATCTGAAGTAGATGATGCCTGATCGGCGGTGTCTACTTCGTTGTCGTCATCTAGCACCACACGATTGTAGATGAAATAACGGCTAAATGAACGAGATTGTCTACAAAGAGTCGATCAATTTCTGAACACGATCGTCAACATTTTTAAAGGGATTCTTGCATAGCACTGTTCTCTGTGTCTGGTCGTTGATTTTGAGATGAACCCAGTCGACTGTGTAGTCACGCTTCTTGAGCTGTGCAGCACTGATGAATTGCGATCGTAAGTGGGCTCGAGTGGTGGTAGGGGCCGACTGAGTTGCGGTAACAATTTGCTCTTCGGTGCATAACGATCTCATGATATTTTTACGCCGCATGTGATAAAAAATTCCCTTTTCGGGGTCGATGTCGTGGTACTGCAAATCGATGAGATGACATCGAGGGTCACCCAGTGAAATGTGGTGCTTCTCTGAATAATTGAGCATGAGGCGATACTTCGCGACCCAATCGACTTCCGCTTCGAGTTTTAAGGGGTCATCTTCAATGGTTGATACACAGTGCTCCCACATTTGTAGGGCACGTGTCTCTTCTTCATTAAAACCGAAACGCTCACTATAAGAAATTGCCTTGTCGAGATAGATGCGCTGAATGTCGAGGGCGCTCATCTCGCGTCCGCTCTTTAGTTTCACTTTTTTCCGGCAAGTGATGTCGTGGCTAATTTCGCGTATTGCTCGTACGGGGCTTTCAAGTGTGAGATCCCGAAAATCAATGTCAGGATTCTCAAACATGCGCAAGACGCATGCCATTGAACCGACCTTGAGAAATGATGCATACTCACTCATGTTTGAGTCGCCAACAATGACGTGCAAACGGCGATAGTGCTCTGCGTCGGCATGGGGCTCATCTCGGGTATTAATGATTGGTCTGCTACGTGTGGTGGCGGAACTGGCAGTTTCCCAAATGTGCTCGGCTCGCTGCGCAATAGTAAATAGTGGGCCCTTAGCGGTCATGAGCAATTTGCCTGCGCCTGCAAAGATTTGGCGCGTAATGAGAAAAGGTATGACGACGTCGGAAAGGCTGGTCTGATCGTCAGTTCGTGACGTGAGATAATTCTCATGACAACCATACGAATTACCAGCGCTATCGGTGTTGTTTTTATAGATGTGAATTTCGCCGCGAATACCTTCGTCGGCAAGACGCTCCTCTGCAGCCACGCGCAGGTCATTCAAGATGTACTCCCCTGCTCGGTCTTGAGCAACAACATCGAGAATTGAATCGCATTCTGCCGTTGCATACTCGGGGTGCGACCCTACGTCTAGGTATAGGCGTGATCCGTTTGGCAGGAAAACGTTTGAACTTCTTCCCCAGGTGACGACTTTGCGGAACAAGTACCTCGCCACCTCATCGGGGCTCAAGCGGCGCTGCCCCTTCAACGTGCACATGATTCCGTATTCGTTCTCGAGCCCGTAGATCCGTCGAGAAAAATCGTGCACGATGATGGTTAGCCCTGTACTAAGGAATTCACTTCGGCATCGTCGAGGCGTGTAAACGAGCGACGCTCACCTGCACGTTTGAGAATGGCGATTTCACATTCGTCAACGGGAAGTATTCGGTCTGGGCCGGAGAGAGCATTTCGGCATAGTTGAACAACATCAGACAGTTGAGCTGAATGCAACTCGGTCAACAGAGGTGACTCTTTCATGCGGGCGTATATGGCGTCGGAATCGCCACCCAAGACACAAAATTTACGCTCATCGAGAACGGTTCCGTCGTAGAAGATATGGAACAGCTGATCGTTGGTGGCATTGTCGGCCACTTCTGCGACAAGGATTTCCACCTCAAGAGGCTTCATTTCATGCGTGAAGATTTGCCCAAGTATTTGTGCATACTGATTCGCCAAACTCCGCGCGTCAACGTCGATGCGTGAATATTGATATCCCTTTAAGTCGGCAGCGCGAACGCCCGAAACTCGCAGTTGATCGAACTCGTTGTACTTGCCCACACCAGCAAATGCAATACGGTCGTAGATTTCGCTAATTTTGCGCAATGTATTGGAAGGATTCTCGGCGACAATGGCAATACCACCTGAATACTGAATTGCAATGAGTGCCTTGCCGCGCGCTATGCCTTTTCGTGCGTAATCGGCACGGTCTTTCATGATTTGTTCTGGAGCTACGTAAAAGGGCATGCTCATTTCACACCTCCTGATTTCGTTCTTGGTGCTCGGCAATAAGTTCTTCTACCAACTGCGACAAGGTTGAGTCGTCGATGCGCTCCCAGCCTTTATTGGTGATTGAGGCAACGATTGGGTAGATACCACGCAAGGTATCGGGGCCTCCTGTCGCTGAGTCTGAATCGGCTGCTTCCCACAATGATTTGAGGGCAAGACGAACAGCCGCCTCTTGCGACATTGAAGTTCTCCAACCAACTTTAATTACTGCGCCAGCGTGCACACTTCCAGAACCGGTAGCAACAAATTCACGTTCTTCGTACCGACCACCAGTTGGGTCGTAGTCCCACAAGCGCCCGTAGCCCTTTTGGAGATCGTAGCCAGCGAAGATTGGTACCACGATCAGCCCCTGCATGGCTGCGGGAAGATTTCCGCGAACCATCATGGAGAGTTGATTTGCTTTTCCTTCAAGTGAAAGCAACTGGCCTTCAACCTTCTCGTAATGCTCAAGTTGTAATTGGAAGAGTTTGATCATTTCCATCGCAGGCCCCGCGGTACCAGCAATAGCAACTCCGCTGAACTTGTCGGCCGATACCACCTTCTCCATGGAGCGGTGCGAAATAACATTTCCCGATGTAGCACGCCGATCGCCGGCCATCACTACGCCATCTGCAAATCGTAGAGCGACACATGTAGTTGCATGAGGAAAATGTGCCTGAGTTGCAGATTCAGCGAGATGCTTTTGAAACGGATCGATACCAACACGCTTCAGCAACTCAGCAAAGCTGGCGCCTGGGTGGTCGCCGGGTGTGAAAAATGGCATTGACATAAGTTCAGTGTAGGAGTTATTCCCCACCCTTTTGTACGTAACTATTCACAAAATCTTCAGCATTTGTCTCGAGTATGGAATCAATGTCATCAAGTAATTGGTCGAGATCAGCTTTCAAATTCTCAGCGTGATCATTTTTTCCAACATCGAGATCATTGATTTCCTCAACAGGTACTTCATTGTTAGCTGAGCTACTTTTACGTATCTTCTCCGTCATATAACCACCTTAGTAGTGAAATTAGAACACATCGGAAATTTTGAACGTAGTTAAATCTGAATTTTCTAGACCGAGAGCATTCACCAGGTCCAAAGGTGTAGTGCACGAGTTGAAGAGGCTTTCAGTGAGTACTCGTGTTCCTTTTAGTGGCTCCATCATTGGTATTCGACGTAATGGCCCATCGCCAACGTCAAAGATGATGCAATCCCAATTGGCAGAGACCACAAACTCTGGCCAGCGCTTCAAACATTCCCCACGGAAATATGCCCGTGTACTTTGGGGAGGGTCAGTGCGCGCGAGCTCGGCATCGCTTTGGGCCACAAGTTTCCTCAAGTTCATGCGCTCTGAGAGGTTCTTTCCAGGACGCATGTCGTGGTATTGCAAATCGAGTGCTTTGAGTCGCGCATCATTGGGTGAGAGGTCGTTTCGGTCTTGATAAGCGTTAATCAAACTCATCTTGGCCAACCAATCGATGGTGTCGAAGGATCCGATTCCGCCATTTGACAAGTTGGTGAGAGTTTCGCGCCACAGCAGAAGAATTTCTGCACCCTCATTCGGAAACTCATCGCTGCAAACGGATTGCAGTCCGTCGTTTGCACTGTATTTTTCGGCTGCTTCCAAAATGGAAAATTGAATCTCTAGAGAGGTTTTCAGGGTTCCGTTGCTGAGTCGTATCGGTGTGCCAAGGCTTAAGTCGCGACTCACAGTGCGAATAGTGCTGACGGGGCTATCAACAATGAGATGTGTTGGGAAGGCGCCGTCTTCAATCATCGCGAGCACGATGGCAGTTGTTCCTACTTTGAGGTAGGTGGCATATTCCGACATGTTTGCGTCGCCAACAATGACATGTAAACGACGATATTTGTCTGGGTCGCAGTGTGGCTCATCGCGCGTGTTGATGATGGGTCGCCGAATAGTTGTTTCGAGTCCAATCTCTTCTTCGAAAAAGTCTGCTCGTTGACTGATCTGATACGAAACAGCATCGGACCTTTCCGAGAACAGTTCTGAACCGACTTTCCCGGAGCCACAATAGATTTGCCGAGTAATAAAATGCGTTGTAATAAATGTGGCTAATTGCCCAAAGGGTAGTTCCCTTGACACGAGGTAGTTCTCGTGGCATCCGTATGAATTACCTTTACCATCGGAGTTGTTCTTATAAGTAATAATTTCGTGATGCTCGGGCAACAAGGCGTTGGCCCTTTGCATACTTTCTCTGATGATTTGCTCACCGGCGCGGTCGTAGAGCACAACTTCCATCGCTGTTCGGCATTCAGGAGTAGATACCTCGGGATGTGCGTGGTCGACGTAGTACCTGGCTCCGTTCGTTAAAACGGAGTTGGCCATGTGCGTTTCCACTTCGGGTGGAAAGGCATCTTCTAAGGAGAAACCTCGTGCATCGCGGTCAGGGGTTTCATCACCGAAATCCCATTGGATGTTTTGCTTGAAAGCGCCGGCGTAGGCGTTGACGAGAACCGAGGATGCAACAATTGGGCTGCTATCGAAACCACGGGAAATGACCCCATATTCCGTTTCGATTCCGCACACCTTTGGCAACGCCATAGCGACTACAGGTACTGGCCTGTCACCACGTGTTCAATTGCTTTACCGCCTGCTGCAGTGCCAGAGGCTGCGTGTTCGTTAATGAGTGTGCGAATGAAGACGATTCGTTCACCCTTCTTTCCAGAGATACGTGCCCAGTCGTCTGGGTTCGTTGTGTTCGGAAGGTCTTCATGTTCTTTGAACTCTTGGGCAATGGCTTCAATGAGGTCACTTTCGGTGATGCCCTTTTCGCCCGATTCAATAGTGCGTTTGATTGCTGATTTCTTCGCGCGGCGCACGATGTTCTCAATCATTGCACCCGATGAGAAATCACGGAAGTAAAGAACCTCTTTGTCGCCATTTTGGTAGGTCACCTCTAGGAAACGGTTCTCGTCGTCGTTGCTGTACATGCGTTCAACGCAATGTGAAAGCAAAGATTCAAGAGCCGCCTCGGTTGAACCATCAAAGCGGTCGAGCAAGCTCGTATGAATGGGAATCTCGGCTGTGAGGTAGCGGCGGAAGATATGGTGCGCAGCATCAGCTGTAGGTCGGTCAATTTTGATTTTCACATCGAGTCGACCTGGTCGCAAAATGGCTGGGTCAATGAGGTCTTCGCGGTTTGTCGCCCCAATGACAATGACGTTGCGCAAACTTTCGACGCCATCAATTTCAGCGAGCAATTGCGGAACGATAGTTGACTCCATGTCGCTACTGATACCAGACCCTCGAATACGAAACATGGAATCCATTTCGTCGAAAAAGATGATGACAGGCCAGCCCTCTTCACTCTTTTCGCGTGCTCGTTGGAAAATGAGACGTATTTGCCGCTCGGTTTCACCGACGTATTTGTTGAGAAGCTCGGGTCCTTTGATATTGATGAAGTAACTGCGTCCCTTGTCGTTGCCAGTTGAATCAGCAACTTTCTTTGCAAGGCTGTTAGCAACAGCTTTAGCGATCAGCGTTTTGCCGCATCCTGGCGGTCCGTAGAGCAGAATCCCCTTCGGAGCGGGTAGGTGATACTCGGCAAATAGTTCGGAATGAAGATACGGGAGTTCTACGGCATCGGCAATGAGTTCAATTTGTGCATCTAAGCCGCCGATGTCGTTGTAACTGACCAACGGCACTTCTTCGAGCAGGAGATTCTCTACCTCGGGTTGATGCAAACGCTCGATGAGCAAGTTGCTCTTCGTTTCCAATCGCAAGAGGTCTCCGGGGCGCAGATGCATACCACGCAATGAGTCTCCTAGTTCACACACTTTGAGGTCGTCGCCGCGATAGGTAATGACCGCGCGAAAACCATCTTCACAAATCTCTTTGAGTTGAACCACTTCACCAGCTGTTTCTGGCCGCCGACTGGAGATGACGTTCATGCTGTCGTTGAGCAGCACCTCAGAACCTCGCTCCAGCATGTCGAAGTCGATGTCGGGATGAAGTTGAACTTTCATTTTGCGGCCTTGGATGAAGATGTCAATTGACGCGTCGTCATTTTTCCCTACTACAACTCCGTAGGCATGCGGCGGCTGGGTTAACTTCTCTACTTCTTCGCGAAGCTGGGCAATATGTTCACGAGACTCACGCAGGGTGTAGGCGAGTTTTTCGTTTTGGGCGACGGCACGTGCGAGTTGGCCCTTGGTTTCGAGCAAGCGAGCCTCGAGTGATGATTTGTTCGCTTGTGATTCAGGTTGTTGATTGTCGCTAGACACTGCTGTGGCTCCTGACCTCGTTTCACCAATTATCTACCGAAAATGGGCGACGGGCACTAGCGAGGGTAAACAACCCGAAAAGTTCTCATTTTGGGCTCGCGCCGTGTAGCATTTTGCCAGTTAGTCCAACTGCCCCGTGCAGTTCTATACAGAGGGAGCCCCCAACATGAAGGTCTGGATCGATCAGGATTTGTGCACAGGTGACGGTCTTTGTGAAGAGATTGCCCCTGACGTTTTCACTTTGCTTGACGATGGCTTGGCCTATGTTAAAGAGGGTGCCAAAGTATTCGCAACGGCTAAAGGTAACGCTCAGGGCGCCGATGGTCTGGCAAATTTCCCCGACAGCCAAATTGACGCTGTTGTGGAATCAGCCGAAGAATGCCCCGGAGAATGCATTTTCATTGAGCCGTAATTGGCCTACTGAACATCCCCAATAAATCTGGCAACCGTCAAGAATCCTGTGTGTGCGACCATTCGATGGTCGGGGCGCACTGCTTGACCTTCAATATGCCATGTGCGGTGAAGCACTTCTAATGTTCTTTCGCTGGTCCAGCGCTCATCAAAGGTCTCTCGCACCTGCACTGCCTGTGTGATGCTGGGTGTGTAAGCAACCAAAATGCCACCGCGTTTCATTTTTTGCGTTGCATGCGGAACCACCAGCCAGGGCTCTGGTAAGTCGAGAACAACGCGATCGAGTTCGGTTTCATCGATCCCGTCGTAGCAATTGCGCAATTCCACATGATAATTCTTGAGTGCTTGCTCCCCTAGGAATCCACGCACGTTCGCGATGGCTCGATTCGCAAAATCTTCTCGGAGTTCATACCCAGTAATGATGGCCCCCGCACGCAGCATTGCCATCGACAGAGCTCCGGAACCAACGCCAGACTCGAGCACTTTGACGCCTGGGCGGATATCGGCAATCATCAAAATTGTCGCAAGGTCTTTTGGATAAATGACTTGAGCGCCACGCGGCATCTCAACGACAAAGTCTTCAAGCGTTGGGCGCAAAACGAGATATCGCGCCCCTTTAGTCGACACCACTTCAGCGCCGTCTAAACATCCAACAATGTCGAGATGCGGCACAAACCCGGCGTGGCTATGGAATTCTCCGGTACTCACGAGGTCGATGAGGTAACGCCTTTTCTTGCGATCGACCAACATCACCTTGTCGCCTAGTGCGAAACCCTGAGAATCCATACCTCAGTATGACCGAATGGATTGACACTTCATCACAGTTGAGAAGTTTTAATGGGTCTCGACAACCGCTTCTTTCGCGAACACAGTGATTTCTTTTCGATCTTGAAAGCGCACCAAGCGACGAACGATTCGATAGACCAAGAAAACGCCACTTGCCTTACTCGAACGCTTCACAGCAGACATCAACAGTCGCCTTTTGAGAGGTGCACGCGACACGAGTAGGTAGAGAGCCAGTGAGCTCAAAGTGGATTTTTTCATTTTTGGCGGAATTGAACCCGAGTCGACCTGCGTGATCCGCGACGACGCCCGAACAAGTAACTCAACAACATCAGCACCACACTTCCTGCAGCCGCCGCAGCAACAACAGTTTGCTTCTTGTTCTCTAGTTTGCCTTGGAAGTCTTCTTGCAAAGAAGCAAAGCGCTTTTCTAGATCTTCTCGCGAGATGCGTTGATTGTCTGTCATAAAGAGTCCTTTTTAATACTGCGCAGCGCAAGGGCAACCACAATTCCGCAGGCCAAGACTCCTACGAAGTAAGAAACAAAAGACCATGAATGTTGGAATGAATCTCCCAGCAGGTCTTGGGAAGCACGAACTACACCTAAGACGATGAAAACAAGACCGGTGCAGATGAAAGCCATCGACGCAAGGCCCCACAGAATCCAGCGCAACGCGCCGCGCAAAGGTTCAATGGTCTCTTGTTTGGCGTATGAGACGACAAGATCAAGAACATCGTCATGTGATGAGGCAGACAAACCCATGAATGTATTAGTAGCAGCGAACACAACGATTTGCTCCATAGGGCTATTTAAGCCCGATAAATAGCCAGTAGACGCTTGTGCCCCTTAGGGCAACACCCCGAAGGCCGCGGTCAAACTACGAGCTGGATACTGAGACAAACTGAGGCCTAATGCATCCCATAAAGGCCGATAATTACCTTGGTCGGCGATGGCTGGGCCATTCAGCATGAGGGCAAAATGTAGGGGGCTCCCCGTCTTTTGAGGCAAAAACCCACTCAGAGTTTTCACATTCAGCAAAGTGCCAGTTTTGGCTCGTAATAGCCCGACTACAGGAGACTTGATGAAGGTATCTGAGAGCGTTCCGGTGGTTCCGGCTGTGGCAAGACCGTGGCTAAACATAGAAGCCAACTCGGGTCGAGTGAGAAGTGAAACCAGTAGCGAGCACGTCAGACGATTATCTCTTGATAAACCTGACCCATCTTTCAGAGTGAAGTTTGTGAATCCCCAACTCTTTAAGAGAGCGCTAGTCGCTTCGAGACCCGACTCTGTTGTTCCGTTACCGTTGTGTGCAAAACCAATGTGACGTAGCAAAATCTCTGCGGTGTTGTTGTCGCTATTGGTGAGCATTTCGGCAATGACATCTATCAACGGAGCGGAATCGATCTTCGCAATTTCTGACGTGCCTTCAACAACTTTCCCATTACTTGCAGGTACACCAGTAACTACGATGCCAATGTTGCGTAGCACCCTGGTGAATTCTGTTGCTGCAGCAAGGCTCGGATCATCGGGTTTGATGGGGTTCGCCACCACCACACCGTCGTTCACCATCAAAGCGCCAAGCGGCCCACCTTCTACTCCCCTTACTCCACTGCCCCATGAATCGACATAGCGACTATCGGAGAGCAAATCATCGCTTCCAACGACCGAACCCTCTACTGTTCGCACACCTGCTTCAAATACACGTTGCGCGAGTGTTTCAAGTGACGTTGGTTTGAGCGTTGGAAACTTTTCCATTTTTGCGTAATCACTTGTGGTGAGTAACGGGTCACCTCCACCTACGAGTAAAAGGTTTCCAGAAATCTTGGACCCATCCATTTTTCCAAAGACACGCGTGGTGAAGACCGTGGATTCAGGAAGCAGAGTTGCTGCGGCAGCTGCAGTAACAATTTTCTGGTTACTTCCCGGAATCAGTAGTAAGTCAGATCGTTTATCGAAAATTGCGGTATTACCGCGAGAAACTTTCAGGCAGGCTTTGGCAGGTATTTTCGCTGCAACGCTCGAGAGATCATTGGCCAATGCATCGCGGGAAATTTCGTTGACAATATTTTGCGCTACTCGTCGTGATGAAAGAACCGGTGTGTTTACTTCTTGAATGGAAACAACATCATTGCCCGCAGTGCGCTGGGCAAGAAAATCGCCACCCAGCCATAGAGTGATGAGGGGCAACGCGCCAAGTACGCCTACCACTCCGAGAACAAGCCCAGGGCGACGAGAACGTCGTGATGAACTTGAACGTGGAGTTGTGTTCATTAGTGAACGGAAAGGTAATTCGAGTAACGAACCATGTGAGCTAACGCTGCCACTGCCCGATGGCCACTCGGGAAGCAGTAGCGACCCGTTTCGCGCACTGTTCGTGGCCCAGCGTTATCGGGGTCGCCAATTGCTAGTTCGCTCGCAATGAGAATTGGTTTGCCTGTTTCTTTGATGAGTTCATCGGCAGCTTCGGCAAAACGAGCGTCTTGGCGCTCGTGGTAAGCAACAATGCGCTCAAGACCATGGTCGGGATAGAACTTCCCTTCATACATGAGTCGAGCTTGGTTCGATTGAATGCCAATACCCAGGTAAATGACCGCATCTATGTCGTGATGGCGGGCAATAAGGCCCATGACTTCGGGAATGGTGTCACGAGTTTCTCCACCTGCGCAATCGACTGGGTTGCTCTTGCTCCAGCGCGGTGGAAGTTTCTCGTCAATGGCTGCTTTGAGATCGTCGGGAAGATCGACCAAAGTAAGTTCTTGTGTCGACATGAGGGCATCGGAGGTAACAACTCCCCATCCACCTGCGGTAGTCAAAATGACCGTTCGGCCACCTTTGGGCAATGGTTGAGTAGCAAAACACGCAGCGGTATCGAAGGCTTCTTCAACATTTTTTGCTCTGCTAATACCGCTTTGACGACACGCACCATCGAACACTTTGTCGTTTGCTGCAAGTGCTCCGGTGTGGCTCGCAGCTGCCTTGGCTCCTGCTTCTGTGGCCCCACCTTTCATGATGACCAACGGCATTTTGCGTGTGACATCTTGCAGTTGTTTCATTAAGTGGGAACCATCAAAAATGCCTTCAAGGTAAGCGAGGCCAACAGAGGTTTCGTTGTCGGTTGAGTACCACTTTAAATAATCGGCCACCGAGACACATGCGGCGTTGCCGGCCGAAACCGCGCGACTGACGCCGACCCCACTTTGGCGGGAGTAGTTCAAAAAGCTCGACACGAAGTTTCCGCTTTGACTTGCCACACCAATTCGCCCGCGAGGCGGGTATGGAGCAACGATCTGTGCGCATAGTTGCGACGGTGTACTCACCACACCTTGCCCATTTGGACCCGCAAGCAATATTCCTAGTTCGTTCGCTAATGCAATGAGTTCCTTTTCAAGGCGGATTCCTTCATCGCCTGCTTCGCCATAACCCGCCGAGGTAAGAAAGGCGGCCTTGATTCCTCGGCGAGCACATGCTCGAAGAATCTCTGGGTTCGCGCTACTTGGCGTACACACGAAGACGAGATCGGCTGCGTCTTTGGGTACATCATCCAAACTGGCCACAGTTTGTATTCCCAAAACTTCTTCTTGCGACAGATTGGTGCCGAACACAGCTCCGGCGTATCCACTCGCCAAAATGTTGTGAACAGAAACGAAGCCAAATTTACCTGGGTGACTAGATGCACCGGTGACCACAACACCTTTGGGTTCAAAAAGAGCGCGGAAATGTTCATCATCAAGCACAGAAGAAGCAACGTTGTGATTGGTTGGTGTGGTGAATGCATCTTCAATTTCTACGAGAGCATCAACTGCTACCACTTCCCCCGTATTGGTAACGAGCAGTGGGTTGAGGTCTATAGAAGCGATATCGGATCGTTCAGTGCTCACTTTGGAGAGAGCCAATAAGACACGTACGAGAGCATCTACCGAGACCGCTGGCTCTCCTCGAAACTCGCCAAGCAACTTTTGTGAACGCAGTTCTGACACCATTTCATGAGCGTCGTGCGCGCTCAGAGGCACAGGTCGGAACACTACGTCTGCAATGGCTTCAGCAAGCACCCCACCAACACCAAGCATCACATTGGCGCCAAATTGAGCGTCACGAACGACACCTGCAATGAACTCGCGGCTGCTTTTCACCATGGGCGCGATGAGCACTTCTACTTCTCCATCGGCTGGCACCGCCGCAGCCAACAAATCGTCCACCGCTTTACAAACGTCGTCGATTGTCTGGAGGTTCAATTTCACGAGCCCACGCTCGGTTTTATGGGCGATGGAAGGGCCGCAGAGCTTTGCAACTACGGGCAAGCTCATGTTCGCCAACACTTCGCCCACTTCTGAACTATTGACCACAACTCGCTCTTGGAGAATAGGGAGCCCGTGTCGCGCGAGGATTTCTTTACTGGCGAATTCTGACAAAGTGCTCATGGCGAAAGATTAGTTCTTTAGCAACAATCAACTGTGCTCACAGGGTGTGCCTTGAGTAGATTTTCGTGAATGCATCTCGTTTCTAGCCTCTTCATGGATAATTTTGAAATTCGACAGGTAGCGGGTCCGGCTACTCGTATCGATATGACGGGGGCCTTCTTCTCGACAGTGGCGACAGGTGACCTACCGCTCACACTTACCCCCCATTTCGTTGCCCTCATCTTCTGTGAACCAACAGAGAAGGGTGAGGGAATCTTTGAAGTTGTTTTTCGCAAAGGGATCTCAAGTGAAAGCGAGCAAATTGCTCGCAACGTGAGCCCGTTTCGCGTCGACCCGGGCAAGTTCACATATCGTCTCGTACGGGCGGAACTTGAATTTACAGAATATTGTCAAATCTTTGCTCATTGCCGCATCGACCAAGACGCGTGGCACATCGTGCCGTTAACCCTTCTCCCCCCTGTCGCCGATTAGTCTTTCATTGTGACAACAGCACCTTTAGTCGGCTCACTCGACACCGCGTCCTTCGACGCCAACGCAATTGCCATTATTCGCGGTTTCGCCATGGACGCACCTTTCTACGCGAAAAGCGGGCACCAAGGTACTGCGATGACCCTCGCACCTCTCGCTCACGTGTTGTATTCGCGTGTGATGAATCACAACCCTGTTGACCCATTATGGATGAATCGTGACCGATTCATTTTGTCTAACGGCCATGCTTCCATTTTGCAGTACGCAAACCTCTTTCTCAATGGGTATGGCCTAGAGCTCGCCGACATTAAAGCCTTTCGGCAACTCGGTTCATTAACTCCAGGGCACCCTGAGGTCGGACACACTTCAGGCGTAGAGGTCACCACCGGCCCATTGGGCCAAGGATTTGCCAATGCAGTAGGTATGGCAATTGCCGAGTCGCACTTGCGCGCCCAATTGGGCAGCGATCTCGTCGACCACCACACCTACGTCATAGTGGGTGACGGCTGCCTGATGGAAGGTGTGAGCCATGAGGCAGCATCTTTGGCTGGGCATTTAAAACTCGATCATTTAGTGGCCATTTTCGACGACAATAAAATCACTATTGACGGAGCACTAGATCTCACATGTTCAGACAATGTTGCCGACCGCTTTCGCTCGTATCAATGGAATGTCATTGAATGTGGAGATATTTCTCAAGACTGTGATGCTTTAGAGAAAGTTCTCTTGCAGGCTCGTCAGCATGTTGGGCAGCCAACGCTTATTGTTTTACCAACACATATTGGTTTTCCATCACCAGATTTCACCGATCAGCATGCGGCTCATGGGAATCCATTCACTGAAGAACACATTGCTCGCACCAAAGAAGTAATTGGTATGCCGAACGAAGCATTCTGGGCCCCGTCAGATATTGTGCTGCAACACAGAGACCATGCCGTAGTTCGTTGCAAAGATGCATATTCAGATTGGCAAAATAAGTCGGCTAAGAAATCAGGCGACATTGCTGCTTACTCGAACAAAGATATTGTGCAGAAAATGTCATCTGTATTGCCAGTGTTTGGTAACGACGAGTCGCCCGCCACTCGAGTGGCGATTCAAAAGGTGCTTGAAGCAGCAACAAAAGTATTGCCACAGTTAATTTCTGGTGCAGCCGACCTCACAGGTAATACCGGTGCAAAGCTTTCTGGAGAACAGGCCTATAGCGCGTCGAACCCGGCAGGAAAACAGCTGTACTACGGAATCCGCGAGCACGCTATGGGTTCAATTGCTAATGGTATGGCGCTGCATGGAATGGTTTTACCCGTCGTTGGTACCTTCTTCGTGTTTGCCGACTACATGCGACCATCGCTGCGCCTCGCGGCATTAAGCAAAGCAAAAGTTGTGTTTATTTTCAGCCACGACTCTGTGGGTGTTGGCGAAGACGGACCCACTCACCAGCCGGTCGAACAACTGGCGTCTTTGCGTATCATCCCAGGTTTACAAGTCATTCGTCCGTGTGATGGAAACGAAACAGCAGCTGCATGGTTGCAGGCACTCGCCTTTGATGGTCCCACTGCACTCATCTTGAGCCGTCAAAACCTTCCCATCGTCACCGACGGATCCGCCGTGCGCACTGGTGCGGCAATGATTCGATCTGTCGATCAACCCGATCTTGTATTAGTGGGAACAGGCAGTGAAGTTTCCGTGTGCCTAGAAGCCGCAGAGATATTGGCTAGTCGAGGCGTGTCTGCCAGTGTCGTGTCGGCCCCGTGCTTCTCTCTTTTCGATAGCCAGTCGGAGGAATACAGAGACAAAGTGCTCCCTCACGACCTACCCATCATTGGCGTGGAAGCAGGAATATCTTCCGGTTGGGAAAAATACGTTGACGACATGGTGAGTATCGAAAGCTTCGGAACCAGCGCCCCAGGTTCACAGGCTCTTGAGCATTTCGGCATTTCGGCAAGCAACGTTGCCGATCGGGCAATTCAACTACATTCGTAGGCATGGCAGAAAGCACCACGTCTCGACTTGCAGATCTATTTGAGAAATATGGCCAAAGTCCTTGGCTCGACAATTTGCGTCGTAGCTACATCACAACCGGACAACTCGAGCGCTACGTAGAGCTCGGGGTCAGAGGTCTTACGTCGAATCCGACCATATTTCAAAAAGCGATTCAAGATTCTGCAGACTATGACGAACAACTGTTTGAATTGTCTACTCGCAAATTGTCAGTGACCAAGACATATTGGGAACTTGTGCTCAAAGATATTTCCGATGCAGCCGCTGTGTTCTCGGGTGTGTTCCGTGAAAGCAACGGACAAGATGGTTTTGTGAGCGTTGAAGTAGATCCTCATTTGTCCTATGAGGTCGATGCAACTGTGCAAGCTGCTTTAGATCTGCGCAATCGATTGTCGGCTCCCAACGTGCTCATCAAGATCCCCGCTACAAAAGATGGGCTGGTAGCCATCAAGAACCTGGTGTCGCAAGGGGTCAATATCAATGTGACGCTCATTTTTGGTTTGGAGCGCTATATGGAAGTGCTTGAAGCGTATGTTTCCGGACTCGAAACACTTGCCGCCCAATCGCCAGAGAAGGTAAAAGATGTAGCGGGTGTTGCCTCAATATTTATCAGTCGTGTTGATGCAATTGTTGATGCCGAATTGTCTGCGCTGAATACCGATATCTCACGTAAATTTCTGGGACAATCTGCAATATTGCAGGCCCATATGGCGTATCTTCACTTTTTAGAAGTGCGCCAATCGGCGCGATGGCAAAAATTGGAAGAGTTGGGTGCTCATTTACAGCGTCCACTCTGGGCGAGCACATCGCCCAAGAACCCGTCATATCGAGACACTCTGTATGTCGACGAACTCATTGGGCAAAATACGGTCAACACCATTCCTGAAGAAACAATGCTTGCCTTTCACGACCATGGTACGGCTACCCAGTCACTTGTGATGAAATCTGGTGACACGCCGCAGTTATGGGATGAACTCTTGTCCACCGGCATCGATTTGGCTTCCATGACACAAAAACTGGAAGACGACGGTGTTCGTTCGTTTGAACAAAGCTTTGATGTTCTCCTTGAAGCACTCGAGGCGAAATTAGAGAAAATTCATGCCCGATAAGTCAGATAGAGACAACATTGAAGAACTATGTCAGAGGCTGCTCGCAGAACTACATCCGCATTTAGTACTTCAAAAGTCACAATCATTCCTCGAGGAAATCATCAGCGATTCTTTGCATTTCGTGCTTGATCACCCAAATGGTCTCGATGCGAAGATATTAAGAACAACGATTCAAGAGATGCGAGCTGCCTTTGCTGTATTTGCTCCTTACGCAAATCAAAAGAAAGTAACCATCTTCGGCAGTGCCAGAGTTCGGGAAAACGAACCTCTTTACGCCCACACAGTGGAAGTGGCTTCTGAATTGGCCAAACACGATTGGATGGTTGTTACCGGTGCGGGCCCTGGAATCATGGAAGCCGGAATGAAAGGAGCTGGTGCAGAAAAGAGTCTTGGTGTTTCCATTCGCTTACCCATGGAAAATGAGGCGAACTCCCTCATTGCCAATGACTCGAAACACGTCAGCATGCGTTATTTCTTCACTCGCAAATTGATGCTGGTGAAAGAATCTCAAGCGTTTGTGTGTTTGCCTGGTGGGTTCGGCACACTCGACGAAACATTTGAGTTGCTCACTCTTGTGCAAACTGGAAAAAGTATGCCGGTCCCTATTGTCTTTCTCGACTCCCCTGGCGACACATACTGGAATCAGGTGAATGCTTTTATTCAAGACGAATTGGTCTCGAGAAATTTGGTATCGGGTGCAGATACTTCATTATTTTTCATAACTAACAACATTCAAGAAGCTGTTAATGAAATCAGAAGTTTTTATACCAACTACCACTCTTTGCGGTACATCGGTAAATCACTTATTGTTCGGCTTCAACACCCAATGACCGATGAACAAATAGAAATCATCAACGACGAATTCAGCTACCTGTGCACCACTGGCTCAATTGAACGAACAGAAACCCACAAAGTGGAATTGAGAGATAGCGATCACCCCGAACTGCCCAGAATTAAGTTCTCATTTACAAAAGTTGAATACGGAGATCTTCGTCGACTGATTAACCGACTGAATAGCTTCTACCCCATCGTTTCTTCTTGAAGCAATCGAATGGTCTTAGCTAAATGACCTCGAGCCTTTTGTACCCGTTTTTCAATAGAGATGGCTTCAGTTTTTCCGTCTATTGCGTCAAAGAGAAGTGACTGTGAAACATCACTGAGTTGTTCGGTGATTGCCTCTAATTGAGCCACTAAGTCATCACAGGTTTTGCGGTAGTTGCTCATTGAATATCTCCTTTTGAATATTGTGAAGCGAGCGACTGTGCTAGAAGCGTGACTGGGTGCACCATCTCAATACTGATTCCAGAACCCGACAGAAAAGACAAACATCCTGGGTTCGCCGAGGCCACATAATGAATTGCCTTCGGTGAACTGAGTTCAATGACTCGTTCTATTTCGTCGATTTTTCGCACCCGTACTGCAGTCGCCATTTCTGGTTGACTAAAACTAAATGAGCCCCCTGCACCACAGCACAACCCATCATCAGCCAATTGAGCAACAGTGAAGCTGATTTTCAATAACTCGTTTACTTCATGAGAGATACCTTGAACGTGACGTAAATGGCAGGGTTCTTGAACAAGAACTGTTTCCTTGCGCTGTATGAGTAACTCCTCCAAATCCGACAGGTGGCGATACAAGAACTCGTTGACGTCTAAGACCTCGTGGTTTGTGGCGAGGGTATTTTTGAGCGATGCCGAGCATCCCGCCGAGTTCACAACAACTGTCTGAGGGCTCTTTCTGCGAGTCAATTTTCGTTGCATTTTCTTGGCTGATCGGGCGAAACCCGCGTGTTCATGAAGCGCACCACAGCAACCAAAGGCGTCTCCGGAAATCTTCACGGTATATCCGAGCGCCTCAAGCAAGGTAACTGTGTCGATATGAACGTTGCGATACCAAGCATCCATCACGCACCCAGTGAATAGCAGCACTTCTTTGTTGGATGTATTTCCACCGCGAAGGTGAAAACCTGGCCGACGAAAACTCACTTGAGGAACAGGTAATCGTTTGGGAACGAGTTTGATTTTTTGTGCAACCGATAGTAGGCGTGTGAAAAAACGTAAATAGCGCATGTGTGTGACCACGTAGAGTCCACAACGCAAGGGCATGTCACGCCACTTCCAGCGGTCGTGCAATTCTGCCTTGACCGGCGAAATGATGGAGTGGTACTGAACACCCGACGGGCACGCTGGTTCGCACCCCATGCATTGGATGCACGTATCGAGTGCATGAACTACCTCCTTTGTGAGTTCAAGATCACCTTGCTTCACAGAGCGAATGAGATTGATTCGCCCTCGCGGACTAAAGATGTCTTCCCCAGTCACTCTGTATGTTGGGCAATGCGGCAAGCAGAGCCCGCAGTTCACACAAGTATTGAGGTCTTCTTCGTTCACAGCCTGAAAGAAACCAGAAACAGTGCTCATGTCAAGAGGTTCCTTCGTATGGCGATGTGCCTGTTGAGTTTGTTGCCCGAGTCAAATTGTTTGCGTATCTCCTGTTCGATGGAGAGCGGTAGACCTTGAGAAACGCTTTCCATTTGGGCCTGCTGTGCGGAGATACTGAGTTGAGGAACGTCGCATTTCTCAAAGCCATAAAGTTGAGCAGTCTCTTCTCGTACATCAAGTTCGTTCCCTTCCAGAAGGACGTATGTGACATCGTCGATGTGGGTTATGGCAGCTGGTCTGTACAAGTTGCTGACCTGTTCAATTGCTGAAGGTTCACTGGAGTAGAGCCATTGCGATGCTTGCGGTATCGGTTCTGTGCGCATCGTCACTTCAACAATGAGACCCAATAGCCCCCAGCTACCAACGAGCAATTTCACGAGGTCGAACCCAGACACGTTCTTGACTACCTGGCCACCGCTTTGATACATGCTCCCGTCGGCAGCAATAACACTGCATCGCAGGACATTATTGGGCAGTGTCTGGTGTTGGATACCACGTAAGCCGTTGCGACGCGTAGCTATTGCTCCACCGATGGTGCCAATTTCAGGTATGAGAATTCGTTGATGGGCGGTTTGCAGCGCGACATTGATTTCTGCCATGGTGCTGCCCGCAAATAACGAAATCATGAGCTCGTCGGGTTCATAAGAGATGATCCCCGTCGGTGCCTGAAGAACAAGCCCCTCTGCGCAGGAATCTGCAACACCTGTAGTGTCTTGCCCAACTATGCAAACCGCAACACTCTCGGCCATTTGTTGTTGCAAGTCATGAACGGCACTGCCCAAATTCGGTGTTTGCTTCAACATGTCACACCCAACTACCTGGAGGAATAGATGCCATATCGGCGCAACCTGAACCCCGTGGCAGTACTTTATGTGGGTTAGAAATCCCGTCGGGGTCGAAAGCAGAACGCAGCTTTTGTTGATACATCAAATCGTTCTCGGAAAACATCCATCTCATAAAGTCACGCTTCTCGAGACCAATTCCGTGCTCGCCCGACAACACTCCACCAGCCTCTAAAGAAACCCGAACGATCTCAGCTCCGGCACGGTGAACGCGATCCATGATGCCTTCCACCCTCTTATCAAACATCAAAATGGGGTGCAGATTGCCATCGCCTGCATGAAAAACATTCATGACTTGGAGGCGCTCCTCATCAGCGATTTGCGTCACCCGAGCAAGCACCTCGGCCAGTTTCTTGCGCGGCACCACGGTGTCATGCAAGTAATAGTTCGGTTGTATGCGGGCAATTGCTCCGAAAGCAGTTTTGCGCCCTTTCCAGATGAGTGCTCGTTCAGCCGAGTTCTGAGCAACTGTAAAGCTCGTTGCTCCGTAGCGCATCACGATTTCTTTCACCTCTCGAGAGCCATGAGACACTGAATGTTCAAGGCCATCAATTTCCACAATGAGCATTGCAGCGGCATCGAGGGGAAACCCTGCGTGTACGTATTCTTCAACTGCTCTTGTAATGGGTGCATCCATCATCTCTAGAGCGCTCGGAATAATACCGCTAGCAATAATGGCACTCACTGCCATTGCTCCCGCGTGAACCGAGCTGAAACCCACGACCATTGTTGAGACGTGTGGCGGATTTTGTAGAAGGCGCACTTCAATGGCGGTGGCGATTCCGAACATTCCTTCACTACCGATGAATGCACCGCGTAGGTCGAACAGAGAATTCTCGTTATCGAATATGCACACTTCGCCCGATGGGAGCACAACTTCAAGAGAGAGAATATGTGCAGAAGTCACACCTTCTGATAGGCAATGTGGCCCTCCGGAGTTGTTTGCAACATTTCCACCAATGGTGCAGCTCTGCTGGCTTGAGGGGTCGGGAGCAAAATGTAAGCCATATTGTAAAGTTCGGCGAGACAGGTCGGCATTGAGTACTCCTGGTTCCACCCATGCCGTACGCCTGTGTGTGTCGATGCTGCGAATGCGGTTCATCTTGGTGAGTGAGATCACCAATGAGCCATCAGATGGTATGGCTCCCCCTGCCAAGCCAGTCCCTGCTCCGCGGGCGATAAAGGCAACACCGTTGGCTCGAGCCCACCGCACAGCATCTTGCACTTCTTCTGTGGTTGTTGGGTAACACACGCCCGCCGGACTACCCATCATGTTCGAAGCATCTTGGCCTACGAGAAAGAGCTCCGCAGTGTTTGTGTGGACAACACCTGACATTTCCTTAGAGTACTCAAAGGTCAACCCAAAGTTCATGATGTAATTCGTTAGTTTCGGCGTTTCATCTGTAATGTCTCTAACTGTGTCAATACCTGAAGATCTCCACGAATGGGTGAGTTTCGAAGACCCTGAAGAAGAGCGCACCTACATGTTCGACGTGTCGTACATGCTTTCCAACTGGATGTGTATTTACGGTCAAGGTTGTCAAGGGATCCTTGAAGAAGCCTCACCTGAACTGATGCAGGGATGCTGCAGTTTCGGAGCGCACTTCATCGATGCCGACGACGTCAAAACTGTCAAGAAGTCATCAAAGCGGCTCACTGCCAAGAACTGGCAGTTCAAAGAAAAAGCAGATGAAAAGGGTTGGCATAAAACCGATAAGAGCGGAACCGTCACAACCAAGACGGTCGATGGAGCATGTATCTTCCTCAATCGGCCAGGCTTCGAAGGCGGAGTTGGATGTGCCTTGCATATTGGCGCTACCGAAGCTGGTGAGCGACCAATGGACTGGAAGCCAGATGTTTGTTGGCAGGTACCAATGAGGTCACAAGACACAACCGATGAAGATGGTCATGTTGTCACATTTATTCGCGAGTGGAAACGTCGCGACTGGGGAGAGGGCGGCCACGAGTTCCATTGGTGGTGCAACGACGACAGGCTCGCCTTTGTTGGCGACAAGCCTGTTTACAAGTATCTCAAAGACGAAATCACCGAGATGGTCGGCGAAAAAGTGTACGCACTTCTCGCAGTTGAACTAGAAAAGCGCACCACAACAGCGGTGGGCCATCCAGTTGTATTGACTCAACGTCCTAAAAAATAGAAACTATTTTTTGAAGGCGCGCTTGCGCTCTTCAATCGACAACCCGCGCTTGCGAATACGAATTGACTTTGGTGTTACTTCCACCAACTCATCGTCAGCGATCCATTCGATTGCTGTTTCCAAGCTATGCAGTGTAGGCGCAGCTAGCTTTACGCCATCGTCGTGGCTGTGTGTACGAATGTTGTTCTTTTCTTTTTCGCGTACAGCGTTAACGACCATTTCATCGTTGCGTGCATTTTCGCCAACAACCATGCCCTCATAGATCTCGGTACCGGGTTCCACAAATAGCGTTCCGCGTGTTTGAAGATTGTCGAGTGCGTATGCAGTTACTTTGCCCATGCGGTCGCCAATCATGGCTCCACCCAGACGTTGTGGAAGTTCGCCTACCCAAGGAGTCCAGCCTGCATGGTTCATGTGGATGAGAGCAGTACCTCGCGTTTGGGTAATGAGTTCAGAGCGGAAACCGATGAGGCCACGTGAAGGCGCTTCAAAACTAATGATGGTTCGCCCAGTATCGCCCGGGCGAATATCGGTTACTTTGCCTTTGCGTGGTGCCAAGGTCTGTGTCACTACACCAACATATTCATCGGGTATGTCGCATGCGCCATTTTCCAACGGTTCTTGCCGTTTACCGTCTACTTCGCGTGTCACTACTTGAGGTCGACTCACTTGTAGTTCGTAACCCTCGCGTCGCATGTTTTCAATGAGAACTGATAATTGCAATTCTCCACGACCAGCAACTTCAATAATTTCAGGAGAGCCAGTTTCGGTGAGACGAATAGACACGTTGCCGAGAATTTCACGTTCAAGACGCTCTCTGAGGTGGCGGCTGGTGAGGTACTTGCCTTCACGGCCAGCCAACGGAGAAGTGTTCACACCAAAACTCATACGGATGACTGGTTCATCAACGCTGAGGCGTGGCAATGGTACCTGATTGACGATCGTGCAAATGGTGTCGCCAACTTGAACCTCTGGAATACCAGATACCACGAAAAGGTCTCCTGCTTCCACAGTGTCAACTTCACGACGGCCAATGCCATCAAATGCGTACAGCTGAGTAAGGCGACGACGAATGACATTCTCTGTGCCATCTTCGTTTGGTTTTTGCATGACCGCCACCGTCTCGCCCTTTTTCAGGGTTCCGGAATATACGCGACCAATAGCGAGGCGTCCAAGATACTCAGAAGCATCGAGGTTGGTGACGAGTGCTTGCAAAATGCCGTTGGGATCACTAGATGGAGCTGGGAGAGACAGCATGCAGTCAAGAAGCGCAGACAGGTCTGCGTCTGGTGCGGGCATTCCTACGCCGACCATTGCTCGACCTTCACGTGCCACAGCGCTGATTACCTGGAAGGCAAGCTGCTCGTCGGTTTTTGCGAGATCGAGAAAGAGTTGTTCAACTTCTTCAAGAACCTCTTCGGTACGGGCATCTTGGCGATCAACTTTGTTCAGAACAACAATTGCCGGAAGGTTGGCTTCCATGGCTTTCGATAACACATAGCGGGTTTGAGGCAATGGACCCTCTGCTGCATCGACGAGCAAAACGATGCCGTCAACAATGTGTAATGCGCGTTCCACTTCTCCACCAAAGTCGGCGTGACCCGGGGTGTCTACCAAGTTGATGCAGGTTCCCTTGTAAGTGATTTGAGCCGCTTTGGCCAAAATGGTGATTCCACGTTCGCGTTCTTGGTCGTCGGAGTCCATGACTCGCTCCACCAGGGCCTGGTGAGCCGCAAATGTTCCTGTGGTGCGCAACAAGGCATCAACGAGCGTGGTCTTGCCATGGTCAACGTGGGCTACAAGGGCAATGTTTCTACGTGGGGTCATAATGATCAACAATCAGTAAGGGGTGAACGGGGACAGCAGCGATAACTGACTGAAATAATGGGTAAAGGTGAAGAGCCTGATTTTAAAATTCGGAGCGTTCGTCGTCTTCGTCGTCTTCGTCGTCGAATCGAACTCCGTATTTCTCGGCAATTGCAGCGTATTCATCATCTTCACTCTTGGTGCGAGATGTTTGTTCACTGAAACCGAGATCTGCGGCACTAGGCCCAGCTTGCTTTAATTTGCGCGCTTCTTCGAAGCGACGATGACGACCCTTTTTCACGAGAGGGCTCCGACCTAACGAACGGTGAAATCACCGCATTGGACACAACAGTTCATTATTGTATCGCACAAGCGCCCGAGATTGCTGTTATTGCTCGAAGTTCTCCACTGGGGCAGCCCGAACAAGCCGTAGTCCGCCTTTTCCATCAAAGGAAATGCCCGCCGTGCCTTCTCGTAAGTCATCGAGGTCAGATCCAATGATCTCGGCCCTCCAACCGGTACGCAACCGGGCGTGACCATTGCCACGTAGATAATCAATGATGTCTGAGCGGGTGGCAAGTAGGGCTGTTTCGATACTCGTTTTTCCCGCAACTTCGCTGATCCAGGCCGAAATCAACGTGGCTGCAGGTCGTAGGTCGCGGTCGAAATCTTCCACGTCATTTACTGGGAACTCCGCTATCACTTCTCGGCCCCGAGCAACTGCGGCCAGAATCTCGCTGGCAATGGCTCCTTTGAGATGCCGACCATCAACTCCCCTGCACTGAGATAATTCATCATGGTTCAGTGGGGCCTTTTGAGAAATGCCCAAGAGCGCTAAATCTGGAAGAACTTGCCGAATGGGCATATCGAGTTTCTGTGCTCGTTCTTCTCTCCATTGTGCAACAGATTGCGCAACACCTCGAGATTTCGGCTTCAGAGTGCGTGCATCTTTCATACGTAGCCAAGCCAATGCTGGGTCAATGGGCTGCGTCGGACGCTTCACCAACTCGGCACAAGCATCGTACGCCCAGGACTCTCGGTGAAGCGCCATTAACTGGGCAGTAATGGACAGGTGTAAGTCATGGAGATGTTCAACATCGCTTGCCGCATATGAACACTGGTCACTAGTAAGAGGGCGCCGTAACCAGTCGGTGAGACGGTCGCCTTTCGGTAGCGAAATATTTAATTCTCGCTGCACCAAAGAGGCAAGCGAGGGTGTTGAGTAACCGATAAAACCTGCAGCAATTTGAGTGTCGAAGATCAATTCTGGTTTGGCGCCGCAAGCAAGTGCTAGTACCTCTAAATCTTGTTGAGCCGCATGAAGAATTGCCACAGCATCGTTGCGAAACAACTCTGCAAGCGCTGACGGAGAAATTCGTGGAGCATCGAGAAGAAAAGTCTCCTCTTCCACTTTGATTTGCACGAGAGCTAACTGGGGAAAGTATGTCTTTTCGCGGTGGAACTCTGTGTCAATTGCATAGTTCGGCACCGTTCTGAGCCGTTCTGCAATCAGCACGACCGATGAGTCATCATCAATCCAACGATGGGCAGTACTCATTTAGCTATTTGGCATTTCACCGAGTACAACGTCGAAGCCCGATTGAATCCAAGCGCCCGTTCCACCAGCAATATTGATGCACTCAGCACCATTTTGTTCGGCAAATTCACAGGCCCGATAACTACGTGCGCCGCCTAGGCAAATGACATACGTCGGCTTGTGAGCAAGAAATGGTTCGATGTTGTCTTGAACTGTTGAGAGTGGAACAGAAATAGCACCGGGAACATGCCCCGATACATACTCGTCTGTTTCGCGCACGTCGATGAGCACGATATTGGGGAGTATCTCTTGAAGTTCAGCGACCGTGATTTCTTGTATTGCCATGTTTGAATGATAGTCATTCGCGCCCGAGACCACATCACTTTCGTCAGAACGCCTGGTCTGGATAGTTGATGTTGACCAAGTACTCATCGGGAAGTGCGAGGAACTCACATGCACAGGAAGCCCAAACACTCTTCACAGATCTAAATGAGCCCGACTCAATTCGCTCGGCCACATCTTCATATTGAGAGCAATGCATTGCTGCAAGTACCCAATGCCGATCTTTAGACAGTTGCGATTCTGCCACTACGACTCCTTCGGTATGCAGTGCCTGGTTGTGCAGCATCCGCAGATGCTCGCTGTGAACCATGGGCATGTCAATCGGCTGAATAGTGAGAACTTCGTGCTTCGCTTGCATGGCTAACTGCACGAGTGCTAGCAGTCCAGCAAGGGGGCCTGTGAAATGGGGGCTATCTGCAATGACATCCCATGGAGCGCCGAGAGTTGGTCCCCCACTCAAGACGATCTTGTCGCTACTGCTGCTGGCCTCAATGGTCCTTTTGGCAGTGACATTCAAAAACGATTCTCCGTTGCGCGCTGCCAAATACTTTGGAGACCCATATCGAGAGCTT
>Ga0208592_1000005_pt1 | contig 81527 bp, 99 predicted proteins | sample LakMenE18May10ns_FD_150712 | JGI IMG/M metagenome (GOLD analysis project Ga0208592, IMG submission 150712) | Freshwater microbial communities from Lake Mendota, WI - 18MAY2010 deep hole epilimnion ns (SPAdes) | ecosystem: Environmental > Aquatic > Freshwater > Lentic | place: Lake Mendota...
CGTGTCATGGATACACCTACCAAACGTGGGTATTTTTGATACACGTTTTTGTGTCACAAAATTACCACTTTTTAAAAAGCGCTGTACACACTAGTTTACGAGTGTCTTGTGTTTGCATGTCTACCGTTAGCCGGCAAAATGTATTTTCCAAATAGTTTCCAAACGGCTCCGTGAACGCCGATACACGAAAACAGGTATTTTGACCCTCGCGATTAGCTAACATTTTGTTTGCATATAGACTAGCAACCCATCCAATTGATTTTACAAATAGTTTCCAAACGGGTCCGTGAACGCCGATACACGAAAACAGGTAATTCGACCCTCGCGATTAGCCAAGCTTTTGTTTACCATATAGACTAGCAACCCATCCAATTCATTTTACAAAAAGTTTCCAAACGGGTCCGTGAACGCCGATACACGAAAACAGGTATTTCGACCCTCGCGATTAGTCACGTTTTTGTTAATACCAAGATAAAAAAGATAGCAAATAGGAATAAAAATGGGCATGGATGCGTATATTTACGTCAACGGTGAATCTTTTGATGCCTATAAAGGAAGATACACATACTACTGGTTGGAATCAAACGACCCTGGCGAGTCAAAGGGCGAGAAATTAAAGATAAGATATAAAGCTGAAGGCGGTTACGGACGAGTAAAATGCGGTATAAAAATAGGATTTAAGGATGGAACTACATTTTCAGAGTACATTTCTGGTTACAATCCTCATGAGGACAGATACGGAGCCAAGTTCACAATTCCGGCGTTGGATGAAGTTTTAATTGTCATGGTTTTCATAGATAGCAACTATGGATATGTAGATGATTTTGATGGACAGTTTAAAAGGGAACTCGCATTGCACCAAGAGAGACTTCCAAAAGGATCTGATGACGACGAAGGATCTGATGACGAAGAAAACGAAATGGAATTCGCATTGCACGAAGAGACAATGGTTTGAATGATTTTTCGCTTTTTACATTATTAAGAAACAATGAACGCTATTATGGATGTCAACGGAGCGACAGTTTACGTCGTGGGAACGTATATTGTTTTGAATTTATACAGTGAAACATAAAAAAAATTATTGAATGAATTCAAAACAGTAGCTGCCAGCGAAAGATGTCACTCGTCCGGCTGTCGCGGGAAATTTCAACGTGTCACCCTTTTTCAATTGCAACGGAACGTGAGTCATCTGCGAATTGCTTTCCATCGTACTCATCAACACGTTGGCGCCGCCGTTCAACGAGTAATTCAACGTGTATTTGGCCGCCGCGGTCGTATCTCCTGTCGCTTGCCCCCAATTCACCCACACTATCCACCACCCGCTCAACGGACAAGTGAACGTATTGTTGGATACCAATCCATCGACGTCATCGATCGGCGTCAACGTCAACACGCCCGACGTGCCCGCTAACGAACACGAGCCGATACACACGTTCGTCGTCGACGCTTTCGCGCTCGTGTACACGACATTCGCCGCTGCGGGTTGGCTGTCGTTGACTGTGATTTTTGTATTGCCTATTTTGGCGTCCATTAATGTCATTATTGTTGACATTTTTATATTTATTATTTTTTTTAGAAAGCGGAAATTTCATTATCGATACTTTTGTCGACCAATCTACGAAATGACCAATGATAAATTCGAGAGTACGTCGGGTACATGGTTAAATTGTAATAGACAGCAGGCTCCCATAATTTGATAACGTCGCCTTTTCTCAAACTGAGAAACACACCCATATCCTGGTATTGACTATAGTAAGTCGATCCCAACGGTTTTTGAGCGCCGGTGTTGATGCTGTACGAAAACGGCACGGGTTGACCGTAAGGGCTGGCGTACAAGTGCGTCACGTTAAAATGATACAATCCGTCGCTGGGCGCCGGCGGAGTCTGACCGCTCGTCACGCCTTTGTACACTAGATTCCATTGACCGGTAGCCAATTGTCCTGCTCCCGTGCCCGACATCACACCGCCGCCTGCAGCCGTCGGCATCATTTTCGAACTCGGCCACAATGTCGTTTCGTTTTGAACAGACGGATCGATTTTAAAAACAGTTTTACCGATCAAGTTGTCGACCAAAAAATCTGTCATCTTTTATATTTGAATGACGAGGAAATCTACATTGGGCAACCCCGTGGTGAATTTCAACGTGTCACCCGTTTTGACGGCGGGAATGACCATGTGAGCGCAAGCGTACGCTGCAGCGGTAGCGCGAAAAATGGTCAATTGCACCGTGGCCGCGTTGTTCAACGAGTAATTGACGCCCGTGTTCACCGCCCAATTGGCTCTGACGCCGATCAGCACCGCTCCTGTGAAAGGCAACGTCAACACCGTCGCCGTGTTGTACGGTGTGATGACCGACAAGGTGGAACCGTTCGAAACGATCTTGTTTTGCCACAAGAATCTCGACGTTTTCAGACTGGACCACAATACCGTATCGCTGGCCGGCTTCGCGTCGTCCAAGACGTACGCCGTTTTACCAAGGATATCCATTATGCCGTTCATTTATTGCTCAACGTAAATGTGTGAAATAAAAATATGAACGATTTTATCATGGATACCACTGTCGGAGCCACCGAGTTCACGATCGATACTTTTAAAAATAATTCCGTCATTTTCTCCAGTTCGAGTATCGTTGCCGCTCGTCAACCATCGCAAACTCCGCTCATGGGTAAAGGCGGCACTATTAACGCGAGTGCCAGATTCAGCCTCGTCGCCACGGCAACGAGTGTCGCCGTTCCCAGTGACGGACTCTATCACATCACGGCACTCATGTACAGTGGGACGGCGTTCGGACAACCGAAACAGGTCATCGTCTACGTCAACACGACACCGTACGTTGTAGGTTGCGCTTACTACCAGTGGGACAGCACGCATTCGCTGTTTATCGAACTGAAAAAAGGCGACACGGTCGGATTCGGTACACCGCTTACTCAGGCAGGATACACTATGGTTCCCACCTATTTTAAATTGAACGAATGGATCGTCCGTAAAGTGGCGCCGCTCACCGGATATGTTTGAAATAAAATGTCTAAAATTATTATGCTGTCTTTGAGCGGTAAAGTTAAAAATTACGAAATCGACGACACGAAACCGCCTTCGTCGACCGTGCTGTGGACCAGCGCTAAATCGACGAAAATCATCCGCTACTTTCAAACGTTTACGCTCGTCGATAAAGTCGTCGGCGTGACAATCAGTGTACCTTTCACGGGCACTCTGTTTATCGTCGTTCGTAACATTATCGGTACGGGTAACGCGTTCTACAGTTTGAACGGCGCCGCCAAAGTCATGATCGGCACGTGTTATTACAACAAGATTCTGAACCATTTTATGAGCGTCACGACGGGAAACCGATTAACGTTCACCGCGTCCAACGAAGCAACCTTTGACCTTTTAGAATTATAAATGAACGCCATCATGCTATCTTCGAGCGGAGCCGTTAAAGCGTACACGGTCGACGACTCGGCGCCCGCTTCCGACACGGTTCTCTGGACGAGCGTCAAGTGGCAAGAAATGAAAGCCGCGCGTTATTTTTTCGAATCCGTCATTTTGAATAACACTCTTCAAAAAATCAACAATACCAAATTGACTTTGCCCGTCACGGGAATGATTATCGTTTCCATTCGTTCTTTACCGGCGAGTGGCTCGGCTAGTTATAAACTCAACGGTGCCGCAACGTGGACCGTCATGTACACGACGTATGGTGCGAGTCAAGCGTACGTTTGGCTTGACGTCAAAAGCGGCGACACGATCGAATTCCAAGTTACCGCGCCGACAGTTGCCAAAACTATTTTTATTTGCGAAATATAAAATGTCGGATTTCATAATGGACGATAAGCGAGGTAAGACGCAGTACACCATCGGTAACTCTAAAGGCGAAACTGTAGTGTTTCCCAGTTCGTCTATCGTCGCGATACCGCCTTCGGAACGATTTAGCGGTGGTGCTAGCGGTCTGGCGGCCAATAACATTTTCAATATCACCGGCGCCAGTGCCGCTCAAACGCAAACCATCAATACCGACGGTCTCTATCACATCATGGTCAATATGTCGGGACCAAACCAGTACGGTCAACCCAAGTACGTTTACATTTACGTTGGAACTACTGCTCATACTGTTGGTGGCGCTTATTTTTCCGGCAATAGCACTCATTCGTTTTTTATCGAACTGAAAAAAGGTGATCTCGTTAAATTTGGCACGCCAAGTACGTTCTATAATTACACCATGTGGCCGACGTATATTCAGTTGATTCGGTGGTTGATCCGTCGAGTGGCGCCAACCGGTGGTGTTTAATAAAAAATATGGACGATTTCATTATGGACGATAAGCTAGGTAAGACGCAATACACGATCGGAAACGTGAAAAATGAAACCGTAGTGTTTCCCAGTTCGTCTATCGTCGCGATACCGCCTTCGGAACGATTTAACGGCGGTGCGGTCGGGACTCTAACCAATCAGATTTTCAATATTACCGGCGCCAGTGCCGCTCAAACGCAAACCATCAACACCGACGGTCTCTATCACATTATGGTGAACATGGATGGTCCGGCAGGATTCGGTACTCCAAAACGCGTCGCGGTTTACGTCGGTGCCACGTTGTACTACGTCGGTGGTGCTTACAATTCCAAAGACAGCACTCATTCGTTGTTTGTCGAACTGATGAAAGGCGATGTCGTCAAGTTCGGGACGCCTCAAACTGCCACACCGGGTAACGGATACAGTTACACTATGGTCCCGACTTATATTCAGTTGAGTTCGTGGTGTATCCGGAGAGTAGCGCCACTAGGTGGTATGTAGAATAAATGAGTCGAATCACGGTCATGGATTCCCTTACGGGCAGCACGACTCAAATGGTTATCGACGATACAGCTCCCCCGTCTACTAACGTCTTGTACACGTCCATGAAAAATCCGCCCATGGCTACCGCGGGAAAAATAGGGGCTATAGTCGGCGGTGTGTTGGCGTTGACGCCGTACGCGAATCATCGATGGGTGGCGGCCAACACGTTCACCGTTCCCGTCAGCGGCACGTGGATGTTGTGGATCAACACGGGTGTCAATTTGACGTTGAACCACACGGCGACTATTAATTATAAAATCAACACCCAACCCAACGTGGTTTTCCAGAGTTACTCGAGCAACGCCGAAACGTCCAACGTTCCCGTTGCTCTAGTGGCCGGTGATAAAGTCACGTTTCCCGCGACGGCCACGTCTATTCTCCCCGCGTCGACGTACTGTTTCGAATTTCTCTTTTGATAACACAGCCACCACATGGCTTTCCGACGGTACGGACACTTGTCGCAATCGTCACGTCGCGTGTACACTCGCCATTTAATTTTTATAGAGGCAGAGCAATATTGGCGCGACGCAACAATCGTCTCGCATCGTCCAACGCCCGTTCTCGTTCCTCTTCGTTGGCCTTGCACGCCCACCCGTAATTGGGATTGCGATTCATTTTCGAGTAGGCGTACAACAATCGCCAAGCCGCGCTCAGAACGTCGTTTCCGGCTTCGTCCAATTCCATCCACCACTGGTCACACAAAGCGTGGCGAGCGTAGTCGTTCAATTCACTCTGACGTTTGAGGGGTATTCTGAAATTGACGGTTCGCGTTTGCGGTTCTCTGGCGTACACACCGCTGTTTGGTCTATACACTGGTAATGGTCTTTTACGACGGCAGTTCATTTATTTTTGTTTTCACCATTACATTATCTTGTTTTCTTTAGAAAAAAAAACGATGAAGTTTCCCAGCTTCAACGATCAAGTCGTCACGGCTTACGAGCATGATGCGTGTCTCGAACTTTCGCACGGCTACATTTTTGTTTCTGGAGCAGCAGAGAAATTATCGACGCTAGGCATGATTGTGAAAAAACGTAAAATTATTAATTTCGATCAATTTAAATTAGTTTTCAATGATCCCGATGTTCGTCACGTGTTCGTTTACGATTTAAATGATGTGAAAATTGGCTACATTTTTTTGAAAGGCGACTTGTTGCGCGTGTATGAGAGATAATTACATAAAATAAATTCCATATATATACATAGTGGTTGTAAAGAGAGATATAGAATTTTCTAAATTTCTTGAATTGTCATGACGCCGTTGGCGTCGACACTGCAATCGGCCGTGGCGATCAGCGTGAAAACCAAATCCTGTTGCGGTGTGCGTTGCATCGGCACGATTTCCGCTCCGTTGCACATGAACAACGTGTCCATTTTGAAAGAGAATTGCGACAGCGTGTTGACGGCCGTTGACGTGTCGACTCGTTTGTTCATCAATACCGTCAGAAACCCCGTCGTCGTGGCCGCCGGTGATTGAGCGAAAAAACGAAAAGTTACCAAATAATTGGCGTCTCGTCGCGGCCGGAAAAATCCGTCACCGTTCCACTGACTCGTCAAATCCGTTTGCACCGTCACCTTCAACGGTGTCGGTACCCGAGCCATCACCATCGGTATAGCTTCTAAACGTAATTGCACGTGCGATCGTTGCGAGCGCAACGACGTCCACACGACTTTGTCGCTAGCCGGTGCCAAATCGTCGATCGTCACGTTCCAATCGGTCAGCGACCCGTCGGGCAACAACCCGGCGATCGTCGGTTTCGTTCGACCGTCTTTGGCTGGCGGCAATTTTTTGGCGTAATCGTTGTCGATTTTCATCGACGTGTACATGTTTTTCGACGACGCCGGTTTCGAATCGTCGATCGTCACACCCGTGTCCACCAATGTCGTGCCGTTGTTGGCCGTCGTCGTCAAATTGCCATCCATCACCGGATCGCTGACGATGACGAGATCGCGCGTGAATTCGTCCACGATTTTCAACGTCTTGTCCGACGACCAAGCCGATTTCGCATCAATCACTGCATCGTTGATGACCACTTTAGATCGATCGATACGATCAGCTGACCATAAATTTCGCGTCGTCGTTTTCGTGTCATCGACCGCGTACCCGCTATCGGTCAACGCGCCCGACGTGCTCGACACGAGTAAATTTCCCGGCACCACCGTTCCCGGTGCGACTCCACCGCCACCTGGCGAAGGGGCTGGTGCTGGTTGACGAGATTGCAAACGATTTTGTTCGAGAATGAAAAATGTAGCAAAAATGATGGCAAACATATACGTCACGGTTGTAAACATTTATTTCAATAAAATAAGATGGCTACATCAATCGTCATGGTAAAATTGTGCCAAGATGCCTATGGAAACGCCAGCAACAGCGTCGTGCAGATTGACGACTACGTTTTCAGCGTTGAATCTTACCGTCACGAAAACACTTTTGTCAACGTCTACGAAAATGCCAATTTCGTCGTCTTGTGTTTTCGCGGCATGGACGATCGTCGCGATTTACACAGCAGTCTCCAATCGACCACGCAAGACTTTCACCATTTCGGTAAAGTACACCAGGGATTCGTGAAAGAATTCAATCACGTCTACTCTCTAGTCAACGCCGAATCGATCGTCAAACCTCTCTTTGTCACCGGCCATTCCATGGGCGGAGCTATGGCTCTCTTGTGCGCCGCCTTGAATTTTAAACGGACCAATTTCGTCGCTTGTTTCACTTTCGGCATGCCCAAATGCGTCATGACGAAATTCATCGTCGAAACCTTGCCTATGGTTCACGTTCGATGGGTGTGCCCTCGTGATGCAGTCTGTCGTCTGCCTTTGCGCTACGTGCACCACGGTCTGGCTCGGATCGCACCCGTTCGTTCCAACCTCTTTCTTCCTCACAAGTATCATTCCATTAAAAATTACATTAAATCCATTAGTAAACTTCCGAATTTGATTCAGTTATCTTGGGAAAACGAATTGGAGAAAATCAAACAAGGATCTTTTAATCAAGCTTTTCATCATGGATGATTTTTTAGCTGAAATTCGTCGCAGCGTCGACGCCACCGCCGAACTCTCCAATTATTACACGTTGACTTTTCAAAGACGTATTTCCCCGAAAGAAAAGGATGAGATCGTCGCTATCGCTTCAAACCACTTGATTGACGCCCATCTGAATGACGGGGATGACGACACGTTTTTTCTAAATTATAATGCCTGTATTGGGTGCGGTGCCATGTTGGGCGCGTGCAACCCACGCCAATTTTGTAAAAAATTCTATTGTCCTAAATTCCCCGGATAAATACACACACACACACACACGCAAAATTCTCAATCTCGTCAAAACAAGCCTTTTGGGGTTTGAGAATTAATATTTTATAATCTATTGCAATTTTCATTTGTGTATTTCTTTCAAATGCGCACACGCATAGCATTTGAAAAAAAAAATCATCTCTCAGCGGCTATTTTTTTCCCGACGCCCACACCTTTACGCAAACAATCGGCTCGCGTACCCATGATGTTGTATCCCTCTGGCAATCGTCTCGCGTTACCGCAATATACCCGGTACCTATCGATCGGTTCGTAACGTTCCGGAACGATAGGCAAATTCAAACCGACACCGACACCCTTGCGAAAACAATCGTATCTACTACCCAACCGTTTATTTTCCAATTCATAAGCATTATTGCCACAATACGTTTCTCTCCTACCACGGTTCATATTTATCTTCTGATGCTGCGTCGTCGTCGAGACGGATGGCTGATGACGACTCGGGTACGACTTTTGCTGCAGTGCGATCGACGAATCGTTCGACGTTTGGTGGCGCGTTTTCTGGTTTTTTTCGCCGTCGTCGCTGGAGCTGCTGGACACACGCATCGTTTCACTCGTTTGCGACTCGCTAGTTTAGTCATTTATTCTTATTCGATTTATTTCGCAAATAAAACCCGATATCGCAAATCTTGCCTCCGCCGTACAAACGCGTGGGATCGTAGCCGTTTTGATTGTAGCACGTCTGATACAAACGCTGATGATTGTCGCGCACCGTTCCGTCCGGCTGGATGCGAATGTCTTCCGTCAATTTCAACGTGCGTCGCATATTGTATCCCGTCGCCGCCGTGCTCAACGACGTGTCGCACACTCCCTTGCGACCGCTGATGCTGTGATACAGAAACTCGACCGGCGACAAACCTTTACCGAACGAACTCTCGATGAATCCCTTGCTAATGTACTCGTCGTGCACCGTCAATTTACGATCCAACGGGAAATGCGGCAACGTTCGCCGTCCGTTGTTCATCGTGCCGTGAACGCGTTCGTTGTTGACCGTCTGTTGACCGAGCAGACCCGTGATTTGAGCGATATTAAAATAGTCACCTTTGCTACCCGATTCGACCGTCGTCAGAAAATTATTCGTCGGTCTCAGATTTTCTTTGGCGATTTTCATACCGATATCTTTGGCCTTGCTCAGACAGTCGATGATTTTCTTTTCGCGCACGGCCGGGTGCCGGTACGTGTGGTGACACATTTCCGCTTCGCGTAAACACTTGTCGATGATGGCCGTCGAATCGCCCGACGAGCGCAAACAGTCTTCGGCGTTGACGCTGAAACCGTAGTACGACAACCACTGGTTGCACACGTACTGAATATTGTTGATGAACTTGACGCACTCGTCGCGGCCGTACGTGAAATTCAACACCTTAATCAGACTGCAATTCGTCGAACCCAAATAACGTTTAGTCAAGACACCGCTCACGAGATGGCCATCGCGAATCGTTAAATCGTCGGTCGTGTACGTCAACGTCGACGGCAACACGGCGTCCACGATATCGATAAACGTGTAGCGCTTCTTGATCGGAATGACGATGTCGTGAGCGTACATCATAATCTGGAAAAAACGATCGCGAGCCAACGGTCGATCGCGATTCTTGGTGATCAAATACGCCGCCGACAACGTGTCTTGCACGATGCACATGTTGGGCTTGCTCGCCTGGCTGCTAATCAGACATTGCGACGGTCGACTCAACAATTCCAATTCGACGCGCGCCTCCAGACTCTGCGGCACGTGAATGTTCATCTCGTCGCCGTCGAAATCGCAATTGAACGGCTTGCTAATGGCCAGATTGATTTTCAACGTTTTTATGTTCAATATTTTACATTTCATAGCCATCATGCTCGCCTTGTGCAACGTCGGTTGCCGGTTCAACATGACATAGTCGCCGTCGCGCAACTGTCGATGGACCACGTCGCCGATTTCCACCGGCGTTTCGTAACTCTTTTCCAACGGTGTCAGCACACCGTCCACCAACTTTTGAGAACCGTCCGGGTAGTCGACGCGCGTGTCCATCACGGCGTGTTTCTTTCCGTCGGGCGTCACCACCACGTCGCCGTGTTTGATGATGTGGTAGCGTCGCGTCACGTTGACTTTACGACCGTCCGGTTTGACCAGATAATTGACGCGACCGCTATCCATCCACGTTTTGACCAGTTCCAAATTGCGATCGAAAACGCGTTCGGGAATCGTCAATATTTGCGCCATGATTTGCGGCACGACCAACGTGTCCATATCGATAAACGGATCCGGACCGATGACCGTCCGCGCCGACTGATTGACGCGTTTACCCAACAAATTGTTGCGAATGTAGCCGTCTTTGCCGCCGATGCGCTCCTTGATGCCTTTGATCGGTCGACCCGTCGTCGCGTGCTTCGCCTTTTTGCTCGTATTGTTAAAGTACGTCGACACGCGAAACATGAGATTGTTGTAGTACTTTTCACCGCCCGCCGTCAACACCATGGCGTTGTTTTTGATGATTTCCATTTGCTGGAACGTCAAATCGTCGTCGCAACACTGGCCCTCGTTGACGATCAACGGTCGACAACACGTCGGGATGACGGGGAAACGGGTCATGATGAACGATTTCGGGTGCACCAGCGTCGGATCGAAACCCATCAGCCGCACCTCGTCGTCGCTAATGTTTTCGAAACGAACCAGACACTCTTGCGGATCGATGACGGTTTTACTGCCGTTCGAAGCGTCGTGAAAACTGTGGATGACATTGTGCGAATCGATCGTCGAAATCTTGTAGTCGGGTTGCGTTCGTTGACAGTGCACGCAAATAACCAGTCGTTTAAAGTACTCGATCAAAGCGGCGAAACGACGTTTACCGCTAAAGGCCATGAGTCCTCGCAGTTCCATGTGCTCGCGATTCAAAATGAAACGGTGGCACGTGTAACAGAAACACTTGAGCAACAGAACCACGTGTTGAATGTAAATCGGGTTGATGATGGGCCGATTTAATTCAATGTAGCCCATGTGACCGCAACAACGAGTCACGTCCAGTCCGCATTGAACGCACGCGCCTCGCGTCGGTCCCATTCGCGGATCGTAAATGGTTCCCGTTCCGTCTTCGGCGCAAATCTTGTTGTTGGTCACGTTGACGACGGCCATATCTTTGATTTCTTTACTCGACAAAATGCCGAAATGAATCTTGTCAATCTCGTAAATGCCATGGTGGTTGTCTTCCATGATTATTACCCTTAGAGAGAGAGAAACAATACACACACAATCAATTTACTACACAACTATATTTTTGAAATCACACTATATATTTACACAATTTCAAAAACTTTTTTATTCTCGAATAATTTCTTCCACCACGTTAGCTGCACTACCGTCTTTGAACGCGTAGTACACTCCCTTCTCGTTGATGTCGGCGTAGTGATTGGCGAACGTTTGCAGCGACAACGTTTCGTGACTGTAGTAGATTTTCCAGTGCTTGTTGACGATGCCGAAAAGTTCTTCCATCGTCACGCGCGGCTGACTGACGCGCACAAACAGTTCTTGGCACGTCGCCAAGATTTTGTTGCTGCTAATCTGATACTCTAGACTAGCCTTGTTGACCTTGTCGGGAATGCGGTAGACGACGCCTCGCTCTTCGTCTTCCATTTTGATTTTGTAGAGGCGCAACAAGTAGTGAGCCAACGTGCGCGCCATGACGGGAAAACGACGTTCCACGTTGACGTCGATCGGGAAATGTTTCAAACGCATTTGTTCGGCTCGATCTTCCGGCGCCGACGCGCTGAATCGCGATTCAAAAGGAATGACGCGCACGCGCAACCATGTCGCCTTATCTCCGCCCACAATCATCGGTAATTCATTGCAAATGACCATCAGTTTGCACATGGGCGTGAATTCGATGGGTTGACCGTAGACGGGACGGGCGTAAATGCTGTCGTTGCCAGTCAGATTCTTGAAAATACCCGATTGAATGGCGTCCGTCTCTTCCGGTTCTTCCACCACCGCCCATCGCACGCCTCCCGCCAACATGGCCAATTCGGGTGTGGCCGTGCCCACTTTGCCTCGTTTCGACGTCAGCACGCTGATGGGCAACTTGCACGCCAACACGCCAAACATTTTCTCAAACAACAATTGCGTCTTGCTCTTGCCGTTGTTGCCCTTGCCCGTCCAAAAGAGGCAAATCTTTTCCGGGTTGCCGCCCGTAAAGACGCCGCACAGACAGCGGAAAAAGTACTCGCGCACCTCCGGATCGGGTAGAATCATTTCGAAATACTGGTGCAAATCGTTCAAGTCGCGCTGCGACGGCTCCGACACGTAGTCGATGGCCAACGATTTACTGATGAGATCTCGAGGCATGCCTTCGCGAAACACGTGACGCTCCGTGTCGTAGACGCCGTTCTTGAAAGCCACCAAATTGGCGTTCATGTTCATCAATTGAGGCAAGTCTTCCGAATAGAAATAGAATGAACACAATTGCCTAATAATATTGTTTTGACTGCTCGACGTTTCCAGTTTACGAATCAAACTGCCCACCGCCTTCTTGTCGTTAATGTCGTCGTACGACGACAAACGGTTCTTGTACCAGTCGCTCATGCGAACCATCATCGGTGTAAAGTAGAGTTGTTCGTCGTTGATTTTACGCCAATAGTGCTTGTCGAAAATGTACCACCACTTGTTTTGAGAGCAGTACATGAAATTGTCGGGATTCCATTCGTAGAAATCGGCAGCGATGCGGTACTCGGTCGTCGGCACCGTCGACACGCGTTCCGCTTTCCACTCGTCGAGCACGCGTTCCGTCTCCTTGGCGTCGTCTTTGCGCGCCAGAAAAATGAGCGTGCCCAGAGTTTTGCGACGTTTTTGCAGTTTCAAGTTGCGCCAAAATGTTAGGCAACCCACTTCGTCGTACTTGCTCGTCGACGATTCGCTGAAACGCAGAAATATCGGCAATCCTTTGCCTCGCGTTTCGTTGTAAATAATGATGCCGATTTCCATCCACGTGTGATAGTCGTCGGCTCGATCCTTCTTGATGACGCCCAACAAAGCTTCCAGCAATCGTGTCTGATCTTCACCGCCGCTATTATTAGCGTCATCGTCGTCATCGTCGCAAAATTCCGTCAACGGAATACTGCTGCTGCTGCGTGCACTCAACGCCGCCGCCGCAGCTTCGGCCGTCAATTGTCGCGTCGGTCGTCCGTGATTGTTGATGCTCAGCCACTCGACCAGTGACGAGAAATCATCGATGCTGGGCATCATTTCGAAATCGTGACCGCGATCGTCGTATTCCAAGCAATCTGTTTCTCCATGGTCGCTGAAAATTTCCGTCACCATGTACGCTTCCGATTCCAGTGTTTTAGAGCTGCCGTAGACGAGCCAAAATTTACCCGTCGGATCGTCCAAATCCCAATCGGGAAACGTGTTGAGCGCCCTGTGGACGGCGCCGAAATCACGAGTCGTCAAAAAACATTTCGGGAAATGTAAATGAAATCCGTGCTTGTGGAAACCTTTTTCGACGCGAGCCTTCTTTTCCAGCAACACGCACGTCGCGTCCGCGTTGCGAACCATTTTTTTCAGCACGCCGCGACAGTGTTCGACAAACGTCAACACCTGATCGCGCGTGTACAACGGTTCGTCGTCGGCAGCGCCGCCGCCGATGGCTCGTTTCAAATCAACGTCGACCAGGATGGGCACTGTCGTTCCCGGTTTCTCGGCCAGACACCATTGTCGTTGACGAAGACAATAGTCGGCGTGAAAGGCTGCCTTGTTCTCCAGTGGCAAGTACCAGCATCCTCGTTGGCCGTCCAAGACGACGTGCGTGTAGAAATCTTTTCGTCTTTGAAAATACGCTTCCATCATTGGTCGAGCAAAAAGGCTGCGTAGAAAAAAAATTATCAATTATAAAATACACACCAAACAATGCTCAGATTCATACAGCAAGTGTGCAGCGCTAAGTAGGCACCGCTTCTTTCTAAAGAGCGACACTCGTCTTTAATAAATGATCGGAATACATAACGCAATAATTGGCTACCGTCCCGCCGGTCTAGGAACCGTCGGTGATTCGTGGTCAATGGGCGGTAATCCGACAATTCAAAAACAACCCAAACAAAGTTTGGAATTGCCGAGAAAGACGCGCGTCGGACAAGACAACGAAATTCTCGACGATATGGGCAACGCTTACGATCGCATCAAAGAAGCCATTTTACCTTACGCTCGCGGTGTCGATCCAATGGTCTCCGTCATGATGCAAAACACCAACGGTGGCCAGCAGGCGTCATTGCCCTATAAATTGGGCGTCTTCAGGCCTCCCGTTCAACGTCAAGAAGATTTAATGCCGTTGAGTCGTCTGCCTCGACAGAGTACCAGCGTCACGCAGTGGACGTCGAACAATCAAGATCCTTTGTACGCCGAGAGAAACGAGCGCGTCGTCGTCGAACACCGTCCCGACTTGCCAGTCATAGAGGGAAGAATATTCGCTTCGGCTCGACCGCACGGTGTTCACGAACCCGATCGACCCGCCCCTCACGGTCTCGCCCACGAAACGCGATTCTACGAAAAACTCGAACCCGACATCGAGCGACAAATGACACCAGCGCCTCTACCGGAAATTAGTAATTTAGGTCAACCGTTGTACGCTGGCGCCGAGACGGGAGCCACGCGAAAACTCTTGTTGCCTTTCGGCCAATCGCACGACGAGAGCTTGACATCAAAAACTCGAGCCGGGAGCGTCGATCCCAATCGCGCCTACTTGCCGCACGTGCGCGTGGAAAACGGCAGAGAGCCCGGCAACGCCGTGCGCAGCGAATTACAATTACGTGACGTCACACCGTATCATCAATCTCAGTACACGAGTCGACCGCAAGTGGCTGCAGCTTCCCTGCAACACACGCCCATTCAAATCGAGTACACGACGCGTCCCGTGACTCAACGTGCTAGTGACACCACCAATACCAACGTTTATTTCAGAGGTAGGGAAACGCATCGCATCGCCGCGGCGGCCAGCGACGGACGAATTGGGTTCGCTTACGCCGAACGGCTTTTGCCGACGGTCCGCGACCGCGTCGTCAGTCGTCAATCGTTCACCGTTCGCTAATTTTTTAAAAGAGTTATAGACACTTTTAAAAATTCACATGTATAAAATCCCGTGTTTAGCGTAAGGTTTGCTAATTTGCGTTTGTATCTGTAGCTTAGATCAATGGCATGTTTTGTTTTCAATTACACGTCATGGCGATAGTAGTCATAAATGTTATCGTTTTTTTTTGCTTATCAAACATTGGTCCAAAAAAAAGAAATAGAGTGTACCCAAATTTAACATCATCAAAAGAGAACATTATTTTGTTGGTTTTTTTTTTGGTTTTTTCTGTGCCCTATAAATTGTTGTATCAACGGAAATGAGATGGATTCAACACAACCAAACCCTTTGTAAAGTCGCGCACCGCTCAGACTCGACAGTGCAGTGGTAACTGCGCGTCCGGCCGTGCTTGACTTTCAAGTTTTTTGACCTCGTCGATGACGTACGTAATCAATTTGCTCTCGGTAAAATTTTGCTCGGCTGACCGAATTTGACTTCTCGTCGTCGCTCTAGACATCTTCCACCAAATCCCTTTCAACCACCTCTAGAAATGAAAGTCATTGTCAAGAACAAGAAGAGCAGCGTGTGCTGTCAGCGACCCGTCAAACTCGTGGCTAGTTTCGATACCCAGCATGTCCACTGTTTACACCAGGGACTGGCGATGCAACATCACGAAGACAATCGCGTTCTCGTCGACTTGTGCGTGCGCGCCGCCAAAAAACGTCTCGTCACCTTTTTAGAGTACCTCTTGCCGAAAACGTTGTTGACCGATCTCGAGATTTGCTATCTCGTCCATTTGTCTCGCAAGTCGCGACCGTGCGTCGAGTACCTGAATTCGTCTCTCTTGGGTCAGCATCCCATGATGACGTACACGTGTGTCGACACGTACGACACGTGCGTCTATCTAGCTAAAATGCACGGCTGGGATGCTCGCGTCGCCGACTGGTTGGTGCGTCGCATGCGATTCGAAATGCTGGCTCGGCTCGTCGCCGAACACGACTATCCGCTCATCGAAAACGTCGACACGTGCAAAACGATTTTGCGTTCGTGCACCGACGCTCGATCGCTCAACATCATCATGCGTCGCATGGTCATCCCGATTATCGATTATAGCGAATGTTCGGCTGCCGTCTATCACTGGCTCGGTCTACCCGACACGCAACAGCCACCGGACGTGTCGACGTGCTCCATCGATCGTTTGTCGCTCTGCTCCTTTGGCGATCCCATCGATTTTCTGTCCAACGTATTGGCTCGACCCGATTTCAATATGCGCATGATTAGGCACAATATCAGTTTGTCGTTTTTCATGTACTTTCTCGACGAGTTTGAAGCCAAAACGAGTCTCACTCTCATCGCTCACCAACACCGTCGCTACAACGCCATGATGTACTTTGGTCGTCGTTTCGGCTACGATCCTCGCATCAACGTTCACACGATGAAGAGTAAATTTCAAAAGAAAATTCTCAACAGCCGCAAATAAGTCTAAATACATGATAATATGGGATACTGTGTGTATTAGGTTCTTCAAATGGCAAATTGATTTTTCAAAAGGGGTTATTTTTCGAATAGATTGTGTTGCTTTTTTAATGTGCTGTATGCGGCCATTTGATTCTGTCAAAAAATTCCTTAAAACCAATGCAATCAAGTGGCCTCGTACAACACGTTGGAACAGCAACGCGCGAAAAAGGCGTGGCAGTGTCTTTGTCATTACTCGACCGTCTGATTTGTTGGTTATTCGTTATCAGTGTGTGAAGCTGGAACGTAACGAATCAGACGCTCGAGCGATGAGGATTCTGCCAGGCTTTTTTGTGCGTTGCTGTTTTAATGTGTTGTACGAGGCCACGTGATTGCATTGGTTTTAAGGAATTGTTTGGCAAATTTAAATGGCCGCGTCCATCACACTAAAAAATCATGGAGAATTTGAATTTATTGGTACCCCCAACTAGGGAGGCAATTGAACTCTTGGGGAGAAGAGTGTGGTCATTTCACGTTCAAGGTGTGACGTGTGGTTACAAAAGTAATAAGTAGTGGGTGTAGCAGGAAATAAAGGAGACAACAGTCTACGAAAGTATGTAAAGAACTAAATGTGGACTGTGTTGGTAATTCACTGGCATGGTTGATGACACGCAACTTTGTTGGTTGTTGTATAGTGGGTTTCACTCGGCGATAGATCGGGTGGTTATTTCTCCATTCCCCCAATGTTTCTAAGGGGTGGGTCATTTCACAACTTTGTTTGTGTACCTGATACAGAGAGTTGGGATTGAGATTCCAATGATTTCAGATCATTTGTTAATTTCGTAAAATGGCACTAGTTGTGTTCATGGGATCTACAGTTTAGTGGAGCTGTTTGCGACAGAGGGGGATATCGAATTCATTCAGATACGTGAGTGACTGTCTTTCGAATCTTTCGACCGAGAATTAGTTGATTTTTATTATCCAAGGCGGTGATTATCAACAGGAAAAGTTTTTCGGGTTCTTTGGCTACTAGACGTCGTCGTTGGACTTTTTGTTCTTTTTTTCCACACTCAGTGGTACGTCGATCCCGTTTCGGATTAAGTTTCGGATTGGTCTTTTCTTTCCTTTTTCCACCATGCGTAAGGTCGATGTTGATGCGGTCGTAAAGGAAATCGTGCGCGGGGAAATCGTCGTCGTGGATGATTGTATATGGCAGACTAGACTGCCGTTCTTTTCTGACCCGTAGAGGTTTTCTTTTGATACAGTTGGTTGTGACCCTTGATGGGCACTTTAGGCACCTGCAAAGGGTTATATTTGTCGATGCGTTTGTCCGTGCTCGTCATCACGGTGTTTGATATCTCCATAGATGGACCGAATGATTTCGTGACGTTGTTTCACGTGTCAATGGCTTACTGAGAGAAACACACAACTATGAGAGAGACAAATGGTATGAGAAACGCAACTCTTTCGGTTGCAGTAGCTGGAACGATAGTCGTTGTGACGAAAATAACGTATTCTGACAATGATTTGCGATTCATTTAATTGGAATTAAATGAATCACACTACACAAGGACGGTAAAAACAATAGTAGCCGCCAATGCAATAGTAGTACACATAATGTTGTCGATCTATAGTCTGTCGCCGAGGCTGTGACATTGACGTACCCATTTTTTATTCAGCTAAACAAAAGATTTCCAAAAAACAAAATATGGATATAGATATTCTAGGATGTTTGTATTACACTCTGGCTCTCCTTCTACTGTCGGCTGCCACACTCTTGTTCAGAGCTTTTATCTATCCAATTTTGTACTGGGTCTACGTGTGGTACAAGATCAAATGGTCGTCTCGTCTCTATAAATGGAAAAATCGTCCCTTCAACATGACCAAACATCGGTGCTCGTTTCTTCTCAACGAAGACGAGTACTCGCTGTGGCCCGAACGACACGTGTCGCGATCGCTTTTCGATCTCGTCGTCATCACAGACGGCACCAAAGATGTGTCTCAGCGCGTTCTCTCCAAAGCCGGACCGTACGCCAATTTTTACGGTCTTCGCGTCACGCCCTCCGATCTCGGTCTTCACGTTCTCTACATCAATCACCAACTGTTTGGCGCTCGCGAAACTATTCCACCGTTAACCGATTTTGTGTAGTCGACTCTGGACACTCCGACGCTGTAGCCAAAGTTTCGATAGTTGAAAAATAATCATTCAGTCGTTCGGCGAACGCGTGTCTCGTTTCGCTTCTCACGCTCGGCATCACGTACCACAAATTCTTGTAGTCGACGTACGACAAATACGCGGCTATTTGGCGCAACACTTCTTCCGGTAAGAGGTCTAGCATTTTTTTGTGGGGCACACACACACGTGTAGCACTTTATATATATATATATACCGCGATTCGTGTGCGCGCGCACACAACAATAAAACGATGGAAACCAAATGTCTCGATTCGCAAAAAAATGTCATCGACACACCCAAACGACAGCCGGAAACTGTTCGTTTCAATCAAGATGGATTTTTCAACGAAATACGTGACTTTTATCGCATCCTACCTTGGTTCAAAGAAAAGGTCAACGACATTTATTTGTGCGTTCAAAATTTAGCCGCCGAATCGCTCATCATCTTGCAAGACTCGCTTCGCGACGATCAGGGAAACACCTATCATCGAGCCAACAAGTTCTATTTCGACGTGCAGAGCGTCGCTCGACGTAAATCCCAACAGGGAAACGTCACCACCGTCGTTCATAAAAACGTCGAATACCGATTCATCGTCGGCATCATCACCCAGTACGGACTTTTCCGACAAAACGAAGAGATTTTCAACGCTCAGCAACAGTATCTCGTCAATTGGAAGCACAACATCAGGACCGATGAAATTCAACGCATTCTCGACGCCAACGTCGACGTCGAAACGTACGGCCAGTTTTTCAAGAGCTACATCAAATGTCGTCTCGACATGGACTGCGACTATGTTCGGCGCGTCATCAACGTCTTTGCCGAACGCTTCACCGTAGGCCGTCAATTCATCGACGAAATGTGTCGATTCGTTATATTTTTGAATCCCAAACTGTCGATCGTCCACGAAAGTGTCTTTGTCAAACGATTCAAAAAAAAGTACTACAATCCTGAAATGTTGCCCTTTATGAACGAGTACGATAAACTGGGAGAATTGTACAACGATGCCGCCACGCCGGTCGAAACTCTCCAGCACGTTAGCCGGCAATTGTACGATCAATGGGTGGAAACCCGACGCGAATGCATCGATTCCCTACTGGTCAACAACAGCAGCGTCAAAATGAATTACGGCGGCAGGACCAAAATGGTTTCGTCCAAAATTAAATTCGTCCAATTACCCAGCTGGAAAACGGTGTGCAAAAACGCCACGCATCTCGTCGACGTCGCCGAAGAGGACATTGTCTACATGCAAGACGGCAACGACATTTACGGATTTTCTATCGGCCAAATGTTTCACATTATCGAACACGAAAGTGGCGTCAATCCGTACACGCGAGTGCATCTCGATCGACGCGCTCTTCAGCGTTTCCTCGACACGTACGTCAAACCGCCATCTACAACCACCACCAATAGTACCGATAACGCTCACATTATCGCCGCCGACGATGACGACCAAGTCAATCAGTTGGTCCTTCTCATTGAAAAACATTTAGCCTTCCACGAACGTCTCTGCATGCACTGTCGTCAGCACAAGGCCAAAGACGCCGTTTTTATCGAAACGTACGAAACCGATTTTCCAATCATTCATTTCTGCAGTAGCGAATGTATGGCCGCCTATTCACTCGAAGAATTTAGAGCTATTCAAATCTAAAAATAAATGGTCAATTACATGATGGAACCCGAAGAGAGCGCCGAACAACATCGTAATCGCGTCGTCGTCGGCATAGATAACACGCTCTACGCTTCCGTCAGAGACGCGTACGACGGTCGATATCGATGGATCTCTCTCAGTTACAATTAGTTATTTTCGTCGTCGTCCAACAATTTGCGTTTGTACTGAGTGCCGCACGTGTCGTCGTTTTCAATCAGTTTCTTGGATTTCAAAAACAGTTCAATGAGACGACACAATTCAATGCGACTCAGAGCGTGATCTACGGGAAATTTCAGTTTATTTTCAATCAATTTAATCAGCTCGGATTTGTGCCAATTGACGCAGCGACGACCGCTCTTGATTTTACGTCGATCAGCGGCGGCGGCGGCACCACCGCTACAACCATCACCTTTTTTACTACTACTACTCCTACTACTACTTTTATCATTGTCAGTTATCTTGATGCAAAATTCACCGAGATCGCGATTCTCCTGCCCGTAGCATCCGTACTCGTTATTTTCAAACTGTACTTTTCGAGCTTGAAAATAATCGTCCACCACCCGAGTGTCGCACTCGTAACCCGTTCTCTTGTCCACGCAAAACGAATCGCCGCGACGCAAATGGTAGCCCAAACGGTGATCGTCTTCGTACACGCTCGACTTGTAGTGCAACCACACGGTGCGCTGCAGAGCCACGTGCGCTTCGGGTCGCGTGCACCTCAATCGCAACACGTTTTTCAACAACATGCGCTGCAAAAACGTCGGCATATTGATCAAGAAATTCTTGTCGTTCTGAAAACGTTTCACGTCGGCCACGAAATTGCGTCGCAAATACGTGCACATGCTCAACGCCGCCGTCGTGTGCATTGGTTTCGATTCGTATTTACTCAACAAGTAGTCGTAGAAATTGGCTCGCTTTCGGTCGTACAACGTCGTCAAATAGACACCCGTGTCGTCGTAGCGAACGTGAGATGCGTTGCCTCGAGGATTCACCATCACCACGTACGTGTTGACCACGTGCTTGATCAGTTGAACCAATTGCATGCGCGTCACGTCCAGCGGCTGAGTAGCACTTTCGAATTCCGACCACGGAACGCACCAACGACGACGAAACAGGTCACGCAACCACTCGAAATGACGAGTCCATTCTTTGGAACCCGTGTAGAAATGAAGATCGTAGTTGCGCGTGATGGAAAACGCTTCGTCACCTTGCGGCTCTTGGTCGCACGTAAACTTGCACGCTCGATACTGACAATCGCGTTCGCCGTCGTCGCCGCATTCGTTGCGCTCCTTGAACAGATAACAATCGAAAGCCGATTCTTTGACCAATTGAACAATCTTATTGATTTGAAAATCTTTTTGTTCGCTAATGTTGTACATGATGAGATCGATGCTGGGAAAAGTGCGCGCCACGGCCGCGTACTGGTATATGTGAACCACCGGTCGCAAACCCATAGCGATTAAATCGTGATGACTGTTGCGCCAACCTCGAGCTATAACTTGCGACGTTTCGCCGTAATTCCAGTGCGGCGTCAAAATGTGCTCGTGAATGACGTTGCGCAAAGTGAAACCTTCGGTGATGACGCGACTGCCTAGCAAAGCGTTGATGATTTCGCCTCGGGCGTTCTCGGCGCTGTTGAACAGACCGAGCAAGTGCTGTTTTTTGGCTTCGCTGATGCACGACGTCAGAACAATGTACGAACGACGATGACGCGGCGACGACGACCAACCTCGCTGATCCAACAATTTGGCCAACATCAACAGTCCCGAACCTTGAATCAGATCGCTGTACACCATACTCAGTTCACCTTTGGCGCTAGCCTCTTCCAATCGATCGATGACGAAAGCGTACTTGCAACTATAGTCGGCCAATTTGGACAGAGCCACGGCTTTGGCCTGTTTTCCGCATTTGCCCTCGGCGTCGACGTACAGCGACGTTTGGCGCGTGTTGTTGTACACGTTGACGTGCTGAGCGTCCATGCGCCAAGCGCGTTCGTACGCCGCGTTCTGTTCCTCGCGCATCGGTAGACACACCAATTTAAAGTGCGTTAACGGAGCCACCACTTTACCCATGTACACTTTGGGCACGTCGACGTTGACCGATTTGACAAAGGACACGCGTCGTCTCAAATACGATTTCAACAGCTCTCCGTTTTTGACGTGATGCGATTCGTCGAAAAATGTCGTCGTGAACGCGTTGCCCACCGGCATTTGGTGATCCAGAGGTAAAATCAGATTCATGATGCCAGCCAATTCATCGGGTCCGTCTTTCATCGGCGTGCCCGTCAACAAGACGATTTTACGATGCTGCAACACGTGCAGTAGGCGATGAATTTCGTTGTAGATTTTCAAATGAGTGTTGTGCTCGTTGTCGCGAATGTTGTGCGCCTCGTCGATGATGATGATGTGCGAATCGAAACGTTGCATCAACACCTTGTCGGGTAAATCTTTGATCATTTTAGCCAGAATTTCAAACGTGAAAAACGTGTACGTCTGGTGGATTTTTTTGCGCTGGCGACTGCGAAAGAGTTTCTCGTTGAACTCGCCGTCGGCCGAAGTGGCCGGCGCGATTTTGTACTTGTCGTCGGTGCATTTTTCGGCGATTTCGTTGACGAAATTGTTGATCAAACCTTGACCTCGAGCGATGACGATGACGCCACGATACTCGTGCGGATGCAACGTCAACAGTCGTTCGGCGATGCGAATACTCGTGCACGTCTTGCCGGCTCCCATTTCGTGAAAGAGCAACAGTTCATCCGTTTCATTGTAGACGTTGCCGAACCAAGTGGCCAAAAATGATTGATGCTTGTAAATGTCTCGACTCGTTTTCGTCTCTTGAAATTCTTTATAGAAATACACGGATTTCCTGTAGTCGGCTATGAAATTTTCATACTCCATTTTATTACACACATGCTAAATTTTCCAAGGTAAAAAAAACTTGGAAAATACACAACATAAAATACCTTTTTTAAAAAAAACAAAATTTTAACCTTGAACGAAAATAGGTTTCAACCATTGACGGATTTCGGCCTTGACTTCTTCAGACATGGTCGATCGGGTCGTCGTAGTTGGCACGTAGATGGATTCCGTGGCGTTGTTGAACGCTTCCAGTGCTTCGTCGTAGTCGCCGCCAACGTCGACAAATTCGGCACCGCTCGCAGAAATTGCTACTGGTGGTGCTTCGGCGGCTGCTACTTCTGGTACTACTACTTCCGCTGATTGGTGTTGTCGGTGACGATGACGAGGCGTTCGATCGGTCGTCGATTTACGAGCGCACCGCGTTTCGTACCTTTCCTGATACTTCCAAATCTTTTCGCTCGATTCTTGCAACAAAGCCAACGTGGCGTCGTACTTGCTCACCGTTTTTCCAAACAGTTTCAACGTGTTCTCAAACATGCTGCCCAAATCGGCCACTTGGTTTTGCATCAACATTTCGTGATCCAATATTTTAGCCGTAATGAAATTTTCGAAATATTGAACCCATTCGCCGACATCGGTATAGACGCTCTTGACGAGTTTCATGTGGAAAGCGTCCAGTTTTTCTTGAATAATCACTTTGAGCGCATCCTGGTGTCCCAAGTGTTGCGTCGAAACGGCTGCCAGTGCTGCCATTTGATGATTTTGAATATTTCGAGGAATAGCTCCGTGAACAACACCAAACGCAAAGACAACAAGTGCTAGCTGTTGAATCATTTTACGAATCTTGGAGATACGATAATTTTTATCTCTAACCGAGTGAATTTTTTTCTCAATTCGCGCACGGCATCTCAAGCGTGGCTGTAGTGATAATAAAAAACATGCGATTCGTTCGTTTCAAATGCGGAGTGGAAACGGTGCTGCGACGCGACTACAAGACCGTACCACGACCCATCGGCGACGACATGTGCGCCACCCGGTTATTGCTCAATTTAAAGAATTTACTCGTTGTGCGCGGCACGTCACCCGACGACACCATGATCGGTCCTCTAGAGTATTTCGGTCGCGTCGATCCCTACCGCCACCCGTTGACGTCAGTGGATACATTGCCCATAGTGCGACCCGAATGCGTCACGTGCCTCAACGTCCAGTGGCTCAGCGCTTCATTGGGCAACGTTGACGACAGTCTTTTTCCCAATGCCGGAAAGCTCGTGTTGAACAACAGCGATCTAGTCGTACCCGTTACCGACCGGCCGGGAAACTACATCGACTACAATGTGCGTCTCGTCGAATCGTCGCGCGTCACGTACGACACGCAAAACAACCAGAAAACCATGTTTTCGGTTCGCTACCATTTCGCTGAAAACTATTACGACTACGCCATGACCAAAGAGGGAGTCTTTCTCGAACGACATCCCTTCATACAAGCCATGAGTCCCGTTGATAAACATGCCAAAGGTTTCGTCATGGCGGCGCGCATGCGTGATCAACATATTGACATTATCGGCATACGCATCCCGTTGGGTTACACGCTACTCGTCGATTCGCTAGCCATTCACGGCGATAGCACGCTCGTCGGTGACTATCGTATGGAAATGACGGCCGATCACGTGGAAATGAGTAAAGCCGACACCGTCTTTTTGAAAACGGTCCAAGGACGGAACGTCGGCGTCAATAACGTCGACAAAGTAAGCGTTCCACCACCCGTCAAACATACAGTTAAAAATCGTGTATTCAATCCAGTGTGGTAACAAAAAAGTTTCATTTAGTATGTGATGCCTTACCCAGTACACACACACACCAAATGAAACTACAAACACTACAGAAATATATACGACTACACAGACACTATTTATACGTATATTTAATTAAAATGAAACGGGATCTTTAAAAAGACATTTATACATGCGAGACGTGACGTGAAGCATTCTACACTTGTTTCTAGTGTTGCGAGTCATCAGATTCCACGGGCAATCGTCGTCACGGCTCCAATCGTCGGGCATAGGGCAATTGTGACGTCTCAAATAGCGAACGCTGACCAAATCGTCATTGTAGGCGCAAACGCGCATCGTTTCCGCATTCCACGGGCACCCGCGCGAACGCAAGTAGTGCAACACGTCGACGCGACGCGCTTGAGCCGCGCAATACGTCACAAAAGGATCCATCGCACATCCGTGATCGATACAGTACTCTAGACAGTCGATGAATCCGCCATGTGCCGCGGCCGCCATCACGAAATGATTCCATTCGCAACCGCGTTGGTGCAAATATTTCAAACAATCGAGACGACCCGTCGACGCCGCCGCTCGCGCGCACGTCCAATCCCACGGCTGACGCAAACACGCCACGTGACCTAAAAAAGCCGCCGTTTCGCAATCGTCGCAACACACTACCGTCGCCACCACGTCTAACGCCCCTTCCGCAATGGTGTCAATCAAATACGTTGTCGCTATCTGTGTCATCGTCGTTGCTATCGTAACTGATACAAATGATGTTTAAACAATCACGAGGATGCGGAAAATCAATCTCGCATGTACCGCCAATAGGTGTCAGCGATTCAGGAAAATAAAGTCGAGACCACAACGATTCGTCTATCCAATCGACGTAGACTACAACGAGAACCGTGTCCACAGGTAAGCGAATGAATTTCAAACGAAGACAATGTTTTTCGTAGACGCGAGTTTGCGTTCCCACTCGTACCGTACACTTTCCAAACACCACCACGTGATTGTGTTGACGACAATCGACCACACTTCCTCGACTGTCACTCTCGATAAACACGTCCATGATCTAATCTTCTTCTTCTTCGTAGTCGGTCGTCACGTAACTACTGTCGCTATCGCTGCTGCTGCTGCTGCTGCTAATGCTAAACGTCACGTCGTCAAATTCTTCTTCGACGGGAATAAATTTCGAATACGGCCACGGGACGGCCACGCTGTGATCGGCCAAAACAAAAGAACTCAACGTTTGCAGAGAAGGCACGTGGACGTGGTAGTGTTCGCGCCAAACGCTATCGTTGATGTATTTTTTGAAAACGGCCACCAACACCGTGTGACGTTCAATGGGAATGACGGCGCGCGTCTTCACTTGATAATGCTGAATTTCGTAAATCGTGCCAATTCTCACCAGACAAGAACCTTCAATTTGCAAGGGTTTCGTCACGTTTTTCAACACGACGCAATTCGTCGTGTAATATATAGAATTTATAAATACCATTTCTCACAGAGTCTCAATTTGTTCGTCGCAATAAAATAAGTTTTCGAAAAAATTCACCACCAATTGTCGAGTTCGATGACGCAATACAGCGGGAAAAATTGTCTTGATCTTGCCACGTTTCTCTAAATCGAGAGCGCACAACGTTTCCAAAGTTAGAGGATTTTCATACTTCAATTCGATCAGCGGAAATTCTTGACGAAATAATGTTTCAAAATTGCCAGAGGCGTTGTCGTCACTCTCCAAAAAAACAAAGAGGAAAACGATATTGACCAAATCGGCCGTCAATTGACGATAGGCAATTTCACGATCGGCGACTGGCATAGACAATTGACGAACTCGACCTTCACACGTGACATACTTTACCAGGACATCAACGTCGGGTAAAACCAGTTGGTCAACACGTTCGTCAACCATCAGCACCTCGGGAGCAATGATACGGTCACGGCCGTCTCTATTAGTAGTAGTGGTGGTGGTGGTGGCGCTGCTGCTGCTGTCTCCCGTTTTTTTGCCTGAACCCATTTTCTCTTTTTGACTACGAAAACAAGCGGAGCGTACTCAAATCCGACGACGCCACGCTGGCGCCCAAACACGATTGACGGGTCGCCACACGACCCGACGAACGACTACGTCGCCGCGAGGTGGTGGTGGTGGTGGTGGTGGTGACGGCCAAATATCGGGCGCTGGCTGCGGAGAGGCGGCCGCTGGAACGATGGGATCCACGCCCGGTATCGGCCGGCTGACTAGTTTTTTGACACGGCACCCACGACCGATTCCACCCACGACGTGAAAAACGACACGCGCGTATAGTACGACGGCGGACGACACGGGTTGGTGCCGAAAGACACGATGCCCACTTGAGTCGCTCGTCCGTTGAGCATGACGATCAGAGGACCACCGCTGTCGCCGAAACACGTCGTCGTATTCGTTCCCCCTCCGGCGGCAAACTGTTCTTCAGGTTTTATCGGGATGGTGGCCGTCATTTCGCGAACTTCCGCTTCTTGCATGATGGTCGCCGAACTGCCTCTGTCGCCTGTCACCGACCCCCAACCCATGGCCGTGATGACCATCGGTTTCAAATCCATCGTCGCGTTGGCCGGCAAACACACGGGTTTGACGAATTGCGTAAACTCGAACGGACGATCGACTTCCAGTAGAGCGATATCGCCGCGGAAATTGTCGCCTTGATTCCACGTCGGATGATTGACGACGCGTTTAACGGTTCGCGTTTGCCTTTGCGGTTCTTGCACGGCTCGATTGAAAACACCGGCAGCGATTTGAGCTCCGACGGCTATATTGCAGTGAGCCGCCGTCAAGATCCACGACGGAGCAATCACGCTTCCTCCGCAGCCACCGAGTGATGCCATCCAGGGAAATTTACCGGCGAACGAATCCTTGCCGTTGACGACGTACGATTGCACGCCGCTCTGCGTGCCCACGTTGCCGCAACCACCTGTGGGTCTAGGTTGCGGACCCGGACCAGGACTAGGACCCGGACCAGGACTAGGGCCAGGTCGCGGCGGTTTCGCACCTCCCGAAGTCGGTGATCGAGACAAGACTACACCGCCAACCACGCCCAAAATGACAAATACCAAAAATATAATCCAAAAATCTCGTTGTTCCATTACTGTAGCACTCTTTATATTATTGTTGAATACCAGTGGTTTCTTTAATCCATTGTAAATAGTGAGATACCCGAACGAAACCACCCGCACCTTTCGTACAAGGATCCGTCGCGAACGACATGATGCCGACAATGTGCCAATTTTCGCCCTGTTGCAACATGAGCGGTCCACCGCTGTCGCCGAAACAGATACGACCGCCCGTCGGATTGCTGGCGCACAATTGTTGAGCCGGATTGATGTTGAATTCGGTGCACGGTGCCACTTCTTGCAGCAAGACGTCTTGCAGTTTGGTCGCTCGCGTAGCGGGAAACGCTTCGGGACGCGTGTTACCCCAGCCGGCGGCGTATAAATTTTTGCCTTGGGTCACCATATTGGGCGTGGGCAGACAGATGGGTTGCTTGTAGCCGTCGAACACGATGGGCGCCGGCAATTCGATGAGAGCGATATCGTTTTTGAGTGTGGTTTTCTCGTACTGAGGATGAATGACGACGCGTTTGGCTTTGACCAAAATGCGTTGATTCTCGTTTTTAGACGTGTCGAACGCGCCAAACAACAAATCTAAATCGTTAGAATCGGCGTCGGAGATACAATGCGCCGCCGTCAGCACCCACCTGTTGGAAATCAAGGTCGCGCCGCAATTAAACAGATTCACCATCCACGGCCATTTGCCGGCGTAAGCGTCAGTTCCCGCGACGATTTGCGGGTCGAACGTTGTAATCAATCGTCGTCCGCACAATTTCGATGGCGGAACCGGTGGATTTGGACCAGGACCAGGACCCGGACCAGGACCCGGACCTGGACTTGGATTGGGTGGACGAGTGCCGCCACCGGATGTTTGTCGACGCGACACGTAGACGAGAACGCCGACGATCGGCGCCACCACCACGAATAAGACGAGGAAAAAAATGCCTATATTTCTATTGCGACGATCTCTGTCGTCGTCTTCATTACTACCATTTATTTTTAGTTAGAACCTTGAATTATGAGCAGCGTCGCGACGTACATGATAACCGTGACGGTAGCCAAATAGAGAACGTTATTGTCCTGTAGCGCTGGTATCGTTCGTTCGAGCGTTCGACGCGTAAACGGTAGCGATACCAGAGCGAAAACCGTCGCGACGAAAATAGCCGATTTCCACGCGGGCATTTTTTTAGTAGAAGAAGCTTCAACGTAGTCAGCCATTCTTTATTATTTATTGTTCTTTAAATATTCGTCGTATAAATAAACATGTATGCTGCTCAAAATATACAAGAAGATTTGACGATTAAACAGGGTCGTTATTTTTGGCTTTTCGTGGCTCTCGTCAGCGTCTTCCTCATCTACTTCATGGTGGACTGTTTCAACCTCTTTGGTGGTGAAGTTGACGAAGGTGATTGCGGTTGCGATGGCACGCTAGGATCGTCAGTGCTTTTGTCAACCTCCTAATTATAAACAGCATGTATCACGGTGACAGATCTATTCGTTTTTATAATCTCATTTATGATTTGTTTTCTCGAGCGAAACTCAAGAAAGAATTTATCGAACTCTGTTTGACCGAGGAACGTATGGCCAAATTCGGTAACGCCTTCACCAGCGTCAACTACGACAAGGCCAACAATTACGAGTACCACGAACAGATTGGCGATTCGACCGTCAACAAGTTCATCGTGTCCTACATGTACAATCGTTTCCCGCAATTGCGCACCAGCGACGGCGTCAACATTGTCGCTCGACTCAAGATCAAGTACGGTTCCAAAGGTCAGCTCAACATCATTTCGGAGAAGCTCGGATTCTGGAACTACATTTCCACAGAGAATGAAGAAAGAATTAAACGTAAAAAAAATCTACTAGAAGATGTATTCGAAGCCTTTTTTGGCTGTTTCGAAGAGGTCATCAACGAAACCATTTACGAAATTAAAGGTGTATGGTTCAACGGAGCCGGATACGATTTGTGCTACCGATTGTTGTCCTCCATATTCGATGAATTGTCCATTTCTATCAAATATGAAGCACTCGTTGACGGCAAAACGCGACTCAAAGAGTTGTTTGACGAACAGCGCCAGCATTTGCAGCAGTTGCGCTACGAGGACTCGCGTTCGGCCGACAACAACATGTTCGTCAGTCGAGCCTACAACAAGAACCAATTGCTAGGCGTCGGTACGAGTAACAAGAAAAAAGAAGCCCAAGAAAAAGCTGCCGACGAAGCGCTCATCACTCTGGCCAAATTGGGATTCGTCAAAGACGTCCCTCAACAGTACAGAAATTTAACTTAATTTGTGTGTGTGTTTTCAAGATTTCCAATACAACAAAATATTGAAAACAAATTTATACCGTTGTTTGATTGGTCGCCGGCAGCGGCGGCGGCGGACGATAGTGATATGAAATGCGGTCGCATGAAACGGAAACGACCCGCGTTTCACCGCCCATCGTGACGCTGACCTTGTGAGCCGACCCGTTCCAAAAGAGAAACGGATCGATGGGTACCGAAAAATAGGGCTTTTGTCGATTGTGATGACGTTGTAGTAGTTCCAGTAATTCAATAGCCGCCGTTCTTTTGGCTTCCTGTTTACTGCGACCCGTGTGTTCGCGAGTCACCATCTCGTCCACTTGCAACCTACACGTAAACAGGGGTTGATGATGTGTCGACGCTATCGGCGAGATCGCGATGGAAAATGTAGTGTTGACTTGGAACCCATGTTTCATGGCCAAATCGTTCAACTGGATTAACGCATTCTTCGACTGTGACATTTATCGTATTCCTTTTGTCTTCGGGTCGCAGAGTCAATTTTTTTCTGACCTCGTACTTCACCTGTCGTGGTAACGTAAAAGGTATATACATTTATTATAAACACATGTCTTACACCGGATTCAAGAAACAGACAAGCACGCGCGACTCGTACACGACCGACCAAGCGTGTTCTTTCGGTACATGCAGTATCTCGACAGAACAATTGCCATGCAACAAAACGGGCGGCATCGAAGACGAAACCACGTCGTTCGAATCGTGCGTCGGTGGATTCTGCCCTCAACGACGCGTTTGCGTGCCTCCCGATCGTAAAGAATGCGACGTCGGGCTCAATGACGGTCGCGTAGATCCATTGAGCTCTGTCGAATGGCAAGTCAAAGCTCCCAATCTCGTTTGCAAATACGATATCGATGAAATGAATAGCATCAACGTCATTGACAATTACAAACGTTTATTCGGTGACAATGACAATTACAAACTCATGATGGAACGACTGTGCGGCAGCGAAGCGACACTGTGCGCTCTGGATCCTCTAAGCGGTAAACCTTTTGAAAAGTGCAGCAACATCAACAGCACGACGCAGGTGGGAGACGAGTGTCGCCTGTTTTACAACACTCAAACGGCCGACATCAAGGACACGATCGTGCAAAACTATTGCGTCAAACATCCCAACAATCCCGATTGCAAATGCGTCGAACGATCCACCGATCCCAATTATCGCAACGTCAAACCCCATATTCCCTTCAATGACGGGTGCTGGTATCCGGCGTGCGCCACGGCACCCTATTTGAAAACTCAAGACGTCAAAAACGCCACGTGCCCATCTGACGTCTGCCAAATCGTTTTCGACAATTTAAACAATAATAATGTCAACATTTCAGACAATAAGAACGCCATCAATTGCAAATTTGAAGCTCCACCTCAGCCGCCGCCGCCGCCTCGTCCGTCGCCAGGTCCGTCGCCGCTGCCTAGACCGAATCCTCCTCCATCGTCGCCCGTCAACATCACCGCCGTCGTCATCATCGGTATCGCCGTCTTTGTCGTCGTCATCGCTCTAATCGCCGCCGGCGCCGGACAACGACAACGCTAGGCGACACACAACGCTAGGCGACACACAACGCTAGGCGTCGTCTTGACCAATCGAAGCCACGTAGTGTTGTAAACTTTGCGGCAATGATGATGTATCGAGACTATTGGCACGGATACAAATGGCGCTCCGTAACTTTAATTCCAGTGGAAAGGGTTTAAATCGTAAATCCCATTCGAATTTTTTTATCGACATCCAATTGTCCAGATAAACCATTAGTAGAATAACAGTTGGATCAAGGTTGATAGTTACACTGGCTTCAAATGTAAACCCCATATAGGATTTGCCAAAAATGAATCCAGATTTCGTTCTGCCACTGGCGAATCCGACTTTTATGCGACAACTAATAGATTCCCAATAATTGTAAGATGAATACGCAATCCTAATCTTAGGTGTCAGCTCGTGACGTTCCAAGTAAATGACTTCATTGCCAATGTTACACGTTGTACGACGACCGTTGATAACTATAAAAGAGTTCATCATTCGACGCACACACACACACACACGCCGTAACAACTCCTACAGTCAACTGTGGGCGACCAAACGTCAGGCAATCGAGTGTTGTAAACTTTTTTTATTGTGTGAAATACCAATGTCTATTTTTAAGGGAGGGTGAGGTTGGTTCGGGTTGTACAATCAGGTGGGATATACTAAAACTAGTAGACATTGGTATTTTTTTTGTATTTATTTCTTGACACCATTGTATTGAGGTTTATCTTTCTGGTAGGCTATTTTGAAGACGCGAGCTGGATAGTCGTACGCGTTGATGATGCGCGTCACGTCGGCCAACGTGATTCGTTTGTGAACCGGGTGGTGACGTTTCGTTTCCACGTAGTATTGCTGAATTTTCAACAAGAGACCGTGCCGCTCCTGGCTGACGTGCACGTAGTTTTTCATGATGTATCGATTCTTGTAGGCCAGCAGCAATTCGGCCGCGATGACGGGAATTCGCAATTCGAACCAATCGGCGATCGGGGCGCTGTCGGGATACAATTCCAAATACTTGCGTCGTTTATCGGCATCGCGACGAGCGATGCAATAGCAAAAGGCTCGACACGAAATGTTGTTGCGCACGCTGGCATAGTCGGCGTAGGCGGAATTCAAAACGCGATACTGGACGCGGTAGTCGTCGGAAAACAAGAGTACGCCTTGTTTTTCGAACGGATTGATGGCACTCACGGCTCGCACGAGATCGACGACCGTATCAAAACGAATCGTTTCGTTGATGGGAATGAATCCAATGGCTTCGTGGACTTTGAGCCGCTGATCGCGCTCGTCCGTCACCAACACCAAATAGATGCTCTCTTTTTGCAATTCGGGTCGAACGACGATACGATTATCGGCGTTGTTGATCAAGATGAAATGGTAGCGACGCGTCGTTTGCAATTGGTCGAGAAAGTCTTCGTACGATGAGAAACCGTAATCTTTCTGCAAAGCTTCGACAAACAGGTGACCGAACGACGTTTTGCTGGCCCAACGCGATTTGAAAGCGTTCAGTTTGCGATGCGTCGTCATGAGCCATTTGCCGTCGACGTACAGAAATTTTACGATCGTTCCCTCGTACGACCACGAAATCTTAAAGTCGGCCAGATTGATTTTGTCCAGACGCGTCACATTGTCGCATGTCATTTCTTCCGTGAAAGGAAATCCTCGATAGATCAATTGACGTCCCTTGAAAATGTAGCCGCGAATGAGACACTCGAATTCCGATTGAGGAGAAGAAGAACAATACACTTGATACGTGCCATCGTCGTCCGTCATGGCAATTTGATGACGCTTGATTTCATCCAAAAGAGCACCATCGTCTGCTTCAGCGTTGGTAGCGGTGGACACTACGGTAGCGGCAACGGGTGCCGACAAACACAATTCACTCAACTTCATAAGATACTCCATAATGTTTGCGAGTTTTACGTTGGCAAGAACGCTTCTTTAAACCTAATTTTGTTTAAAATAGAAACTCAATTTTTTAACTTCCATAATAAAACCATGAATAGTAGTGATATTGTAACTCTGATTCGATCCGATTGGGATATAGCGCAACTCGATCGCTACGATGCCCAATCCCTAATGTACAACGTCAGCCAGGAACAGTCGATGCGACTGGCTCCGACGCCGACCATGCCGCCCAAACCCGTCACCTACAAGGACGAAATCGTGCATATGGTTCTACCGCCCACTCAAAACTTTTCACTCCAATAAAGATGAACTACATATTTTTGGCTCTATCGACCACAGTCGTCTTGCTATTTTCATTCGTGTTCTACAAAACGCGCGACTCGCCGACCAGCGTTTCCCCAGCCGTGTCGTCGCCGACCTCCAGTATCTACGTCGTCAGCAACAGAAAGCCCCAATCTCAATCGGCAGTGCCGGCAGACCAGTCCATCTGTTTGGGCGGCTGTTCGTGGATGGACGGCTACGCGGCCGGTCCGCAACCCGTTGTCGATCCCTACGGTGTGGAGGAAAACGGCAGCACGTTGCCGCACGACATGCAATCGCTCGACACGATGAACACCATGCCTTTCGACTACAACGGTATGGCTCAACCGCAATCGGCGTTCGTTCAACCGGCGGAAATCACACCGACCCCCGATCCCGTTGTCGATCTTATACCTCAAGAAATTATTTACTAAAACAAACAAACGCGCGGCACTCCGAGAGATGAAAATCAAAAACGTCGATCACGTCGCTCTGCTCAGCCGTTGCACCACTCGCAGCCAACAAGTTTACGTCGAAAAGTACATCTTGTCGTCGTCGGCGTCGTTACCGAAAAATGTTCATCAAACTATCGATTCATTGCGTCAGGAAAACGAAGACATTCGCGACACGAATCGATCGTGCGTCAAGCAATACATTCTCGAACGCTTCGTCATGAAGTGTCCCTACGACAAGAAACAATTTTACCTCATCATCAATAATGCCATCATTTTCAAACTGATTCAAATCAAAGACTTGCAGCAGATGGTGCAAGTTTTAGATAGCGATAGTAGCGTATCGTGTGATGAGATGCTAAAGGGACATCAAGCCATGTCGAAAATAATTCTTGAACTCTCCAAATCACGTCCCACTCGTGACGCAGAGCCAAATAACCCAAAGTAAAGTAGATGGCGTTTTTTGAGGCGTAGTCGGGCATGCCTTTGAAACGTTCGATAATGTACGGTATGTCGTCGTAGCTGATGAGATCCACGCGTTCGGCTTCGAAATCCAAAACTTTTTTCAAAATCTGATTGAGTGTCTGTAGACTGGCGTTGAGATAGATTTCCGTCGTCAAACTTTGGTAGTTGACGTCGTCGGTCGTGCAAAATTTACTGTAATCGCACATTTATTCACACACGCACACAGTCTTATTTTACATATCCTAAAAAAGATATATAAAATTATTATTTCAAATTTAATCCCGATTGAATGTAGCCGATGATGGCTTTTTTGTAGTCGGCGGTGACATCCAATCGGAACCAGGCAATGACTCGCGTCAATTGTTCCAGAGTGAGACGCGACAGGTAGGCGTCGGTGATTTGACGACGCGAAACGAAATATTTTTTCAAAAAAAGTTGGTCGCCGAACGCTTCGGCCGACGACGGGTACGACATAAAATAATCGATATAATTCATTTTCATGGCTTTCGGAAGGAAATCTATTTCTCGCCAACCGTGATACATGGCGATCTCTTTGAGAAACGTCAACGGTTTTCGCATCCACCACGAACGAGAAAAACTGCTAAACGAAAGCGACGAGTCGCTCTCCAGCAGATGAACAAACGCGTCCACGTCTTCGTTCATGGCTTCCAATTTTCGAGGCAACGATTCATCGTACAACCCACGACAACACGACGTCTTGTCGACGCATCGCCAATAGTATCTGCCGTGAGAATTGGCCACGCTATCATAGCGTCGACCGTCGTAGCCGACCATGATTTGGTTCCTGAAATCGGAAGCCAGCAAAGGCGGTTGATGGCGAGTCATGACGTAATCTTCCATTGTGTAATTACCCGTTAAAACGCAGACACGTGACACGAAAACAATTTCAAGAGAACCATTCATCATACAAACTATCATAAACTAGATTAATTAATTTCAACATGTCTAAAATACATTTTGAAATTAAAAGTTTTTTTAAAGTGTATAATCGTGATCGATAGTTTCGGTGGTCGTCGTAGTGCTTTCGGTCGTACTATCTTCAGGAGTACTCTCTGTCGTCGACGTAGTAGTACTGCTAGTCGTGGGAGGTTCAACAGTCGTCGTTGTTGTAGGCGTAGTGGTTGTAGACGTCGTTGTTGTAGGCGTAGTGGTTGTAGACGTAGTAGTGGTTGCAGGCGTAGTGGTTGTAGACGTAGTGGGACGCCTGTGCGTGGTTGGTTCGGGAGCTTCCGGGGGGAACGGTTGCAGGCTAATGTGAACGAAACCTTTGCGCGTCAAATTGAGCACTTGCGTAAACCATTCGGGAACGTCGTCGTTGCTGGTCTTGTTGCGATGCTGCTGATGATGATGATGCTGTTTCAATTTACTCACGTCGCGTACCAACTGAGCGGTCGCGTCGTCCATCGTCACCGTCACGTAGACGTAGTATCCCAAAAGACTCAACACCATCAACAAACAGAGCACTTTGGTAGCCGTTAGAAAGAGCGCGTAGCGACGCGACGCTCGAGACTCTGGCGGAGCATGCTTTTTAGTCGTCAACGGCTTGTAAACTTCTTCGTGTCCGGATTCGATATCCATATTTTTCTCTGTTTATTTACTAGGTAATTGTATCCAATTTAGCTAGCAATTTTTTTCCGCTTATTCGGGAATAATAGTGCGACGCACGTACGTCACCACTTGATCTTTACCCGTGTAGGCGTCCGTCATGCGCGTGTAGCCTCCCTTGACCAATCGTTCGGGTGCCACCTGGCTGGGTGTACCGTAGCCACCGAAAACGGGAACAATGTAAACATCTTTGGCGTCCATATTTCTTTTTATTCTATACTTTATCATAATTCTATAAACCACAATAATTCGATTCGAACGGTACTCGTGGATCGTAGTAGCCCAACGTCTCAGCGCGTTTTAAAAGCGCCGCGTTGATGGCGTTAAATTTCTCCGTGTGATGCAATTCGTCGCAAATGACGTGCGCCACCTCGTGACACAGGACGTACATTAAACTGTTCCACGAATAGAATTCATTGGGGTTTTTACGTAAACAGACGACGATACGTTTCTTATTCTCCGTGTACGATCGACTACCCTCCTCCATGGTAAACTCGTTGTACACGTCGCGACCGTTCAACATGGCCGTCAAGTAGTCACCACCACCACCACCACTACTAGTACTACTTAAAATGTCGCGCATGGCTTCACTCAATCGATGCAACAACGAGACGGCCGAAGGTGAATTGATGACGTACGACTCGCGAACGCGTCGTCGCTGCTTAGCAATAATGACTACAACTAGACCAATCGTTAGAAATAACAAGACGAGAAAAAGGACTTGTGGTCTTCTCATTTATTGAACCCATTGATGTTGACACATACTACATTTAGCAAAAACGGTCATCGGTTCGTCGCCACTGCGCGTCTGACGACTGTAGGCCGTGATTTTTTTCGATTTACACTTGTGACAAATGAGAACACCTTCTTCGACATCGTGAGGCGACACGATATACTTTTCGAATTCTTGTTCCTTTTTCTTGTACTCGTCGAAAACGGGGAGATTCCAAACGTCGTCGTCCGTCACGGGCACACCGAAAATCATTTCGTACAAGACGCGTTTATTGGGAGCCGAGCAACCGTAGTGACGATTCAATTGCTCGAGCGAAAAACTCGCATCAAAGGCAGCCATCCGCGTTGCTTTTTCTTGCCGACAAAACGAGACACGGCCTCTTCGAACGTCAACGACAGTTCCACACACTCGTACAGATCCACGTCGTCAAGAGTCAAATCGTTGAGCTCAACTCGATTGACGACCGCGTCCACGCCCGCGTCCCAAAAACTCACAAAATCGAAAAGCGTCGGAAAGAGTTTCTCGATTTTTTCGCGAACGCGTCCCTGCTCCGCTTCCAAATCTGTCCACTGGTGATTGATGACATCGGCCAGACTGCCCACGATTTTTATGATGTTCTTGTAGTGCAACGTCGTCCACTCGCGACACACGAATCGATGGAAATCGCCGCGAGACATTCGCGACCAATGCCAATTGGTGTAGCGCGATTCGTAGAGCGCGTTCAACAGCTCGTCGCGCGTCTGTTTGACGTACACTTGACCGTCGACCGTTTTCGAAAAGGGACACCACGTCGAATTGTACACCCAATGCGTGATGGTGGCATTGTCGACACAAAAAGGCCAATAGGCGGCATCGGCTTTGGCGAACAAGAGTTTGAAATAGTGACGCACATCGCATTCGTCGTGCACTTGGAAAACGAAAAAACGATCGGCGTAGCGACGATTGCGAATCACTTGACAAATGTTTTCCACCGATAAATTGGGCAATCCGACGTGAGGGGCGTGAAGCCATTTGCGGTACTGACACAGCGAGTAGAGCAATTTACCGGGCACCAGCAACAATTGTTCGCGATTACTCAGCGACACGTGCGTCAATTGCAAGTTGGGATTGTTCATGATGACGCGTACTTCTTTCAATTGTTGTTCCATCTTGTACCATTCGTGCTCGGCGACGGTGGTGACGAGTTGATGAGGGGTCGGCAAAAGTTGCGCCGTTCGCAAACGTTCCATTTCGTTGAATTCGAAGCGAACGCGAGTGCACGCGTGCTTCTTGATGTCTTTGATCGAGTGGCCGACATAGTCGCACAATTTGCAACAGAAAAGAATCGATCGAGCCGTGCGACAGGGGGCGCGACGAAAATGTTTCTTAAACTCCCCGTCGTTGGCGCTACTAAACATACAGAAATCGCAAAACATGTTTCCACTTTTTAAGGTTATCTGCCGTACTTTTGGCCTCGGTTATTTTTCATATTTTTAATCGTCAAAGTGACGAGGAGAACGAGAACACCGCCGAGAGCGAAATAGAGCACCTTTTCCGACGTGGCGGCCCGCGTCGCGCATTTGACGCAATCCGCTTGGCTCTTGACCACATTCGAAGGAGCGTACATGGTGGGGGGTGTAGCGATTGTTGCCGCCGCTGGCATTATTCGCTGCTGCTGTTGCTGGAGCACGCGTTCCAACAAACGTTCCAAACGGTCCAGCCTATCTGCCGTGTTGTCGTTGTGCAAAATTTTGTAAATTGGAGTCTTATTCATTTTTATCTTTAAAAAATTCACTCCAAGAAAAATAATATATTTATCACACACGATATAAATAAATTATGGGCCATTTCCATCACTACAATTTCGATATTGGTAATGGAAATTGTCAGAGAACCGAGCTGTGCGACACGCTCGTCATCGGCGGCGGAGGATTCAAGGGCGTCCAGTATTTGGGCGGCTTGCACTACTTGAAAGAGCACGGCCATTTGGAACGCATCACGACGTATTGCGGTACGAGCGTCGGTAGCATCATTTGTTTGCTGTTCCTGTGCGGTCACACGCCGTCGCAACAGTACGATCTGTTGCCGTTGAAAAAGATTTTCCAGTTTAGCACGCGGCCGCCGTACGTGCACAGTCTACTGCCCACCGTTATGCCCACCTATCTCGATGTTCAAGTCACGTTCGAGCAACTATTCAAAAAAACTGGCAAGTTTTTTTTTGTCATTGCCTTCAACGTGACGATGCGGCGACAAGAGATTTTCAGCGTCATCACTACACCCGACTATAGCGTCATTAACGCCGTTCTCTTCAGTTGCGCCATCCCGTTGGGAACGTTGCCGCGCTGCGTCGAAACCCAGCACGTCTACATGGATGGAGGCATCGTCAACAATTTGGCCGTCGATGTGGCTCAAGATTTTGATTTCAGCGAACGAATCATGGCTCTATGTTTTCGACCGCGAACGTTACCGTTGCCGACGACACTTCCGCCACCGGCACCGGGTCTCAAAGAATTGGTCGACATTGTCTTTAGTGTACCGAGTCGTTTGCTCGACAAGTCGCGTCTCGAAGCGTGCTCGAAAATTCATCGTCTCTACGAATTCGAAGCCGACGGAGGCGGAGTGGAATCCATCATTTCGTTGGATCATGAGACGAAAATAAAACTTTTTCAACAAGGATATGATTTGATTAAAACCACGTTATAATAAAATATGGATTACGCTTGCCTAGGATTTTTCATCGCTGCTATGGCTGCAGGAATCGGCCTTTACTATTTTCTCGTTCGACGCTAAAGACGCGCTCAGTCGTTCGCAAAATATTTCACAACATGTGGATGTTAATAATAAATGATTCAAGTTATATTGACACTTTTAATTGCTGTCGGATTGTGCGCCGCGTGGACGAAAAGAAAATCGCCGTCCCTCATTGAAACATTCATGCCGCCCTTGTCGTATCGATTCGAAGAGCCTCCTCCTCGAGCCATGACGACCACGCTCGATTACAACACCACTAGACAACCGGCGGCATCGATGGTGCCTCAACCGGCAAGAATGATGAGCAGCGACATGCTGGTGCGTCCGCGTCGCGCTGAAGCTAGCGATATGTTGGCACCGCCCACCACCAATTTCACCTTGAATTACACTGTGCCTCCCAATCAGACGAGTAACGTGGCACCGCGCGTCGCCGACGTTCCCTACACTTCGGCTCTGCAAGGACCCGTACCCGACACGCAATACTTGGCCGTGGATCCCATGAACCCGTTGGGTTTGAGCCATAGCGGTCAATTGCAGCCAGTCATTTACCCGCGCGCCGTCTACGCCAACAAGATGAGCCGACTCTTTTCTCTCGGTGATCCCATTCGAGGCGATTTGCCTATCGCTCCTCTATCGGGCGACAATTGGTTCAAACCGGCCGTCACGCCGCACATTGATTTGCGCGAAGGAGCCATGACGGTGATGGGCGGTCGACACAACGACACCACCAACGAATTGGGTTTGCTCAAATACCAGTCCACGTACGGTGGACACAACATCAACGCGGGAGCCGAATTTTCACCCGACAACGAAATGGTCATGCAAACGAGCGGCATGATTCCACTCTACAGAGAAATGGTCAACAATGTTGGCGACGTCACTATCGCCACGCGATATTAAACACACACACGCACACACGCACACGCATATACAAAATTCAAAATAACACACATCTTATTTTGAATTTTTTTACGGGTCGGCACGTCGTCGGATCCAGCCGTTGACGGTGAAACGACCGTTTTCGAACGTGTTGGCACCCGTCACGGTGACGGGCAACACTTGATGCATGCGCGACGAATCGAAAACGACGAGACGGTTTCGAAGCGGTTTCACAATAGTGCCATCGTCGATAAAGACCAATTCTCCACCGGTGAACTGATTGGTGTGAAAATAGTAGACGTAGGTGAGTTCGCGTAATTCGCACGGTGTACAATTGTCCGTGTGTTCCAAATAGAAATCACCGTGACCGCTGCGAGTCACTTGACACTCGAAAGCCGAGTCGTCCAAGATGAAATCGGGATGCCATAAATGACGGCACATTTCGGGCAGTAAAGAGATCACTTTATGGTGAAACAGTTGTCGAATAAAAGCCGGTGTCACATTCATCATGGTCGATCGACGATAGTCGACCGCGTTGGTCACAGTGCCCGTTGGAAAGAAATTCTCCTTTTCGTCCGAAACGGCCGCCAACAAATTCAACACGTCGATTTCGTCCAACAAATCGTCGATAATGTAGACGCTGCTGCTGCTGTTTGTCGTCATGGCGGCCTAGTTTTTTTTACAATAATCTACCTTTAATAGAGATAAAATGTTAAATTCTCAAAAAATGTTATTGGTCTTTGGTGGGTTTCTACTCTTTGTAGTGGTGCTTATCTTGTTGAATTCGTCGTCTTCGGGACCGCGACGACCAGCTGAACCTTCTCTACCGGCTCCTGATGGATGGGAAGGTCAAGTGGCGAGAATCACCAACGCCGAAAGATCGAGTCGCGGTCTAGCTCAACTGGTGTTTGACTCCAAATTGGCCGACATTAGCCGCGCGCACAGCGCCGACATGAACAGTCGACGATTTTTCGATCATAACAATCCCAGCGGCGAAACTCCGGGAGATAGGGCTCGTAAAGCCGGCTACCCGTGGGGAGCCATAGGAGAGAATATCGCCGCAGGCTACGGGACACCCGAAGCCGTCATGCGAGGATGGATGAATTCACCGGGTCACCGTAGCAATATTTTGGGCACGTCGTACAAACGAATCGGTGTCGGCGCCGTGCGTAAAAGCGACGGAACACCGATATGGACGCAAATGTTTAGCGATTAGTAGTAGGCAACTCTTTGAGTGCTTGATTCATTTGATACTCTGGATCGTCCCACAACGGATTGAATCGTTCGTTGTTCCATTGGTGCAGGTCGAAAGAACCGAAACGCCACGAACCGTCGACCACGTCGGCTTTACAATAGTAGACGCACTGTTTCCAATCGTTGGACTGGAGAGCGTTGTTCAAAAAGAGACATTGATGGTCGCCCGTGTAGTGGAGCATGAGTTGTTTGAACAAGTCAAACGACGGCACGATGGCGGCGTAGTTGACGTACATGAGCTTGAGCGATTCCAAGTTGGTTTCGCGAAAGAGAAAGACGCCGTCGACGGCCGTGCGCACGTTCAACGGCATGTCCAACGCGAATTGCATGCATATAATGTAAAACATTCTAAAATGACTTCCGTTTTTAAACAAAGTTTTCTGAATTTTCTGTCTAAAAACGCTAGGCTGATCTGCACAATCGTCTAAAATGACGGCCAACCACTTGTCTTCGTCGGCCAATTCCTTGTTGCTAATAACCTTGGATTGACGTGTCAAAGCGTCGGCTAGCACTTGATCGTCGTACTCTTCGTAGACGAAAAGTGGCGGGAAAAATTCCCTATAAAATTCATTGGCACCTTCACTGCCGGACATGGCAATGCCCGTTTTAATGATATCGCTTTTGGCTTTCAGAATCGATTTGAGCAACGTCGATTTACCCGAACCGGGTTTGCCGACAATGATAATTTTCGAACCTCTAGCTTTTCGATCTTTATACGTGTATTGGTTGGGCAAAATACAATCATAATTGGGCAATTTTTCCAACTTTATCACGTCAGACATATTTTATTGTTATATACTTTCAATATTTAAAATGTGAAAAATATTGAAAGTTTACCAACTACTACCAACTACTGTTTTTCTACCATCACTACTACATGTGACTACCAACACAAAGAAAATTAAAAGTCGACTTCTTCTTCGTAGATAATGTTCTCGCCGCCGCCGAAATTCGAGTCGACCACGGTTGGAGTGGGAGAAGGTTCCAGTGACGACAAACTTTTGACGGCCTTTTTCCACCAATTCTTTCCGGCTTGGAAAACTTCCATGTGCTCATCGTTGGCTTCAATCATGACGCTGGGTTTGAAATCGGTAGTGATGCACGCCATCGACGAATTGGGTGGCGTGCCGACGGCTTGCGACTGGAAAATAGGAGCGTAAACAAACAAGCTGGAAAAGTAGAGCTGTTTGTTGTCCGTAGTGTCGTCCAATTTACCGCCAAAAGGCAAGTTCTCCTGGGCCATCATGGTGACAACAAATTTCTCATACATTTTATCAAAGTTATACATAAAATGTCCCATAGCACTCAATTGAATGGGACGAGTGTGCATCGGCTCATTTTTTTCATCGACAAACAAAACTAAATGACGTCTCATACATCTCAAATAAGATACCGGTTTGTGCAGAGGAGCATTCCACAAGCCATCAACATAACCAGTGTTAAGATTTTTACAAAGTAACGGTGACGAACGTAAAATGAGAAGGCGTGGAGCATCCAAAAGAATACCTGGCTTTTCTTCAAAGCCTTTGGTAATGGGGTCGAGTTTTCGAGTTACAAGTTTATGAGGTTTTCCAACAGCCATCAGTTCAGGTTTCCATCCAGAAGACTTCAAATTGTCTTCGCCAATAAAAAGTCCGGCCGGCTTGTTGATGGACTTACACGATGGGATGGTGGTCGATTTGGCATCGGTCAAACCGGCTTTCTCGGCAAATTTATTGGCTAGGGCTGCTTTGCTGTTCATCTTCGAAAGTTAAAAACAAAATCTTCTGTAATTCTGTCCAGGAAATCAAATCGTTTTCACGCAACTTCAGCTCGTCCGCCAACTCAATGGTTGAACCAGACTCGAGTAAGCCGATTATATACTGTTGCATGTAGGCGCGGTTTTGAATGCACTCGAGTTCCAAGTACTTTTCCAATTTCTTGGCATCGTTGCACATGGAGGCGGTACATTGGAGAATGCTACACAACGCCTCGTCGCATTGGAACAAGGTTTTGCGTTCGTGGGTTTGAAGTTGCTTTTCCTTGACGTAGCGGCTGATGAGACTGGTGAGAACGGAACGAGAACACGCCCCGTTGTCGTTGTCGTCGCCAGACACTTGCTTGATGAAAGCGCGCGTGGCGGCCGTGACGGGTCGACTCTTACCCAATCCCGTGTTGGCATTGTTGCGCGTCTTTTTCACCGTTTCGAGCGTTTTCAACATGGACGCAAAGAGCTTGCTAAACTCTTCCAAATCGTGAGCAAACTCTGGCTCCATCTGATAGGTGTTGATGAGCCGTTCCAGTGTCTCTTTGCACGACTTGATGCTCTCGTTGCGCGTCTGCTTCTTTTGACGCACGTGCAACTTTCCTTGACGAACCATCTTTTCTTGAGAAACCATCTTTTCAGTCATTTTTATTGTGGTAATACGTTCTTTTAGCTCGACGTTCAATATATCTGTAAAATTTACAGGTAATCGTGGTGAATCAAATTTATTTGGCTCCTAAAAAGAATCAACCGAGACACATAAACACACATATACGATGAAAAAACTATCCAAACAAGGAAACTACGGCACCGTCTACGAGGGAAAATATAAAAAAAAGAAAGCCATTTACAAGACCAATAGCTTACCGGACGTGAATTTGCAACACGAACGCGACGTTATGCTCGTCTTGAACAGCGACCAGAGAATGAAATCTTTTTTCCCTCGACTGCTGGACTATAAGGAAACGGCGAAATCGCAGTGTATTGTCATGGAGTTTATCGAACACGAATTCACTCTGTACGACGCTATGGACGAGCTGAACACGAGCGAAAAAGAGCTCATTTATTTGCATCTCTATTGCATGCTCAAAGTGGCCAGAGAAATCTGCGATTTCACCCATTACGACTTGCATTTCGACAACATTCTTATGGTGAAAGCGTCGCAAAGTAAACACGTGTACACGTTCAACGACGGCACGCGTACCATATTGCCGTACGATGACTATCGTCCCATCATGATCGATTTCGGGTTCAGCTACTGTCGGGGCGTGACAGGTTTACGCGCGCCCATGACTCAAACGCATCACTACATGAATCCTATGGTCTTTTGTCCCATCCACGACATTTACATTCTGCAAAAGAATTTTCAGCATTGGGGCGTGGAATTTGAAGTCGGGTTGCGACACGCTCGACGCCATCGACAATTCAAACGCAGTCTTTTTGATTTGCTAGCGCGAGTGACTCAATGCGCCGACTACCCACGCGACGAAGATGAAACTCCGCCCACAACGGAAGGAGGAGCTTCGGGTTACAATTCCGATTGTAGCAGCAGCGGTAGCAGCAGCTGTAGCGATAATGAACGACAATGGCGAGATGTGGGTCGCTGGAAAAGCGTCCGGACGTTGCGCGAAAACCAATTGTTTACGCACTTGTTTCACCTCGACGACTCTATCGTCCCCATCGAAGCGTGTCACGCGACATTGGAATCAAAAGACTTACAGGGGGTACTCATGTATTGGATAAAAACATATCAAGAATGGTACAAGGAAACGGCAACATTTACAGAAGCGTACACGAGTCGTTATTTGGAGTCGACATTGAAATGGTTGAGAGAATTCGCGTGACGACATGTGACCTTTGACGTTGTCGCTGTCGTTTTCTACGTCGATCACGTGCACGTCGATTGTCCAGATTACGTGACGGAAGCGCTATACGAGCGACTGAGGGCCGTCGCCGCCGTTGCTGCTGCTGCTAGTCAAAACGCCGTAAACGCGCCACATAATGTGCTGACAGACGCACGTGTCGGGTCCTCGCGTCTCTGACGCCCAACTGCAATCGGGTAAATGGAAAGCGTCGCCGACGGGAATCATCATGAAAAACATTTTCAACACATCGCTTTTGCGAGATAGCCATTCAATGTGCTTCTCCATTTTTATCTACATCAAACAATTATTTAACAACTGTTATAAGCATTTGCGTAGGTAGAATAGCAAAATTTACGTCCGCTACAGTTTTCGATGCTGGGCGCGTTGTCGGCGGCGGCGGCAGCTGCTCCCGGTCTGTTGTAGAGATCTTGTTGGTGCTGCTGCAGAGGAGGTTGACGGTACGGAGTGTTGTAGTACGATTGCTGAAGTTTAGCCGGTGCCGTCGCCGCAGTCGGTTGATAATGCTGCTGCTGCTGCTGATACTGTTGCGGCGTTGCCTGTTGATAGGCGTACGGCTGCTGCTGATAAGCGGAGGCGGCAACCGGCTGCTCTACTGGATACCCAGCGGCGGCGGCGGGTGGTGGCGCGTACGACGGAGGCGGAGCGTAAGCTGGAACCGCGACCGAACCTTCGATCGCGGACGCGATGAACTGAGCGAAATCGTGTTCGTTGTACTGACCCTTGAAACGAGCGATGGGCATTTGTTTGCGATAGAAAATAACGATGGGTACGTGTTGAATGGAAGCGTCGCTGCCATCCTGATAGACGCTACCTTCGGCTTTCGAGACGACCGACTTGTTCTCGCTCAAATTGACGGTGAAAAATTGCACTTTGCCTATATAGCGAGGCATGACACGATCAATGACCTCTCGCATTTCCACGCAATACTTGCAGTCGCTACCCGTCAGAAAGACGACGGCCAACTCGGACGGCACCTGTAAAGCCAGATATTTTTTGAACTCTACGACAAGAGTCTCGAAAGCATTCGATTGAAGTGTTTGCATCATTTTTCTTTATTCGAATCAAAGATTTATATTAAGAAATAGTTCCAATATTCCATGAAAAATATTGGAACTTATAGAAATTGCATCAACGAAGCAATGCGTTCGAGCCAGTAGGCATTCACTTGCGATCGCGTCGCCAAACACACGCGCAATTTGAAGGGTGTTAGGTTACGAAAAAATTCGTAGCCACGACAAATGCAATAGTGAACCGTATTGAGAAAATGGTCGTCCATGACGTCACGACCTGTTTGTTTCGAAACCTGACGAATTTTGTCGCAATAGAACCGCGTCAACTGTTGCGACACTTCGACCGGAAGACTCTTGATGTCGTACACTTGGACAAATGCCAGCAACGACCACATGTCCTCATCGCGAGCGTCCAGATTGAAATCAAACTTTTCTAAATCATTCATCGTGTGTACACACAAACTACATTAAAATTTGTGAGCAATTTTAAAATCAATTGATATTAATAAATAATAATGGTCAAATCTAGAAAAGGAAAAGGATACTATAAGAGATGTTATTGGTTTAAAAGAGGGTCCAATAAACGTGTCACTACCAAAAGAAGGACGAGACGAAGGTACACTCGTCGTCGTCCGTACCCCAAGACGACCTATTTTGGACCGAGAAATTACGATCCCTCCCTAGATCTCGCGGAAGACGCACCGTCAGTATTTCTGACACCGTCAATAGAGGCTGAGCTGCCACCGCCACCGGATTTCCTGTTGGGACCGGCGGCAGCCAAGGCTCGTCGCAAATCTCGCAAGTCCAAACGTCGCTCCAAGCGACGTTCAAAAAGAAAGTCGCGCAAATCTAGTAAACGTCGCAAGACCAGCAAACGTCGCCGCCGTTATTAATTTTATTTAAATAAAATGGTAGCTCGTACTAGAAAGAGAAAAGTTTGCTTTAGGGCCAATGGAAAACGAAAGTGTTTCATGGCCAGAGTGACAAAGAAATCGCGTAGAAAGTCTCGTCGAACTAAACGCCGAAAGTCTAAACGTCGCGCTTCGGCCACGACCATGAGACGTACCATGCGTCGGTCGAGTCGTCGCCATCGTAGAGCCAGTTTTGCGCCGCAAATGAACGTCATGTACGACTACGTTTAATAACCTCCAATAAATGAACGCAAACAGATCATCGTTTAGATCGACGACCGATTGGGGACCTTCTTTTTGGTTCTTTTTACACACGAGCAGTCTGGCCTATCCGGCGACACCATCGTCGCCTCACGTAAAAGCGGCCATTGACTTTCTCATCTTGTTGCCCAATTTGTTACCCTGTCCCTATTGTCAGCAACACGCTCGAGACTACGTGTCGAAATCCAATTTATTGCAAGCGACCATGTCGCGTCAATCGCTTTTCGAGTTTTACGTCCATTTTCACAACGCCGTCAATCAACGCCTTCACAAACCGCTCGTCGGTTTAATGCAAGCCAGAAACATGTATTCGACGCGCGTGGCGGGATGGGGACCGCCATTCTGGTTCTTTTTACACATGACGGCGTTGACGTATCGAGATCAACCCACGTTTGCAGATCAGACGCGCATGCGTCAATTTCTCGAAACGTTTCACATCTGGTTGCCGACGACGGCAGCCCAACATTTGGCCTACACCTACACGAGTGAAATGGGAGGAGAAGCGTTGACATGGGCGTGTCTGAACAAAGCCAATTTGTTTTACTTTTGGTTCACGTTTCACAACCACGTCAATCGTCGACTGGGCAAAGAAGAACAGACGCTGCAACGCGTCAAAGAATTGTACAAGACAAATTAATTTTTCAAAAAATGTTGTGTAATTCAAGATGATAAAGAATTGGTCAAGAACAATAGAAAAATGTCGGATGAAATCGCGGCGGTACCCGAAGACGACTTGCTCGTCAGCAGCGAAGAAGAGTTGGATGACTATTTCGATTACGATGGAGACGCGGCCATTGTCGAATATCGCAGCAGCAGCGGTGGCGATGACGACGATGACGATCCAGACGAGATGACAACCAAAAAAAGACGATATATATTTCCGAAACCTATCCACTATAATTTGTTCGAGTCGACGGACGATATCGATAAAATGTTCAACAATCACGTCCAAGTGTACACGATACCTCAGCGATGGAACACGAGGCATCCGACGGTGCCGTCACGCGTCGTCAACGTGAAACTCTGTCGACTCTATTTGCTAAAGAAACCGTGCGTCTACAATAATCTGTGTAAATTCGCGCATCATTTTACCAATATTACCCGATGTAAATACGATTTTTGCAAGAAAACTAAACTGATCGGTCCCGGGGTGTTTGTCAACGAAAGTCACAACATGTGCCGACTGAGGCATCACACGGAATCGCTCAATTCTTTCATCTATAGAACCAAACAGACGACCGTCTTTGATCTTCGATTGACTATTTTTAGCGAATTTGTCGACGAATTCAGGAAGCATTTCGTCTTTCCCATGAAATGTAAATCGTTGCACGTGACGATCGTTTCGCGAGACGTCGAAGCCGCCGCCGCTACGGGTTAGTAGTGGTGGTGGTTAAATCTCGAACGCGTTCGTTGGCATTGATGATGCGCCCTCCGTGTTCGAGATATTCTTTTTTGCGAGACAAGTAGTGCAAATTCATGATGGCGTGCTGGTCGACCACGTCGACGACGACGGGCACGTTTTTCGTTCGCATGACTCTGCCCAGAAATTGGATATAGTATTGAACCATGTCGGCAGCGACGAGTAGGGAATCCAATTTGGGAAAATCGAAACCCGTCCCGATTTTGCCAACGGTGCCGATCAAAATGTCGCACTGTTTGTCGTACGTGTGCACGTTGCCCGTGAGGAGGCTGACGACGCGCGACGGTCGCACGGTCAAAAGTAAATCGCGCAACGCTTCACCGTGAGCCACGCGTTTGACGAGCACGAGCCACGTGCGGTCAGCGGGGAACGTTTGAATAATGTCGACCAGTAAACGATGACGCTGCACGTTGGTGGCTTGCTGTTCCAACATGTAGTTCCAGTCGAGTTTGCCGTAAATGCGCCGCTCGAGCATCACTATGCCCGTGTACACCGTGTAGATATCGTGTTTTTTGAACAATTTTTTCACGATGAAATTTTCACCGTAAAAAAATTTAAACAAGACGTGCAGTTCATCGGGACGATAGGGTGTCGCCGTCAAGCCGATGAATCGTTTGGGACAGAATTTCAACAAATTCAAACTGCGTTTTTCGCTGAGCAACAAGTGGGTTTCATCGGTGACGAGCACGTGATCGACCGGGATGTCGTTTAATTTGTGAACGTTGGCAATGTTGATGATGCCAAAATGATAGTCGGTGCCCGTGTAGCCTGGCAAGTCGACGACGAGAGCATCGCCGCTGCAAAACGTGGCGATCGATTCGCGCCATTGTTGAACCAAACAGACGCGATGACAGACGATGATGGCCGGCAAGCGAAGAGAGCACACCAACGACAGGGTGGTTATGGTTTTCCCGAAACCGGGAAAACAGCTAATCATGACAACGTGCGTTTCGGCCAATTTGATGCGAGCATTTTGATGAATATTGACCTGTTCGGGACGCAACGTGCCCGTGAATCGGGGAAACGAGAGACAAGGTCGATACAAGCGATTGTTGCCGCTCGTCGGTACGGCCGAGAAAGGGACACTGAACGTCGGCCAAACACCGTCGACAAAACACACGCGAGTCGTCTTGTCTTCGAGAACGACCGTAAAACGATCGCGTAGACGTTGTTCGTCTTCGACGCGTTTCAAAACGACACGCGTACTCATTATCTTTATGTTGTAGGCGATGAGGCTTTCTGATGCAAACTTAAAGCACGGCCGGAGTGAAACTCTTGGCACTGGCACGAGCCAAAAAGACGGCGGGATCGATGAGTTTCTTGGTGGTGACGGCCGATGCCGGCAAGTAGCCGTACTTGATGTACTGTTCGATTTGAGGTCCCGGATCGAGACTGTAGCACGCGCGACACGACGTGATACTGAAATCTTGGAATGCCGAACCGACCATAGCATCAGCCGTTCGAGGTTTCTTGCTGAAAATTTCAAACATGTAGGCCGGACGCAGACCGACTTTGACGTTTTGCGGTTCCACTAAAAACTGAATGGAATCCAATTTGGCTACCGTCATGTACGAGGTGAGCAAATGATCGAAACGAGACGCGTACGAAAAATGACAACCCAACGGGAAATATTTCGAGTAATTGTAATTGAAACCGTGAGGAGTGGAATCGAGACCCGTATAGCCTTCTTTGTACCAGTAGGCTACGAGATCTTTGGCGGCGCTGAAGGCTTGCGTTCTATCGGCAATCTGAGCGCCCTTGTAACCGTGCTGTTTCAATACGTCCAACGTCATAGCCGGCCACATGGTGCCGTTAGCGGGTACGCTACCGTCGCGAATGATTTGCATGACTCGATTGACTTGTTGGAACAAATTCTGTTCGAAAGCGTTGGTTTGCGTGCGCAATTCCATGAGTTTATCGAAATCCAGACCCAATCCCTGTTCCGATTTGGGAGCCAAGAGCAGACCGAGTTTAGTGTTGACGGCCACCGATTTGCCGACGGTCCACCACAATCCGCAACCGACTAAAGGGTACGTCCAGTAGCCGCGATAATCGCGCGGAGAAACGTCGGCGCAAATGTTGGGCGGGAAACCGCCGGGACAGTCGTCTTTCAGGTCGGTCGTCAAGTATTCGCGCACAAAGCCGCTACGTGACGCCGAAGCGGGAGCTTTATTGCCGATCGTGTACGTTCCGTCGCGATAGCAACGTTTAAAGGTGCCCTTGGATTGAGATCCACCATACGAGCCGTCGCTGACGACGGTCAAACATTTTTCGTCGGGGAATTCGCAAGCCGTCGAAGAGCAATCTTGAGGATACCACCACGGTGGATTGCGACGCGACATGTTGAGTGGCTGACCACCGGACGTCAGACCGGGTTGCATTTCGTCGAAAAACGGATCGGGTTTACTGCTGCACAAATCGGGGACGGCGTATTCGCCCGGATAGACGAAACCTTCGTAAAAAGAATCGTTGGGAAATCCTTTCATGCCCGACATGCCGTTTCGAACGATGGTATCTTTGCGATAATTGCTATCGGGATTGTTGGTATCATAGGCGCGTTTCATGAGCCACGCGTTGGTCAAATTGACGACCATGTAGGGCCACGTGGGACAGTCCAAAAGTTCTTTGGCTTGCAATCGATTAGGACTGTAGATGCATTCTTTGTGAGCGATACGCAAACAATCGCACACGTTGCCGTCAAATAGTCGCGAGTAGTCGAGTTTGGCGTCGGAATCGATGGCCGTCAACAAAGGCATACGATCGGTTTTGTAGTTGGACGCTGAGGCTTTTTCTTTGCCTGGAATCCAATCGAGATAGTAGGCGTCTAAATTGTCGTAGATTTGTTCCAATTTGACCGGGTCAGTCAACGTCGTCATATTTGGCCACAATTGTTTGAAATATTTCGTTAAATTAGCGGCAAGTTTGGCGTCGACGGGTCCAGGCACGGGTACGGGCACGGGTCCGGGCGCGGGTCCGGGTCCCGGTACTGGAGGTTTCATCGTACTATCGGGAGCATTGATGTAGGTGGGGATTGTAAACTCGGGAAACGTCATCATGTCCGGTCTGGGCCAATAGTTGCCGATGGGAAAGCCTAGCGACTGTTCCGAATAGGCACCGTAAGGCGTGTAGGCCGCGATGGGGGGTTGGGGTGGATTAGGTAAATCGATCGTCGCCGGTAGAATGGCACCGTTAAACATGAGAGGCGCGCCACCGTACAGACCGTACGTGGGTTCAGCCGGTGGTAACGGTGCAGGTGACCGTCTTTTCTCTGTAAAGGCAAAAACTCCGAGTACTCCCAAGATCACCACGAAAAACATAATCAACCATAACTGATTATTCATAATTTATTAATTTAGAGAAATGAGGAACGAATATTATATAAAGACAGAGAGCATAGCTTCTTCGCTGGCCGTCCGGTCGTGTAATATATGTGTTGTGACAATGACTCTTTTTGCCGCATGTCAACGTCGAGGAATTTGTTTGAAATTCGACGCCAATTGGTCGGCTACGTGGAGGAATGACACGACCGCCGTGTGCGTGGTCGTCGTCACATCGACGGGTAATTTCGCTAAAGGTTACGAAACGTTATGGTTTGAAACGTCCAGTCATCAGTCGTTGGTCAACTATGTGTTTCAGTCGTGCGGCTATCGACCGTTGTGGTTAAACGAACGAGAATTTCAGTGCTGCGTGACTCGCATCGAACAAGACCCGTGTCAATGTTCAACGTGCGGTAAAAGCGTCAAAAATGAACGAGCCATGAAACGCCACAGAAAACTCTATCATTTTAAAAATTAACCAAAACTTTTAAAATGACACTATTCAAAGATCTTTAATGAGCGTCACGGGTCGCCGATCCGCTTCAGGTGGTGGTGGTGGTGGTGGCGTAAAAGATTGCGGTGGCATGGACCGGAAACTTTTACGACTCATCGGTAACGCTCTGGCTCTTCGAGGTAACACTGTGGGCGTGTACGCCTGCGTGAGCGACGATGGAGCTAAACGCGGCGGCGGTGGCGGAGGCGGTTCGACGAATGATGGCGGCGCTTCATCGGGAAAAGGACGCGACTCTTCATCTGGACGAGCAGATTCGCTCGTTTGCGTCAACATGACGTGAGCTGGCATTGGTACTGGTACTGGTGGTGAAACGGTTACCGGCTTAGGAGAAGCAGGAGCAGGAAGACGAAAGGAGCGCAGAGGACGTCTGACGGGAGCCGGTCGTTTCATGGCTTCGTAGACGACGACTGGTCGCTGTTGTTGAACGGTGGGGGTGACGGGTTTCGGATACGACAGCAAGTAGACTATCGCCAATAGACTGATGATGATTCCACCTACAAACACCTTTCTATTCATCATTTTATATTATTTATTTTCTTCAGAAATTTGGTCATTGGATTTGACCCAGATTCCGATATTGATGTGTTCATTGTTACTCTCAATCACCATCGGCTGATGTTTATTCAAGTAGATTTTCAGTTGAGGTCCAAAAGTGGCGATTTTGTTGGTACTTTTGATGTTGTTGGCATTGAAACGTTGAGGCGGCGATAGCGGTTCACTGGCTTCACCGATAATGGTGGAACATTCGATGATTTCGTTGACTTGGAAAGCAAATTTGAGACTCTGTTCGCTGCGTGAAATGTCGATCCATCCGGGTTGCATTTGAATGTTGCGACAAATGCTGAGGTATTCTTCGTTGGAAACGTTGACGGGATCGGTGATGCGTTCACCGAATTCGAGTAGCTGATTCTGAACGAGAGTCACTTTGATTTTAGCGTTGGATTTCACTTTGGGATAGTCGTTGGTTTGACTATTTTTCGACGTCTTTTGAGTCTTAATGATTTGAATGCAAATATTTCCGGGAAGAGTGTCGTCCGTGTCGTCGCTGAGAACGGTGAAAACAACGTCGTCCGTCTTTTTGGCGTTTTTGAACGTCGTTTTCAGGTACTCTAGACTGATGCCAATGTTGAGCTCTTCCACGTCGCCGGTCAACGTGTACGTATCGAAAGCCTCTTTGGTCACTTTGGCATTGGCGTGAATGTGGTGTTGGACATTGGTATAGATTTGCAGACCGTTGTTGCGAATTTTGAAACACGTTTGCCGGATGCGAGGATTTTTGTCGCACAAAGGACTAATTTGTAAATGTAAATCAAAGAGATTCTTGTAAAAGAGTCCCTTGGCTCGAGACACGGCTTCGAAAAGGACACGTTGTTGCTGCTGATCTACGTGCATCATCGTCGTATCTTTTTGTATTGTAAAACGACAAACTCTTAACTCTCTAATAATAAAAAATGAACAAAATTCTGGTCCTGGCGTGCATCGCGTTATCGTTGGCTCTCTTCTATTTCAAGCGCAAACACGATCAGTGCCGCCGAGAATTAGAGAAACAAAAACGACTCGTCAAATCGCTGATGGAGGGCATCGAATTGGAACCTTCGCCAGCTGAAGAAACGTCGCAACTCATGAATCTGGCCACGACAGCCATCACGCCTCTCATTTCGTTCATAGGACCTAATCTTTTGAAAAAGAAGAACGATTTTTTAAAGGAAACTATCGATACGAGTGATTACGAATTATCTCAGCAAATGCGTCAGCTAGACGAAATAGAAGAAGAAAATGATGATGATGAACCAGCGCCACCACCAACGCAGGCAAAGCTTGTATCCATGCCGGCAACACCACCAAAACCCATGCCTGCAGCTGCTGCACGACCAACTCCACCTCGCCCAGCATCGCCGCCGCCGCCCATGGTGCCTCCAGAAGTATTACTAGCGGCTTTGTGGTCCAGACAAGCCGAAGCGTTGGCCGGGACGTCGCCACTGCCGCGGACGTCGAAAATTACAGAAATTTTTGACGATCCACCGGCAGTAACAGCACCGCTTCCAGAACCACTGCCGGCAGTAGTAGAAGAGGTCAATGAACCAGAGGACATTGTTTCACAATTGGCCGATGCCGTGGCCGACGATGAACAACGCGACCTACCTGAGTTGTCGAGTAGTCTACCGGACACACGCGACGTCACGGGTCTACCTGACGCCTTGAAACGCGAAGCCGACGCCATTGACGAGGAAATTCGACAATTTACCCACGACAATGAAGATGAAGTTGTGACCACCACAGTGGAAAAACCTTTAGCCGCACAACAGGCGAAAAAGAACAAAAAACGAAAACCCTTGTACAAACATCCGGCCTTACAACCCGATTTTTTCTGTCAAGACGGTGTTTGCTCCATTAAGCCAAAATAAAAAAATTCAGTAATTTGTGTGTATCTGTATGCGTGTATATCATATAATAAATGAAGGAAGTCGCGGTCGATATCGCCACGGCGCCGCCTCGTCACAATTTTCCATTCGAATACGTCAACGACCTGTCGGAATTGAACAGAAAACGCATAGTAAAGGTGGAAGAAACTCGAAAAGATGTACGCGACACCTTCGCCAAATACGAAAAGAAATTGGGCAGACAAAAAGGCTGGGCTAACTTTAACGAATCGATACGTTCGCTCGTCAACGTGTGCGCCATTCCCCTAGTGGCTACGGCCGTCATCTTCCCCATTTCAGTAGGCGTCACCGTACCCTTGGCTATTGGCGGACTAGCGGTGACGAGTTGCTGCGATCTCGCCGAAGAACGCAACAAAAATAAACAGACGCGATACGCCAGTATAGTCGCCAGATCGCAAGCGACACTGTCGCATCTCGATCACGTCGTCGACAACGTGCTCACCGACGGCATCGTCACCCAAGCCGAGTACGAAATCGTTCTCAAGAGTTATACCGATTTTAAAAAAAATATCCTCTGATTAAAAGCAAGTTGATATCTTACACATTCTTTCTTTATGTCTAAGTTAATATGTGTTCCGCCGTAACCAATACCACCATGATGCCTTCATCTTACGACAACGGTTCCTTCTTTTGCACCACAAGAACAATGGTGGGAAAGACTAGATTTGCCAGCGGTAAAGAAATAAAATTGAACATTGTAGAATGTATGGAATTGTTTTCCAAATACATCTTCAACGACAAAAAGGTTAACAGCATCATCCAATTGCGGACGGGTTTCAAAAACGCCTTCACTTGCGACCTCTACCTTCTCAGTTTCAACAAGCAAATTTCCATGAAAATTTGTAAAAACGGTTCCTTTCAATTCACAGGCAATATTACCCTTCAGTGCGCTTACGAAGCCATTCAGTATGTTATCTCTTTACTTAAACTATTGTATCCCAAAATGTACGAAAATGATACTTGCGAAATTTATATTTACGAAGTTATGAGTAATTTTGTCCTTGACCTTAATCGTCCTATTGAACCCGACAGTCTAATGACTTTTTTCCAAACGATAGCTCCTCACTATAATAACTACACGTGCTTCAATTCACAAACATCCGGCACGTTCACGTGCAAGTACAACGTCGGAACGACCGAGGTCATGCACCGTAACGTCAGCTTCTTTGACGAAGTCAGCTTTGTAGAGCACGTGCCTTACAAAGATTGCGTCAGCAGTAAAAAATTGGGTCTAGATGAACGCAAAGACTATTACATCACTTTTCTCGTTTTTCAATCGGGAAAAGTTATTGTGAGTGGCATCAACGAGACGATCGTCGAACGCGTGTGTCGCGATTTTTGTCTCGTCGTGAAAAACTATTTCGACACGATCGCCGACAGTGGCGGCTGCATATTTCAGCACCAGCCATTGGAAATCTCCAAAAAGATCATGAAACGAACGTGTTACGAAAAAATTTCACTCGTCAAAATCGAAGACGATCAATATATAATTGTCCGCGGCAAATCAAACTACGTCAACAGCCGCAAATCCAAACTCGCCTCCAAATATTCGTTGTGTAAGACTATTTACGAAAACGACTGTTTGAACATTAACGTTTGCAAAGAACTGAAAAATATGCTGAAAAACGATAAGAACGTACACTTTAGCAATGTGGGAATGACGACAAGTCTAGACGAGAGCATCATTATTAGCCACATGGAAAAGTGTAACACGGCACCAGTAGAAGTACCAGTGGCCGGCGGCACATCAGTGGCTGTCGGTTAAATTTCAAAAATTTTAACATCTTTGAAATTTTATTCAATGTCCCAATCGCTGTCGATCGACGGCCACACTGTTGGCGTGAAACGACAGGAAAGTGTAAAACAAGACCATCAATTTAAAAGGAATCGTTTCCAAGTCGAGAACCATGTTGATGTAGTCGTCTTCATCGCAACGAACGGCACCGACTTTGGTCGCCGTTTCGTCGACAAAATGGTCCACAATTTCCATCATGATACATTGCATGTCTAATGTTTTGTTACATTTCAAAATGAAGGCTCGCATTTCTCTCGGGTCGACATCCATGTATTTTATCGAGGCTTGTTTAATACACTGATATAACTGAGACATTTATATTATAATTTTTAATTCTTTGGCCTTTTCAAAATCTTCGTCAGTCAAAGGCGTAACTTGACCATCACCCAGATATTTACCAACCACGGATTTCTTATCCAAAACGAAACCCTCGTACACGTACAGTCCGTACTCGTTCTTTTGCATAGTGATGGTCTGAGAAGGGAAAAGATTCTTAATCAATCGATCACCGGCTTTGACCACAAATGGAACCAAAAGTTTAGTCTGATGGTGAGGATGAACCAAATCTGGACGTTGAGATTTTTTCTTAGATTTTTGTACAGGTTCTGAAAGTGGCGGCGATCGGTCCACTCCCGACGATGGCGCTTTGCGTTTGGGACCGACGGTGAATTTACGAGGCGACGTTTGCTTGCGTTTACGTTCCGATGATCCGACGAGAGACATTTCCGACATGAGCTGATGCAGAGGAACCGGGGGATGGGGGGTAAGAAAGCGACGACGAACGGCGACGGCGATTTTTCGACGCGGCGGCGAAGGTGAAGGCGTCAGAGGCAAAGAATCTACTGGAAATAATTGTCTGACGTGTGACGGTTTAGATGTATCCATGCTCTTTCAGTTTCAAATCCAAAAACGATTCAATATCAATGACTGTATAGGGAACTTCAATCAAAACAATATTGTTTTTCAAACACAAATCTCTTTTAATTTGATCCCTATACTTTTGATTGAGAAAAGCGTCACGCGACGAGTGAAAATGAGGCACGTAGTGGTAATGCTGTTTACCTTGATATTCTACGGCGAGAGCCAGCTCAGCGTTGTAGCAGTCCAATTCGAGATCGACTTTAGTGACGGGATTGCGCAAAAAAGTGGGACGCTTTTTGGGAAAGGGTCGATTGAAGCGCTCCTCCAAGTGACGTCGGCAAGCCAATTCACCGCGACTGTCGGCCGGCGCGGTTGAAGTACTAATGGACGTGTCTACTGGTCTGAAAGCGTGAGGAAAACGTTGGCGCCAATCGCTGCCGAGCAAATGGGGGTCGCTAGTGCCGCGAACGCCGCGGGCACGTCTGAAAATGGCGTACACGCACAGCGTGACAAAGGCAATGAGAAACAAACGACCTTTGCCAATGTTTCGCCACCAGGATGTCGGCTTTTTTCTCATGTCATAAAAAGATTTTATTAATGAGAACCCTAGTGAAATAATTAATCTTAATTTTTCCAGAATAAAATAATTCGAGGAGACATTTGGGATGAATGAAACCGCAGCCGGTAGATTCGGCATCGTTTCCCGTATTTATCCTAGGTAAAACGTCAACGGCGTCAACGTGAGCGAAAAACACGCACACTTGACGGCTAATGTTTTTGTACTTGAATTTGAACATGTTGCGCGTCAGTTGACTCTTATCCAACTTGAGGTTGGTCTCTTCGAAAAGTTCACGAACGGCGCACTCGCGCAACGATTCGCTTTCGTTGACGATGCCTTTCGGAATACCCCAGTAGAGATTGTACGATTGATTGATTAAAATACCGCGACGACTGACGACGCAAACGCCGGCACACTGTTTGGGTTTGTCGTCATCTTCGTAGAAATCGGCCGTGTCCTTATAGTCCACGTTCAAGACGCATTGGCAATTTCTGAAACAGGTAATTGCCATTTAATTCTTTTTCGAGCTTCTTGAGCGTCTTTTTCTTTCCAGTATTTCTTGACTTCGCGCTCAAATATCTTGATCCATTTTTCGTAGGACGACGTCAGCGACGTTTGGCAAATCTTGTAATACATGTTGATTTTGAATTCCACGGATTTACTCGAGCGAAAAGCCATGGCGTCCGATTGAGGTGTCAACTCTGCCGACGGTAACTGCTGATAAAAGACGCTGTCGACGTACGTGTCAATGACGGCATCTGGTGGCGGAGGTTGGATGGCGCCTAGCGTGTAGACGCGTCGAGGTTTGACTATGACGTGCGTCGAGAATTGGACGAGAAATTCAAAGAGCTGTTTGGGTGTTTTACTGTCGGCTCCGCGTCGCAACGTTTGCAAATACTGACGCGGCTGATCGACGTCGTGTTTGTAAAAACTCTCCAGCACCTTGACGACAATGTCAAAGAAGGCGAATTTACCCGGCTCTTGGTGACAGTAGAGAAAAAAGACAAACATGTCGTAGCCGGGACGCAAATGTTCGTAGATGCCTTTCTTTTCGAGCTGTCGCATGCCCCACGTTTCACCGGTGACGCTATCGCTGCCGCACGACATGCCAAAATCGATAATGACGGGATTGAAACAATTGGAAAAAGACACGTGATATTGATCGAAAAGAATTTGCGTTTTTTTACTAGAAAAATGAATCAAGACGTTTTCCAAATGTAAATCGTAGTGCCCGAAACGGAAGGCCGATTGAGCCATTTCAAGCGCGACGCACATTTGCATGGTGAGCGTGATGAATTTTTGACGCGACATTTTCGACATGGCCGATTTGAAGGTTTCACCGTCGACGAAACGCGTCAAGTTGTAGGGTCCTGAATTGCGATGAAACGAGGCGTACGTTTCGACAAACATGGGCACGTTGAGAGCGTTGAGGTGCTGTCCGGCCACGTACTCGCGTCGGGCGTGATCAAACAGTGCCGGCTTGTTGAAATGCTTGAGAACGACGCGATGATCGACGTCGTCGTGACGGACAGTAGCCGTGTACACTCGTCCCTGCTTGTTGGTCAAATTGTTCATGGCCTGTACGCGCGTCATCCATTCGTGCATTTTGTAGGGTCGCTGGTGTCGCGGATGTTGACAGCCGTCCAAGGGACCGCACCCGCACGCGTCACTCGTTTTCATTACCAAATCTTGACAAATAGCCGGTGTCAACATGATTTTTTATTCTCTCCTCACAGTTTAATTTAGTTAAAAGTAGTCCATCATTAAGAAAACCATTACCATGATTTCGAAATCCAAATTATCCATCCTTAATGCTATCAATCAATTCATGTCGGACGACTTTTTGTTTGGCAACGTGGACCTGATCGAGAAATGGCACAGCGGCGAGACTCAGAAACGCGTGGGATTGATGTTGGGCTTGAAACAGAGAGAAGTCGTCCAGGGACCTCAGCGAAACATTAGCGCTTACCTCTTTTTTTGCGAGTCGAAACGTCGCGAGATTTTGGAAACCAATCCCGGCATCAAACCCAACAAGGTCATGATTCTTTTCGGAGAGTCGTGGCGCAATTTGAGCGACCAGGAGAAACAACCGTTTATCGACAAGGCTATGGTCGACAGGGAGCGCTACAACAAGTATTTGGAGAGTAAAGTGCGACCGAAAAAGAACGCCCGACCGAGTATTTATAATTTGTTTTGTACCGACGAACGACGCGCCATCAAAAAGGATCATCCCGACATGAACGCGTCCGACGTCAGACGAGAGCTAGGCAAAAGATGGAAGGCCGTCAAAGAAACGAATCCAGATCTTTTGAAAGAGAAATATGGATACGTGATTGAAGAGAGTCAAGATGTGGTAGGAAATCTCTAAATAATATCGTTCAACAGCTGACAAATGGCTCGATCGAATTTAGATTGATATTTGGCGACGATGGCGGCGGGTAGAGGGATGCAACGATGCTGTAAAATGAGCGACCAGTCCAACCGGTGACCGTAAATATCGATGATATCGGTGGCGAGTTCGGGTTCGCGGCTCATTTTTTTCCAATCAACCAGCGATTCGACGAGTTTCAATTTAAAGCTTTCGGGCACGTGCACGGGGAACGAGATGTGAAGCGGTAGCTGTTTAAAAAGATTCGGCCAGTCGATGGTATTTTGAAACGAGTAGTCCACCATGAGAGCGAGAGCAAATTTGTGAACGTCTGTGCGCAACAAGCGTTCACATTGATCGTACCTGGCTTGAGACATGATGAGCGCGCGCAGTCTCTCTCAAATAGCTTTATGTAGATGAAATCAAATATTTCTAAAAAATTTTCACACTTTTTTAGAAATGTATTTCTTGGGGAATAGATTTCAGAATGCGTTCGACAACGGTGGGTGACAATTCCAATTTGGTACAGAAATCCACGAGAACAATAGAGGGATTGTATTGCCGGCGAATGTAAATGAAAACAAAAGCGGCGACAATCATGTACATGCGTCGATTGATTTTCGTACGAATAAAAGCCATAATATCGGGACGATTGATGAATTTCAAAAAGGTCTCGTCCCTTTCGAGACCGATGTGTTTGAAAATCATGTCGGCCGTGTCCGAGTACGACTCGCGCAGGTAGCACAATTCGGGTATTTTTAGTTTGACTAAATTGAAGCCTTTATTGGCGAAATGATTGGTCAAGCCAAACCACCTGATGACCGTGTCGTAACTTTGAGGACATTTTTTCAGCATCAAGACGTGAAAGAGCGACGCGCAAATGATGGCTTTTCGGTAGTTTCCGCGATGAATACGTTGATTACAGGCCATGATAAAGTACTTGTTGGTCATTTCGACAATTTCCGGACTGAGATTTAAAAATTCCATTTCTTTACGAATGCCAATGTTGGCCTTTTGTTGAATTTGGTCCTGGTTGGTGTTTTGACACGTCATTTGTTGACGACAACGATTGCAAAATGTCCCGTCATTATTTTCAAAGTAGACGTGCTGACATTCAACGTCGACATGGTCGACTGGTTGAACGTCTCGATCTTTTGACGATAAATAATTTTCAAATAGACAAAACATTTCGTTTTCGTTTTTACCTTCTGCGCACGCTTTTAAGTTTCAATTTAACTCCGTAAAGCATTACGACAAGTAGGACGGCGACAGCTATAGGAATGCCGTAAGTGGACCAAGCCGACTCTTTGGCTAGGGGACGTAAATCGAACGTGATCACTCCACCGCACTGGGCTTGCTTGTAATGAAAGGGTCGTTCGAGTTGCACATGTTTATTGTGACGATGCGTCGCGATTTTAAAGTAGCCATCGTTCGGTCCCCATTGCGGGCCCCAAGTGTTGCGACAAATCCAGTAGGGAACCGATTCGTAGGTGAAAGAACTGGTTTGCACGTCGGCGGCGACACCCCAACCGACGATGACGACCGTGATGGCGCCGACGAGAGACGCGGGAGACGCGAATTTGGTGTGCGGATGATGAGTGACGACACGATCGAGATAGATGCCGTGTTCACCGAAATGACCCGACAAGAAATTGGAGTAGACCAACATACCGGCTATGACGGGTCCTTGAGTGACGATCGCTTGTTTGATGGCGTCAATGTCCGTCAGCCAGCGCACATTGTCGACGGTGGCTTGAATTTTAGAGAGACACGAGCAACGCGGCGTGGTCGACGACGACAATTGACTGACAAGTTGCGCGGCATTACCTTCGGCCGAGTGACATTTCATGCAAGGTGTGTAGTCGAACGCGGGTTCGCCGTGAACGATGCGTCGATCTTGCAGAGTCGAGACGACGGTGACGGCGAAATTGTTGGCACACGTTCCCTGATGACGGGCGACGGGAAGAGACACGTGATGACGCCAATCGAATTCGACGGGAAAGACATTTTGATGAGCAGCAGCAGCGACCGTGGCGGCAATGTACTTGTTGAATTGCAAATCGGTTTTGTAGAGACTGAAAATGGGACAATCTTCGCCGCCGTGGTCGTTGTCGCTGCGATGTTGCCGCACGATTTTATCGACGGCCGTGTGTTTGACGGGTTGCGCTGCAGGATGAGCGGGATGCAGAGGAACTACTTCTTTCGCCATGATGGAATGCGATTGTCTGGCCGGTGAGTGGGCGAGAACATCGGAAAACTGGGGCATTTGCGTCAACGGTTGACCGTGAGCGTGCGGGTAGTCACGAGGTGGTTTTTCTTTTTCGTAATGAGAGGTTTTATCCATACTTTTATTGTTCAGAGGTTGATTTCCCTGAAGCTGAGAATACGTCAGATAATTGTTCATAATTTATTCTACATTTACCTGAAATAAAAAAAGGTAAATCAGTCTCGACATTGAAACGATGCCCAGCGCATGGAACTAAAAAGAAACCCATTGTGGGTTATTTAAGCTGTGTTGCTGACAATGCCAAGTAGTCGTGGAATTGAAACGGTGACGAACGCTCGTGTTTTGAAAGTTGCATCAAACGTTCACCATGTCGGAAAATTTAGTCAGTACCATTTTAGAACTACTCAATGACTTGGTTAAAGCACAACAAAATACAGTGGACGCATTTATAGATAGAATATCTGTCAGGTATTCTCTGAACGAATTGGAACTGCGAACGTTGTGGAATGGCAGTGACCCTGATACTGTAGCGACTTTAGTCAACGACGACAACAAGTGCACTCACACGTTCACCAAAGGTCAACGTATCGGGCAACAGTGCGGTCAAAAGAATTCCGGAAACACGACGAAATGCAGCAAACACCAAAAGAAATTGAAAGAGCAACGATCGACGACCGCCGCCTCGACCACCATCACGACGTCGTCGACAACCGTGACCGACGACGGCATGCGAGACATTCCTCTGATGTTTAGTAAAATCACTAGCGTTTTGGCTTCGGATACGGAAGACTCTTCGGATTAAATTTCAAAAACACATTATATATTTTTGAAATTTTTTAATAACGACGACCCCAAGAAGCGCCCACGACTACTGGAGCTGGATTTGGAGCTGGAGCTGGAGCTGGAGCTGGATTTGGATTTGGCGGAGGTGCTGGATTTGGATTTGGCGGAGGTGCTGGATTTGGATTTGGCGGAGGTGCTGGAGCTCTCGAATTTCGTTCTTGTACAATGAGATCAATGTCAAAGACTTTTTGATTAAACGGTTTAAATTCTGAATTGATGACGGCCTTCACGTCGACGCTCATAACATCTTTAGTCAATAGATAGTTTGGTGGAATGGCCGGAGTCGTTCCCTCGGGCATGTACAATGGCATACGCATGGGATCGAGTCGCATGAGGGCCGTTTGACTGTAGGCATTTTCGACGAGATGCAACAGTTCATAGCCGACGATGGCGTCTCCGTCCAATTCCATTTGAGCTTCGCGCAAAAATTGCAACGTATTGTAGCCGCGATTGCGAGCCAATTGAGCCAGAAATTTATCGCCCGTGTCGCCGCAACCGTAGTAGACCAACGTCTTTTTAGTGACACCGTTGACGGCTCGAGTGTCGTACCTCAGAGATTTACCGGCGGCCATTTCGCCGACGAGTCGATCGAGAGCTTTGGCTTTGTAGCGAATAGTGTTGGCAAAATAGTTGAAGATTTTATCGCAACCGGGATTGTTGCTGGTCGCTCGTTTGTTGACGGCGCACACGCTGACAAAAGCATCGGCTGTAAATTCAGCCGATTCCGAATCGCGACGCAAAAACGACTGGAAATCACGACCGCCGTACAAAACGATTTGGTCGTTGGCGGCACCCAACAGTTTCATGGCGTGCACTTTGTTGTAGGCCACCAAGGTTTTACCCAACGGCAAGTAGAGTCCCGAACCGCGAACGGGATAGTAATAGGTGCCGACAAAAAGAGTCGGGTCGGCGAAAAACGAGTACATGGGTCCGAAACGAATGACTTCCAAATAGGGTCCAACTTGACCCAAAACATTGGCGTCTTGATCGAGAGTCACGCCGTTGGGTACGCGGAAAAACTGATTCGTCACATCGCGACGAGGTGTAATGGGCGTGGCTGGTTGAATTTCCGGAGGCATTTTGTAGTAGATTTCCAATTTTTGGTAGCGACCGACGAGATCGGCTTCGCTCATCGACGACCACGATGTCGCCGGTGAATTGGGATAGACGAGTTTAAAGTATTCGACCAATCGATCTTTTTCCGTAGCCGGTTTCAAAGCGCCCGAAGCGATAGCCGCTTTGACTTGATCCAATTCATTGAAAATGGGCGATTCGGGCTGTCCAAAACGGACGATATTGTTGCACGTCAACAAAACCGAATCGCCGACCCAGTTCAAGACACCGCCTTTCGTCTGACATTCCTCTTTGGATTTAAACATGATTTCTTGCGACGTGGGGAACGCGCCGTTCGGGGTCGGACCCGGTTTCGGAGGAGTGGTACCCCCGCCACCACCACCACCACCACCGGGAGTAGGACTTCCGCCGCCACCACCACCACCACCTGGAGACGGACTACTGCCGCCATCTCTACCAAAAGGGATCGTCATCCACATGAGCCAAGGAGTCACAATCATAATTATTATTATGGCGATGATTTGACTTCTTTCTAACATTTATTATTTAAAAAATCAAAGGATGGTATCGTTTTAAAATAGGATTGTATAACGGCGTCGGGGACAATGCCTGATTCTTGACATTTGGCGTCGTAAACTTGTTGGTAGCAAGCGAGAATTTCAGGCGTTTCCAACTCGATAATTTCACCATGAGTTTTAATCATGATCGTTTTAAATTTTTCGATTTGCTCCAAGTGTTGAGTGTACAGAGCGGCGATGGTGGCCATTTTGTTGCGTTTGACAATGTACGTTTCAACGGGATCTTTGGCTTTGGTTTCGTCAACGTCGTCCAGTAGCGCTTTGGTTCGATCTTGAAGTTCTCGAGTCGTGTCCTGTTCGCTGGCCTCGGCGCGTTTTCGCATCTCTTTTTCGGCCTGTTGATAGTCGTCATCGAGAACAACCTTATCGACGACTTTACCCATGATGGCTTCACAGATGGGGAAAGGACGACCGACGACGACGGTGTGAATCTTGTTGCAACTGTCTGTTTTTCTGATGATTTTTCTGGCAGCCGTAGCCGCTTCTTCTTCGGTGGCGTAGACGCCTCTAATTTTGGCGAAAGCCAACACGTTGTACTTGTTGATGCCGCCGGGAGCGGCTGGGAAAAAACTAAAAAGAGCATACTTTTGACCTTCGATGGGTGGATCTTGAACGGCGCGTTCCACCTGCGGGTAGTCGACAATGTGCAATGCGGCGCAAGCGGCTCGCGTTTCTTCCAACGTCAAAGGCGGCACAAACGGGTCCGGTTGCCATCTTTCTTTTTTCAATCTTAGACTCATTATAATAATATAATAATTTCTTAGTACAAGCTCACTTTTTAAACTCTCAATTTACAAAACAGGGAAACCCATTGTACCGCCGGCAATGCGGATAATATTGTTGACGATGACGGTGACTATAAATTCGAACGTCTGACCGAAATTGGTGCCCGACAAGACGGGGCCTGTGCCGTTACTGGCTATGATGGCGTCATCGCTAGCAGCTGGCACCAAGCTGACGTTGGACAATTTACCGTAATTGGTACTGCCCATGGGATCGAGATCGTTGAATTTCAACGAATACGAATACAAATGGTAGCCAGTGTCGGTGGGACAAGCTGGAGCGTGATAGTAGGGATTGACTAGACTGAAATAATCGCTACCCATGTTGGAAAAACGATTGGAATTCTCGTAGATGAGCGTCGTGTGCTTGATGGGATCGCGAGCGTAGCGGCTTTCGTAATCGATAGCTGTAGTAGTTGGAGTGACGACGGGAGAGGCAGTCGTGTAATTGGACCACTGATTGGCAAATGTGGAATTGCGAACCTGGAAAAAGAGGGCTTTGACGGCGTGATTGAAACGAACGTCGTAGCTAGGAACTGGATTGGCTTTGGGATTGAACGATTGACGAGGAGCGATTTGAACTTGTTCAATCAAAATGGTACGTTGAGATTTACCCATCAGAATACGTTCCTTGTTGCTGACGATGGCGTAGTTGGCCCATACTTGAACGCTTTCCAAGACGGGAGCGGCATCGATATCGACACCGACAACAGGCACGTTGACTTGAGCTCCGGCGGCGGCTGCATTGTCCAAAATGAGCAATTCTTTCCAGTCGCGGAACTGGAAATTAATGTGCATCTCGTTGTAAGGGATGGCAGCGGTGGGTAGAGAGACGCCAACATCGCGAGTGAAAAAGAAGGGTAAAACGAGATTGAGCGTTTGACTAGGAATAGTGTCTCCTGGACCGTGAGGATCGATCATGTCGCCAATGTTGCCAATCATTTGATCGTAAGCGGCGCGTTTACTAGCTTCGACAGTGAACTGAGAATAGGCATCCAAATGATAATTGTGGATGGTGTGAGCAAACAAATCGTTGAAAGAAATGCTCGTCTCTCGAATGAGATTGTGCATGAAATTTTTGGTCCAACGAAGGCGACCGTTGGCGGCAAAGCTATTGGTAATTTTGAGAGTGACGGCGGGAACGACGACGCGAAGCCACACGTGAATGAGGTAGTCACCGGCGCGACTGACGCTGACACTCCACTCTTGCCCGAAACCGGCATTGCCGTTGTTGCGCGACAACAATACGGGAATCTGAGTGAACCAAGTCGATTTCAAGGTGGAGCGGACAAAGTAAACGATGGCATCGGGTCCCGAGTACATGTACTTTTCGATCTCATCCAATGTTGCAATATCAATAAATCCTGAAGTGATATTCGATTGCGCCATTTTTTGATAATATATTTATTATAACGCCAGAATAGATTTTTGTTGATTAAAAATTCCTAGTTTAGATGTAAAGATGGATAATATCTTGGAATTTCACAAACAAATAGAAACACATTTTAAGGAGGAAATTAGTCAGCTAGAAGGGTTGACGACTCGCGAACAACAAGTGTGCGACTACCTGTCGCAACCGTGGCTCTCGGAACGCGTTCGCAGTCACTTGATTGACGATCTGGACGAGATTCGTACCACCATTAAAAATATTAATTTTATTCGTTTCTATTTCGTAGAAATTCGTTCGATTCTCAAAGAGTACGTGCAGCTGATGCAAATGCCGACGGTGAACACGTTCTTCCAGAAAGAGGACGGCACCAAGCAGCAGCATCACGCGCGTAAAACGTACGTGGTGAAAAATTTTTGGGAAATTTTTGATTGCTACAAAAAGTACTACTACAACGTCAAAGTGGTCGATCAGCAAAAAGACGATCCGAACACGTGCCAGTATTGCGGTTCGACTCTCGGCTACTTTTTCGACGAAACAGTCAACATTTGCTACACGTGCAAATCGGAGAAAGTCTACTTTATACAGTCGAGCAATACGGACACGACGCGCGTCAATCCCAAATACATTTACGATCGAAACCAACATTTTCGCGACTGCATGATACGTTTTCAGGGTAAACAAAAGAACACTATACCTCCAACTATTTTAGAAAATATTAGTAACCATTTGAGCGACTATCGGTTGACGACCATCAGTCTCAGTCACGTGTGTATGATTATGAAAAATTTAGGCTACAGTAAGTACTATGACGACTACGTGTTGATTCACCATTTGATTACGGGTCAACCTCCGTGCGACATTTCCTTCATTGAAGAGCAGCTCTTGCAAGAATTTGACATCATCAATATGGAGTTGAAGAATTTCAAGGAATTGAATAAGAAAAATTTTAATACACAATACATCTTATTTTTACTACTAAAGCATCACAATATCAACGTTCACGCTGATCATTTCATGTTGATAAAATCCAATGAAAGAAAACTATTGACAGATAAAATTTGCAAAACTATCTTTAAATCGCTAGGTTGGAAGTTTAACAGTATCCTCTGAACACACTGCACACAATGTTGTTTCGCTTCTTCAAGAAACCCTTCTCATTGACTGCCGCTACGGTACCGACCATTCACGGTTTGTACGGCGTGACCAAGAAACGTGATGGAGAACTGGTGGCCATCAACGGAGACGGATACGCGTACGACATCAACGAAAAGAGAGTGTGCCAAGTGCCGACGTTTCCTCACATGGAATTCGTGGCCTACGGCGAATACATCAAAGGCGACGAAAACAAAGACGACGTTATTTATCTGTTTGAGACCAACAGTTTTCGAGTGGATTACACGAAACGACACGATTCCCTGAAAAAATTGGTCGACAACAAGATCCTATTTCTCAACAATTGCGTCTTTACGTCGTACCCGTTCAATTACATTCGAGATCATTACGATAGCGTCGATGAGGGCTTCATTTTAACGCGAGTTCACGGCAAAAGTCCCGTGTACAAATACAAAAAGTCCAACGACACGGTCGATTTCTACATCAAAGACGGCAAATGTTGGTGCCTCATTGCTCGAGCGCAGTACGACGAATTGAACGACACGCCTCCCGATACAGACGCCAATTATTTTCTGGTCGAATTCACACCGTGCAGCGAGTATCGTGGCGAGGAAACGGATTGCGTCGTCGAGTGCCACTGGAAGGAAGATGCCAATCAAGACGCGGCGTCAACCGATAAAGTCGGAGCGTGGTACGGTTACCGCGTGCGCCAGGACAAGACGGATCAATTCAAAGCCACCGGATGCGGACCGAACAATTGGAAAACGTGCATGGATCACTATGAAAATTTCTTGAATCCATTGACATTAGAAAAAATATTTTCCTTGTTGTAAAAGAAGCATAATAAATGGGAAATGCTAAATCGACTAACGTAGCTAAAGCAGTCGTAGATATCTATTCGAAAATAGCCGCTGAAACGGTACAGACGAGCACCATTAGTACGAGTAACACGCAAATCATCAGCGTCGACGGTAGCGGTGGCGATGTCAACATTAGCGGCAACACCATCACGCAAACGGCCAAAGTCAACATGACGGTATTGATGGACAGCATCAGTAATGTCGATTCGCAAAAAAGAATCGGCGTGCAACTCGATCAATTGGCGAAATCGTTGGTGAGCGGATTGAATTTTTTTACTTTTGACGATGCCAAGAATACGGCAGAATCTATCGTGAAAAGCCAAACGACCATCAACAACGCTATCCGTCAATCGTGCGTGTTGAACGCCAACAACGTGCAAAGCATCACCATCAAGAACGTCAAAGGTAGCGTCAACATTACCAACAACGTTCTGAGTCAGATGAGCGAAATATTCGACAAGTGCGCGCTGAAAAGCGTGCTCGGCGTGAAAGCCATCGACGACGTGCAACAACGATTGAATCAGGAAGCCGAATCGAAATTGGAAGGTTTCAATTTGGCCTGGTTAGCGGCGGCCGTTTTGGCTTTCGTGCTCGTGCCCGTGCTGGTCGCGGCGCGAGTCACGTCCAACGCTTTGCGTTTCGTTTTTCCTCTCATGATCGCCATCGGAGGCGTGTTTTTTGCCTTGTACTTTACCCTAGGAAAAACGTACATGAAATCGTCCAATTACACGCGACCGTTCAGAGACACCTGTACCGGTAATGTGGACGGTAGCGTTCCAAGGACGACTATCGTTCGGCAAGCCATGGATGCGTGCCTGAAATCGTCATCGTGTCGCGTCGTCGACGCTCGTCTGACGGAAACGGGTGGCACCGTCGCCAAACAAGTGCCCGAAATCACTTTCTACAAGAGCGGCGACGGATGTAAATTTCAGTTTTACCCGCAAGGAGTCGTTCAATTGGCCGCCGTTGACGTTACCGCTGTTAAAACTACCGATAGATACCAATGGTTGCTCTACGTAGGAATCACTATGATTATCGGCGGATTACTGGGAACAATCATTCAACGAGTCAGAAATAATGGCAGTAGCAGTAGTAGTACAAGTTTGACCACGAGTGAATTGACGTCGTTTCCTTCGATAGAATAAAGATTCGAATCTCTCAGAAAGTGATTTGAATCTAAGCGCCACCTAAATAGTAGGCTTGAAACATGTTGCAATTTTCCAAAACGTCGAAATCCTGCGGCAACGAATTGGTCATAAAATACGCCGACACGTAATCGGTGGATCCATTCAAAACAAAAATAGCGTCGACTTTAGCCGTAAATGTTGTCAAATTACTTTGCGTGGAATTATTCCACGAATTGACGTCTTGCCACAAGGGATTCATGGCCGCATTTTGAGCCAAACAAAAATGAATACGATTACCGCCCAATGTTCGAGGAGCCCAAGCAGTCGCGCGAATCGACCACACGCCGGCTTTTTTAGGTTGAAATTTTCCACTAGCATACCAGCCGCCGGTAGTGTCGTAACGTTTGGTAAAGTACGACGCCAAAGTCCACGTATTGGCTACAGCATTAAAATAAGCAAACACGTTGGTGTACTGGAGATACAACAAACTGGTTGAAGTCGCGCTTTGATTGGAAGTCGAACAGCACGTTTCAAGCTGAGCGGAAGTGAAACCGGCACCCACTAAATTACCATTAGCATCCAACATCAACAACGTATTAGCCGGAGCCGTCGATTTCTTTTGAAAAGTCGAATCTATTTTACTAGATGACCACAATGAAGTGGTAGACGGAGCACCCAATAAGCCGGAATCTTTAATATCGGATTTCAAGAGGACGTTGTTGGTGGCGGCGAGAGCATTGGAAGCTTGCGTGCAGCACGCGTTGATAAATGTGGGAGTCAAGCCGCTGTCGACTAAATTACCGCTAGCATCGGGCATCAGCAGAGCGTTAGCCGGCGCCGTCGTCTTTTTCTGATAGGTCGCATCGATTTTGCTGGACGAATACAATTTCGTGGCAGAAGTGGACGTGTCGACGATATCCGTTTTCAACAACGAATTATTGCTAGCAGCGAGAGCGTTGGAAGCTTGCGTGCAGCACGCGTTGATAAACGTGGGAGTCAAACCGCTGTCGACTAAATTACCGCTAGCATCGGGCATCAGCAGAGCTTTGGCCGGAGCCGTCGTCTTTTTCTGGAAAGTGGCATCGATCTTGCTGGACGAATACAATTTCGTGGCTGACGTGGACGTGTCGACGATATCCGTTTTCAACAAAGAGTTGGTGGCGGCATTGGCGGCCTGAGCGCAACACGCCTCTATAGATGTTTTCGTCAAACCACTATCTACTAGATTACCGCTAGCGTCTGGCGTTAGAATAGCATTAGCGGGAGCCGTAGTTTTCTTTTGATACGTGGCATCTATTTTGCTAGACGAATACAGTTTCGTAGCGGATGTGGACGTGTCGACAATATCGGTTTTTAGTAAAGAGTTATTGCTTGTAGCTAGAGCGTTGGAAGCTTGCGTGCAACACGCGTTGATGAACGTCGGTGTCAAGCCGCTGTCCACTAGGTTGCCGTTGGCGTCAGGCATGAGCAAAGCATTGGCTGGCGCGGTGGTTTTCTTTTGATAGGTGGCATCGATTTTGCTCGACGAATAGAGTTTGGTAGCCGATGTCGAAGTGTCGACGATATCGGTTTTCAATAGGGAATTGGTAGCGGCATTAGCGGCTTGCGTGCAGCACGCTTCGATAGATGTTTTCGTCAAGCCACTGTCGACTAAATTTCCGCTAGCGTCCGGCATGAGAATAGAATTAGCAGGAGCTGTCGTTTTCTTTTGATAGGTGGCATCGATTTTGGTTGAACTGTACAATTTAGTAGCCGATGTCGAAGTGTCGACGATATCCGTTTTCACTAGAGCGTTTGTGCTGGCCGTCAACGCGTTGGAAGCTTGTGTGCAACACGCGTTGATGAACGTCGGTGTTAAGCCGCTGTCCACTAGGTTGCCGCTAGCGTCAGGCATGAGCAAAGCATTGGCTGGCGCGGTAGTTTTCTTTTGATAGGTGGCATCGATTTTGCTCGACGAATAGAGTTTCGTCGCTGATGTGGACGTGTCGACAATATCGGTTTTCAATAGGGAATTGGTGGCGGCACTGACAGCTTGCGTGCAGCACGCTTGGATGGCTGTGGGTGTCAGTCCGCTGTCGACTAAATTACCGCTAGCGTCGGGCATCAGCAAAGCATTGACCGGTGCTGTCGTTTTCTTTTGATACGTGGCATCGATTTTGGATGAACTGTACAATTTAGTAGCCGAAATGGACGTGTCGACAATATCGGTTTTCAATAAGGAATTGGTGGCAGCACTGGCAGCTTGCGTGCAACACGCTTGAATACCGGCTGGTGTCAATCCGCTGTCCACTAGGTTGCCGCTGGCATCGGGAACCAAGATTGCGTTGGCCGGCGCTGTCGTCTTTTTTTGAAAGGTGGCATCGATTTTGGAAGAACTATAAAGTTTGCTAGTGGACGTTGTCGTGTCGACGATATCACTTTTTAATAAGGCATTGGCTACAGCTGTAGTGGCGTTGCTGGTTTGTTGGCAGCAGGCGCTAATGAATGCCGGCGTGATGCCGCTGTCGACTAAATTACCATTGGCATCGGGCATGAGCAAAGCATTAGCCGGAGCTGTCGTTTTCTTTTGATACGTGGCATCGATTTTGCTTGACGAATAGAGTTTCGTCGTGGAAGTGGACGTGTCGATGATATCTGTTTTCAAAAGCGAATTAGCGGCAGCACTGGCAGCTTGCGTGCAACACGCTTGAATACCGGCTGGTGTCAGCCCGCTGTCCACTAGATTGCCGCTGGCGTCAGGCATCAAAAGCGAGTTGGCTGGCGCGGTCGTCTTTTTGGCATAAGTAGCATCGATTTTACTCGACGAATAAAGTTTGGTAGTCGATGTGGACGTATCGACAATGTCGGTTTTCAATAAGGAATTGGTAGAGGCACTGACTGCCTGCGTGCAACAAGCTTGGATGGCTGTCGGTGTCAGTCCACTGTCCACTAGGTTACCGTTGGCGTCGGGCATGAGCAGCGAGTTGGCTGGCGCTGTCGTCTTTTTGGTATACGTCGCATCGATTTTAGCCGAACTGTAGAGTTTGTCAGTGGCCGTGGACGTGTCGACAATATCGGTTTTAAGTAGGGAATTGGTGGCGGCACTGACAGCTTGCGTGCAGCACGCTTGGATGGCTGTCGGTGTCAGTCCACTGTCGACTAGGTTGCCGTTGGCATCGGGAACCAAGATTGCGTTGGCTGGCGCCGTGGTTTTCTTTTGATACGTGGCATCGATTTTAGAAGAACTATAAAGTTTGGTAGCCGAAGTGGACGTGTCGACGATATCACTTTTCAATAAAGCGTTGGCCACAGCGGTAGTAGCGTTGGTGGTTTGTTGGCAGCAGGCGCTAATGAAAGCCGGAGTGATGCCGCTGTCGACCAAGTTACCGTTAGAGTCGGGCATGAGTAACGTATTGGCCGGCGCCGTGGTTTTCTTTTGATACGTCGCATCGATTTTGGATGAACTGTAGAGTTTATCGGTAGATGTCGACGTGTCAATAATATCGGTTTTCAATAAGGAATTGGTGGCGGCATTGACAGCTTGCGTGCAACACGCTTGAATACCGGCTGGTGTCAATCCGCTGTCCACTAGGTTGCCGCTGGCGTCAGGCATCAAAAGCGAGTTGGCCGGCGCTGTCGTTTTTTTGCTATACGTAGCATCGATTTTGGACGAACTGTAAAGTTTGTCAGTAGATGTCGATGTATCAACAATATCGGTTTTCAGTAAGGAATTGGTGGCGGCACCGACAGCTTGCGTGCAGCACGCTTGGATGGCTGTAGGAGTGAGGCCACTGTCGACTAAATTTCCATTGACGTCGGGCATGAGCAACGAATTGGCTGGAGCGGTCGTTTTCTTTTGATAGGTGGCATCGATTTTACTTGACGAATAGAGTTTAGTAGCCGAAGTGGAAGTGTCGACGATATCGCTTTTCATCAAAGCATTGGAAACGCCAATTTTAGCGTCAGCCGTTTCTTGGCAACAAGCACTGATGAAAGCCGGCGTAATGCCGCTGTCGACCAGATTACCATTGGCATCTGGCATGAGTAACACATTGGCTGGCGCCGTCGTCTTTTTGGTAAACGTAGCATCTATTTTAGAAGAACTGTAGAGTTTATCGGTAGATGTCGACGTGTCGACAATATCGGTTTTCAATAAGGAATTGGTAGCAGCATTAACAGCTTGCGTGCAGCACGCTTGGATGGCGGTAGGAGTTAGGCCACTGTCCACTAGATTGCCGTTGGCATCGGGCATGAGAAGCGAATTGGCTGGTGCTGTCGTTTTCTTTTGATACGTCATGTCGATTTTGGAAGAACTGTAAAGTTTATCGGTAGATGTCGATGTGTCGACAATATCTGTTTTCAATAAGGAATTGGTAGCAGCGCCAACGGCTTGCGTGCAACACGCTTGTATGGCACTAGGCGTCAGTCCACTGTCCACCAAATTACCGTTGGCGTCGGGCATGAGTAAAGCATTGGCTGGAGCGGTGGTTTTCTTTTGATACGTCATGTCAATTTTCGAAGAACTATAAAGTTTATCGGTAGCCGTAGACGTGTCGACGATATCGACAATTTTCAACGATTCATTGGCGGCTGTTATAGCGGCCGTGCAACACGTGGTAATAGCCAAAGGCGTGAGACCGCTGTCGACCAGATTACCGTTGGCGTCGGGCATGAGTAGCGAGTTGGCTGGCGCTGTCGTCTTTTTGGTATACGTGGCATCGATTTTGCTGGACGAATACAATTTGTCGGTGGCCGTGGACGTGTCGACGATATCTGATTTCATGAGTCCATTGGCTGAACCGGTAGCGGCTTGAGCGCAACAATTTTGAAGAAATTGTGGAGTGAACCCGCTGTCGACGAGATCGCCTTTAGCGTCGACGACGACGATAGCATTGGCAGGAGCGATAGCTTTCTTCTGGAACGTGTCGTCAATTTTCAGAGACGAATACAATTTAGTCGCCGAGAGGGACGTGTCGACGATATCTGATTTGAGTAGCGAGTCAGAAGCGGCGTTGGCAGCTTGCGTGCAACACGCTTGAATAGCCGCCGGCGTCAATCCACTGTCAACCAGATTGCCGTTGGCATCGGGCATGAGGAGAGCGTTAGCCGGAGCCGTGGTTTTCTTTTGAAACGTGGCGTCTATCTTGGGAGCGCTGTACAACGCGTTGCCACCGCCGTCAATAATATTGCTCGGCGACAAAGCGTTGCGAGCCGTTTCGCAGCACGCATTGACGATAGTGGGCGTCAGTCCGCTGTCGACTAAATTTCCGTAGTCGTCCATCATGAGTAAATGTTGAGAACCGGCGACAGCTCGTCGTTGGTAATTGGTATCAATATAATTGGAACTGAACGTGGTAGTGTAGTCGACGATCGTGTCCTTGATTTTATCGCAACACGAAGGCAAACTGTAGGGTGTGGTAACGATATCGCCGTTGGTATCGGTCGATAAAATACTATTGGCCGGCAATGTCACCATTTCCAGTGCGCCAGTATAGGCGTTGTACGTGACTGGTCGTTGGGTGACACTTGTTTCCGGTTTTTTAACGTACGTGGCATCCGTTTTCAAACTGCTGTAAAGACCATCGGATTTAGGCTGAACGTCGTCGATTAACGCTTTAATACTTTCGCAACACGACGTGATGAAAGGAATACCGATTTGTGAACTGGAAACGTTGCCGACGGCATCGGCGACTAAAATGGCGCCCGGTTCCAATTTAGTTCGTCGCAGAAAATTCTTGTCGGTAAAACTACTGCTGAACGTGTTGGTCAAACTAGCCGTCGTGTCATTGATGATTTTTTGAGGGCAACATTCGGCGAGTTCTTTGGTTTTCACCGACGACGAAATGAGAGCACCAGTCACGGGATCGGTGACGACGACCCGATCGGGAACTAAACTCAACATTTGACCTTCGGGACCAGTCTTTTTAAAGTAGGCGCTAGTGTAAATAGCCCCAGATAATACCAACATAACCAAAGCCACAAAGAGAGCTAATTTAGCCGTTTCATTCATTTATTGATATATACAATTAATTTAATGGTAATGAGACAATCCGACTAAAACAGTTTCATAGAAATAATTTTTTTATGAAACTCTATTCATTATTAATCGAAATATAAAATAGAGGTTTTTTCGTGGTCATGTGTCCGTAAATAGGATCTCCTTGATAGTGAAAACCGCACGCATTGGAAGCATCGATAAGATAGTTGAGGTGATGAAGTTGGATAATTTTCTCGACGTATTTACACTTGTCCGATTTGAAACTGAAAATACAAAAGTAATCATCAGAAAGACCAAACATGAGCGGAGGCAAATGTTCGCAAGCGTACAGTGTACCTTTGATGAAGAGAAATTTACCTGCGTAAAACGAGTTTGAAAAGTCTTCCGTACGCCGATTGACGTGAAACGTGACGCGAGCACCGTGATGCGTCAAATAAGCATTACGAATATTGTAGGGTACATCTTTTCTGAAGATGGAAATGGCGTTGTAAGGCGAACGGTCGCTAGAGATTTTATCGACCCAACAATTGATGGGAAATTTGTAAACGTGACCATAAGTGTTTTCTATGACGGTAAAAGTGGATTCAAACCAGCGAATATCCGGTATGGATGTTTTTATAAAATTTTGATAGTTTTTATAGACGTGCAATTTGTTGACGTTCAAAACGAGTTTGGCATTTTCCTTGACAACGGTCGTGTTTTTGAAAGGCGTCGATATTTGAAGATCGCTTTCCTTGTCGTAAATGACACTGCCGTACAAATGACAATAGCGTTCGAGCCCGACAATGAGATCGCTGGGTTTACGTATGGCCGCGCAGACGACACCGACGTCGTGTTGCGGCAAAATGAAACGATCGCGTTGGAGAGCGGGTTGAGTCAAATCGACCACCTGGTCGTACATGCAATCGCAAAATTGTTGAATGGCTTTTAAAATGGGATGCTGAGGTGCTTGACGAGCGATAATCTGATAGAGATGTAAACAGAAATATTGTATTTCTACAGTGAGCAGTTTAGAGCGAGTGTCTCTAGTTGTCTTGAAGAGTTCCGATATGGCTGGTGTTCGACTGAAATTGTGCGGCGCACACTGGAAATCGCCTCTCAAATGAGGATCGATACTGTGTCGCAAATCCATGGTGCAAAATCCAAAGTCGATCAACCTCGCTTCATATGCCATGTGAGGCAGATAAATGCCTCGTTTTTTATTGGCGTCGGCCAAAAGAAATGACGACGTCGATTTGGCCACCATCACGTTACGTAAATGAACATCAAAGTGTACCATTCCCAAATATTGCTTGATAATGTAAAAAGAATAGGTTAACTGGAAAAGAAATTGAATGACGTAGTCGACGGTGAGATGCGGTAAAAAAGTCATGACTTCATACGAGTAGCGTTCTATGAAGAGAACGTAATCTTTGTCGACAATGTTGGCACTGATGTAGTTGCAGAGAAAAGGACAGACTTTCATTTTGTTCAAATAGGAAATGAATGGGCAAAAATAAATTTCAGCCAAATCAAAGTCGAGCAACCAAACGCCTTCAAACAAAAGAGCCGATTGTTTGAAACCGTTATTGTTCATTTTGACGATGACATCAGCTTGTTTGCGGTCTACCACCTTGTGACCGTTGATTTCTAATTCGTAAATGGCTCCAAAGCCTCCCTTGGTGAGAGGAACTAGGCGATAGAGACCGCGTTTCCAAAAGTACTCAAAATCTTTATTAGTTAGACTGTTAATGGCTGTAGCGACATTATTAAAAAAAGAAGCAAACATTTTATCGAGAGAAAAGCAGTAAATAGTATTCATGATGCAACTCGTTTATTGAGAAAAAAAATTTTCATTCATCGTTCAAAAAAACCGTAACAAAAGCGGTAATATTGGTATTGCAGCGAGGGCAGATGCCGTACTGACAAGCGCAGGTGGCGCAGAGAAACGAACATCCGCACGGTAGGAGAACGGTGTCTGCAGTGTTGGGACATTCGTCGCAAAGAGTGGCGTCATTCACCGAGATTCGCGTACGTTGGTCGTGCAGAGGACAAAAAAGGGCGTGTTCATCGATAGAGTTGCAGACAAAGCAAACGTTTTCGTTGCACGAAGCGTGACGAAAAAAGCCTTTAGAAGCTAAATGCAAATAATTGGGATCTCTGTTATAAGAGATGAAGCGCAATTCAAATTTGGCCCACGCCGGATGATTCATCTGCATCGGATAGGCTAAAAAGTTAAAATTTTAAAATAATCAGCAGGTTGGCGACAGAGCGGACAGTGGTCGACATTTAGAGCACAATTGGGACAACAAACGACATGTTTGCAGGGAAAAAGAATGGTGGCGGCTTCGAAACAAACGACGCACGTCGAGCGAGACTTTTTACCTGGCACGTGTTGGTAAAAAATACAACTCGACGAATGAGAGTCAACGTTGCCACAGTAAATACATAATTTCTGGATCCAAATGTCTTTCACGGTGGCTTGCAACATGGCACCGAATGATTCCATCATAAACATTTCACCTACAATCTGCGTCGAAATTCCCGTCATGCCGCAGTTGCAGACTTTAAAAAAGATGGGCGTCGATTTATAGGGAAATATATAGAGACATTGCAATTGGGATTTGAGACATTTCAAGCAATTAAAAACTACGTAAGCAGAATGTGATTGATAGAAGCCACACGAGGCGGCGGACGAGTCGATGGTTTTCGCTCGATTGTCCACCGACATGAAATACTTGAAAAAAGGGGAACGAAATCGCGAAAACCCTACACACACACACATACACACAGATACACACAGATAAGTAAAAGTTCAACATAGCAGCAAAACAACAGTAAACTCACCCAAAGAATTTAAATAAGGACAGCAATCGCAAGATGTCAACGATGAAAACGTCGTCGTCGACATCATGGCTCCAGCCGAAAAAGGAGCTAAAGCAGTCGAAGCCATAAAAGCAGCTGGCGGAGTAGAAATGACTGGAGCAGGCATGGTTATGAGTATGGTAGCGAAAATGCGGACCATTTTATACGCAGTTGTGGATCGAAATCGTCATGACAATGCAAAAACCCAACAAAAATTGTCATGACAACGGGAAATAGCCACAGAAATTGTCATGACTACGGAAAATAGCCACAGAAATTGTCATGACTACGGAAAATAGCTACAGAAATTGTCATCACTACGGAAAATAGCCACAGAAATTGTCATGACAACAACGATAACGCGTAGCAAACGGCGAGGAAAACGTTGGAAACTTGAAGCAAAACGTTTACACTTTTTTGCTAAGGAAATGTTGCAAAACGTTTACACTTTTTGCTCTGGAAATGTTGCAAAACTTTACACTTTTTGCTCTGGAAATGTTGCAAAACTTTACACTTTTTGCTCTGGAAATGTTGCAAAACTTTACACTTTTTTGCACTTTTTTTTGCTCTGGAAATATTGCAAAACGTTTACACTTTTTGCTCTGGAAATGTTGCAAATCGTTTACACTTTTTGCTCTGGAAATGTTGCAAAACGTTTACACTTTTTTGCACTTTTTTCTCTGGAAATGTTGCAAAACGTTTACACTTTTTTGCTCTGGAAATGTTGCAAAACGTTTACACTTTTTGCTCTGAAATCCGGTGTGTCACACAAAGAAACAATGTTTTCACAAACTTTAGGAAATCCAGTGTGTCACACAAAGAAACAATGTTTTCACAAACTTTAGGAAATCCGGTGTGTCACACAAAGAAACAATGTTTTCACAAACTTTAGGAAATCCGGTACGTCAAACACACAAAACAGTGTTTTCCCAAAACTTTTCCTGTTTGTCACGTGATTTGTCAGGGAATACTCGAGCAAAATACGAAAAGCCGCACGGAAGTTGGAACAAGTGATTTTTTCCGTGGAATCCAAGAAAAACTTGTTCCCAAAACTTTTTCTGTTTGTCAAGGAATACTCAAGCAAAATACGAAAAGCCGCACTGACGTTGGAACAAGTGAATTTTTCCCAAAAATCCAAGAAAAACTTGTTCCCAAAACTTTTTCTGTTTGTCACGTGACCGTCAGGGAATACTCAAGCAAAATACGAAAAGCCGCTTTTACGTTGGAACAAGTGATTTTTTCCCTGAAATCCAAGAAAAACTTGTTCCCAAAACTTTTT
>Ga0208592_1000006_pt1 | contig 80165 bp, 67 predicted proteins | sample LakMenE18May10ns_FD_150712 | JGI IMG/M metagenome (GOLD analysis project Ga0208592, IMG submission 150712) | Freshwater microbial communities from Lake Mendota, WI - 18MAY2010 deep hole epilimnion ns (SPAdes) | ecosystem: Environmental > Aquatic > Freshwater > Lentic | place: Lake Mendota...
AGCGATGCCGGATCGGTATTAATAGATGGATACGGAGATGGATTATGGATTAAAGGATCTCAACCTCACACACTCATCAACTCCACAACTTTTGGTATTCTACAAGCGACAAGGACGCGGATTTCCAAAACAGAGTACATATCATGTCCATCCTGTGGAAGAACCTTGTTTGATTTACAAGAAACAACTGCTAAAATTCGGGAAAGGACATCCCATTTGAAAGGAATTAAAATTGGCATCATGGGATGCATCGTCAATGGACCTGGTGAAATGGCAGATGCCGATTATGGTTATGTTGGAACTGGTCCAGGTAAAATTCATTTGTACAAAGAGAAAGCCGTCGTACGCAAAAATGTCGCCGCTGAAGAAGCCGTGGATGCATTAATAGACCTCATCAAAGAAAACGGCGATTGGGTGGAAAAAACGATTTAAAAAGGCGCTGGACAAGAGATTTCCATTCGTTCTTTTGTAATTGGATGCCAAAAACTCAAGAACGCTGCATGTAAGCACAATCGATCTGCTTTTTGACCATAGAGATCATCTCCTATGATTGGAGCGTTTAATCCACTTGCATGAGCAGCATGGACACGCAATTGATGCGTTCGTCCGGTATGCGGATAAAAATAAACCCGTGTGTGTCCTTTCGTACGTTCTATCACCTCATATTTTGTCAAGGCATGCTTTCCGTGTTCATAACACACTAATTGCCTAGGACGGTCCTCTAAATCCACGCGAAGTGGAAGTTGAATTTCACCTTGAGTTGATTTCACATATCCCTGTAGTAGGGCAACGTAACGTTTCTCGACTGTACGTTTTAGAAATTGTTTCTGCAAGGATTCATGAATGTCTTTCTTTTTAGCAATCAGGATTATTCCCGAAGTTGACATATCCAATCGATGTACCAATAGAGGTCCCGTAGCTCCTGGGTATTTTTGTTGAATTCTAGTTTGTACAGAATCGACAATTGTCTTGCCTGGAACGGATAAAAATTCTGCTGGTTTATTGACCAATAGCAAATAATCATCCTCGTAAAGGATTGGAAGATCTTTACCCTCAGCAGGATTTATACTCATCGGATTCACGTCCATTTCGATTCCTTTCAACATATGTGAAAGTATGGGTTCGCATTTACCTCGGCAAGCTGGATAATATTCACGGTGAACTTTTATCTCAGAATCTGGAGACATTCCCCACCAAAATTCAGCCATTGCTATAGGTTTCAATTGATTCAAAAAAGCATATTGCAGCAATTTCGGTGCAGCACACTCACCGGCACCAGCTGGAGGTGTTTTAAAAGGTGTGTCCTTGAAAATATCAAGTAAACTTTTCTGTTCTAGCGCTGGATTTAGAAATGTGTAAGACTGAAAAATTCGGTTTTGAATGGACGCGGACATTGCTGCACGCTTTTCTTTTAGGTCTTGAATCTCTTTTTCCTTGATGGCTAATTTGCCCAAGATTTTTTCAAGTTCAACTTGTTTTATTTGTTGAGCTCTTTTGAAGGCAAGCTGCTGATGAATGCTTTCGTGCTTCAATTCCTCTATTAAACGGAGGTAGGCACTTTGATTATCTTGATTGAAGGCATCTCTTTTCTCTTGACGGATTTTCTTTGCCCATTTAAGCGACTGCTTTTCATTACTGACCCAGTCATTAAACGATAACTGCCCTTGCACAACTTCCTTTAATAAAAGAAGGTATTCAGGGTCATTCTCCAATCCTTGAAGTTCGATGGTTAATTCATTCACTTCCACCTCTTCTTTCCGAAAAAATCCTTTTTCGTCTAAAAGATCATATACAGGAGGAACGAATCCATCATGGTGATTGGAATTGCCTAATTTTCCCGAAAACGCTGCCAAATAGCCAATTTCACCAGATGCTTTCTGAACAACTAGCACACCAAACATTTTCCCAATTGCAGCTCCTCTAATGGTATTATCGATGCCGAATTCATGCTGGAAATCCTCTTCAACCAAGCGATTTTGAAGTTCAGAAACGGCGAGCATTGCAACTGGATGAGGATGATAGTAGAATGGAAAAGTAAACTTTTCTGGCAGATTCGTTGGAGATTCGTCGGGTAATGGAATGAACATAGAAAATGAAAGTCAAAAAAAAACGCCCTCGATTGAGGGCGTTTCCAAATCGTATATATGATTATTTAATCACAACGTTTTTAGTTGTTTTCGTACCGTTTGTAGCAACAGTAACGATGTAACTTCCAGAAGCAACATCCTCCGTAGAGAATGTTACTACTTGAGAACCATTCAAGTTAGTCATTTCTCTAGAAGAAATCACACGACCTTGAAGATCCGTTAAGGTAATAACAAAATCACCATTGTTTGCTTCAAAAGAAACATTCACTGCTCCTGAAGCTGGGTTAGGGTAAACGTTTAAACCAATTGTTTCCAATTCATTTACGTTAGCCGCACTCAATGATGTTTTCTCAGCTGTTACAATTTCTCCTGTAGCATTGTCAATCAATAAAGCAACTGCAGACATGTTTGCAGAGTTACTTGTTGAAGGAATGGTGTAGTTGAAAGTATAACTTGCAGTAAGTCCGTCTGTAATTGTTGTTGGTACAGAGTTTGCTTGTCCTGCGAAACCACCTAACAATGCACGTCCAACATGGTCATATACCATACTAGCTGCTGGAACTGGATTAGGAAGTGATTCATATCCACCCATTGCTCCGTTTGCGCCACCTGCATAAGCATTTGCTTGGTTATAAGCAGCAGTCGTTCCAGTAACATTGTCTTCAACGATTATTACACCAAGTCGGTAGTTTGCGCTAGCAAAAACCGTTCTGAACGTTGCATTAGCAACAATTGTTTTATTTGTTGTACCAGTAATTGTCATTGACAAAGCTGCAGGAACAGCCAATCCGATTCTTTGTTGGTAGAAATTTTCAAAAAGAGTAGCGCTTACACTTTGATCCAACAATGCACGGTCTACATTACAACCAGGGTATCCGCCAAGATTCATTCCGCTATCATATGCCGCAACGGTCATTGGATCTCCATTGTGTACGGCAATGCCAATAAAATCATTGGGATGGTTTTGGAACATTTGATCCATTGCAACAGCTCCACGAGGACACCATTGACACCATGTACCTGTACCTTCTTCAATCACTACTTTCTTAGGTGAAGCTTGACTTAAAGAGTTGAATAATTTGCTTCCTGTGTTGTTAGAAACATCTGCATCCAAACCACCATTTACCGCTGTGATATTTACCGCGATTGTTTTCTCAACAGCTGTAGCATAATTCAATGCTGTTGGGTGTGTTACATCCAATGTTGCAAAAGGAGCAATGCTCACATTGATCACTTGGCTATGAGATGTTCCATCATTCCAATCAACAGTTAAGTTTGAAATTGTACTTGAACCTAAATTTGTTACATTAAGAACAAGGTTAGAATTCGTGTTGATTACTCCATAACGGTTCAATGCAATGCTATTGATTTTTGCATCATTTGCTGGTGGAGTGTAGATACTTACATTGTCAATTGCAAAACCATCTGCCCATGCATTGCCATCATTGTGACGGAAAGCAACCAAAACATTGTTTTGTCCTGCATATGCAGAAAGGTTAGTAGCTATGTTGTTTTGCCAAGCAGCATTTGGATCCAAAGTAAAAATGGTTGTCCATGTTGTACCACCATTTGTACTTACTTCTACCGTTGCTTCAGAACCATAAACTCCCGTATAGAAAGCATCGAATTTAAGTGCAACTGCCGTTTGAGCTGTTAAATCAAGTGGCGGTGTGATTAAACGATCTTTGTCTGCTAAATTTGTCGTTGCAGCCTGTGTATCGTGTGCATCATCATTCGATGCAGCATACTTCGTATGAGAAGGTACTGCCCAATATTGGCTTGATAAATTTGCTCCGAACTCCCATCCTACAGATGGAGTACTTTGTGTTTTTGACCATCCTGCTGGAAGTGCTCCTCCTTCAAAATTCTCTGTGAGAATTTGAGAATTAGCCATCAACGCAGAAAACAAAGACGCTGAGAATAATAGTTTTTTCATGAATTAAAATTTAAGTTTGGGTAAATATAATAAGAATCCGCGAAGAAAAAAAAGCAGAATAAGGGAATTTTAAAAGAAAGTTTATTTCTTTTTTAATTGGTCTTTGATGAACAATTCAATGGCTCCAACCATAGAAGGTGCTTTCGGATGAGGGGCGTGAACATCTAGGCGTAAATTATTCTTTATCACGGCATTAGCCGTTGTTGGCCCAAAAGCAGCTATCGCCGTGTTGTTCTGTTTGAAATCTGGGAAGTTTTTAAAAAGAGACTCGATTCCACCAGGACTAAAAAAGACCAACATATCGTAGTAAACGTCTTCCAAATCGGATAAATCGGATGCCACGGTACGGTATAAGATCACTTTGGTAAAAGGAATATTTTGTTGTTCCAGCGTTAAAGGAATGTTGTCACGAAGAATATCAGTACACGGAAGTAAGAATTTTTCATTCTTGTGCTTCTTCATTAATTCAGCTAATTCATCGATGGTTTGCTTCCCAAAAAAGATTTTTCGCTTTCGGTACGTGACGTATTTTTGAAGGTACAAGGCCACCGCTTCTGTGATACAGAAATATTTCATGGTGTCCGGGACCTCAAATCGAGTTGCTTCTGCTATTCTAAAGAAATGGTCAACAGCTACTTTTGATGTTAAAATAATGGCTGTATGTTCGGGTAAGTTTACTCGTTGAGCTCGAAATTCCTTCGGGTCAATTCCTTCTACCTTGATAAATGGACGAAAGTCTATTTTCAACTTATACTTTTCAGCCAAATCAAAATAGGGAGACTTGTCTCCTTCTGGTTTCGGCTGCGAAACTAAAATTGTCTTTATGGCCAAGTTTCGTTGTTTTTAGCGTATAATTTCCAAATCATTTACTCCGAAATAGTGCCATGCTAATTTGCTTAAAATCAACAATGGTAAAATTTCTAGGGTGCAAAGATACAAAATTAAATAATACCATTTATATCTTAATTGCAGAGCACTTCTAAGTCCTTTAATCACCCGCCATAAAAACAGTATGAAAAAAACAACGATGAACACCTCCGTAAAAAAAGAGCGATGTTCTTGATTTAAAATCCACAAGAAAGCCAAGGCAAGGTAAATAAACCCCCCAAATGACCAAATTTGTTTATTGACAATGCTTGTTGCTTCTAGTACTTGTCGTTCCCCTGTCAGTAAAAAAATGAGTCGAAAATTAAGCATTTGCAACAAGGTAATGGAACCAACAATTAAGAGGGCTATTCCTATCGTAGATAGAACATTGCTTTCATGAAATAAGGATAAAAAAACACAGGAGGACAATGAAATAAGGTAGTTTAGAATGATCAATGCGGTCATACTCGGTTGAAGTTTAGAGCCATCAAATCCCGAATTTTCAACCCGTTTCATTTTGAAAAAACCAGAAAACGTCTGGGCAATTAAATCGGGCTGAGCTACACGGGCAACTCCCACAAAAGCAAAGCCCAACAAAACAATGACCAATAAGTAACTACTTAATTGGGTGTCCCGCTCGGTTAATTCAAATTGACCTATTAATGTTAAAATCATGTTTTACAAAATTAATTCAAAAATGAATGGGGTCGACATTTTATTATTTACTTACTTTTGTACCCAAACTAGTTCCTTATGAAAACAGATTTGTTTACACACCCGGATTACTACGGAATGGATGACCTTCTTTCCGACGAACACAAATTGGTACGCGATGCGGCTAGAGCTTGGGTAAAAAAAGAGGTTTCTCCAATAATTGATGAGCATTATGAGAAGGCCACTTTTCCTATGCATTTGTTAAGAGGATTAGGGGAAATTGGTGCTTTTGGACCCTATATCCCAGAGGAATACGGTGGACCAGGTTTGGATCATATTTCTTACGGTTTAATCATGCAAGAATTAGAAAGATGTGATTCAGGATTGCGTTCAACGGCATCTGTTCAATCATCGCTTGTCATGTATCCAATTTGGAAATACGGTTCCGAGGAACAAAAACAAAAATACTTACCTAAATTGGCTACCGGTGAAATGATGGGTTGTTTTGGCTTAACGGAGCCAGATCACGGATCAAATCCAGGTGGTATGATTACCAACTTTAAAGATGCTGGTGATTATGTTATCTTGAATGGAGCCAAAATGTGGATTTCAAATGCTCCATTTGCGGACATCGCCGTGGTTTGGGCAAAAGACGAAACTGGACGGATTCATGGACTTGTAGTAGAACGTGGAATGGAAGGTTTTTCTACACCTGAAATGCACGGAAAATTATCGCTTCGTGCATCTGCAACGGGTGAATTAATTTTCGATAATGTAAAAGTTCCAAAATCACATATTTTACCTGGAAGATCTGGTTTAGGTGCGCCTTTAAGCTGCTTAGACTCCGCACGATTTGGCATCGCATGGGGTGCGCTTGGTGCTGCCATGGATTGCTACGATCAAGCCTTGCGTTATTCAAAAGAAAGAACACAATTCAATGTTCCAATTGGAGCCTTTCAGTTAATTCAAAAGAAATTAGCCGAAATGATTACTGAAATCACCAAAGCACAATTGCTTACTTTGCGTCTTGGACAATTACGGAATGAAGGAAAAGCAAGTTCTGCTCAGATTTCCATGGCGAAAAGAAACAATGTAGAAATTGCCTTAAATATTGCTCGCGAAGCCCGTCAAATACATGGTGGAATGGGAATCACAAGTGAGTACTCAATGATGCGTCACATGGCAAATCTTGAGTCAGTAGTTACCTATGAAGGAACACACGATATCCACTTGTTAATTACGGGAATGGATGTAACGGGAATTCCTGCATTCACAAGAGAAATGCCAGATTTGAACTAAATCATAGTTCTTCCGTGTCGATGTTCGCATCGCCTCTTAATACGCGAATGCGGTTTCTGGCCTCCGTGGAGAACAAACTTCCTTTGAAATCAATCACTAAGCGCTTGTAATACTCAAGCGCTTTTTCTTTGTTTTGAAATTGGTTTTCTTCCATGTCTGCCAAGCGAAAAAGCGCATCATCGCCTAATATATCATCGGAATGAAATTTCAATAAATCATTGTAATATTCGGCAGCAGCTACCCATTTTCCTTGCTGTTCCATTGCTTTTCCTTTTCGAAATAAGATTTCATCCGCCAAGGAGTGCATAGGAAAATTGATTTGAATGCTGTCAAAAAGCACAAAAGCAGAATCATAACGGTGTTGTTCAATGAGTCGCTCCGCTGTAGCAAACCACATCATAGCTTGGTAATTACTATCTAGCCCATAGTTATCCGTGATCATGACAGATAATTGCAAGGCATCGTTTGCAATGATTTTAGAGGTGGATTCTTTTAATACACCAAGTTGTCCCTGTGCAAAATCAAATTCCCCATCAAAATAAAAAACACGTGCGTTTTTGTACTTTGCCTCGTTCCCAATTGGCTCGAATTTAAAATCCGTGTCCACTTGCATATACAACAAGGATGCTTCCCAAATATCACCTCCCAACACATTCACATCTGCCAATTGCATTTTCACTTGAGCACGTTGCATATCCGTTAACCCAGGTGTTTGAAGAAGTTGTGTTAAATCCTGTATGGACTCCTCAATTTGATTTCCATAAAATGCTTTTATGTGGGCTAGTTCCAGAATGATTTGAAAGGTAAACCTTGATTTTCCGAGGCGTTCCAATGCTGCCTTGTAATCTTGAATGGTTGCGCTAATTTCTTGTTCAGAATAGGCTCTATTCGTGGTGATTTCAATAAATCTTGTATTCAACAAAGACTTTTGCGCTTCAAAATACAAGGGTTGATTTGATCCCAAAGAAATGACATAATCAAAGCATTTACGGGCAATGTCATTGGCCTTGTTTTCGACACATATGAGCCCCAAATCATACACACGAGAACCGTCACCTTGTATGCGCTTATCAATTGATTGTGCTTGGATCAATGCTCCATTGAAATTTTGATTTTGGACAAATAACCAAATGAGCATTTCGGAATAAATCAAAGGTGCGTTCTGCTTTTGAGTTTTGCCAATCAACAATTCTTTTAACGCAATAAAATCAGCTGATTCACTTTTACTTAAGTCCACTCGGCTGTTTATAGCGAGCTGGATGGATTCTTTCATGGAAGGTTGCACCTCCAAATAGTCGATGTATTCTCGCATCATTTCCGGTTTGTTTCCCGCGAGCGAATAATAATCCGCATACTGAAAATTAAAGGGGTAACTCGGGGCCAATTTTCTTCCTTTATCTAAAGTTGCTTTCGCATATTCCACTTTGCCTCTTGCAATAAACGCCTGGTAAATCTGAATGGTTAACCCAGGATTACTGTTCACGCTTTCCAATATTTCCTCGTAGATTTTTTTTGCTTTCGAACCTTCATTTACCTCTTCATAAAATTGTGCATATGTGACCTGTAATTCGAGGTCCGCTTTGTTCGCATTGGCTTGTTTCTTAATGACTTTTTCTGCTGTTTTAAAGTCTTGTATTTCCATTAGGCATTCGAAGTACCGAGTGAATATGACTTTGGATGGGTCCGTTGCATATAATTTCTCATAATACATGCTCGCTTTATCAAATTCTCCGTTCGTATAATAGTATTGAGCCAACTGGATATCGGTTTCAGTTTGACCATAACTGAGGGTAATTGAACAGAAAAAAAGAAGAAGTAGAATGTATTTCATTACTGTTGCAGGTTGTTCTTTCTGATTAATTCAATGGAAAATTGATTTAATTCGGGATGTAATTCATGGTACGTTTTTAATGTTTCCCGCTTTAATTTCAAGTATTCATCCAATAGGACTTGAATTTGATTGATTTTGTTCTTTTCGAATAAAATATACGATTCGTATTTTTCCCTGCTTCCAGAACCATTGTTGATGTCTAATTTCAGCGATTTCAACACTTGTGCTTCCTCTTTCAAGGCATTTTTCAATTGGCTATTTTGCTTTCCTAATGGCTTTAAATTTCTTCGCATGATTTTATAAGCATCCATTTTTTTTCCCAAAACCAAATTGATTGTATCCAAAATGAGGTACGTTTTTATCCTTATTTCGACTGCATTTGTGGAAACTTTCATTGCCGTCAAGGTATCTATTTCATTTGCCTTTCTTTTTTGCTCAATTTGATCGATGCGTTGTTTAAGCTGACCAATGCGTTTCATTTGATCATCCTTTTTTAAATCTGCACAGGAAACAAAAAAAAGTCCAATAGAAATTAACATGATGTGAAGTGCTTTCATAAGGCTTTCAAATAAAAATAATGCGTGAAAAAGGTGAGGAATACTCCCAATACCCAGCCAGAGTAGACTTCAATTGGACGGTGCTTGTCTAAATAAAGCCTGGCTGCTATTGTTAGTCCAGAAGCGATGATTGCTACAGGCAAAATCCATAATTCAAATTGTTGTTGCTCAACGAAATACGCCAGTAAATAACCAACGAGTATTCCTGCACCGCCTGCATGTAAGGAAATTTTAATCCAACGGTTTATTCCCATGAAAACCGCGGTTAAAATGAAGCCAGACAAAGGCAATGCATAAAATCCAACCGGGATGATTCCGTCAGGAGCTTTAATAAAAAACAACAAAAACAAGACCAAGGAATAAGCCATCATCACCAACAAAGGTATGTTTCTTTCTCGCTGGTTTTCTATATCGATGGTCGTGATAACCTTTTTCTGATGCAGGGCTAAAAAAGATAATCCTGGTGCAGCGGCACTGAACAGGAAAAACAAAAGCAACAACTTCGTTTTAACTTCCGTCGGCAGCAAGTACATCGTTGGATGACTAAGGTCATCTGGCATGGAAGGTAAATACATTGTTAGGATAATGCCATATGTCGGCATGAAAAGCGGTAAAAATACCCATGAAAAAAAATGTGCTAAGATTGCTTTCATACCTATAGTTCTTTACGCATTCGGGCCACTGGAATATTTAATTGCTCGCGGTATTTGGCCACAGTCCTACGAGCAATATTATACCCTTTTTCATTTAACAAATCCATTAATTTTTCATCCGTCAGTGGGTTATGTTTGTCTTCTGATTCAATCGCATCGGATAATATTTTCTTCACTTCTCTTGTTGAGACTTCCTCTCCGCTATCGGTTGAAAGGGACTCTGAGAAAAAGTACTTGAGTGGAAAAATTCCATAATTCGTTTGGACAAACTTGGAATTTGCCACTCTTGAAATGGTGGAAATATCAAGGCCAATGACATCTGCAATATCTTTTAATATCATAGGGCGAAGTTTTGTTTCATCACCTGATAGAAAATAAGCCTCTTGGTATTCCATAATTGCTCCCATGGTTAACAGAAGGGTTTGTTGACGCTGTTTGATCGCATCAATAAACCATTTGGCGCCGTCCAATTTTTGACGCACAAATGAAAGCGCATCTTTGTCCGATTTGGATGATTTGGCACCCTCTGCATAAGAACGCAGCATGGATTCATATTCACGGCTCACTTTTAGCTCTGGAGCATTTCTGCCATTTAAACCCAATTCTAAACGCCCTTCACTTTCAAAGAGCGTAAAATCAGGAATGATTTGTTGATAATTCTTGGCAGATTCGCGCATGGATCCACCTGGTTTTGGATTCAACTTTAGAATTTCATCCATCGCATCTTTCAGGTCGATTTCATCAATTTCCAGTTTTTTTGCGATTTTATCGTAGTGTTTTTTCGTGAATTCTTCGAAATGATTTTCAAGGATTTTCTTTGCCGTGTACCTTGAAATGTCACCGTCCTGTTTTCGTTTTATTTGCAGCAACAAACATTCTTGCAGGTTTCTTGCCCCAACACCAGCTGGATCTAATTCTTGAATCAACTGAAGGATTTCAACGACTTCTTTTTCCGTCACATCCACGTTCATGGAAAAGGCCAAATCATCGACAATTGCCTCAATTTCTCTATTTAAATATCCGGATTCATCTAAATTCCCAATCAATACATCGGCGATTGTAAACTGCTGATCATCCAAATATAAAAGGTGCAACTGTTCCGTTAATTTCTCCTGAAACGATTGTTCGCCGGATAATGGGATAACACGTTCTTCTTCGTCCTTTGAATGATTGTTTGCTTGCGTTTTGTAATCCGCGGCGTCGTCATCTAAATAATCGGATAAATCGAACTCTTCTTCGGACTCATCTTGGTCGTCGTAGTCTTCATCTTGATCAAAATCATCCTCCACCTCATCTAATCCTTCTTCAAGTGCAGGATTTTCCTCCAGCTCCTGTTTAATTCGCTGATCCAATTCCATCGTTGGCACCTGTAACAACTTCATCAACTGAATTTGTTGAGGAGAAAGCCGTTGTTCGAGCTTTTGAGCAAGGTGTTGTCTAAGCGCCATCGTTTTGGAAAGAATGATTTCTTATGGGATGATGTTCTGTCGAATCACCTGGTAGATTTCCCAAGTTGTACGGTCATAAACATAAATTAAAACATGCATGTTTTCAGCATTGTATGAATTGTCTAATTGATTTGGAACGACAAAACTGTAATTCACATAATACTTGCCGTTTTGAAAATCATTCGGACCTAGCACACGACCAAAAGCTTGTCCATTCAAATTCCCTCGGTGAATGTCTCGATGAATGTAGTTTTGGTTGTGAGAATTATCATTCATTTTTTGGTCACCAACCAACGAATCCTCCAAAATATAGGCAACAATCCCTAGTTCATTCGTGAGTGTTGGATCCAATTTTTCCGCTTCAACATGCAGAAATGCGCCATGCGTTTCTGGATAATAATTCAACGCTGACTGCATATTTACTTTAAGGGTGTTTTCACTCAACATCGTGTTCACCATTCCTGACCAAGCATTGGGATTTTGGAAGATGTTTCCTCCAAATGTGAAGCGGTTAATGGTCCCTCTAGGATTTCCACTGAATCCACCATCATTGGTGCCAAAATACGTTCCGATTTCAATCCCATTTGGGTTGGTAAAATCGAGTGGGTAATCTGGTAATTCAACGGTTTGAAAATCGCCTATTCCAAGTGGGCCAACATGCATGGAAGAAATAAATATTCTGCCATCGTGACTTGTTTCTAGGCTATGTGCTAAATCAGCTGCTGCAGGACAAAAAATACATTTATGACCCGTATAATCTTCGATCAGAATGTTTCGATTCACATTGGTGTTCGCTGTAAAAGTTGGCCACTCATTTGCTAAATAATCGGACCAATTTCCGGGGTACAATGTCGTATCCAATTCAAGCGGAGCTTGTGGTGGATATGGGTTGGAGATTCGGTCACAGGAATTGAAAAGAAACAGAGTTGCAACCGTCAAAAAAAGAAGAACGTAATTTTTCATACTTAAAAACTTTGAGTGAAGCTCAGTGTTAAGCCGTTAGATGCTGGTACAAAGCGACAAACGCCACCTACACAAAACAATCCTGCGCGTTGTCGTCCATAGGAAACGGTAATGCGAGTAGCATCGCGAATGTACCCGCAAGTAATAATAGGATAATGCACGCGTTTACTCGGGTCTGGATGACCATAATTGTATTGGTTCATGAAACTAAAAAACCAACCAGGTGAGATGGAATATTCCAACAATAAAGTTGCCCAATTTCCTTTGTCCTTGATTTCTCCCGCTTCTTTTTGAACGAATAATCCTTGAATTTCTGTACGCAAGGAATGCTTGCTATTAAACTTGTAGGAAAATTCACCTACACCTATATTGGCGTGAATGATGCCACTTGCATCATTGGAGATCTTAACAACATCATTGTTGATTTTAATGGAATAAAAACTAAGTATGGTGCTAAATTTCTTGGTGAATTTTTTTGTGATGTTGAAATTGATGTCCTGCCAATACATGCTGTCACTGGCTTGAAATGGCCGACAAACATAGGTTACTCCAGTAGAGTCCAATGCATTGATGCCTGCTGTACTTTGCTGAGGTCGATAGGTTGTTGAGAAATTCCCGCCAATGGTGGTTCCGTATTTCCCTCCTAGTTTCGTTCCTTTTTTAAATGTATACAATACATCCGTTTGATAAGCCACTTCACCTAAAGGTTGTGTGGCATATGGATATAATGTCGCCACCAAATTATAAGTATGTGTTTTGTTTAACGAAGGCAAATAATTGATGAAAACATCTTGTAAGTCTTTGGTGCGGTCCGAACGATAACTCATGTTGTCAACTGATTTTCCCGACACCAAAATTCCGAGTCCTTTTCGTGTATAACTCACATTAAAAACTGAGGCATGACCGAAATTGTATATGTAGTTATTGTCACTCGAGGGGTCTTGTTCTTTTTGAACGAATTCCACATCTCCATAAAAGTTTTTGTACCGTAATTTTACGCGTCCACCGTAGGTCGCTACGTTTTGGGGTAGAATTAAATCTGGGTTGTTGTCTTCTTGGTATTTACTTACAAAGGATGCCCCTAAAACAACATCCAACGGAAATTCTTTCATTTTCTTGAAACCCTCGTTCAAATGAATTTCTCCATCTATTCCTCGAACAATTCCATCGCCATGTACAATTGCTCCACCTTGAAAAGATAAGCGTTGGTAACCGTAAACGCCTTTAATCACTATTCCATTTTTTGGACGAACAATGATCCGTGCGCCATCCATCATGTTGTCATAACCTAAGGCTCTGTCCTCATATGCTCTAAATGCTAATCCCGTGCCAAATTGCTCGTAAAATGAACCTAACGTTGCTTCCACAAATCCATTGGAATAACCGATGTAGCGCATGCCAATTCCTGTTCCATCAAAACGATTTGGGTACCCTTGAATTCTTGGCAGATAAGATTCTAGCCTCATTCCCGCTTTAAAATTCCCTTGCGTATAAAAAACGTTCATGTATGAATTTAGCAACCCTTTCTCCGCAGGTTGTTTCGCATCAATGATGGAATCAGCATTCAAATATTGAAAGGTACTCTCTATGTTTCCAGTGAGTGTCCCTTGAGAAAAACTTGTAAACCAAAAAATGGTTGCTGCAGAGGCGAGTAGTATTCGTTTCATTTCAATTATTTTGCGCTCAACTGAAGAAGTTCTTTGTATAATTTTTCTTCATCACCTGGCGCATAGTTGTTGTGCGAATATACAATGTTTCCATCGCGATCAATCAAAAATGTATGCGGAACATTGTTCACGCCCATGGCGCGCTTGAAGTCTCCATTCGGGTCCATCAAGACCATGTACTCCCATGCCTTTCCATTCACATAAACGGGAACCTGACTTTTCGTTTTTTCATCATCAATGGAAACAGCCACCAAGGTAACCCCAGTCTCTTCTTGCCAATCTTCATACAAATCATGGATTGTATTTAATTCTTTTTTACAAGGGGCGCACCAAGTCGCCCAAAAACTCACAATGATGGGTCCATCGAGACCCAAAGATGAGGTGTTCACTGATTTGCCATTCATATCCTTTAAACTAACCGAAGGTAATTTCTTTAATTCTCCTTCATTTGTCGACACATCCTGAGAAGAGGCGATAAAGCTCGTTAATAGTACAACCGCAAGCGTAAAAATAGTTTTCATATCATGTTTTTTGTCTGGTTCTTTCAAAAACCTTGCCGAACTCAAAGGTATAAAAAAACAGAGACCTGAAAAACTTTACATCATTTTGAATATTCGTGTTTTTTCTTTATTTTTGAACAAATTGATGTTGCATGAAGAAGTCCTTATTTCTCTCCATTGCCCTATGCTTAGGTGCTTTTACTTACGCTCAAGATGGGATTATGATCCACTTGGATGGACAAACTACTGATTTATCTGGTACGACATACAACGTTGTAGCTCCTTCAAACGCATCATTTGATGTGCCATTGAATATCGAAAATCATACAGGATTTCCTCGAAATTGGAGAGTAACTCGCTTGCGCCTCGATGCTCCTGCTGGTTGGACAGACGCATTGTGTTGGGGACATGCAACCGATCCTTTTGGTGGAACATGTTTTACTTCAGGGCAAATGAATACAAATCCATGGACAACACCGGGAACTCAAAGCGTCCTGTTTACAATTAACGACGGAGAATACGGTAAAATGAAGGTGTCGATTGATCCCGCAGATGGTATATACGGCACAGCACATTACCGTTATTATATTTCAACAAATGGCTTCGCATACAATGATTCTGTTGATGTGGTTGTTGACTATGTTGCTGCTGTTAAACCAATAAAAGAAGAAGTTGGAGTGAGCATTTCTCCAAACCCAACTTCTGAATTCGTTTCCATACAGTTAGCTGGAATGGATCAATCATCATTCAAAATGATGGATGCGCTTGGAAATGTTATTATGAAAGAAGTCATTCATGGCAGCAAAAAAATCAATGTAGGTGACTTTAGCAACGGGGTTTATTTCCTTGTATTTGAAGCATCAAGCGGGAAAACCATTACAAAAAAATTAGTGGTTCGACACTAATTCCACTCTTTCAACATTTTTCGGAGGTTCGAGACAAGATTAATGTCTAATTTCGTACTATGTCCAAAAAAAGGTATTCAAAACCATCTTCAGGAAAAAAGAAATCAGGTATTCAAACGATATTAATCCGAGTATTTGAAAAAAATCCTGGCATAGAATTAAGTCATCAGCAAATTTGTGCGATTGTTGAAGCGCGAGACCCCATGAGTAGACAAGTGGTTTTCGAAGGTTTAAACACGCTTGCTTCTCGAAATGCCATTAAACGCATCAACCATTTTACGTTTATTTCAAGCAAAGAAACCAATTTGGTTGAGGGGATTATCCAATTAACGCAACGCGGTGCTGGATTTGTTGTGGTAGAAGGAAAAGAGAAGGATGTTTTTATTGCTCCACCAAATATTGGACAAGCATTAAATGGTGACCGAGTGAAAGTCCGCGTTTTTAAATCGGGACCGAATCGCGATGAAGGAGCAGTCGTGGAAATCAAAGAAAGAGAACGTGTTCAGTTTGTAGGAACCATAAAACTAGGAGAAAAAGGCGCCATACTAATTCCAGATAATAACCGAAGTGGAATCGAAATAAGGGTAGCCAAAGAACATTTAAATGGTGCTCGAAACGGAGAAAAGGCTTTAGTTAAAATTACGGTTTGGCCAAAAACGGCAGAGATGCCTTACGGAGAAGTTGTTGCGGTACTAGGAATGCCTGGCAGCAACGACACTGAAATGCTTTCCATTCTCTATAATCAAGGAATCAATCCCGTTTTTCCTGAGGCTGTTTTAGAGGAAGCGGAACGCGTTCCGGTTGAATTAGATGAGAAAGAAATTGCTCTAAGAAGGGACTTTCGTCCTACCTTAACATTCACCATTGATCCATTTGATGCACGTGATTTCGACGATGCCATATCATATGAAGTTTTAGAAAATGGAAACTACGAACTTGGTGTTCATATTGCAGACGTCAGTCATTACGTTCGTCCAGGTACTGCGATGGATGCAGAGGCGTTGTTGCGCTCAAACTCTGTTTATTTAGTGGATCGAGTTATCCCAATGCTCCCTGAACAACTATCCAATATCGCTTGCTCACTGCGTCCGAATGAAGATAAATATACCTTCTCTGCCGTATTCGAAATGGATGATAAAGGAAAAGTATACAAAGAATGGTATGGTAAAGGTGTCATTCATTCCGATCGTCGCTTTACGTACGAAGAAGCACAAGAAATCATTGAAGGTAATGAGGGCGAACACCAGGATGTTATACGTAAACTAAACAAGGTTGCACACATACTTAGAAAACAACGGATGAAGGACGGCGCACTCAGCATCGAGTCTGAAGAAATGCGCTTTCGATTAAACGATACAGGTAATCCTTCTGAAGTGGTCATAAAAACCTCGAAAGATGCACATAAATTAATTGAAGAGTTCATGTTGCTCGCGAATCGGAAAGTGGCTACATTCTTATCCAAACCAATAAAAGGTAAAGATCCTATACCGATGATCTACCGCGTTCATGATTCTCCGGATCCAGGAAAAATGGATGTGTTTGCTGTGTTCATTGAAAAATTTGGACATAAAATTGATTTACACGATACGCAATCGATTGCCAAGAATTTAAATGCGCTGTTCGAAGAAATCAGGGAAGAAAATGAATTTTCACTCGTTCAATCCATGGCCATTCGCTCCATGGCGAAAGCTTCTTACGAGACAGAAAACATCGGTCACTATGGCTTGGCTTTTAAATATTATAGCCATTTTACTTCGCCTATTCGCAGGTATGCAGATTTAGTGGTTCACCGCATTTTACAAGAGGAATTAACGAGTAAACAACACCGATATGGAGGTGAATTAAAAGCGATTTGTACCCGCATTTCTAAAAATGAACGGAAAGCTGCAGAAGCAGAGCGAGAGTCTACAAAATACTTTCAAACCTTGTTTGTCATGGATCACATGGGTGAAGTGTTCGAAGGAACCATATCCGGAATTGCCGAGCATGGCATGTTCGTTCGCATGGATGAAAACCATTGTGAAGGAATGGTGCCTATGTCAGAAATACCAGGAGATCGTTATTATTTTGATCAGGAGAATTTTAAAATCACCGGTGCTCGATATAAAAAAGCGTACAATTTTGGGGATAAAGTCTTGGTGAAAATTGCAAAAGTTAATCCGAAAAAAAGGCAAATCGACCTTGAATTGGTCACAGACTAATAAAGGAAGTTGTTGTAAGGATAGCGAACTTTGAAAATGGCTTTTACTTCTTCGTAAAGGATTTCTTTTAGTTCATCTACATTTTCCTTGTCCTGTGCAGAAATGAACACACATTTCGTTTTATTCATTTTTGCCATCCATGATTTTTTCAATGATTCCAATGAGGTAACATCCTCCTCTTCCTCATTTAATTCATTCAATGCAGGCTGATACGCATCAATCTTATTGAATACGACGATTGTTGGTTTTTCCGTTTTATCTATTTCGTTTAATGTTTCATTGACCACATTGAAATGGTCTTCGAAATTTGGGTGTGAGATATCCAGGACATGAACCAATAAGTCCGCCTCGCGAACCTCATCTAAAGTCGATTTGAATGACTCCATCAACTGTTGAGGAAGCTTTCGGATAAATCCTACTGTATCCGTTAATAACATCGGCATATTTTCAATCACAACTTTTCGAACCGTGGTATCGAGTGTAGCAAACAACTTGTTCTCAGCAAAAACATCTGACTTGGACAACAAATTCATCAAGGTGCTTTTACCCACATTTGTATAACCTACTAATGCAACACGAACCAATTGACCCCGATTGCTGCGCTGAACAGTCATTTGTTTGTCAATCTCTTTCAATCTTTCCTTCATCAAGGAAATACGCATTTGAATGATTCGACGGTCTGTTTCGATCTGAGATTCCCCTGGACCACGAAGTCCAATTCCCCCTTTTTGACGTTCTAAGTGCGTCCACATGCGTGTCAAACGAGGAAGCATATACTGAAGCTGGGCTAATTCCACTTGGGTTTTTGCATGAAACGTTCGAGCGCGGCTTGCGAAAATATCCAAAATAAGAATGGTGCGGTCAAGTACTTTGCATTCCAATTCACGTTCAATGTTTCTTAATTGCGAAGGTGAAAGCTCATCATCAAAGATGACCATATCGATGTCCATCGCCTTCATGAATTGTTTAATCTCCTCTAATTTCCCAGATCCTACATATGTTCTTGGATTTGGATAAGGCAATTTTTGAAGGAATTTCGTGTGCGTAATTGCACCTGCTGTTTCCGCTAGAAATTCAAGCTCCTCCAAATGTTCATGGGCAATTGTCTCATCAATTTCCGATGTGATTACACCAACCAATACGCAAGATTCTTCGACTGCATCAACGGTTACATGGCCTTCTTGCATTATTTTCTGAGTGTTTTAATATGTTGAATGACCACTTCCATGTTTTCTTCTGTTTCTAAAATAGAGGACATCGGAGGCATGGCATTTTTACCTTTTTGTAAAATCGTTTTTATCTGAGGGTCTTTTAATTTTGATTCAGACAAATCTTTTGCCCCGGAAAGGCCCAATTTACCATCCTCACCATGGCAACTTGCGCAATTCATGGTGTACAAAGAAGCGCCTTTTTCTGCAGGTGATTCGCTGGGTAAAACATCATCCTCTTTGGAAGAATTGGTGTTTCCACAGGATGATAGTCCTAAAATCAATAACCCAAATAGAATGCGTGTTAGAACCATGATCCCCCTAGTGCAGTTCTGAATGGCCAAGGAATAGAAGCTAAAATCAAGATGAAACCAATAAGGTAAAATACTTTGATTGATTTAAATTTTTCGGCATCTGTAGTGCCTCTTTTAGATTTGCTGTACCCGACTGTGATCAACACAATTGCGATCAACATTCCCAATAAATGCTCCATTCCGTAAAAACGATAAGCAGCTTCCTTCATCCAGCCATCAAAGAATTTCACTTTGCCAGATGTAATGAAATATTGAATTAAACCAATGATTAATTGCGTATGCAGCGTAATCATGGTAAATAAATTGATCATTTTGTGCTTCTTTTCAAACGTCTTTGAAGTAAATGCATTCACAATCGCTAAAAGCAATAAAATTAGGGCTACCCAACGTAAGCCAGAATGAGCATGAGTTAAAATAGAATTCATGAGTTTAGATTTAGTCGTTTAATTTCAATACAGCCAAAAATGCCTCTTGTGGCACCTCTACACGTCCTACTTGACGCATACGTTTTTTTCCGGCTTTTTGTTTCTCTAATAATTTCCGTTTACGCGAAATATCTCCACCATAACATTTTGCCGTTACATCCTTTCTTAAGGCCTTGATGGTTTCACGAGCGATTACTTTGGCTCCAATAGCTGCCTGAATCGGAATTTCAAATTGTTGTCTTGGAATTAATTCTCGCAATTTAAGACAGATACGTTTTCCAAGATCAAATGCATTGCTGCGGTGAACCAACGCCGACAAAGCATCTACTTGTTCTCCATTCAATAACAAATCCATTTTAATCAAATCAGATTCTTTGTAGCCGATTGGATGGTAATCAAACGAGGCATATCCTCTTGAAACGGATTTCAACCGGTCATAAAAATCAAATACAATCTCAGCCAAAGGCATTTCGAAGGTAATCTCCACACGATCTTGGGTCAAATAAACTTGGTTTTGTAATTCACCGCGCTTCTCGATGCACAAGGTCATAATGGCTCCGACGTATTCTGTCTTTGTAATTACTTGGGCTTTGATGTAAGGTTCTTCGATGCGGTCCATCCCTGAAGGATCAGGTAACTCAGATGGATTATTGACAATCAATACCTCATCAGGGTCTTTCTTCATGTAAGATTTGTAAGACACATTGGGTACTGTTGTAATCACCGTCATGTTAAATTCACGCTCCAAGCGTTCCTGGATGATTTCCATGTGCAGCATTCCCAAGAATCCACAACGGAAGCCAAATCCAAGAGCGGCGGAAGATTCCGGCTCAAAAACCAGGGAAGAGTCGTTCAATTGCAATTTCTCCATGGAGTAACGCAATTCTTCATAATCTTCTGTATCTACTGGATAAATACCAGCAAATACCATTGGCTTAACATCTTCGAATCCTTTAATGGCTACTTCACACGGATTTTCAGATGCGGTGATCGTATCCCCGACTTTTACTTCATTCGCCTGCTTAATCCCAGAAATAATGTATCCAACATCTCCAGCCCTCACTTCATTGCGAGGTGAAAGGTCCATTTTTAGGATGCCTATTTCATCCGCATTGTAATCGCGTCCTGTATTTAAAAAACGTACTTTCTGTCCTTTTTTCATGACACCATTTTTCACTCGGTAATAAGCAATAATCCCTCTAAATGGATTGAAAACTGAGTCAAAAATCATGGCTTGAAGCGGCGCAGATTCGTCTCCTTTTGGAGCTGGAACGCGGTTCACAACTGCTGCTAAAATGGCATCCACTCCCAGTCCAGTTTTTCCTGATGCCTGGATAATGTCTTCGTAATCACAGCCGATTAATTCCACAATTTGATCAGAAACTTCTTCCGGCATTGCTCCGGGTAAGTCCATTTTATTCAAAATGGGAATGATCTCCAAATCGTGTTCTAAAGCCAAGTATAAGTTGGAAATTGTTTGCGCTTCTATTCCTTGCGACGCATCCACGATTAACAATGCCCCTTCACAAGCAGCGATTGAACGAGATACTTCATATGAAAAGTCTACGTGTCCTGGAGTATCAATTAAATTCAGAATATAGTCCTTTCCTTCAAACTTGTAACTCATTTGAATGGCATGACTTTTTATGGTGATTCCACGCTCACGCTCTAGGTCCATGTCATCCAAGGCCTGCGCTTGCATGTCTCGGTCTGAAATGGTTCCTGTGGTTTGTAATAAACGATCTGCCAAGGTGCTTTTACCGTGGTCGATGTGTGCAATAATGCAAAAATTTCGAATGTGATTCATAGCAGGAACAAAAATACGACTTTCCAGCTGAATTGACGCTTTATGTCCCGACTATATTACATTTTGGGTCAGACTCAGTACGATTGCTAAAATAAAGCCGACAGCATATAATGAAAGGACAATAATCATTAATATTCCTGTAAATCGAAAAAGGGATTTCAAATTTTCGAGTCCTTCTTCCAGTGTGTCATCGTTTAATGTATTAATGGCCTCCGCACTTGCTGTAGCAAAACGATACAAATACATTGCGGGGAAAAAATAAAGCACGGCTATTAAGATGTAAAAAATACCTACGGCAGAAGTTGAAAACTTCATTTCCGCTGGGCCTGGGGCCGAAACACTAAGGAAAAAGAAAACCACGCCTACCAGAACCATTAAACCAAGTCCAACAAAGGAACATATGGCCAAAAATTTGGCCCATTTTACCGTTTCTCTCATGAAAACAAGGCTGTTTTCTGTTAATTTTAATGAAGTAGCATTCATTGATTCTGTTTCCATGTTTTTTATTTTAATTCCACTAAAATAAAGTTTTTATCTCAAATTTAATTTCTTGTAAAATCGATCAATTGATGTCTCCTTATCTAAAGGAATGCCCTCGAACATGTGCCTACATAATTCCTTCGCTAAGGTCGGTGCCATGAGGTAACCCTTCGTTCCGAGTCCATTAAACAAATACATGTTTTTTAGGGCGTGGTGTTCTCCAAGAATTGGTCGGCGATCCAAAACGGTAGGACGAACGCCAACTTGTTGGTCAATGATTTCATAATGAAAATCCCCTAAAACGGACAGGTGTTCCACCAATTCATGTTTCGCTTCTTCTGTGGGGGTTAAATCAGGATTGTCCCATTCATAGGTTGCGCCAATTCGAAATACCTGATTTCCCAGCGGTAGGACAAAACACTTTCGATTTAGCGACTCTTCTTCCGGTATCTCCTCAGAGCGAATGCGCAAGGTTTGTCCTTTCGTTTGTTGAATAGGTAAATCTTGAAAAAACGGTGTATTCATTTGTTGATACCCAACGCAAAACACAACTTTATCATAAGAAATTCCTTTGTAAATCAGGGTGTTTTCATTGAATTCATCCGCTTGGAACTCCTCTTTCGTTAGGCATTTATTTTCAGCGAAATAGGCTTGGTTCCGATCGTAATATGACTTGGCATCAATCCAAAAAGAAGCCTTCAAACGACCACTTCCAAAAGAATTTTTTGCAAGGTTATAGTCATCATCCTCTCGGTTTATTTCGGTCAAATAATCCTGGAATTCGGGGAGTTTCGATCGTTCAATCCAATAATTTCGCTCCTGTTCAGAGGACAACATCCTTCGGATTACAATAGGGTGGAATAATTTATGAGCGAGTACCTTTTCCATATCCTGGTAGAATTTGGTGGCATCCTCCATAAATTCATCCAAGCGCCAAGATTTATTCATTCTGCGAAATACCATCGGATTCACCATGCCTGCCGCGATGGCGGTAGATTGATTTTCACCACGGTCTACCATTTGAACACGGTGACCTCGAGCCAATAACTCATGTGCCAAACTTGTCCCTGCTAAACCGGCACCAATAATTAAAACGTGTTGCGACTCCATGCTCATTTTGCTATGGCGAAGCTAATCAAACTTATTTGAAGATTCGGGTATTTCGAGCGCAATAATTGAACCATAGCTTCCAAAGTAGCGCCTGTTGTAATGACATCATCGACAATGGCTATATGTTGGTAGTTTAACACTTGTTTCGTTAAACCAAATTGTTCCATGGCATTATCCCATCGTAAAAACCTATTTTTTCCCGTTTGACTCGCATTATTCGTTTTTTTCTTTACGATATTGGTTAGAACAGGGATGTTTAATGCCGTTGACAAGCCTTCAGCTAAAGCTGTGCTTTGGTTATAACCCCGAAAAAATTCCTTTTGAGGGTGGATTGGAACGGGAATTAGCGCCTCCACACGATCATATTTCCTCTTTGCGGAAATGACTTTCCCCATGTACGCACCGAAGTAATGACCTAGGGGAGCCTTAAAACCATATTTAAGCGCGTGTAAAACCTCTTGAATGGGCTTTTCTTTTTCAAAAAAATAAAGAGCAAAAGTTTCCTGAATCTTGCAACGTCCCCAAAAAAGTTTATCCATGGCACTGGGTACCATATAGGACTCAAAATAGGTGCGTTGTAATTTATCCCAACAAAACATACAAATGTATTTTTCGTGACGCGACATTTCCTGTTGACATTGAAGACAAAGGTTCGGGAAAACCAAGTGTTGAAAGCCCTCCAGATAGTATCGAAAAGCGGTTTTATTTTGAAACATGATCGCTTATGTTAATATCAACATTAACGTGTTTAAAAACTCCTTGATTGTAAACAGAAAAAAATAAATTTCTCCTGTAATTTTAATGAACTTAATCACATAAGAAATTTATTTCATTTAATCGGTCTTTTTTTGGTGAATAGTTATCAAAGGTTGTTAAAAATCGATGTGAATATCTTTCCAAATGGTGTTGAAAATTGCTGAAGGGTTTATTGGTGAAAGGATTGCGATTTTCGGTGTTAATAACATCGCAGAAATGTTAATTTCTTTAGTTGATTTAAGAATGTTTTTTGACAATTTTTGTAGTCTCAAATTTTGCGAGTGTTAATGGTAAATTACCAAACATTTAAGCCGAATGGGAATTACAAAACATTTTTACGAGCGAGGGCATCAAGTTTTTGAAAAACGAGCATGATTTTTCTCCCAAAATGAACGAAATAATTTAAAACAGCTTATGACAACATCTTTACACGAACCTATTCTTGAAGAAAACAAAAGCCGTTTTGTACTATTCCCAATTCAACACGATGATATTTGGAGTTTTTACAAAAAAGCAGAAGCTAGTTTCTGGACGGCAGAGGAAATTGACTTGTCGCCTGATCAAATAGATTGGGAGAACAAACTAAACGACGATGAACGTCATTTCATCAAGCATGTTCTTGCTTTCTTTGCTGCTTCCGATGGGATTGTCAATGAAAACCTAGCAGAAAACTTTTTGTCAGAGGTTCAATACACCGAAGCGAAATTCTTTTACGGAAATCAGGTGGCGATGGAAAACATTCACTCAGAGACTTACTCTTTGTTGATTGATACCTACATTAAAGATTCAGCTGAAAAAAGTCATTTGTTCAACGCCATTGACACGCTTGATTGCGTGAAGAAAAAAGCAGATTGGGCACTTAGATGGATCGACAAAGGATCATTTGCTGAGCGTTTAGTGGCTTTTGCTGCAGTGGAAGGTATTTTCTTCTCCGGATCTTTCTGTTCCATATTCTGGTTGAAAAAACGTGGCTTAATGCCTGGTTTGTCTTTCTCAAATGAATTGATTTCTAGAGATGAGGGCTTGCATTGTGACTTCGCATGTTTGTTATATAACAATCACTTGGTAAATAAATTATCCAAAGACCAAGTGCGTCAAATCATCATGGACGCTGTCGAAATTGAGAAAGAATTTGTGACGGACGCCATTCCAGTAAAACTTATTGGAATGAACAGCGATCTCATGCAACAATACATTGAATTCGTTGCGGATCGTCTTTTAGTTGAATTAGGAAACGAACGTGTATACAACACTTCGAATCCATTTGACTTCATGGAAATGATTTCCATTCAAGGAAAAACAAATTTCTTTGAAAAACGAGTTGGTGAATACCAAAAAGCTGGAGTGTTGGCAGGTGATGCGAACAAAGAATTCAGTATGAACGAAGAATTTTAATTATTTAATTGCGGTATTAAGAATGTACGTAGTAAAAAGAGACGGAAGAAAAGAAACTGTGAAATTTGATAAAATCACAGCGCGCATTATTAAAATGTGTTACGGATTGGATCCATTAGTATCACCTGAAGCAGTAGCTATGAAGGTGATTGAAGGAATCTATGACGGTGTATCCACTTCAGATTTGGATAACCTAGCAGCGGAAGTTGCTGCCGCAAAAACAATTGATCACCCAGATTACGCGTTGTTGGCTTCACGCATTGCCGTGTCCAACCTGCATAAAGAGACGAAAAAAACGTTCTCTGAAGTAATTGACGATTTACACCATTACATCGATCCAAAAACGAATCAAAATGCGTCGTTGGTTGCTGATGATGTATACGCAATCATCCAAGAAAACAAAGAAGCATTTGACTCTAGTATCATTTATGATCGTGACTTCCGCTACGATTATTTTGGATTTAAAACATTGTCTCGCTCTTACTTGATGCGTTTAAATGGTAAAATTGCCGAACGTCCACAACAAATGTTGATGCGTGTTGCCATTGGTATTCACAAGAAAGATGTAGCATCTGCCATCAAGACATACAATTTAATGTCTGAAGGTTGGTTTACGCATGCAACTCCAACCTTGTTTAACGCAGGGACGCCTAAACCTCAAATGTCATCTTGTTTCTTGCTTACCATGAAGGAAGATAGTATTGAAGGGATTTACGATACATTGAAATCATGTGCGCAAATTTCACAATCCGCAGGTGGAATTGGGTTAGCATTGCATGATATCCGCGCTACTGGATCATACATTAAAGGTACAAATGGAACGTCTAATGGTATCGTTCCAATGCTACGTGTATTCAACGATACAGCTCGTTACGTTGATCAAGGTGGTGGAAAGAGAAAAGGTTCTTTTGCGATGTATATCGAGCCTTGGCATGCAGATGTGTTTGACTTCTTAGATTTGAAAAAGAATCACGGAAAAGAAGAACAACGTGCACGTGATTTATTCTACGCACTTTGGATCCCAGATTTGTTCATGCAACGCGTTAAAGAAAATGGCGACTGGACTTTAATGTGTCCACACGAATGTCCAGGGCTGTCTGAAACGCACAGTGCAGCATTTGAAGCATTGTACACGAAGTATGAAAAAGAAGGGAAAGGAAGAAAAACGATCAAAGCTCAAGATCTTTGGTTCAAAATCCTTGAATCTCAAATCGAAACAGGAACGCCTTATATGTTGTATAAAGATGCGGCAAATGCTAAATCAAATCAACAAAATTTAGGTACCATCAAATCATCTAATCTTTGTACAGAGATTATTGAATATACAGCACCTGATGAAGTTGCTGTTTGTAACCTGGCTTCTCTAGCACTTCCAAAATATGTTACGGAAGATGGGGATTTCGACCACGATAAATTATTCGAAGTAACCTATCAAGCTACATTGAATTTGAACCGAATCATCGACGAGAATTTCTATCCAGTTGTTGAAGCGAAAAATTCAAACCTTCGCCATCGTCCAATTGGACTTGGTGTTCAAGGATTAGCTGATGCATTCATTATGATGGGATTGCCATTTGAATCTGAAGAAGCACGCGCATTAAACCGTGAAGTATTCGAAACGATTTACTTTGCATCCATGTCAGCTTCAAAAGACCTTGCGAAGGTAGAAGGTCCATATGAAACGATTAAAGGTTCTCCGGTATCAAAAGGAATCTTCCAGTTTGATATGTGGGGTGTTACTCCTTCCAGTCGTTGGGAATGGGATGTCCTAAAAGAAGAGGTGAAAAAACACGGTGTTAGAAATTCATTGTTATTAGCACCGATGCCAACTGCATCTACTGCTCAAATACTTGGAAACAACGAATGTTTCGAGCCTTATACATCCAATATTTACACGCGTCGTGTGCTTTCTGGAGAATTCATTATTGTAAATAAGCACTTATTGAAGGACCTAGTTCGTGAAGGATTATGGAATAAAGACATGCGTCAAAAAATCATGACTGCGAATGGATCTGTTCAGAACATTAATGAAGTACCTCAACGCTTAAAAGACCTTTACAAAACGGCTTGGGAGATTTCACAAAAGGCAATCATTGATCAAGCTGCCGATCGAGGAGCATATATTTGTCAAAGTCAATCGTTGAATATCTTCATGGAAAACGCCAACTTTGGTAAGTTAACATCCATGCACTTCTACGGGTGGGAGAAAGGATTGAAAACAGGAATGTACTACCTTCGAACAAAAGCAGCTACTGACGCCATTAAATTTACGGTGGAAAAAACAGTAGTAGAAGAACCAACAGCAAAATCTCTGGAAGAACAAGCGGCAGCCATCGCATGCTCACTTGACGACCCAGAAAATTGTGAAATGTGTTCTGGATAGAAGCGACGTTAGTCGGTTATAGACAGAACGGAAATTCACGAGCTAGACTCGCTAAATGTGTTCTGGATAGAAGCGACGTTAGTCGGTTATAGACAGAACGGAAATTCACGAGCTAGACTCGCTAAATGTGTTCTGGATAGAAGCGACGATAGTTGGTTATAGACAGAACGGAAATTCACGAGCTGGACTCGCTAAATGTGTTCTGGATAGAAGCGACGTTAGTCGGTTATAGACAGAACGGAAATTCACGAACTAGACTCGCTAAGATTCAATTAAACGAACAAAAAATAAGACATACGTCTAAGTGGTAAAAAAAACCCCGTTTTAATAGCGGGGTTTTTTGTTATTTATCAACCGCAAACTTTCTGAAATGTAGGCGAAAAATAAGACGTAAATCGAAAAAAATACACTAATTTTGCGCTTTCTTTTACGCCTCATGACAGATTTAAAAAACATCAAAAGTGCCTTAATTTCAGTCTATTACAAAGATGGACTTGACGAGATTGTTCGTGAATTACACAAACACGAAGTAACGATTTATTCAACCGGTGGAACCCTTTCCTTTATCCAAAATTTAGGGATTCCTGTTGTAGCAGTGGAAGACCTTACTGGATTTCCCGAAATTTTAGGTGGTCGAGTAAAAACCCTTCATCCAACTGTTTTCGGGGGGATACTTAACCGTCGTTCTTTACAAGAAGATCAGGAAGCCATTGCCAAGCATGGTATTCCTTCTATTGATTTAGTTATTGTAGACTTATATCCTTTCGAAGAAACGTTAGCATCCGGTGCTAAACATGAAGAAATCATTGAAAAAATTGACATTGGTGGAATTTCATTAATCCGAGCGGCGGCGAAAAATTTCCAAGATGTGGTGATTGTTCCATCTGTAAAAAGCTATGCTTCGTTTTTAGAGATTCTGAGAACCCAAAGCGGCGGAACAACTTTGGCACAAAGACAACATTTTGCAGGTGAAGCGTTTCATGTTTCATCGCATTACGATACGATGATTCATCAGTATTTCGTACAAAACGATGGTCCATACTTAAAATTAAGTGTGGAAAAAAGTGAAGCACTTCGATACGGAGAAAACCCACATCAAAAAGGACAATTCTTCGGGGATTTAGATTCCTTATTTGATAAATTACACGGAAAAGAACTTTCTTACAACAATTTGTTGGATGTTGATGCAGCCGTTAATTTACTTCAAGAATTTAAAAATGATGGTCCTACATTCGGGATTTTGAAACACAATAACGCTTGTGGTATTGCCACACGTCCGACACTTAAAGAAGCATATGAAGTGGCATTAGCAGCTGACCCAGTAAGTGCGTTTGGAGGAATTTTAATTTCCAACCAACCCATCGATATGGCAACTGCAACGCTCATCAACGAGTTGTTTTGCGAGGTATTGATTGCCCCTAGCTATCATGAGGATGCATTGGAATTACTAAAAAGTAAAAAGAACCGCATCATTCTTGTTCAAAAAGAAACGGCGCTTCCTCAACAACAAGTTCGATCTATTTTGAACGGTGTTCTAGTTCAGGACAGAGATGCAAAATCGGAAACGAAGGAAGATTTGGTTGTCAAAACAACAAATGCGCCTAGCGAACAGGAAATAGCTGATTTATTGTTTGCTAATAAACTGGTGAAACACACGAAATCGAATACCATTATTTTAGCAAAAAACGGACAATTATTAGCGAGTGGTACCGGACAAACATCCCGAGTGGATGCCTTAAATCAAGCGATTCATAAAGCAAAAACGTTTGGTTTCGATTTAAAAGGTGCAGCCATGGCCAGTGATGCTTTTTTCCCATTCCCAGATTGCGTAGAAATTGCTCATTTAGAAGGAATCGATGCTGTGATTCAACCTGGAGGATCCGTGAAGGATGATCTTTCCATCGATTATTGCAATAAACACGGAATGCGCATGGTATTTACCGGAGTTCGGCACTTTAAACATTAACTTTACATATATTTACATTAAATTGTAACCTTTTCTCCGAAACTCTCGAAAAAGGAACAACTTAATCACTAGTTGGATTCAACATGGCATTTTTTAGTTTTTTAACGCAAGAAATTGCGATTGACTTAGGGACAGCGAACACACTCATCATTTGGAATGATAAAGTGGTTGTTGACGAGCCGTCTATTGTAGCTAAAGACATTCAAACAGGCAAGGTAGTTGCTATTGGACGAAAGGCGCAACAAATGCACGGAAAGACACATAAGTTAATCGAAACCGTTCGTCCTTTAAAGGATGGGGTAATTGCCGATTTCCAAAGTGCGGAACAGATGATCCGAGGAATGATCAAAATGATTAATCCAGGTAAAAGTCTTTTCAATCCAACACTTAGAATGGTTATTTGTATTCCTTCCGGTATTACCGAGGTTGAAAAACGCGCCGTTCGTGACTCTGCAGAACACGCAGGTGCGAAAGAGGTGTATTTGATTCACGAACCGATGGCTGCTGCAATTGGTATCGGAATTGACGTGGAAGAGCCCATGGGAAACATGATCATCGACATAGGTGGTGGTACTTCTGAAATTGCGGTCATTGCATTAGGAGGAATTGTTTGTGATAAGTCCATTCGCATCGCAGGGGATGACTTTACAAGTGACATTGAAGAGTACATGCGTCGTCAACATAACATTCTTGTTGGGGAACGTACAGCAGAACAAATTAAAATTGAAGTTGGAGCTGCTTTGCCCGAACTTGATAATCCACCAGCAGATTTCGCTGTTCGCGGACGAGATTTGATGACGGGTATTCCAAAAGAAATCATGGTTTCTTATGTAGAGGTAGCACATGCATTAGACAAAACGATTTCTAAAATTGAAGAAGCGATATTAAGTGCGCTTGAGTTAACACCGCCTGAACTTTCTGCAGATATCTATAAAACAGGTATCTACTTAGCTGGTGGTGGTTCCATGTTAAGGGGCTTAGACAAACGTATTTCTGCGAAAACAAAATTACCTGTGCACATTGCTGAAGACCCACTTCGCGCTGTTGCAAGGGGAACAAGTATCGCTTTGAAAAACATCGATAAATACCAGTTCTTAATTAGAGACTAATTGGAACGTTTAGACATAAAAAAGGGCTGTGAATACAGCCCTTTTTTATTTGTACTAAGATTTATTTTAATACATCCAAGGCCATTTCGATTTCCAATTGAATCCTATCTGTCAGTTCTTTGTGTGCCTGTCCTGTTGCTGGTCCGCTATAACCCGTGTGAACATGGAGCACCTTTCCATCCCTGTCCATAATGACCGTCGTTGGGAAACTCATTATGCCATTTAACATGGGGAATTGAGCCGAAGCCACGTCTTTGGAAGATTTTCCAGCCAACACAAGTTCGTATTCCATGCCTATTTTTTTCTTGAAGGCTTTTAATTTTTTACGCGTTTGTTTTTCGTCGGCCCCCATTTCATAGGCCAATGCAATGATTTCTAGACCGTAAGGCGCGTAACTCTTGTACAATTGATTCATGAAAGAAACCTCATCCAAGCAATTCGGACACCACGTACCCATAATTTGCAAAACGGTGACTTTATCTTCAGATGGTTTCAGTGAAAAGCCTTTTCCATTCAATCGAACCATATCAGAAGTCTTGATTTTTTGGTCATTAATGACGTAGGTTAACGATGCCTCATTTCTTAGCTTAGCTGCTGGATTACGAACGGCAATCCAATCAGAAACATAGGAAGTACCACTATAAAACTTGCCTTTTAAGGTGTCTGAAATCATTTCTGCCTCAAATAACATCGCCCATGATCCATTAAACGTAGACATAGAGAAGCTAAGTCCAGAGCGATTTCCAACTAAAAAGCGATAATCTCCTGTCTCCGTTAAAAAAGTGCCTGAAATTTCGGTTTCCTTACCCGCCTGAAAAATTCCAATTGCTTTCTCCTCATCTTTTGTTCCTGGTTGAAATGTGACCTCCCACGTTCCATCAAAAAGAGATTCAAGGGGTTTTGTTGGAAGCAATTGAGGAAACCTTCGCTCAACATTCCAAGTTAAGGTCAAAGGGATTTTTTGTGGCGACTTTTTGTTGTAATTGATCCAATATCCCCTTGCTGATTGACCATTTTCTTCGATTGAAAAAATGACTTCTGCGTCCTGAATGGGAAAATGTAAAAGAAGGCTGTCTTTTTTCGTTCGTTGGACCATTAAAATCTCTTCTGCACCATTTACCACAAATATCTTTTTGCCTTCTTTTTCAACTTTCAGCTGAAAGGGAATGGAAAGACGGTCATTCATGGCTAAATCACCAAGCCACATGCCTGTTTTCATTTTAGATTGTGCAAATGAGTACATGGACAACATGGTGAGAATGAAAGAAAAAAAGGATTTCATATTGATTTGTTTAAGCAAACGAAAATACGTTAATTCGTATGAATTTTGCTGTGTCATGCAACTTTTTTAATCGAAACGCAGTCAAACAAATCGAGCATGGAGGAAATTGCATTAATTAAACAGTGTATTGAAGGGAATCCAAAGGCTCAAAAAGCGTTGTTTGACATGTTTGCCCCTAAAATGTTTTCCGTATGTCTTCGATACATGAAAGACAAAATGCGCTCAGAAGACGTGCTACAAGATGCTTTGGTAAAAGTTTTCTCAAAACTACCAGAGTATAAATTCGAAGGAGTATTTGAAGGATGGATTCGCAGAATTGTTGTCAATACCTGCCTGGATCAACTTCGAAAAGATCAAAAAACACTAGGAGAAATTCAAGTTGAAGAAGTTTCCTATCGGATTGAACAACATGAATTCATTGCTGAAAAATTAATGGCGGATGACTTGATGAAGCTCGTTCAAGCAATGCCAGATGGATACCGCATTGTATTTAACATGTTTGCAATTGAAGGATATTCACATCAAGAAATTGCGTCAGCATTAGGAATTACAGAAAGCACCTCAAAATCGCAGTATTTGAGAGCACGGGCATACTTGAAAGACCGCATAGAAAAAAGATAAAATGGAAGAAAAAGATTTCATAAAAGAATTGTTTCAAGAGAAATTGGCACAACACCAGTCGCCAGTACGTCCAGAGTTATGGGCGTCCGTTTCTTCTTCTATCTCAACGGGATCAGCTGCTGCTAATACCGGATTCTCTATTTTAACGAAATTTGTCATTGGTGGAATAAGCGCCGCTGCAGTGGTTGGAAGTGTTTGGTTGATGAATCAACCGAAATCAACTTCAACTAAAAAACCGTTAATAAATGTGACGCGTCCAATCGAAAAAACGGAAACGACTAAAACAGAAATCCCTTTAACTACTAGCAATAAACAAAAAGAGGCGCCACAACTTCAACTTCCTCCAATTCCTAGGTATTATCCTGTTGATGATAACCCAACATTTGGTCCTGGAATTTCTTTGACGAATAATGATCCTGAAGTGATTCCAATGCTTCCAATGCAAACGATTGTTTCCAATCAAAATATTACAACGATTTCTGAAAATCCAATCGCAACGGTGCCTTTGACACTTGAAACCGAACCAGTTTCAAACGTTCAAGAAGAAGTTCTTATTTTACCTAATATCTTCACTCCGAACGGGGATGGTAAAAACGACGAGTTGAGCATTGATTTAAGCGCTTTTGAATTTGTTGATTACAGTTTGGTGATTCTTGATGGGAAAAATCAAATCGTCTTCAAAAGCAATGATCCAAACGAATCGTGGAACGGGAAAAAATTAGACGGGGACATGTGTCCAGCTGGCTCATATGTTTACTACCTAACGGGGAAAACAAGCAGCGACAAAACAATTTCCAAATACGCTACTCTGCGAATTCAGTATTAAATTTGGATTCCAGTTCTGGTGTTACTTTTATGATACCGAGGTAAAAGAAGATATTCCCTACCGAAATCAATATGTGAGAAACATCGTTTTTATCCATCCAAGGATGAATGTTGATTTTCATCAAGAAAAAAAAAGCTGCAGGAAGCATGGCCATTACTCCGTATGCAAAAAAATGAAATGGAGCTTGATGTTTACGGTAAAAAACGACTCCCAAAATACCCGCACTCAAAAACATTCCAACGATTGTATTGATGGCAATGGGCAAAAACCCTATTTCAGGTTTTTCCAAAATGGGTTCCTTGATAAATATCCAGCAAATCAAAGCTAAAACGGCAAAGACTTTTACATAAGAAAGTGCTTTATAAATTTTTTGAAGGCGCTCGTTGTATACGAAAGAAATCATTGCTTGTTCAATGAAAAACACCGATAATATTCCTGATATCCATCCCGGCGTTTTTCCCACCGTACCCAAATAGGCATAAAATGCATGACCTAGTCCGCCGGTAAAAGAGCTTATTCCAAGAGTGATAAAAAAAGCAATGAACCAATTCACAAAGGGATTTCTTTCTCTGTCCTTCCACAATTTAAATGCAAGGTAAAAACAGATGATGGACATGAGGCAATCTGTTAATAGGGTATTTGGCTCCATAAGTATCCATTCCCCCCATTTCCAAGTCATTTTTTCATAATCCGCACCAATAATCATTCGGCAAAGATACGAATTTGGTTAGTCTCTTTCCCGGCCAATCATTTGCAACCGCTTGAAATTCGAATAAAAGGAGGAAACACTTATCTTTGATTCATGCAGAAAGTCCTTTTTTTAATGAACGGGAGTAAGAAAGTGAGCAAGTCGCTTCAGCATTTTCTTGAATCTTGCTCCGATTTATTCGGTAATCATTATGCTTTTATCCCTTCACAAAAAGAAAAAGAATTGGTGTCCATCGCCAAAGAACATGCTGCAACCGTTGATGTCATGGTAGCGATTGGAGGAGATGGAACGCTCAATGAAATTATCAATGGATTAATGCTTTCGGACGCCACTGATTTACCTATGATCGCTATCATCCCATATGGTACGGGAAACGATTTTTATCAAAGTACTTTTTTTCCAAGCTTTGATTTTAATCGCTTCTTATCAGCCTTGCAACAGCCGAAATTTATTTTATCCGATGTCGGGAAAATAGAAACGGAACATATTACTCGGTATTTTATGAATGTTGCGGATATTGGATTTGGAGGGGCGGTAGTTATTTCATTGTCTCAGTTCCGTAAAACATTTGGGCCAGGATTTTCGTATGGCTTAGCAATTTTAAAGACGTTTTTTGCCTATAAACGACCGAAAGTCATCATAAATGCAGCAAATTTTAGTCATGAAGGTGAATTATTGCTTGCTGCAGCTTGTAACGGTTCAATTTTCGGAAATGGATTACACATTCATCCAGGAGCAAGCATATCAGACGGGAAATTGAAGTTAACGATATTAGCAAAAGTGTCGCTTTTGGATTACCTTTTGAATGTCCTTAAAGTAAAGCGAGGGAAAAAGATTGTGCATCCTGAAGCCCATTACTTAGAAAGCAACACCCTAAGCCTACAATCCTTTAATGGCAATCTTCACGCTGAAACGGATGGAGAATACCTTTGTGGCAAGCACTTTGAAATCACCATCATTCCGCAAAGATTGAAAATTCTTTCCGTTTAATTCCTTGGCTTTGTGTATTTTTGAAGGGATATGAAAGGATCAGTCATCATTACTGCAGGAGGTATTGGAAAAAGAATGGGCTCGGAATTACCCAAACAATTTCTAAACATTCATGGAAAGCCAATTCTTCTTCACACCTTAGAGACTTTTCATTCATTTGATTCAAGCCTACAAATCCTTATTACACTACCAAGTGATTGGTTTTCTTATTGGAAGGAACTGTTAGAAACGTTTCATTGCCAAATTCCCCATGAACTTGTCTCAGGTGGACAAGAGCGATTTCATTCGATTCAACAAGCTTTGCCTTTTTGTACCGGTGAATTTATAGCTGTACATGACGGAGTTCGTCCTTTCGTGAGCCATGATACGATTCGCCGATGTTTTGAAGGACTCAAAACCTCAAAAAGTGTGGTGCCCGTTTTAGATGTGAAGGACTCCCTTCGCTTACTGAACACGGATTCATCTGAAGTGGTGAATCGGAACCTTTATAAGTTGGTACATACACCACAATGCTTTGATGCTGAGACCTTGAAAAAAGCGTACGAAACTCCTTTTCATCCGAGCATGACCGATGATGCAAGTGTAGTGGAGCAACTTGGAATATCACCTCTTCTAGTAGAGAGTAACGAAGAAAACATCAAAATCACCACACAGACTGATTTAATCATTGCCACAGCATTCTATTCTTAATTCATATGATTCGTCCATCCAAATTATCTGAAGGAGATCTCATTTACATCACTGCTCCAGCGAAAGCAACCGATGTCGCTTCCGTCCTATTCACGAAAAATTACTTGGAAAAAATTGGATTCAAGGTGCTGTTGAGTGAACATTGCCTGGGTTCATTTCACTATTTTTCAGGAACAGATGAAGAACGAACAGCCGATATGCAATTTGGAATTGATCACCCGGAAGTAAAAGCGATATTGTGTGCTCGAGGAGGATACGGCTGTGTCAGGATTGTTGATCAAATCAACTGGGCAAATATGTTGAGAGAGCCGCGTTGGCTAATCGGATTTAGCGACATTACCGTCTTTCACCATCGACTTATGAAACTTGGCGTTCAAAGCATTCACGGTTCCATGCCCTTGAATTTTGAGAAAAATAGTCCAGAAGCCTTAAACACATTGATTGAAATTCTCCATGGCGGATTTCCAGAAATTAAAGGCCCAGTAATTCAAGGAAACGAACATGGTTCCGCCCAAGGCACTTTAATCGGTGGAAATTTAAGCATAGTTTATAGCTTACTCGGAACGGATGACATGTATTCCTTTGACGATTCCATTCTTTTTGTAGAAGATTTAGCTGAGCAACTATACCACCTCGACCGTATGTTTTATGCACTTAAAAAAACAGGTGCCCTTTCCAAAATCAAAGGAATAATCATCGGTGGAATGACTGATTTAGAGGACACTGATAATCCAACAGGATTTTCGATTGAAGAAATTGTTTCGCAACATTTTAACTATTCAAAAATCCCCATTTGTTATCAATTTCCAATTGGACACTTTCCGGATAATCGATCCGTCATCGTAGGAGAAAAAGTTCATTTATACGTTAGTGAAAGCGGTTCCAAACTTTCTTATCTAAATTCATTCTAAATAGAAACCTTTTTCTTATTTTATTGTTAGTTAGAAGTAAATTTGCACCACATTAACGGTTAACAATTATGAGTAACTCTGTATTATTTAAATCATCCATCGCCAAGAAATACTTTATGGCGTTGACGGGATTGTTCTTATGTACATTCCTAATCGGTCACCTTCTAGGGAACCTTCAATTAATCTTTAACACAGGAGAAGAAGGTCGCCGTGCTTTTAATGAATATGCTTATTTCATGGGGCACAATTTATTCATTCAGGTTTTGTCCTATACCACCTACCTCGCTTTGATTATTCATGCGGTAGATGGCATTATGTTAACCATACAAAACAAAAAAGCACGTCCAGTGAATTACGCTTACAGCAACCCGAAAGCAAATTCTGGAACAGCTTCAAGAAACATGGCCATTTTGGGAACGCTTATTTTGGTGTTCATTGCAACGCACATGGCGAATTTCTGGTGGAAAGCAAAAATCACGAAGGAGATTCCTATGCATAATAAAACCATAGAGAAATCTGATCAGCAAACAGATCCATTGACAAATGAAGTGATAATTGTCAAATATCAAATTAATCACTTATTGACCACAAAAGGTGAGTATATTCCTATTTCCGTAAAAGATTTGGTAAATAATATATACATAAATCCGCAAACTGGTCAACGTGCTGAAGGAAATGACACGTGTACCGTTACAATCAAAGATGGATTTAAACTTTACGATAAGAATACTAATCTTCTTATCGGTGAAGGTTACAAAGACTTGCACTCCGTCGTTATGACATTCTTTAGTAAGGAAAATTCAAGTGCTTTATTTGGCGTTATTTTCTACGTCATCTCGATGCTTGTTTTAGGGTATCACTTATGGCATGGATTCGCCTCAGCATTCCAATCTTTGGGCTTAAATCACCCCTTGTATACACCGATTATTAAGAAAATTGGAATGGCATTTAGCATCATCGTTCCGTTTTTATTCGCAATTATTCCCGTAATTATTTACATATACCATTAGGAAAAATAGGATTATGTCAAAATTAAACTCAAGAATTCCAGAAGGACCAATTGCTGATAAGTGGACAAACCACAAAAATCACATGAAATTGGTTGCTCCAAACAACCGTCCAAAAATTGACGTCATTGTCGTTGGAACAGGATTGGCAGGAGCATCGGCTGCTGCATCTCTCGGTGAGATGGGATACAATGTAAAAGCATTCTGTTTTCAGGATTCACCACGTCGTGCACACTCAATTGCGGCACAAGGAGGAATCAATGCAGCAAAAAATTATCAAAACGACGGAGACTCTGTTTACCGTTTATTTTACGATACGATTAAAGGGGGAGATTACCGTGCGCGTGAAGCAAACGTTCATCGTTTAGCAGAAGTTTCTGGAAACATCATTGACCAATGTGTTGCACAAGGCGTTCCTTTTGCACGTGAATATGGTGGTTTACTAGATAACCGTTCGTTTGGTGGGACACAAGTTCAACGTACATTTTACGCTGCTGGTCAAACGGGACAACAATTGTTGTTAGGAGCTTATTCAGCACTATCCCGTCAAATCGGTTTAGGCCGTGTCAAAATGTACCACCGTCATGAAATGATGGACTTGGTGAAAATCGACGGAAAAGCACGTGGAATCATTGCACGTAATTTAGTAACAGGTGAATTAGAGCGTCATTCTGCGCATGCAGTGGTGATTGCATCTGGTGGTTACGGTAATGTATACTTCCTTTCAACCAATGCAATGGGAAGCAATGTTTCCGCAGCATGGAAGGTACATAAAAGAGGTGCATTATTTGCCAATCCTTGTTATGTACAAATTCACCCAACATGTGTTCCAGTTCACGGAACAAATCAATCCAAATTAACGTTGATGTCTGAGTCATTAAGAAACTCAGGGCGTATTTGGGTACCGAAAAAAATAGAAGATGCTGAAGCAATCAGAGCGGGTAAATTAAAACCAACTCAAATTGCAGAAGAGGACAGAGATTATTATTTAGAAAGACGTTATCCAGCCTTTGGTAACCTCGTTCCTAGAGACGTGGCTTCTCGCGCAGCAAAAGAACGTTGTGACGAAGGATATGGAATCGAAGCAAATGATACCAATGAAGGGGTTTACCTTGACTTCGCATCAGAAATAAGAAGCAAAGGAAAACAAGCAGCATATGCTTTAGGGGACCACAATCCTACGGAAGAGCGCATGATTGAATTAGGTAAAAAATGGATCGAGGAAAAATACGGGAACTTGTTCCAGATGTATCAAAAAATCACCGATGAAAACCCATATGAAACTCCGATGAAAATTTATCCAGCTGTTCACTATACAATGGGTGGCGTTTGGGTTGATTATAATTTACAAAGCTCCATTGAAGGTTGTTTTGTCACCGGTGAAGCTAACTTCTCTGATCACGGAGCGAATCGTTTAGGGGCATCTGCATTAATGCAAGGTTTAGCAGATGGGTATTTTGTGCTACCTTATACGATATCTGATTACCTCGCTAATGAAATTCGTACTGGAAATATCCCTACTGATGCACCAGAATTCGAAGCAGCAGAAAACGAAGTAAAAGAAACTATTGATCGATTCTTAAATAACAACGGTTCTAAATCAGTTGACCACTTCCATAAACGCTTGGGATTAATCATGTGGAACAAAGTTGGAATGGCGAGAAATGCAGCCGGATTAAACGAAGCAATTGAAGAAATCGGATTGTTACGTGAAGAGTTTTACAAAGACGTATTTGTGCCAGGAAGTTCCGACGAAATGAATCCTGAATTAGAAAAAGTGATGCGCGTAGCTGACCTGATTGAATTAGGACAATTAATGGCTGTGGATGCATTGCACAGAGAAGAATCTTGTGGTGGCCACTTCCGTGAAGAGCACCAAGATTCCGAAGGTGAAACATTGCGTGACGATGAAAAATTCAAGTATGTTGGCGCGTGGGAATATAACGGTTCAGACTCGAAACAATCCACACTTCACAAAGAAGACTTGAATTACGAGTTTATTAAGATTGCAGCAAGAAATTACAAATAATTAAGAAAGAGATTATGGCTTCTAAGTTCATTAATATCACATTGAAAATCTGGAGACAGAAAAATTCAAAAGCGAAAGGCGCATTGGAAACGTATACATTAGATAATGTTTCTACGGATAGCTCTTTCTTGGAGATGTTAGATCAATTGAACGAACAATTGATCAACGAGAAACAAGCACCGATTGCTTTTGATCACGATTGTCGCGAAGGAATTTGCGGAATGTGTTCCTTGTACATCAATGGCCGTGCTCACGGTCCAGATACAGGGATTACGACTTGTCAATTACACATGCGCATGTTCAAAGATGGTGACACGATTTATGTGGAACCATGGAGATCACGCGCGTTCCCAATTATCAAAGACTTGATGGTAGATCGAAGTGCATTTGATCGCATACAACAAGCAGGTGGATTCGTTTCTGTTAACACTTCTGGACGTACGATGGATGCGAATGCCATTCCGGTTCCTAAAGCAGACGCTGATAAAGCCTTTGAAGCGGCTGCATGCATTGGATGCGGCGCTTGTGTTGCATCGTGTAAAAACGGTTCAGCGATGTTGTTTGTTGGGGCGAAAGTTTCCCAATATGCATTATTGCCTCAAGGAAAAGTGGAAGCGAAAGACCGCGTTTTAAACATGGTTCGTCAAATGGATGAAGAAGGATTCGGAAATTGTACGAATACTGGAGCTTGTGAAATTGAATGTCCTAAGGGCATCTCTATTGAAAACATCGCTCGCATGAACAGAGAATTCTTAAAAGGTGCTTTAACAAAAGCATAGAAAGACCTTTTTAAATAACGATAAAACAGACTCCTTGGGGTCTGTTTTTTTTGTGGGAACTTATTAAGCAAAAAAAATGTCCACTTAAAGCGGACATTCTATATTTTGAGTTGAAATGATTATTTCAATTGTTGATTTTCCTTTTTGTACCAACCTGCGTTATCCTTCACGTCTACTGGAACGTTTGCTTTAGCGCTCATTTTACGTTGCGCATTCATCCAATATCCAAAACCGAAGAATCCTAAAAGGATAACCATGGTATTGAAATAATTTCCTACGAATTCGAAGAAACCAAATGACCATTGAAACAGGTCACCAATTGCATAAATAATTTCTGTAGTTGTCATGTTCTTGTACTTTGTTGGACAAAAGTAAAATAAAAATCAAAGCGAAACTAGGATATTTCTAAATTTCTCCCATTAATTGAAGTGTTTCCCTTGCTGCCGATTGTTCCGCTTCCTTCTTGGAGAATCCTTTTCCTCGGCCATATTCGGTTCGGTTCACGTAAACCGCCATTTCGTAATTCCATTGACCATTCACATGTGTTTCTTGAATCAATTCAAACACCAGGGTTAATTTCTTTTTCTGACACCAAATGAATAATTTGGATTTGAAATCAAGCTCCTCAGATAATAATTGACCGAAATTCAAATGATTTCTGAATACATGCTTGATTAATACCGTCTTCGCTTTTTCAAATCCACCATCTAAATAAATGGCGCCTATGATTGCTTCGAAGGCATTTCCTTCTAATGTTGCCAAGTTAATGCTTCGGGCTTGGTTATAAATAAGCATGCTGCGTATTTCCATTTTCTCACCAATTGCTGCAAGTGATTTTCTATTGACAATACGGGACTTTAATTTGGTTAAATAACCTTCGTCATCGTCCGGATATTTTGCATAGAGAAACTCAGCTACAACGGCATCTAAAATGGCATCGCCCAAAAACTCTAAGCGCTCATTTGCGAAATCGAGCTTTTCTTCCGGCAGGAATGATTTGTGTGTTAATGCACGCGTGAAGTGAGATACATTCACTGGCTTGTATCCAAACTGTTTGAGAATGAACCGAATGATTTTTAATTCATCCTCTGTCCTTTTGGTGGAAAACAAAGGAAGTTTCAGGGGACTTAGGAATTAAATTTTTTGACAATGATGCTCGTATTGTGACCGCCAAAACCAAAGGTATTTGATAAGGCAATGTTCACTGTACGTTTTTGCGGTGTATTGAAGGTGAAATTCAATTTCGCATCCAATTCAGGATCATCAGTAAAATGGTTGATTGTTGGAGGAACCACATCGTGCTTAACAGACATGACACAAGCAACGGCCTCAATCGCGCCTGCAGCACCTAAAAGGTGACCTGTCATGGACTTTGTTGAACTAATGTTCATATTGTATGCGTGTTCTCCGAAAACCGCTTGAATCGCCTTAACTTCGGCTATATCACCTAGCGGTGTTGATGTTCCGTGAACATTTACGTAATCAATTTGATCTGGTGTAATCTCTGCGTCGTCAATTGCTGCCAACATGGTATTTCTTGCACCGATTCCATCAGGATGCGGAGCCGTCATATGATAGGCATCACCAGACATCCCACCACCAATGACTTCAGCATATATTTTTGCGCCACGTTTAACAGCATGCTCATATTCTTCTAGAATCAAGGCTGCAGAACCCTCACCTAAAACGAATCCATCGCGATCTAAATCGAAGGGACGAGAAGCTGTTTCAGGAGAATCGTTTCTTGTAGAAAGTGCTTTTAATGCATTAAATCCACCCATTCCCATTTCGTTTACACCAGCTTCAGAACCACCTGTAACAATGGCGTCAGCTTTTCCTAAACGAATTAAGTTAAACGCGTCAATAATGGCATTGGTTGCGGATGCACAAGCCGAAACACAAACGTAATTCGGTCCGCGCAATCCAAATTTGATGGAAATGTGTCCTGCTGCGATATCTGCAATCATTTTTGGAATGAAAAACGGATTGAAACGAGGAGTTCCATCACCCGCGAAATATTCACGAGCTTCTTCTTGGAATGTTTTAAGTCCACCGACTCCCGAACCCCAAATCACTCCAATGCGGTCGCAATTTGGATTAGACTCCATCAATGCAGAGTCTGCCATAGCTTCCGTTGCGGTAACTATGGCATACTGCGAAAATTGATCGAGTTTACGGGCTTCTTTTTTATCAATGTGATCTTCTACATTGAATCCTTTCAACTCACAGGCAAACTGAGTTTTGAATAAAGATGCATCAAATTGCTGGATGGGTGCAGCACCGCTTTTACCAGCAAGCAATCCATCCCAATACTCTTGCAAATTATTTCCGATTGGTGTTAATGCACCAAGGCCGGTTACGACAACTCGTTTTAATTGCATGCCTATTTAAATTGGATTCAGTAAATATTAGTTCACATTACTTTCGATATAAGCTACCGCGTCTCCAACAGTTTGGATCCCTTCAGCTTTATCGTCTGGAATGGAAATATTGAATTGCTTCTCGAATTCCATGATTAACTCAACGGTATCCAATGAATCGGCACCTAAGTCATTTGTGAAGCTTGCTTCGTTTGTCACTTCACTTTCTTCAACATTCAGTTTATCAACGATGATCGCGATAACTTTAGCTTTGATTTCAGACATGTTTTCTTAATTTAAAGGTTTCAGCCTGCAAAGAAAAAAACAAACATCCAAATAACAAAACTAAATCAGGAATATTTATCAACTTAAAAGTCTTGATTACACGTGAATCCCAACAGATGTTTAACTTTGCGCCTAGAATGAAACCTCAACGAATCGCACTATTTATTTCGGGAAACGGCAGTAATGCACGAAATATCTCGGATTTTTTCCAAAATCACACAAAAATTCGCGTGGGATTAATCCTTTCTTCCGCTCAAAATCCACTCATGAACGAATTTTGTGTGGCGCAAAACATCCCTTTCGAAGTATTAAACCACATGGAAAGCGATGCTTACCTAAATGTATGTCAGAAACATGAGATTAATTGGGTGATTCTTGCTGGATTTTTGAAAAAAATTCCTGAGGCTTTTATCAACGCATTTCCGAATCGCATCATCAATGTTCACCCAGCACTTTTGCCCAGATTTGGTGGAAAAGGCATGTATGGCAAACATGTGCATGAAGCGGTTTCAAAAAGCACGGTTCACTTCAGTGGAATTACGGTTCACTTAGTAAACGAAGAATTTGATAAAGGGATGATTCTAGCGCAGTATGCTTTTTCACTAAAAAACCGATCATCTACTGAAGCAATAGAAAGCCATGTTCGAATCTTGGAAATGAAATACTTCCCTCGTGTGATTGAATCCGTTATTCAAGCAGAAATTATTGAATAGCATTTTCTAAATGCACGCCAAACCAATAACAATCTTCATACGAATTATACAATGGTGCCGGGGCGATGCGTATGACATTTGGTTCTCTCCAATCGGCAATTACACCTAATTCTGTCAATTCATCAAAGAGTTTTCGTCCTTGTCCAAGGGCCATGATCGAAAGTTGGGCACCTCTTTTATTTCTTTCGCTTGGCGTGATGATTTCAAAGGTGCATTTTTCCGAGTTTCGATCAGAAATGTCTTTTATCACAAATTCCAGATAAGCAGTCATTTGATCCCTTTTTGTCCCAATACGGTCCATTCCAGCGGCTTCAAATAATTCCAAAGAAGCTAAATGCACGGCCATTCCGAGAACGGGCGCATTGCTTAATTGCCATCCTTCCGCACCTGGTAAGGGATCGAATCCCGGTTTCATTAGGAAACGTTCTTCTTTATTATGGCCCCACCATCCCGCAAAACGTGGAAGGTCTTTGTTGTGAGCGTGTTTTTCGTGAACGAACATTCCAGAGACTCCTCCAGGCGACGAGTTGAGGTATTTGTATCCGCACCAAGCAGCAAAATCTACCTTCCAATCATGTAACTGAAGGTTGATGTTTCCAGCAGCATGTGCAAGGTCAAATCCAACATGCGCACCAACTTGGTGTCCAGCTTGAGTAATTTTCTCCAAATCGAAATACTGACCTGTGTAGTAATTAACTCCTCCGATCATGACCAATGCTAATTCATCGCCAAGCTCATGAATTTTTGCACAAATGTCCTCTTCGTGAATTAATTGTTCCCCTTCTCTTGGGGCAATTTCAACAAGGTGGTCCATGCTTAAGCCATGCATTTTCACTTGTGATTCCAAGGCATATTGATCGCTCGGAAAAGCCTTTGCTTCGCAGAGAATTTTCGTTCGTTTTCCTTCTGGACGATAAAAACTCGCCATCAATAAATGCAAATTCGTGGTCAAAGAATGTGTCACCACCACTTCAATTGGTAACGCTCCAACAATTTTTGCCGCCATGTCTGTCAACACTTCATGGTAGGAAAACCAAGGTCTTTTTGCTAAGAAATGTCCCTCCACACCATATTTTGCCCAAGCGGCTAATTCTTCTTGTAGGTAGACTGCTGCTTTCTTCGGTTGCAAACCCAAGGAATTCCCTGTAAAATAGATGGGTTTATCCGTGTGAAATGTCGGGAATAAAAATTCATCGCGAAATCCTTTTAGAGGATCTTGTTGATCCAATTTTCGTGCAAAATCTAAGCTGTTCTCAAAAACCATTTCCATCCTTTATTGTTACTTTTGTAGCACGACAAATATACGCAAGAAATGAAGATCGAACATTCCATCAACCGCAGTACATCTGAAAAACTCTTTCAAGAATCGCAAACATATTTTCCCGGTGGTGTAAATTCCCCCGTTCGAGCGTTTAAGTCTGTGGGGGGAACTCCGCTTTTTATTGCCAAAGGAAATGGTGCGGAAATTTGGGACGAAGACGGAAATCATTTTGTCGATTTTTGTGGCAGTTGGGGTCCTTTGATTAACGGACACAATCACCCACACATCTTTCAATCCGTTGTGGACACTTTACAAAACGGTGCAAGTTTTGGGGCGCCTACACGAAAGGAAAGTGAATTAGCACAATTTATTTTGGAACGCATTCCATTTATTGACAAGTTACGCTTTCTTAGTTCAGGAACAGAAGCTGTCATGTCTGCTATTCGTTTGGCGCGAGGTTATACAAATAAAACGAAAATTGTCAAATTTGATGGGTGTTACCATGGCCATGTAGATGCTCTTTTGGTAAAAGCAGGAAGTGGGCTTGTGACTTTTGGAACCTCATCGAGCGCAGGAGTTCCAGAGGCTTTTGCAAATGAAACCATTGTGCTCCCTTTGAACGATCTTGATGCCCTAAAATCTTGTTTCGAAGCGCTTTCCAACGAAATTGCCTGTGTCATTATTGAGCCAATACCCGCAAACAATGGATTATTGTTGCAAGACTTAAGTTTTTTAACTGCATTGCGCACATTGTGCACAGAATATGGCATTTTATTGATTTTTGACGAAGTTATCTCAGGATTCCGTGTGGCATTCGGCGGTGCTTCTGAATACTATAAGATTACACCGGATATTGTTACTTACGGTAAAATCATGGGTGGCGGACTTCCAGTAGGAGCTTATGGTGCAAAACGTGAAATTATGTCCTTTGTTTCGCCAGATGGTCCTGTTTATCAAGCGGGCACCCTGTCTGGAAATCCCGTGGCGATGGCAGCTGGACTCGCACAATTGTCTCTGTGCGCACAAACAAATTTCTATGAAGATCTAGAAAAGAAGACAACAACATTTGTTGAGGACATCAATAACTTTGCAAATGCGCATGAATTACCTGTTGAATTAGTAAGCATCGGCTCCATTTTTTGGTTCTCCTTCAATGGTAAAAAACGCATTGCTGCGGCTGACCAAATCGATGCCGACATGACTTCCTTTAATAAATTACATCATTTTCTATTGAATCGAGGGGTTTATTTTGGTCCCTCCGGATATGAAGTTGGCTTTGTTTCAAGCGCTCATACGGAGGAACAATTGCATTTTTCAGCCACTCAAATAAAAGAAGGTCTTCACGCCATTTATCAATAACGGAGGATAATGCCTAGTTTTACCTTATGATATTAGTTACCGGAGCAACAGGATTACTTGGAAGTCATTTGTTAATTGAATTGACTCAAAAGGGACAATCTTGCCGTGCCCTATATCGAAACAAAGAAAAAATAGCCGATGTCCGAGCGCTTTTTAGCTATTATTTTCATGATTCCGCGGAAGAAAAATGGGAATCAGTCGAATGGTTTTCTTGTGATTTGTTAAATATTTCCGAGCTAGACGGCGCCATGAAGAACATCGATTACGTGTACCATTGTGCTGCATTAGTGTCTTTTTTTAAAGCTGATTTTGAAGCTTGCATTAAACACAACCGACTGGCCACAGCGAATGTGGTGAATTTTTCATTGAATCATCAGGTCAAAAAACTTTGTTACGTCAGTTCCACGGCTGCTGTTGGCGTGAACACGAAAGGTCAGACCACTGAGTTGAATAAATGGGAGCCAGGATCTGAAGTGAGCGGATATTCCGTATCTAAATTTTTAGCAGAGAAAGAAGTTTGGCGCGGCATTGAAGAAGGATTAAATGCGGTAATCATTAATCCGTGTGTCATTTTCGGACCCGGAGATTGGAACAGTAGTTCCTTAGCCATTTTTAAAGCGGCTAAAAAAGGCATGCCATTTTACCCGCCTGGATCGAATGCAATTGTGGATTCTAGAGATGTTTCAAGTGCGATGTTTCAATTAATGAATTCGAGCAAGCAAACAGAACGGTATTTGTGCACAGGTCCAAACATGCGTTTCTACGATTTGTTTACAGCATTAACAAAAAAATTAGGGAAGCGGCGGCCAAAATATGTGGCGCCAAAATTTGTAGCATTAATCTTTGCATTGAGCAATGAACTTCTGGGGCACATGACAGGAAAACGAAGCGGTGTGAGCATAGAATCGGTACACTCGGGGTATAAATCGATTTCTTATGATCGTACAAAAATCGAAATGGCCATTAATATCCCTTTCCACACACTTGATGAAACCATTGACAATGTTTTAAATGGTAGTCACTTCATCCTTCAAAACCGCAAGATATGAGCCAGCGCTGGATAAGAATCATTTTAGTAATCCTGTATTGCGTTGGTGCTGTTGGCATGCTTATTCCCGAAACACGAACTTGGTTTGTTAAGTTGTCTGCCCTTAATTTGTTTCTATCCTTTGTCGCATTGATCCTCAGTAGAAAGGAGAATAAATTGCGTTTTATGGTATTTTTATGCATCGCTTTTTTGATTGGTTTCGGGGCAGAATTAATCGGCGTGCACACTGCTTATTTATTTGGATCCTATCAATACGGTGCAAATTTGGGTGTTAAATGGGCTGAGGTTCCATTAATCATTGGTTTTAACTGGGGAATTCTCGCGGTTACCAGCTCAGCTGTCATTCATCGAGTTGGCTTAAATAAATACTTGAGCGCGATTCTTTCCGCAATGTTAATGGTAGTATTCGATTATATCCTCGAACCTGTTGCGATCAAGTTGGACTATTGGCATTGGATAGAAGGTCAAATTCCCGTTTTCAATTTTGTTTGTTGGTTTGGGGTTTCTTTGATTTTACAATGGATTTATCTAAGGATGAAATTAACGGAGTTGAACAAAGTGGCAGAATCATTGTTCCTCTTGATGTTCATCTTTTTTACACTTTTAACCTTTTAAGTATGTATTGGTGGGGACCTTTCGTTTTGTTAGCTAGTTTCATGGGGATGGAATTTATGGCATGGGCAACGCATAAGTTTGTCATGCATGGATTCATGTGGTATTTTCACAAAGACCACCACCAAGAAGAACCGGGTTTTTTCGAAAGAAACGATGTTTTTTTCTTGATCTATGCCATTCCTTCTTGGCTTTGCATTATGTTGGGCATGATGAATCAAACCTACGTTCCTGTTTGGATTGGTTTTGGAATCGCAGCTTATGGATTTACCTATTTTTTAATTCACGACGTCTACATCCACCGTCGTTTTAAATGGCTCCGGGACATTGATCATCCTTATTTTTATGCCATTCGAAAGGCACATAAAATTCACCACAAGCATTTAGGGAAAGAACACAGCGAAAGTTTTGGGATGTTGTTTGTTTCCATAAAATTTTATCAAGATGCACGGGCGGCATTTTACCGTAAAAAAGGAAACGCATGAGTGCGTATGGATGGGTGATATTATGCTCTTTTGTTGGTCCATTCTTGCTAAGCTTTGACCAAAAAGTTGCGTTTTTCCGTTCTTGGCGCTTTCTTTTTCCAAGCATTCTACTCGTTGGAGTTGCCTTTTTACTTTGGGACGAATGCTTTACACAATTAGGTGTCTGGGGTTTTACTCCTAAGTACCTTTTTGGCATTTACATTGGCCACCTTCCCTTAGAGGAGGTGTTGTTTTTCCTTGTCGTACCATATAATTTCATCTTTATATTACTGGTCCTCCAAGCCTATTTCCCCAAACGGAAAACACAAGCGATCGGCACTTTTTTTAGATGGTTGATTGGTTTGAGTTCTTTTCTTTTTGCGCTCATCTATTTAGTAAAGCCTAGTCTTGGATCCACGATAGACAATTTTCAGTACTACACCATTTCAGCAACCTCAGTTGCTTTTCTATTGACACTTTTCACGTTTAAAAAATCTTGGTACGGTGACTTCGCACTTTCTTTTTTGGTTTGTCTGATTCCGTTTTTTATCGTCAATGGCATCTTAACCGGATCCATTACTGATTACCCAATTGTATGGTATTCAGAACAACACATCATTGGATGGCGTATGGGAACGATTCCATTTGAAGATCTTTTTTACAATTACGACTTATTACTTCCATTGACCTGGTTGTTTCATTACTTTCGGAGAAAGCGAGCATAATCCCGTCTTTTTTTCAATAAGTATTTTGTAAGACGAAAAAAAACTTTAAATTTGCCACCCCGAGCAAGCAAAGGAAACTCTGTAGGTGATGGGCAAGGAAGCAGCGGTTTTCTTGAATGCAGTTTAAGCGAGAGTAGCTCAGTTGGTAGAGCACGACCTTGCCAAGGTCGGGGTCGCGGGTTCGAATCCCGTCTCCCGCTCGTCTATGCTCGAGTGGTGGAATCGGTAGACACGCCGGACTTAAAATCCTGTGCTCTTTTGGGCGTGCGGGTTCAAGTCCCGCCTCGAGTACAAAACCCTGACTTCAACGTCAGGGTTTTTTGTTTTTGAAAACCTTGTGAATGGGCTTCCACCTTTCACGAGAAAGTTAAATCCCAGATGACTTCGGTTGTTTGGGGTTTTTCGTTTAGGCACGAAATCTATTACTCTAACGTTGTTTAGGTATGTACTTCCTCTATATTATTTACTCCGAAAAATTAAATCGATTTTATACTGGAACAACCAATGATCGCGATAAACGAATTGAACATCATCATTCTAAATTTTACCCAAATAGTTTTACTTGCAAGGGAATTCCTTGGATATTAAAAGCTGACTTTTTGTTCGATAATAATGCAACAGCTTATTTTGCAGAAAGGTTTATTAAACGAATGAAATCACCTGGCGAAACGTCAAATTAATTCTTGGTTCTTTTATTCTTTTTTGTTGTGGGATTTGGTGTAGCCAATTTTCTTGTAGGGTTCCAGACATGATTACTAAGGTGCCTGCAGTCAATTCCAATCGAAGCTTTTGTGTAGGGTCCGTTTTGTGTTTCAAATCAAAATAACGTGCTGCTCCTAAACTAAGTGAAGCAATGCACGGATTCGGTCCTAATTCTTTTTCATTATCTGCATGCCAACCCATTTTATCGTTTCCATCCCGATAATAATTAAGTAAAACACTATTAAAGGTTGTTCCTGGTACCGTTTGCTCGATATCCTGCTTCAAGTTGATTAATTCTGTCAACCACTTTTCAGGCATCAACCGTTTTTTTGAATAGGAATATTCAAGCCCTGGATTTGCATACCAAGCTGTGAAACGAGGCTCGAGGTGTTTTTTGCCATAAACGACTATTTCCGATTGCTGCCAATGTACGTTTTCAATGAGAAACAGCAACATTTCATTTGCATTCTGGGGGCTCAGAAAGTTGGTTAGAATGACCAATTCACCACCTAAAAATGATTGTTTTTCGATGGCTGGAAAAAAGTCTAAGCTTTTCTGCACTTATTCCGAAAGATAAATCCTTGCTGAATTTCCGTTTGAACTCCTCAAAAGATAGACGCCTGGTGAATGTGTCGGAAGTGAAAAATCAGAGGATCCAGCTTCCATTTTTTGCTGGTGTAAAATGGACCCCATTAAATCAACCAGTTGTAATTCATGCTGAATGGCAGAATAAACTAAAATGGACTCTTGGGTTTGCTTTAACACTTCAAAAGATTGATTGTCTAATTCCGTTAAGAAATTAGTTCCGCCTAAATTCACCTTCACAACATAATCAATGATGGTTTCACAAGAATCATCGTAAATGGCATAATTAACTAAACCTCTTGTAATGTCATCGTAACCATCAAATAAATAATTCTCAATGATCGTTGAGTCCGAAGTGCAAAAACAATTGGCATTGACCGCAAAATTTTTGTCCGTTTGATTTTGTAGGTTGTACAAAGTATTTGAACAAATTACGTTATCAGCAATTAACATCGTATTTGGATTCCCTGCAGTAACCGCAATTCCAATTTCATTATTGGTAATCACATTGTTCGTTAAGTTGCTATTGTCTGCACAACGCAAAGCCAATTCATTGTTTTCAAATGTACAATTACTAACAATACAACTTCCAGTATTGTCAATTCCCACGCCGTTTTCTGAAAAATAAGAATTTTGAATGTTCAAGCCATACTCTTCAGCAAAAGCTAAAGCGTTTCCGATAAATTCACAATTGCTCACGCTTCCTGGACTACCGATGATGTTATTCTGATTTCCAATGAAACTTGAGTTTGTCACATTGATGTAATTCGACCAAGTGAATGAGCAAAAATTACCAGAAAAAACACAACTATCTGCTGTTAGGGTTCCATATTGAATTTGAGCCGCTTGACCAACGCCGTTGTTCTCAAATAGACAATTTTGATATGCCATATCTGCGTTCATCTGAATCGCATAATTATTATTTTTAAAGGCACAATTGGAAAAAGAATAAGTCGTGCCTGGCTCTGTTATATCGTTATGCAATCCATAAAATGAATCATACAAATGAAATTTATCCATTGAAATGGTTCCTCCTTGTGAACCTTTGATTCGAATGCCTAACCAAGTTTGAGTGCCAATAATACTATTGTCCGTCGTGCGAAACACAATCGGATTCGTAGAGGTTCCTACCGCCACTAAGCTTCCTCTAATCTCTAAATAATTCAAATTACCCGTATTGAAGGAATAATCAGGTGTCACCAGGACTAGAACGCCGGGTTCTATGGTCAATGTTTTACCAGGGAAAACAACCATTGATCCTGTCATCAAGTAAGGACTATTCGCCTGAGTCCATGTTGTGTTTTGATAAATTCCACCATTTACTACTGTTTGCGCAAACGATGTCACTGAAAAGAGTAAAAAAGAAAGAAGGAGTTTCATGGGTAATTAATTTATAATTCATAAACAAAAAAATGCAGCTTTTGGTTCGCCAAGAATATGATTTAATTGAACTTTTGAACGACTACATTCAGGACGATTCTCGCATTCTCCCAAATATTTCTTATCTTCACCCCTTGATTTTTATAGTAACAAACTATGTGGGGTAAATTTGCGAGTATCATTTTAAGAAATCGATTGTACATCTTGGCTATCATTGCCTTGCTGACGGTTTTCTTCGGTTACTTTGCTTTTACGGCATTGAAGGTGGATAATCGCTTAGGAAATACCCTTCCAAAGGATAGCCCTGTTCAAATGGATTTCGAAAAATTCAAGTTGGAATTTGGAGAAGACGGTTCAACTATGGTGATTGCCATTCAAACAGATTCCCTATACACCAAACGAAATTTCACGAAATGGAAGGAACTTTCTTATAAAATCCTAAATTATAATGGAGTTGACAATGTCATTTCTGAAGCGACGCTTTGGGGATTGAAAAACAACATCAAGGAACAGAAATTTGAACCTTACCAAATTTTTGGAGATCCAAAAACAGCTTTCCAGGAAAAGTCCATCGATTCCTTGAAAAAGGAAATAAGACAAAATCCGATTTATCAAGGGATGTTGTACAACGATTCAACGAATGTGTCGTTGTTGCTTGTTAGTTTAAATGAAAAATGCCTTTCCAACTCAAAAAAATCGAAAGTTGTTTTTGAAATCGAAAAATTAGCTGAGTCGTATTCGCCATATTTTGGAAAAACCTATTTCGCCGGATTGCCGCACATTCGAGTGGTTATGGGTAAACGAATTGTCAACGAAATGTATATTTTCTTGGCGCTATCCATTCTTGCATCTTCCTTGCTACTTTACCTGTTTTTCCGATCCATTCGTGTGATGATACAATGCAACATTGTTGTATTTGTTTCCGTGATTTGGGCACTTGGAAGCATTGCGCTTATCGGGTTTAAATTGTCCATCATGATGGCACTAATTCCTCCGTTACTCATTGTAATTGGGGTTCCAAATTGTGTCTTTCTGATTACGAGGTATCATCAAGAATATGTTCGAACGAACATGAAAACAAAGGCCTTGTACATCATGATTCGCCGAATTGGCTCCGTTACGTTCCTAACCAATTTAACCACGGCAGTGGGGTTTGTTACCTTTACAAGTTCAGATAAACTGGCGCAATTTGGGATCATTTCCAGCTTGAATATTATGGTGGTATTTGTGTTGTCGCTTTGCATCATTCCAATTATGGCATCGTACTCTAAACCGCCTAAACCTAGACACCTGAAACATTTATACCGTGTCTACTCTAAAGGGTTTTTAGAATATGTGGTCATTATTGTGACTAAACACAGAAAATGGGTTTATGTGGCTTCCATAGCTTTAGTTGGAATTGGGATTTATGGAATGACAAAAATCATTGCTACCGGAAACATCACAGGAGATATTCCTGACGAAGATCAAATATTGATTGACCTTAAATTCATCGAAAAGAATTTTGGTGGATCGATTCCTTTTGAAGTAACGGTAGACTACAGACAAAAATCACGCCTCTTCTCACAAAACACACTGGAAAAGGTGGAAGAAATTCAAGAAACCTTTGCAAAAGACACGCTGTTTTCGAAAAGCTTATCTTATGTGGACTTTTTAAAGTCCATAAACATGAGTTACCATGGAAACAATCCTGAATTCTATCAACTCATTTCCAATCGTGAAAAATTGAAGCTGAAAAAATACTTCGATAAATTCGACGTGAGTAGTTTGAATGGAGGAAGCCTTACCTTGAAAAATTTAATTGATACGAACAATACTACTTTACGCATTCGTATGCAGATGAGGGAACTTGGTTCATATAAAGTGGCGGATAAAGTAGATTTATTAAGGGCAAAAGTTGATAGCATTCTAAATCCTGACAAGAAAGACTTTGAGCGCTTGTATACGAAATACACCAATGGAAATAAATCCGCTGCAGATTCACTTGTTTACAATTACTCCAGTATTTACAATAACGTTACCGCTCTTATTTCCAAAGGAAACGATAAACTTCAGATGTCCTTTGATTTAGACCCAGAGAATCTTCGTCCCTATTTGACAAAACCCATGTTTAAAAAGGTTTTGAGAAATGCGATTGATCAAGAATATTATAAATCGACGTTCACAGGAACGGCTGTCGTTGTTTCCGAGGGAACAAAGTATTTATTTGTCAACCTATTGCAAAGCTTAGTGTTTGCGATTATCTCCATCGCGATTTTAATGGCGTTCTTGTTTAGATCGGTAAAAATCATTGTGGTATCCATGATTCCAAACATTATTCCATTATTGGTCACAGCAGGCTTGATGGGATACTTTCAAATACCGCTAAAACCATCCACTATTTTAGTGTTTGGAATTGCCTTAGGTATTACGGTGGATAATGCGATCTTATTTTTAGCAAAATACCGTCAAGAACTTCGAGCGCATACGTGGGATGTGAAGCATGCCATCCTCCATTCATTAAGAGAAACTGGGCTGGGGATATTCTACACTTCAGTGATTTTATTCTTTGGTTTCATCATGTTCGTGTTTTCACAATTCGGCGGAACAAAAGGACTTGGGCTACTCGTTTCCATTACGATTCTAGTTGGAATGGTGACGAATCTAATCATACTCCCTTCTTTGTTATTGACCTTTGAACGCAAGTCGTTTGTTAAGTCATTTGAGGAGCCTTATTTTGATATTTACGACGAGGAAACCGATTATGATACGGATAAATTAGAAGTTGAAATTGAAGGTATTCGAAAAGAAATAGAGGGCGAATAATTTCCTTCGTTCTTGTTAAATAAAAAAGGCAGCGTATAGCTGCCTTTTTTATTTTCTACATGTATCCATCTTTTAATTTCTTGACCATCGTTAGAATCGTTGCCATCGCAACTGTTTCACCCGTTTCATCATAGACATCTACCAAGAATTTCACGATGCCTTTTGCGATATCGTCTTCTGATCTTTTCTCTTGGTCTATTTTTTCTTTCACCGTAAAACGAACACCAATTGTTGCACCTGGATAAACAGGCTTTGTAAATCTTGCTTCCTCAATTCCGTAATTCAATAGAACGGGTCCTTTTTTAGGATCTACGAAAAGTCCTGCAGCTTTAGATAGGATAAAATACCCATGTGCCACTCGACGTTCAAATATGGTTCCATCTAATGACGTGACGTCCATATGTGCGTAGAAATTATCACCAGATACATTCGCGAAATTCACGATATCGGCTTCACTTACGGTATGCTTATGTGTAAAAACAGTTTCTCCCACTACTAATTCTTCAAAATGCTTTCTAAAGACATGTGGATTTGCTTCGGGCATTTCTGCTCCTACCTGAAATTGTTCCGTAATAGCTGTAATGGTCGTAGGATGACCCTGAATGGCGGTACGCTGTAAATAATGTAAAACACCGCGTTTACCACCCATTTCTTCGCCGCCACCTGCGCGTCCTGGTCCACCATGTGTTAATAATGGCATTGGACTACCGTGTCCAGTACTTTCTTTGGCACAATGTTCATTTAACACGAGAATACGACCGTGCATGCTTGCTGCTCCCACCACATAATCGCGTGCTTCTTGATTATCTGGAGTCACAATTGAGGACACCAAGGAACCTTTACCTAATTTCGCTAAATCAATGGCATCATCCATTTCTTTGTACGGCATAATGGTCGCAACTGGACCAAAAGCTTCAATGTCGTGACAAGCCGTTTTAACGAATGGTTCGTCATTTCTGAAGAGTATCGGTGAGAAAAATGCTTCTCGTTTCACTTGTTCACCCAGGATTTCAAAATGGTCCATGTCTCCAAATACGATCGGCTGTGACTTGCTTAACTCTTCTACAGAGGAACGAACACGTTGCGCTTGCAAGCTCGATGCTAATGGACCCATTCTAACGCCTTCCATGGCTGGATTTCCAATTTTAGTCGTAGCCAAACGCGATGATATCGCCGCTTGAACCTCATCGATGTACTCTTCCGGCACCAAAATGCGTCGAACAGCGGTACATTTTTGACCCGCTTTAATCGTCATTTCTTTCACAACTTCCTTCACAAATAAATCGTATTCCACTGTTCCAGGAACCGCTTTTTTACCAAGAATGGTTGCATTTAATGAATCCGCTTCCAAATTAAAAGGCACGCTTTCCTGAGAGATTCTGGGCAATCCCTTTAATAATTTCCCTGTGGAAGCACTTCCTGTAAATGTCACGATATCCCGCGCATCTACATGGTCTAGGATGCCTCTTCCGAGACCACAGATCAATTGCAATGATCCTTCAGGCAAAATAGTAGAAGAAATGATATCGCGCACTACTACCTCGGTTAAATAACAGGTGTATTCGGATGGTTTGACCACCGCTGGAACACCGGCCATTAAATTCACTGCAATTTTTTCCAACATCCCCCATACCGGGAAATTAAAGGCGTTTATATGAACGGCTACCCCCTCTTTAGGAACCATAATGTGGTGTCCGATGAACGTACCATTTTTAGATAACGGAGCAGCGGAACCATCAACATAATATGGAAGGTCTGGGAATTGTCTTCTCAACGAAGCATTGGCAAATAAATTTCCAATTCCTCCTTCGATGTCAATCCAAGAATCTACTTTTGTTGCACCGGTCCATGCACTCACTTCGTAATAACGGTCCTTTCGTTCCATTAAATAAAGTGCAAGCGCTTTCAACATGCGTCCTCTTTCTTGGAAAGTCATTTTACGCAAGGATCTTCCGCCTGTTTTACGTCCATATTCAAATACTTGACCATAATCAATTCCGGCACTTGAAACGCTGCCTAGTTCCACTTGAGAAACAGCATGATACAAAGGCGTTTCTATTCCATCACCATTCACCCAATTTCCCAGGATGTAATTTTGAAAAGTTTTCATAAACGAAAGTTAAAGCGAAGTTATCCAACGGATGAGGTCATTTCCATTAGCGTAAACCATGAGGGTTAACAACAATACAATGCCTATCATTTGCGCGTATTCCAATACTTTTTGAGGCGCTTCCTTTCCTGTGATCATTTCATACAAAAGGAATACAACATGTCCGCCGTCCAAGGCTGGAATTGGAAGTATGTTCATAAAGGCTAAAATAATCGATAACAAGGCTGTTGACATCCAGAACGATTGCCAATCCCAAACTGGAGGAAACATGTTTCCGATGGCTGCAAACCCACCTATGGAAGTCGCCCCTTTCTTAGTGAAAACAAATTTGAACTGCGCGATGTAATCAGATAATGTATTTTTTCCGTAAGTCATTCCAATGGAAATACTTTCGCCAAGTCCATAATGTTTTTCTTGAATGGCAGCTGAATCTACAAGGATGTTACCAGTCGTTTGAAAACCAATGGTCCCATCGGCTTTAACATTTGTTTTAAGATTTAACGTATCCTTTCCACGTAATACAGATAGAACACACTGTTTTCCTTTGGAATGATACAAGCCCCGGGTTAATTGGTCAAAATACTGAACGGTATCTGAATTCACAGCGATGAGCACATCGTTTTTACGCAACCCTGCTTTTTTTGCCGGAGAATCTTTTATCACTTCTCCTACCATGTTTGCATTTGATCTCAAGCCAAAAGCAGGCAATGCTCCAACTTGAAAAAGGGTGCGATCGATTTCTTTGGGCAATGCGATTTTCTCCGTTTCACCATTTGGATGCAAGACTGTTAATTTTCTTGCTCCACGGAACATAATACCTTTGTTTAATTCATCCAAATTCAATACTTCTTGTCCTTCTATCGTTAGGACTTTGTCCCCGGAACTTAAGTGGTATTTTTCCAAATAGGGATGAACACTCAATCCATGTTCTAAGTTTACTGGTTTCACTTCCAATTGACCCCAAGTAAAAATAACACCAATGTAAATAATGAATCCTAAAACTAGGTTAACAACAACCCCTCCAATCATGATAATCAAGCGTTGCCATGCTTTTTTCGAGCGAAATTCCCAAGCTTGAGCCGGTTGTTTCAGTTGCTCCGTATCCATAGATTCATCAATCATCCCGGCGATTTTAACATAACCACCTAAAGGCAGCCAACCAAAACCCCATTCCGTAGTGGATGGATCTTCTTCCCATTCTTTTGGTGTCTTTTTTGTAAACCAAGCGGACTTTGTTTTTCCGTTTACTTTTTTTCTGCGGAAAATAGAAAACCATGGATTGAAAAAGAGGTAAAACTTTTCAATGCGCGTTTTAAACAACCTTGCTGGTATAAAATGACCAAATTCATGAAGTGTAACCAATATGGCTAGTGATAAAAATAATTGTGCTGCCTTAATCCAAAAATCCATTTTTCCTTTTTATTGATGAACAAATATACGCTTATTCAAACACCTAATTAACTATGTGTGTTTTGAGTTTTATCAATGTGCCTCGAGCCAATTTGGAGCTAATTTCAATTCCACTTCCATAGGAACAGCTAATTGAATGGCTTCTTCCATTGCTTTTTTCACTAATTCCTGCATCAAAGACTCTTCAGAATGGTGTACATCGAAAACCAACTCATCGTGCACTTGTAGAATCATTTTAGACCTTACCTGTGCTTTTTTCATGGCTCTTTCTACGGCTATCATGGCCATTTTTATAATGTCTGCCGCGGACCCTTGAATGGGCGCATTTACTGCATTTCGCTCGGCATAACCACGAACGACCGCATTTGCTGAATTAATATCTGGCAAATACCTTCTTCTTTTCATGATGGTTTCCACATAACCTAATTCTCTGGCCTGAGCGATGACATGGTCCATGTATTTTTTTATCGTGCTATATTGTTCAAAATAAGCATCAATGATTCCTTTTGCCTCCGTTCTGGAAATGGATAAATTCTGAGCCAAACCAAATGCCGATTGACCATAGATGATGCCAAAGTTCACCGCTTTTGCTGCCGAGCGCTGGTCTCTTGTTACCTCATCTATCGTCGTATGAAAGACTTTTGCTGCTGTAGCCGCATGAATGTCATGTCCTTGCTGGAATGCTTCAATCATATTAGGATCTTCACTCAAGGCAGCAATAATTCGAAGTTCTATTTGAGAATAATCAACGGCCATTAATTTAAATTCAGCATTTCTAGCAACAAATGCCCGACGGATTTCCCTTCCTTTTGCAGAACGGATCGGGATGTTTTGTAAATTAGGGTTGTTCGAACTTAACCTACCTGTAGCCGTAACCGTTTGCATGAAATTGGTGTGAATGCGTCCATCCATTGGGTCGCACATTGTTGGAAGTGGATCAACATAGGTGCTTTTCAATTTACGCAGTTGTCGGTATTCCAAAATCATTGAAATGATGGGATGATCGTGTTCATGTTTTTGTAAAATGTCCTCTGATGTAGCGTATTGACCTGTTTTTGTTTTTTTTGCTTTAGACGATATTTTCAGTTTTTCAAATAATACTTCGCCCAATTGTTTTGGTGAATCAATGTTAAATGCTTCGCCAGCAGCTGTTTTTATTTCCGCATCCAATCGAATGAGCGTTTCATCCAATTCTTTCGAATAATCAATTAAAGCAGGAACATCGATAGAAATCCCTTCAAATTCCATGTCCTTTAATACTTTTACTAATGGCATTTCCATTTCGTAAAACAATGCCGAGAGGTGAGGTTTTTGGATTTCCGGTTCAAATAATTGCTTCAATTGAAATGTGATGTCTGCATCTTCACACGCATAATCACAAATTTCTTCCGGTTTTAAATCCCTCATGTTGCCCTGTCCTTTTCCTTTTTTCCCAATCAAGGTTTCGATGGATACCGGTTGGTAATTCAAATAATAGGTTGCTAAAAAATCCATGCTTTGCTTTGCCTCAGGATTGATTAAATAATGGGCAATCATCGTGTCAAATAAGGGCTCAACAACTTCTATTCCATACCGTTGTAAGACTTTTAAATCATATTTAATGTTATGCGCAATCTTTTCAATGGAAGGGTCTTCAAAGAATGGCTTGAATTCTTCGACGATTTTTTTGGCTTGCTCAAAATCAGCTGGGACGGGAACATAAAACGCTTCCCTTGCTTTATATGAAAATGAAAAACCAACCAAATCAGCATGCAATGCATCGATGTCGGTGGTTTCCGTGTCAAAACAAACCTGAGCATGCTTTAAAAGTATTTCCAATAATTCTTTTCGCTCTTCTGCTGTTGAAATGAGGTGGTAACTTGGACGTTCCGTTGCAATCGTTTTGTAATGAGCTGTTGGTGTTGCCTCTTGTGGTTCGATCATGCTTTGAACACCAAATAAATCCAACTGAGCACTCTCTTTTGGAATTTTTGTGGAAGTCTCCTTATGTTCGGATGACACAACGATGTCTTCACCGATGACACGCTTCGCTAATGTACGGAATTCGAGTTCAGTGAAAATGGCTAAGACTTTTTCGGCATCCACATCACACATAACTAATTCCGATTCATTAAACTCCACATCCACATCACAAATGATCGTTGCTAACATTTTTGAAACGCGACCTTGATCGGCAAAATTGATGACGTTTTCTTGTTGTTTTCCCTTTAATTCGTGTGCATGTGCAATTAAATTTTCTACCGAACCATATTTAGCAATCAAGGTTTTTGCTGTTTTTTCACCTATACCCGGAATGCCCGGAATGTTATCTGAAGCATCGCCCCATAAACCTAGGATGTCAATGACTTGTTCTGGTCGTTCTACTTCAAATTTTTCAAGCACTTCCTTTACCCCCAATATCTCCGGTGGATTACCCCCTCTTCCTGGTTTGAACATAAAGATATTCTCACTGACTAGTTGCGCATAATCTTTGTCAGGTGTCATCATGTACGTGGTAAAACCCCTCTTTTCTGCAATTTTTGCAACCGTTCCCACAACATCATCCGCTTCATATCCAGGCACTTCCAGAATCGGCACATTAAACGCTTCCACTATCTGTTTGATTGGATGGATCATGGATCGAATGTCCTCAGGCATTTCTTCGCGGTGTGCTTTGTAGGCTTCAAATTCTTCTTGTCGATGGGCAGAACCACCAGGTGGATCGAATACAACCGCTAAATGCGTTGGTTTTTCATTTTTAATAACATCAATCAAGACATTGGTAAAGCCAAAAGCAGCAGAAGTATTTTGACCTTTTGAGTTAACTCTTGGGTTCTTAGAAAAAGCAAAATACGCTCGATAAATCAAGGCATATGCATCCAGTAAGAATAATTTTTTTGGTTTATCAGCGGATAGCATTAGCGATTATTTGAAAAAGGGTTAAACGTTTTTGGTGAAAACGTTTTTGAAAAATTCATTGGAACATCCTTTGAGATAAACAACATTTTGGCATGAACATCTCCATTCAAGTTAAGTACGGCCGATTCTTTATTCATGTATGTCATTAAATTAAGAAAGGCACCATCCTCTAAGGTTAAATGTAGAGGAACGATGATGTCCGTATTTCTTCTCGCCTTCATTTTAATTTTATCATCAAATGTAACTTGACCGAAAGACTTTTGGTCGATGACAAAGTCAATGGTAGAAGGCATTATTTTTACCGGTAGAAACAAATTATTTTTAACAGTGATTTTCAAATTGAAATCAAATTGCTTCGCACTTACACCATTCATATCAAGGCCATTATATTGAACAAAAGCTATTGGTTCCTCGATGGACGAGCATGAGCAGAGTGCGATGAGCAGGATGATACTAAGCGTTTTCATTCGACATTAGTTTGGTGTAGTTTTCGAAAAAGTAAGGAATTGTTTCTATGCCTCTGTAAAAGTTGAATAAGCCAAAATGTTCGTTTGGAGAATGAATGGCATCACTATCCAATCCAAAGCCCATCATCATTGTTTTTAATCCAAGTTCTTCTTCAAACATGGCAATGATCGGAATACTTCCCCCACTTCTCACCGGAATTGGTTTTTTACCAAATGTTGTTTCATAAGCCAAGCTTGCGGCTTTATATGCAATGGAATCCGTCGGTGTAACGACTGGTTCTCCGCCATGATGAGGTGTTACTTTAACACGAACGCCTTTAGGAGCAATGGATTCAAAATGTTTGACAAATAATGCTGTGATTTCTTCTGACGTTTGATGCGGAACTAAACGCATGGAAATTTTTGCCTGAGCTTTAGATGCAATAACGGTTTTTGCCCCTTCGCCAATATAACCACCCCAGATTCCGTTCACATCTAATGTAGGACGGATGGAGCCTCTTTCCATAGTCGAATAGGTCGCCTCTCCATAAGTGTCTTCAATATCCAAGGCTTCACAATAATGAGCATGAGAAAATGGGGCTTTTGCCATTTCACTTCGTTCTTCATTGCTCAATTCTTCAACGCTCGCATAAAAACCAGGAATGGTAATTTTTCCATCCTTATCGTGTAAAGACGCGATCATCTCCGTTAAAATGTTAATCGGATTTGCCACACAGCCTCCATAAAGTCCAGAATGCAGGTCTCGATTTGGCCCTACCACTTCCACTTCAACGTAACTAAGGCCACGTAATCCGGTTGTAATGGATGGAACATCATTTGCTAACATGCCGGTGTCAGACACTAAAATAATATCCGCAGCAAGTTTCTCTTTGTTCTCCTTAACGTAAATACCAAGGTTTGGACTACCGACTTCTTCCTCTCCTTCAATCATAAACTTAACATTACAAGGCAGCTCATTGCTAGACAGCATTGCTTCGAATGATTTCACATGCATGAACATTTGACCTTTATCGTCACAAGCTCCGCGCGCAAAAATAGCACCTTGGGGGTGAGCGCTTGTTGTTTTGATCACCGGTTCAAAAGGTGGTGATGTCCATAATTCCAAAGGATCTGCAGGTTGAACATCATAGTGACCATATACCAACACCGTGGGCAACTTGCTGTCCATGATTTTCTCGCCATAAACAATTGGGTGTCCGGCTGTTGAACAAATTTCGACGCTGTCTAAACCAACAGACCTCATAAGTTGAGCGAGTTGTTCAGCGCACTTTGATACATCATTTGTATACGATGGATCGGCCGAAATGGAAGGTGTTCTCAATAAATCAAGTAATTCATTTAAGAATTTTTCCTTGTTTTCCTGGATGTATTCTTGTGTGTTTTTCATGCAAATGTATTATTAGTCAAAGTTGCGAAATTTCATTGGTTTTTGGTAATTCAAACATTATATTAATTTTGTAATGCAACCATTTACCTAAACAAATGGTCTTATTGTCAATTCTATAGATTATGATGAAACATTTACGCCTTTCTTTTGCCGCTGTTTTTACGCTCATACATGTGCTTTCCTATGCACAGCCAATTACTGTTTCAACGACACAAACACCGCAACAATTAGTGGACAATGTTCTCTTGGGTTTTGGTGTAACAGCGTCGAATGTTACCATTAACGGCAACCCGCTTTTAGCCAATGTGCCACAGGAAAATGTTGGTTTTTTTAGCAATACCAATCCTGCTTTCCCCATTCAAAGTGGAATGGTTTTAACCACGGGAAATGCGATTGCGGCAATAGGTCCTAATTCTGCCATAAACTTTACGAACAATTTTCCTCAAACTCCACTTGTCAGTACAGACCCACACCTCAACGATATTGCGGCAGGATCGGTAACCAATGGAGTGGTATTAGAATTTGATTTCATTCCACAAGGAGATTCTGTCATTTTCAACTACATGTTTGGTTCAGATGAATATCCCGAATTTTCCCCTTCAACATTTAACGATGCCTTTGGCTTGTTTTTATGGGGCCCTGGTATTACGGGTCCTTATGTTCAGGCGGGATATCCAAATGGCGGTGTAAATATTGCAACCATTCCAGGCGGAATACCAGTGACCATTAATAACGTCGGTGACGCATCAAATACGAACTATTATGTCTTCAATGAGTCGTCATCCACTTTAACTTATGGCGATGCCATTCAATACGATGGAACAACTGTTAAATTAACTGCTGCAGCAGGGGTACAGTGCAATCAATTGTACCACATTAAGTTGGCCATTTCAAATGTTGGTGACCAATCGTACGATTCTGGTGTATTTCTTGAGGCAGGAAGTTTTAGCTCCGACGCAGTTGATGTAGCGGTTGCAACGGTATCTGGTGACACAACGATTGTTGAAGGATGTACGTATGCTGATTTCATCTTTACTCGTCCAGCTGGTCAATTAGATGACACCTTGATCATTAACTATACTATTGGAGGGGTTGCCCAAGAAGGTGTAGATTACAACAACTTAATCAATCCGATTACGTTTTTACCAGGTGAAGACTCTGTTGTAATTAATTTAACCCCTGTTCAAGACAACATCAATGAAGGATTTGAATCAGTGATTATTTCCGTGGAAATCATAAATCCTTGTGGAGACACCATTATTTCTTCGGGAACGATTTACATTGGAGAAGGCCCCATTATCAACATTACTGAATCAGACCCTACGCTCCTTTGCGCAAATGATAGCGTTGTCTTAACGGTTTCCGCATCTGGAGGTTATGCGCCTTATCAATATGAATGGATAAACATCTCCGGAGCCACAATTAGCACCAATGACACCATCATTGGTTCCATTTCTCAAAACGGTTCCGTTCAATACTTAGTTACAGCAACAGACAACTGCAATTTCTTTCAATCAGATACAGTTACATTAACGCTCAATCAAATCATTGCAATCGATACGATTTTTGTCGGACTTGCAACCTGTCAACCAACGGGATTCGTTTCCGTTATGGCGAGTGGATTAACAGGTGTTCCAACGTACAATTGGACTGGACCTGGGCCTGGAGGATTTATTGATGCATCTGTTTGGCAAAATATCCAAAGTGGAATGTATTACATTACGGTGGAAGATGACGTATGTTCTGTGTCAGACAGTGCTTTTGTCGGTATTCAAAATGCACCAGATGCCCAATTTACCGGAAGCCCTATTCAAGGATGTGCACCTTTTGATGTTGTTTTCCAAAACAATAGTTTAAACGCTAATAATTACGCTTGGAACTTTGGTGATTCCCAAACAGCAACCAGTTCAAATTTGAACAACGTTAGCCATACGTACAATGGTCCATTTGGAATGTATACCGTTCAATTGATTGCTTTTCAAGGAACTCAATGTGCGGACTCAGCATATTTCCAAATTCAAGTAGATGTTTGTGGTTGTACAGATCCAATCGCTTTAAACTACAACAGTGGTGCGAATGTTGATAATGGCACTTGTGTTTATCAAACAGGTTGTACAGATCTAAATGCACTTAATTACGATGCGTCTGCTGTTGTGGACGATGGTTCCTGTTTGTTCCCAACACCTATCGTGGAAGCACCGAATGTTTTCAGTCCTAACAATGATGGAACCAATGAAAGCTTTTTCCTAACTTCTAAAAATGTAGTGAAATTGGAATTGGTGATTTTGAATCGTTGGGGAAATGTCTTGTTTGAAAGAACCGGTGAAGACCTATTAAATACGCCAAATAATAATCCAATGTGGGATGGAAAAATAAATGGAGTCATGGCAAGCGAAGGAGTCTATTTTTACAAATACATTGGTTACAACATCAATAATGAAGAAGTAAGCGGACATGGTTTCTTGCATTTAGTATCAAAATAATCCGATAGCACTTGAGCAGAAAAACGGATTTTATGAAAGACCTTTTTCGTCGCTCTGGGATGTTGATATTTGCGGTGACACTCGCATTGTTATTCATTGTTTTTAGTCCCCTTTTGGATGCTAACAAAGAAGCAAAAGGAGCGCGCGTTTACGGAGGTGTTTTTTCTTATTCTTTGCCAGAAGCGCCCACGAGTTTTTTTCCTTTAGAAACGAACATCTTATCTGATTTACGCATCATTAGTCAACTTTTTGATCCTCTTGTGAAACAACAGGGGGCAAAAGGGACGATTCGGAATTATTTGGCAGAGCGCATAAAAGTGTCTAACGGAGGCCGACGTATTCAAATACAATTAAAAAAAGGCGTGTTATTCAATGATGATCCCTGCTTTTCTGGGAAATCAAGAGAACTTACAGCAGAAGATGTTGCTTTTACCTTGAGTTTTGCATGTTCCAATAACCCATTAAATCAATCTGAATCAATACTTAAAGGAAAAATCGTTGGTTCTGACCGCTTCTACAAAGATGGTATAAATCCAAAAGACAACTATTTGTCTGGAATCCGCATTATTAATGACCACCTTATTGAGATTAACTTAACGAAACCATACAATCATTTTTTGCCCTTATTGACACACCCTAGTTTAGGCATCATGTCGAAAGTTGCTTGGGCTTATTATGGAAAAACCCTGAATATGCACCCGGTTGGGTCGGGGCCATTTTTTATAAAATCCACCTCCAACTCCATGCTCGTTTTGACAAAAAACAAGGAGTATTGGCAAGTCGATCGTTTTGGCAATCAGCTTCCCTATTTAGATGAGGTTCGCATTTATAAAAACACTTTATTTTCCAACGAATACCCATTGTTCTCACGTGAAAAAATTGACTTATTGTTTGATATACCTGTCAATGAATTAGGGAAAGCTTTTGGAACCTTAACAGATGCCAAAAAAGGTAAAAACTTATTGCACAAAGTACACATTCAAAAAGCATCCAAAATGAATTATTTGTCTTGGAACATGAATAAGCCACCATTTAACCAGCCATTGGTTCGGAAAGCATTTTCGCTCGCTTTAGATAAAGACTTTATCTGTACAGAAATCTTGAGGGGTGATGGGCAGCCTATTAAAAAAGGATTCATTCCAAAAACATGGTATTATTCCAATGAAAAACTACCTGTTATTGAACAAGATATTGCTCAAGCAAAGCGCTGTTTTTTGGAAGCGGGGTATTCAAGCCAAAATCCATTTCCAAAGCTACTTTTGTACATCAATGCGCAAAAAGGAAGCAACGCAGATTTATGGTGCACCGAAGTGTGTCGTCAATTAAAAAATGTGCTTGGAGTTGAAGTCAAGGTAAAATACGTGAGTACCAGCGAGCGAGATGAAAAAATTAAATCAGGAGCAGCATTATTCTGGAAGGCTGGTTGGGTTGGGGACTATCCCGATGCTGAATCCTATCTAAGGCTCTTTTATGCTCCTTCTCCAGAAAACACATTTGGCATTGATTTTCATAATTCCGAATTTGACCAATTGTATTTAAAATCACTTCTAACGACACTTTCATCTGAAAAAAGACGCTTTCAAGAAGCATGTGAATCGATTGTTTTCAACGAATCTGCCATTGTCCCTGTGTATACGGAAGATTTCTTTGTCATGATCAATCTTAGGGTGCGTGGATTTGAAATGAATCCTTCCGGAATCATCGATTTTTCTAACATTTACCTTAAAGATGTAGCTCGTTAATTTGCTTATTTCAGGGCTGTTTCTACCCATGCTTTTCCCCAATTTTCCATTTCATCTTTAGACCATAGGGTTGGATAGAATATCCGTTTTTGAAAACGCGGAGGTAAATATTTCTGCCAATTTGTTCCTCCAGTTGCCGCAACATCTTCCGTGTCACGAGCTAAATATCGAACAGCCGACTTGTAATGTGCCAATGGCCAGTTTACATTTACATTGGTGTCATTTTCACGCAATACTTTCAGGACAGATTCATCCGCTTGATCCGCTTCACTTAACCTTAAATAAGACTGCCATAAATTTTTGGTGCGGCATTTTTCCCCTAAAGCAATGAAAGCCTCCTTGTATTTTTCTTCAAATTGTACAAGAGTTAAGGTTTTTTTACCTGTTGCCTCTTCGGTTGCGCCATCTTTCCAATAAATGTATTCAAACATTTCCGAGATGGTATTGGAAGAAGTAAATTGAGGCCGTTTGTCTTTTGCTACTAAATTTAGAAAATCTGTACTAAATATTTCGATTTCCCGGTATTGAGCAGATTGAAAGCCGCTTGCAGGCAATAAAGCCATCCGAAATTGTAAAAACTCTTCACGATCCATGCCCTGAATCATGATTTCAAAGCTTTTGATCAATGCATCAAAATACCTGTTTATGCGCGTCACCCGAGAGATAAAAAATGCTTTGGTTAAATCCGCCTTTGCGCCTATTTGCTCAAACTCTCGTATTGCTAGTTTGAAATACAACTCCGTTATTTGGTGGTACATAATAAAAACAACCTCATCCGGGAAAGACGTTTTGGGTTTTTGCAATGTGAGTAAAGTATCCAGTTGTATGTAATCCCAATACGTGGTAACGTCCGTATGCAACAACCCATCTAAATAAGCATTTAAATTTTCACCTAAAGACGCATACTTTGTGTTGAGTTGAGTAAGTTTTTCGTGTAATTCGGGTGTGATTTCCATATGCGGTTTTGTTTGTTGTTCGAAATTACATTTTTTTTCTTTATTCAGTTTATTTTTAGCTTTGTGCAAAACCTTAAACATGATTAATTACAACCCAAAAAATTGGTTTTCATTCATTTTCTCATTTCATAAAAGCGACACAGCAAGAATCCTTTGGAAAGAATTAATCTATATCGCGCTTTTAACATCTATAATTACGTATGTTCAAATACACGTCTTTCCTGATGCTGATTACCTTAAGAATTTAACAACGGTTTATTCTTTGTTGGGTTTTGTCATTTCTTTGTTGTTGGTTTTCAGAACAAATACTGCTTATGATCGCTGGTGGGAAGGCCGTAAAATGTGGGGGGCCATGGTCAATGACACAAGAAATTTTGTTTCAAAAATTTCCGTCTTAGAAATTTCACAAGAAACCAAGTTAAGGGTTCGGGGGCTTGTTCCATTGTACGCCTTCTGCGTAAAAGAACACTTGAGAAGCAATCGAGTGGATGCTCTTGCGTTTTTAACTGAAGAAGAAAAATTAGCTTTTAAACATACAGATCATCAGCCTTTATGGGTGGTTAAAGAACTTCGTGAGCTCATTCAAGGATTGAAAAATCAAAACAAAATGGATAACATTGAACTTGGCTTATTCAACCAGAATTTAGATCGATTGGTTGACAGCTTGGGTGCATGTGAGCGTATACGAAATACACCCATTCCATTCTCCTATAGCCTATTTATTAAAAAGTTTATTTTTATCTATGTTGTTACCATGCCGCTCGCCTTTGTTGAGCTTTTCGGATATTATTCCATCTTTATTTCAACATTTGTGTTTTATGCACTCGTGAGCATGGAATTATTAGCGGAAGAAATTGAAGATCCCTTTGGGACAGATGAAAATGACTTGCCGACGGATGCGTTATGTGAGACCATATTGCGAAATACAGAAAGTTTTATTTAACAAAAAAAGCGCCCTGAGAGGCGCTTTTTTTATATAATGGGCGAAATTACTTTTCTTCTTTTTCTTCGAAGATGCGTTTTGGACGCAATTGCTCAAATAAGCCAAGAGTTAACCAATAAGGAAGGATGAATCCTAATAAGAATAAAAGCATCCAAAATGCCATCCCACCAATTAAAAGAAACAATACAATGCCAAATGTGCTCATCTTCTATTATTTTTGTGTTTGAAAACAGGTCAAAATTAAACAATTTAATTCAAAATACACTAAAAAATGGAATTTAGGATCGAAAAAGACACGATGGGAGAAGTAAAAGTGCCTGCTAATCGTTATTGGGGTGCACAAACTGAACGTTCGAGAAACAACTTCAAAATTGGACCCGAAGGATCCATGCCGATTGAAGTTATCCATGCATTTGCTTACTTAAAAAAAGCGGCTGCGCATGCCAACCATGAGCTTGGGGTGCTTCCAGCAGAAAAACGAGACCTGATTTCTTTAGTTTGCGACGAAGTACTAACAGGACAACATGATTCAGAATTTCCATTAGTTATTTGGCAAACTGGTTCTGGTACACAATCCAACATGAACTGTAACGAAGTCATCGCCAACCGTGGACATGTGCTTCAAGGAGGGAATTTATTAGACGAGGAGAAAGTGCTAAATCCGAATGATGATGTGAATAAATCACAATCATCGAATGACACTTATCCTACCGCAATGCACATCGCTGCATACAAAATGACTGTAGAAACAACTTTGCCCGGTTTATTGCATTTGAGAAATGCCCTTCAAACGAAAGTTGAAGCATTCAAGGACATCGTGAAAACAGGTAGAACACATTTCATGGATGCTACTCCATTAACACTTGGACAAGAATTCAGTGGTTACGTTGCGCAAATTGACTATTCCATTCGTGCAATTAACAATTCGCTCGTGGTTGTGGGTGAATTGGCACTTGGTGGAACAGCTGTAGGAACAGGATTAAATACACCGAAAGGATACGATGTGCTTGTCGCAAAAAAAATTGCTGAGTTTACAGGATTGCCTTTCATTACAGCAAAAAATAAGTTCGAAGCATTGGCTGCACACGATGCTATGGTAGAATTATCAGGGGCCTTAAAAAGATCAGCTGTTTCGTTGATGAAAATCGCCAATGACATTCGCATGTTGTCATCCGGTCCACGTTGTGGAATTGGTGAAATCATCATTCCGGACAACGAACCTGGTTCATCCATCATGCCAGGTAAAGTAAACCCAACACAACCAGAAGCCTTGACAATGGTTTGTGCCCAAGTCATGGGCAATGACGTGACGGTTTCTATTGCTGGGTCGAACGGACATTTTGAATTGAACGTATTCAAACCTGTGATTGCCTATAATGTGCTTCAGTCTGCGCGATTAATTGGCGACGCTTGTGTGTCTTTTACCGATAATTGTGCTGCTGGAATCGAAGCGAATTTACCTGAATTGAAAAAACATTTAGACAATTCACTCATGTTGGTGACTGCATTAAACACTAAAATTGGCTATTATAAAGCAGCAGAAATTGCTAAATATGCCCACAAAAACGGCACAACATTAAGAGAAGCGGCTGTTGGATTAGGCCATGTAACAAACGAAGAATACGATCAATATGTTGACCCATCTAAGATGATTGGTTCTTTGGATTAACGATTGATAAAAACGTGAAAAGCGGTGAGAATCTCACCGCTTTTTTTATGATTAAATACTACTTTAGCATTTGAAACAATCAAAGATGAAAAGAACAAAAAACGATTGGATAGCCCTTATTTCCTTTCTTTTTGCCCTCTGGTTTTCACTAACTGGCATTATCTGGGTTTATGGTGCCGCGCTCATCATGGCTTACCCATTCGGCTTAACCAGCTTTATTCTCTGGCGCTTTTTTCTTCATGGAGAACATAGAAAAAGCAAGCTGATTCCATTTATTCTAGTGTGCGGTTTGCTGTTGTCTTTCATGGTGCTATTTTTCACTTGGTTTTTCCATTCTTAAGCATCCTATTCAGGTAGATTCCTCCTCTTCTTATTATTGTGCAATGCGAAAACAAGCAAGAAACGACATTCGCCTGTTTCTGAAAAATTAAGCTTGATTTAAAAGGGCTATTTACGCTTGATTTAAGGAGGACATCTCTCCCTTTATTCCCAAAATATCCGTAATTTCGTGGTGTAAAAATGTACCTATGTCAAAAATTAAAGTTGCAAATCCAGTAGTAGAGTTAGATGGGGATGAAATGACCCGCATCATTTGGAAATTCATAAAAGACAAATTGATTCTTCCTTATTTAGATCTTGATATTAAATATTACGATTTAGGAATAGAAAAACGGGATGAAACCAATGATCAAATCACCATTGATGCTGCGGAAGCAATTAAAGAATATAAAGTTGGTATTAAATGTGCGACCATTACACCTGATGAAGCGCGCGTAAAAGAATTCAACTTAAAATCCATGTGGAAATCACCGAATGGTACGATCCGAAACATCCTTGATGGAACGGTTTTTCGTGAGCCAATCGTCATGCAAAATGTTCCTCGTTTGGTGACAAATTGGACTGCTCCTATTATTGTTGGGCGTCATGCTTTTGGAGATCAATACCGTGCAACAGATGCTGTTTTCAAAGGAAAAGGTAAATTGACAATGACGTTTACGCCTGAAGATGGTGGTGAAGTTCAAAATTTTGAGGTGTTTAACTTCAAAGGTGACGGTGTTGGAATGGCGATGTATAACACAGATGAATCCATCCGTGGCTTTGCTCAAAGTTGTTTCAATATGGCGCTTTCAAAAAAATGGCCGCTTTATTTATCAACGAAAAACACCATCCTTAAAAAATACGATGGGCGCTTCAAAGATATTTTTGAAGAAATTTACCAAGCAGAATTTAAAGCAAAATTTGAAGCCGCTGGAATTGTGTATGAGCATCGCTTAATTGACGACATGGTTGCCTCTGCTTTAAAATGGAATGGTAATTTCGTTTGGGCATGTAAAAATTATGACGGAGATGTTCAATCGGACACGGTCGCACAAGGATTTGGTTCTTTGGGTCTAATGACCTCTGTATTGATTACACCAGATGGTGAAATCATGGAAGCAGAAGCAGCACACGGAACAGTAACCCGTCACTACCGAGATTATCAAGCGGGTAAACAAACATCAACCAATCCCATCGCTTCAATCTTTGCTTGGACAAGAGGACTCGCTTTCAGAGGAAAACTTGATGATAACAAAGCATTGATTGATTTTTGTCAATCATTAGAGAATGTGTGCATTGAAACAGTTGAATCCGGTATTATGACGAAAGACCTTGCAGTATGTATTCACGGCAACAAAGTGAATCATGGTGAACATTATGTTTACACGGAGGAGTTTTTAGATGCCCTTGATAAAGGATTAAAATCAAAAATGAATTAAAATCATGAAAGGGGCTTCGGCCCCTTTTTTATTGATGCTATTTTACCCAAGCTCAATCCTGTTTTCTGAAATTCTTCTAACTTCGTTTTGTGAAATGTAACTTCATCAAATACGCGCTTTTTCTAATTCCACTGATGCTATGGTCTTGTAAATCCATTGATATCGCGCAACCTGTTCTCATTGAAACAGATCCAATCATCACCCATTCACTCGCTGTCTCCAAATTAAGCATACCTATCGAAATTGGCATGCAAAACCAATTGAAGGAGGTGGAAAAAAAACTTTCAATGAATTTTGAAGGAAAAGACGAGCCCTGTGAAGGAGTAAGTTTTTCCTATAAATTTATTAGAGAGCCTGTTGATTTCCAATTAAATAAATCCGATTTATATTACGAAGTTAATGGACGGTTTGAACTCAAATTAAATTATTGTCCCAAGTGCCACGGACTCTGGGGCGCAAAAGAATCGTGTGTGATACCGCGACTATATGCAAGTTGTGGTGTTGGTGAGCCGATGAGGCGCGTTAAAGTTGGATACAATACCGCCATTAGTTTAACACCTGACTATAAATTCGATGCGGAAACGAAACTAAAAATGTTTAAAGTTCTCGACCCATGTGAAATCACGGTTTTTCATTACAATGCCACCGCTCAAGTGGAAGAACAGGTGAAGGGAGAACTCAAAGCATTAGAAAAAGAGATTGATAAACAGATAGAAGCTGTCGATATTCAATCCTCCATAAAAAAAGTTTGGCGTCAACTCGAAGAGCCTGTTGATTTAAGTGGTTATGGCCTTCTTTATATGAAACCAAAAACCCTTGCGCTTAGTCCTGTGACATTTGATAAACAAAATAATCTGGCTAATTTAACTGCTGAGCTGGGACTTGAACCAATCATTTCTACGGACAAAGAAGAGGTGTTTCATTCAGCATTACCGAAACAAAATGCTTACTCAAATCAACCTGGTTTTTTATTATCTGTACTTGTTAAAGCCTCATATGACTCCATAAACAAACAGATTAACAAAGAATTAATGGGTTATAAAATTCCCATAAAAAGAAAGGTGTTAATTGTTGATTCCGTTCAGATTATTGGACATTACAACCAAAAGTTGTTTGTGAAGGTATGTTTCTCCGGAACAAGACACGGCGTGTTTTTTCTTTCTGGAACACCCGAGATTACTCCAGAGCAGTTTTTAGTGGTTTCGGATTTAGCGTACGATGTCAAAACGAAAAGTGTATTGCTAAAAACAGCCAAATGGATTTTTGACAAACGCATTTTGGGGCTTTTAAGCACTTCTTCAAAATTTGATTTGAAACCATTTTTGACTGAAGCCACGTCCAGCATAAATCAACATGTAAATACAACATTAGATGAAGGCGTTTATTTGTCTGGCAGCATAGACAAGCTTCTTCTTTCAGGTTTACAACTAGGCACAACAGGATTGTTTTTAAACACAGAAGTTTCTGGCAACTTGAAACTAAAGATTAAATAATGCGTTAAACCGCTCATGCGAAGTTTCGTTTTATTTTTTTTCCTTCCTCTTTTTTCCTTTTCACAAAAAGGGGACTACTCCACTTGTGAGAATGCGCTTGATGTAAATCCTAGCGGATCTTACCATTTTTCATTTTTAGGAAAAAAGGGGTTTGTTGCTCCTGAAGGTGTTTTTCAACACATCAATAACCCTAGTAAAAATCAAATTTGGGTTCACTATACCTGTTCGGTTAAGGGAAAGCTCCACTTAACTTTCAAACAAAATCAAGCGCCCATTAACATCCTCGTATTTAAAGAAAGAGAGCTCGACTTCTGTCTATCACTGAAAGAACAAAACCAAGTTGTTTTGTTAGAAAAAACATTGGACTCGTTAAGCGCGTTGGAAACGCAACTTTCTGTTGAGGCAAATGATCAATATTACCTATTGTTCGTGGCAAAAGAAAAAACGAAACAACTTGTTGATTGCGAATTTACCTTTGAAGAAGAAGGAATGGACATAAATACCGTTTGGCCGCTCAATTTAGTGTACAATGAAAGCATTCCTGTTTATTCATTAAGTATAAGAGATGAGATCACCAAAAAAGCAGTAGAAGCGAGGATTGTGCTTCAGGGCTCAAACGAAATAAATGGTATTTATAGGTGTAGTGATTTAAAAATGAACATGACAAAACGCGTGAAAGGCGGAATGATCAGAATAGATGCCGAGGGATTTTTATCGTCGGATATTGAAAACACCTATATACCCCAAGGAATAGATTTTAAAGATACCATTTGGTTGAAGCCTATCAAAGAAGGGATGATGGCAGAACTAGACGATGTTTATTTTGCAGCAGGTTTAGCCTCTGTTTTAGAGGAATCTTATCCTAAACTAAAAAGATTACGTGATTTTTTGATCTTAAATCCGAGTGTTCACATTGAAATACATGGACATGTTAACGAAGACAATAATAAGGACATCATATCCATGAAATTATCAAAGAAACGGGCTCAAAAAGTGGTGGATTATTTGGTAGAAGGGGGTGTAGAAAGAGAACGATTAAAAGCCATTGGATTTGGAAACACAAAACCAATCTATAAAGATCCGCAAAACGAGGAAGAAAAAGAAGCCAACCGGAGGGTTGAAATCAAAATTTCGACTAATTAACAAGGAATTTTATCAATTCTATTTTGATGTCTTCCTCCCTCAAATTCAGTTGCTAAGAATACATCAACCATTTCTAATGCCAGCTCTTCCGTAACAAAACGTGCTGGAATGGAAATGATATTTGCATCATTATGAAGGCGTGCTAATTCCGCAATTTCTGTTTTCCAACACAAGGCACTTCGTATAGCTTTGTGTTTATTCGCTGTCATATTGATCCCATTACCTGATCCACAAAGGAGAATGCCAATCATCCCAGGGTTTTCGGCAACCATTTCTGCTACTAGATGTGCAAAATCAGGATAATCGATGCTTTCTTCTGAAAAACAACCAAAATCTTTGATATCTAAACCTTTATTAGTCAGGTGTTTGATGATTAACTGTTTTGTTTTAAATCCTGCGTGGTCGCAGCCTATTGGGATGATCATGCTTTCATGTTTATGTTTTACAAAGATAATTACTATTCACAAACGGCTGTAGTTATAAACAAATTTGATTTTCTGCCTTTTGCTAAGCCTTGGTTTTACTGGAAAGCTCATGCGATGTTTTAAACAGGTATTTTAGTCGAATTGTGAATAGCTGTGTATAATAACTCAAATCTTTTACTTGTTTATTAAAAAGAATATTTCAATTACATTTTTTTTTAGAACGAACCCTAAAAGTTAAAGGAAGTTACCCAATGATATCATTATCGTTATACACGAAAACGCTATGAACAATGCCCTTTTATTATGAACAACTGTCCATTTCTTATTTTTGTTTATAAACACTTATATAATTAATAATCAATCACTTAAAATAATGTAAAACGTTGATTAAACGCGTTTATTTGTTAAAAACGGGATCACCAAATAATCAAAGGAAACTTTTACACATATGAACAACCTTAATAAGAATAGTAAATTCTTTAAATAATTAAAAAATAAATATATTATATATATTAAACAGCATAGCATATTAAATTTGTGCTGTAAGGAAATCTTGAATACTTTTATCTCATGAAAAACAGCTTTGATTCACTTATTGGTCAAATTGATGCGTTTATACGAAAGTACTACAAGAATCAAATGATTCGTGGACTTCTGTTATTCTTTGTTATTTTTTTATTTTCCTTTTTACTAGCGACTACCTCTGAATATTTTGGTCGATTTAATTCCCTTGTCAGAGCAATTCTATTTTTTGGTTTCATTCTGATCAATGGATATGTTTTCGTTAGGTACATTTTATTACCCACTTCGAAGTTAATTTCATTTGGTAAGCAAATTAGTCGCATTCAAGCCGCTGAAATCATTGGTTCCTTTTTCCCAACCATTTCTGATCGTTTAAAAAACACATTGCAACTCCAAAATAACCTTATTCATCAAGAAGGTAACATTGAATTATTGCGTGCAAGTGTCATACAACGCTCATCAGAATTAAGTGTTATACCATTTAAAAACGCCATTCAAATTACTGAAAATAAAAAATACTTAACATACTTAATTCCCTTATTCCTTTGTTTTGTTGGTGTAGCTGTATTTATTCCTTCGATCATTACCCAGGGAACAGAACATGTTGTAAATTATAATCAGGTATTTAAAGAACAAGCACCATATCAATTTACCTTACTTAAGGCTAATTTAACAGTGGAGGAAGGTGCTGATTTCCCAGTCGAATTAGCGATCATTCCAAACAAAGAATCGACAGGAAAAAAGGAACTTCCAAATCAGGTCTTCATCGTTTCTGATCAAGGTAAATTCTTATTATTAAGAAAAACGAAAAACACCTTTATCGGTAGCATTAAAAAACCGAAAAAGAATGCTCATTTTTATTTTACCACAAATGAATTTGATAGTAAAAAATACCATTTAAATGTTATAGGAAAATCACTTATTGGCAGCATACAAGCATTTTGTACGTATCCAACTTATTTAGGTAAGCAAAATGAGACGATTCAAAATGTAGGTGATTTAACGGTTCCAGAGGGAACGCAAGTAGAATGGAGGGTAAAAACTAAGAATACATTTAAAACAACGGTTTTATTGAATCAACTAAAATCTGTATTCAAAGAAGATGGATTTAAATTCAAACTCCTTTGTAAGGAGGATAAATCCTTGAAATTTATTTTGGATAATGCATTCAATCATCGAATAGATACTGTTCAATTTAAATTAAACGTCATAAAAGATGCTTATCCTTCGATTGAAGTGGTAGAAAAAACGGATTCTATTTCGGAAGGACTTAAATATTTTAAGGGATTAACCTCAGATGACTACGGCTTAAAGTCGCTTTCATTTGTGTATAAAATCATTCGACAAAATGGACAAGTAAAAGAAGTAAAAATACCTGTCCAACAGGTAGCTGGTACACAGATGAATTTTGACTTTGCTGTTGATTTTAAACGTGAGGAAGTTAAATTAAACGATAAAATTGAATATTATTTTATTATTTCAGACAACGATGGTGTGAATGGAAGTAAATCTGTAAAGAGTCAACTATTTACCTACGAGTTACCTTCATTAGAAGAATTAAATGATGAGCGCCGGGAAGATCAGAATAAAACCAAGGAGGACTTAGATCAACTATTGAAGAAGACCCAGGAATTTCAAAAAAACATTTCTCAGTTGAAAAAGGAGACGATGAATTCCAAGTCGTCTGATTGGAATAAATTAAACAAAGTACAACAATTAAAAGAAGAGCAATCCACCCTATTAGAATCACTTCAAAAGATTCAAAATGAAATGGAGAAAAGTGTAGAAGAAAAGAATCAACTTTCTCCTATGAACGAAGAATTAATGGAAAAACAAGAGATGATTGAAAAATTATTGGAAGAGCTCATGGATGATGAACTAAAAAAACTATTGGAAGACCTCGAGAAATTATTTCAACAAAACGATAAAGAACAAATTAAGGATAAAATGGAGGAGCTTAATCAGTCCAGTGAGGACATGAAGAAGCAATTGGATAGAAGTCTTGAGATGTTAAAGAAAATGCAGTTAAATGAGCGCATTGATGATATAGAGAAGGAATTAAAGGACCTAGCTAAGGAACAAGATGAATTAAAAGAAAAATTAGATGATAAACTTTCCAAAGAGGAGTTAAAAAAACAGCAGGAGGAACTAAATAAAAAGTTTGAAGACTTAAAAAAAGACTTGGATGAGTTAGATAAGTTGAACAAGGACTTAGAAAACCCAATGGATTTAGGAAATTTAGACGAGTTAAAGGAACAAGTAACAGATGATCTAAACAATGCCAAAGAAAATTTAGATCAAGGAAAAGATAAAAAAGCGGGTGAAAATCAAAAATCTGCTTCTGAAGGCATGAATTCAATGGCGAATCAATTGAATGCAAAACAACAGCAATCAAATAAAAAAGAACAAGAAGAGGACATGAAATCCCTAAGAAATATTCTTGAAAGTTTGATGACTTTAAGTTTTGATCAGGAAGCCTTGATGAATAAGTTTACAAAAATAGCGACCCAAGATCCCATCTATAGAAAACTAGGTAGAAGACAACAACGGATCATTGATGAAACGAAAATAATTAAAGACAGTTTACTGGCTTTGGCGAAACGTCAACCAAAAATAGCGTCTTTTATTGATAAGGAATTGAACGCTATTGAATCCAATCAGCGCATGTCTGTTGAGAACATTGATGACCATCAGAAAAAAGAATTGAGTAAGCACCAGCAATTGGTAATGACGTCATATAATAATTTAGCTTTATTATTAAATGAAGCACTTCAAAGCATGCAAAATCAAATGCAGTCAGAAATGGCAGGAAGTGGAAGTTGCAATAATCCTGGAAAGGGCCGTCCTAAACCTGGTCAGTCTATGTCCACAGGTGACATGAAAGAGATGCTTAAGAAGCAATTGGAGCAAATGCAGAAAGGTCCAAATCCTGGTGGAAAAAAACCAGGAGATAAGCCGGGAAGTCAACCAGGAATGTCACCAGGAAGTACTGGTCAAAATATGATGGGACTTGGAAACAAAGAAATGGCAAAAATGGCTGCAGAACAGACGGCTATTCGTCAACGATTGGAACAATTGAGAAATGAAATGAATAAGGATGGTAAAGGTTCTGGAAATCAATTAAATCCCTTATTGAAAGAATTGGAAGAGCAAGAGAAAAACTTGATCAATAAGAACATTAACAAGGACATGATTAACCGTCAACAAGAGATATTAACACGTCTTTTGGAAAGTGAGAAGGCGATTATGGAAAGAGGGTATGAGGAAAAAAGGGAATCTAAATCTGGAAAAGATGAAGAAAATGGTAACAAAATTCGCTTTGAGGAGTATAACAAATCCAAATTAAAGGAAATAGAATTATTGAAAAGCTCAGACCCTTCTCTTAAGCAATATTATAAGGAAAAAGCGAACCAATACTTCAATCTAAGTGAATGACCACTTCCTGTAATGATTTATATGAAAGAAGGATTTAACATTATTGAAGAATTAAACATACCTGCGGATTTTCAATCCTTGGTAGATGTTGAGAATTTAGTGGATCGTGTGTGTCACACTGTTGGTGTGCAAGAGGACGCCTACGGAAATGTGTTAATAGCTGTAACAGAGGCAGTTAACAATGCAATAAGTCACGGAAGCCAACAAGATAAGTCCTTGAATGTGGCAGTATATGTAGCGGATGCAACGGAATCTTTTTGTTTTTCTGTTAAAGACGAAGGTCAAGGTTTTGATTATAATAATTTACCTGATCCTACCGCTCCCGAGAATATTTTAAAGGAGAATGGACGCGGCATTTTTTTAATGAAAAACCTTTCTGATGAGGTGGAATATAATGAACAAGGGAATCAAGTTTCTTTATATTTTGTGAAATGATTTCATTACAGCTTATTGATGTAAAGAAGCCCACCTTCTTAAAAAGCACCCACCTCAAAAACTGCTTAAAAGATCTAATCCTTCGTGAGAAAAAAATTACCGGGGATATTTCTATTGTTCTTACTACAGATGAATATGTCTTAAAGGTGAATCAAGATTTTTTACAGCACGATTATTATACCGACATCATAACCTTTGATTATTGTGAAGGCAATGTGGTAAGTGG
>Ga0208592_1000007_pt1 | contig 71279 bp, 70 predicted proteins | sample LakMenE18May10ns_FD_150712 | JGI IMG/M metagenome (GOLD analysis project Ga0208592, IMG submission 150712) | Freshwater microbial communities from Lake Mendota, WI - 18MAY2010 deep hole epilimnion ns (SPAdes) | ecosystem: Environmental > Aquatic > Freshwater > Lentic | place: Lake Mendota...
TGGGAATCGTGGGAAAAAGGCGAAGAAGCTCCAGGTCGCGTGCTTGCCAATTTAAAAACTGCTGGCCTTGCCGACATCTTGCGCCAACTGCAGACTTCAGGCTGGGTGCCTTCGGCCTAGGCCGCCTTCATGCGCACAGGTGGACAGCAGAAGATTCCGCGTCCATCGCAATGGGAAAAAGGAAGTGTGGCACCGTGGACCGGGCGCGACTTCGCCCCACTCCAATCACTTGAGCATGTTGTTGCGCGAATAGCCGCGCATACACCACAAGTTGCGACAACAGAGTTCATGCCAGAAGCTCGGGCAAGTGCCGTGTTGGTGAACTTGTACCAGGGGGAAAGTGGCGTTGAAGTAGTGCTCACGAAACGTGCATCACACTTGAAAAACCATAAGGGTGAGATTGCCTTTCCTGGTGGTCGAGTGGAACCCGATGAGCAGGTTCACGCAGCCGCATTGCGAGAAGCAGTGGAAGAAGTGGCGTTACCTGCACATGACGTTACTTTGGTTGGCGAACTTGATCACTTACTGACCATCGTGAGCAACAGTTACATCGTCCCCATCGTTGGAATGATGCCGTATAAGCCAACACTTATTGCGTCGGCAGATGAAGTAGATCGTGTGCTGCACGTTCCTCTGCATGAACTGGTGCGCAGCGACACGTATGCCTCGGAAGTGTGGGAAACACCAATGGGGTCACGCAATATTTACATGTACCACCTTGACGATGAAACCATTTGGGGTGCAACTGCACGAGTGCTCACACAGTTGTTGCATATTTCCCTGACTGATTAGTTCAACTGCCTAGCGTTCTCACTAATTGATAAAAAGTGCGCGCCCAAGCCCTGCAGTTGAATCGCTGTGAAATTCCTCTTGGTTCGCAAGTGGAGAGCATGTCGTTGTGGAACTGGTTGTCCACTTTGAGGCGCAGATCAGCATTCCAAAAAGGAATGCCCGTGTTTTTGCTCAGTAGTTTGAAGTTGCGGTAGCCAAAATCATGACGACGACATGGCGTAGTGAAATTGAATGAGCGCCCTGTATTTCCTACCAACGGGCTACTGCAATAATCAGTAGTCCAGTCGAGCTCTCGGAATTGCTGGCGGTAAGTTCTCTCAAAGCGAGGGAACGCCGACAGTGGAGTGGCAAATACTCCGCGTTCGATGACGGAAACCATTTGGGCCAAGCTATGTGGCGAGGGGGCAACAAGAGTTGCGGTAACTAATACGTGTGCGAAAATGGCACCCATATACGCTCCTTCCAGATACGTATATGTGTGCAATAGGCAGCTCTAGAGTGCCGTGATTTCTTTCAAGGCCTGCACGGTCATAATTGCCCCAATTGCTGCCTCTTCGCCTTTGTTGCCTTCTGTACCGCACCGATCGAGTGCTTGTTGAAGGGTATTGACGGTGAGGACGCCAAAGGCAACGTGTATGCCCGACTGCAATGCAGCTTGCTGCAAACCAGATGCCGCTTCTCCTGAGACGTATTCAAAATGTGGGGTATCGCCGCGAATCACTGCGCCCAGTGCAACAACTGCATCTACTTTCCCAGACTTTGCGAGCGCCAATGCCGCAACAGGTAACTCAAATGCTCCTGGTACCCAAATGGTGTGGAGATCTTTTGCCGCAACTCCATGGTTGGTAAACCCTTGAACAGCGCCAATGCGTAATGCGTTGACGATGTCGAAGTTGAAAGTTGCACAGAGGATGCCAAAGCGCATACCACTGCCATCTACTTTTACATTGCTGAGGCCATCATTTGGTCCGTGCATTTTTTACTCCGTTCTTCAGGTGAATTATTTGTCCATATCAATGAGGTGACCCATGCGCTCTTTTTTTGTGCGCAGGTACTTCTCATTTTCAGGTGTTGATGCAATTTCAATTGATACTCGTTCAACTACTGCAAGCCCATAACCCTCAAGCCCACCGTATTTGGCAGGGTTATTGGTCATGAGTCGTAGTTCTGATGCCCCAAGGTCGGCAAGAATTTGTGCTCCAATGCCGTATTCGCGGCTGTCAACAGGCAAACCAAGTTCTGTGTTTGCATCGACCGTATCGAAGCCTTCGTCTTGCAGTGAGTACGCGCGAATTTTGTGACCTATTCCAATGCCACGGCCTTCATGTCCGCGTAAGTACACAACAACACCGCGGCCTTCTTCGGAAATTTTCTGCATAGCTGCAGCAAGCTGTGGCCCGCAATCGCAACGACGACTGCCAAACACATCGCCCGTCAGACATTCGCTGTGTACACGTGTGAGTACTGAACCTGGCGCAGAAACATCGCCTTGAGTAAAAGCAAGGTGTTCGATGCCATCAACAGTGTTGCGATAGGCATGGCATGTGAAGATGCCCCATTCAGTCGGCACAGGTGCTGAACTGATGAATTCCACGAGCCGCTCGTGGTGGCGTCGGTGTTCAATGAGCAGGGCAATTGAAGACAGCAACAAGTTGTTCTTGGCACAAAAGATGCGTAAGTCATCGAGTCGGGCCATGGTGCCATCGTCATTTTGAATTTCACAAATCACGCCAGCGGGCTCGCAGCCAGCAAGTTTGGCAAGGTCTACCGCAGCTTCGGTATGACCTGCTCTTTTGAGTACGCCGCCTTCACGGGCACGAAGAGGAAAGATGTGCCCGGGCCGAGCAAAAGCCGCAAAGTTGGCCGTGGGGTCAGAGAGTGCTCGCAATGTTGCTGCGCGGTCGGCAGCAGATATACCTGTTGCAATTCCTTCCATGAGGTCTACCGACACGGTGAAGGCTGTGCGGTGGCTTTCTGTATTTTGGTCGACCATGGCGGGAAGACGAAGTTCATCACAACGCTCACCGGTGAGTGGTGCACACACAACGCCCGTGGAGTGGCGCACAATGAAAGCAAGTTTTTCCTGTGTGGCAAATTCTGCAGCCATGATGAAGTCGCCTTCGTTCTCGCGATCTTCATCGTCAACGATGACCACCATTTCGCCGCGCGCAATTGCAGCGAGCACTTCAGGAATAGAAGCAAACCCATTGTCTTGGGGTTGTAATGCAGTGCTGTTCATTGTTTTTCCTTTCGCACCTCAACAACGACTTCAATGTCGGTATCGAGTTGTTGAACTGATGAAATAGTGCCGCGCCACATGTCGGCGATATCGCCAACTGCGTCGCCGCTGAATATTCCGGGAGCATTGTCGCCACCGGCAATGGCCGGGGCAAAGTGAAATACGTATCGATTAACTAAGCCAGCACGATGGAATGCACCGGCTACACGCTGACCACCTTCAACGAGTAATTGCAGGACATCTTCACTGCCAAGCTTGCGCAACAGTGCGGTGAGGTCTCCGCTGTATTCGGTGCAGGGGTGTACTTTTGCATCTTTTGGGGCACTGCCAAGAACAATACGCCGTGGTGAAGTTCCCTCTGCATCGCGAACAGTGAGCTCGGGGTTGTCTGCGCGAACAGTTCCGGCACCAACAAGCACGGCGTCGCTTTCTGCACGTAGCTCGTGAACGCGTTGTCGAGCCGATGCACCAGTAATCCACTGGCTGGTGCCATTTGCTGCTGCAGTTTTCCCATCGAGTGTGCTTGCCATTTTGAGAACGACAAATGGCATCCCAGTTGTGCGGTGATGAATGTAGGGGAGAAGTTGTGAGTGCACTTGGCCTGCAAGAACTCCTAGCTCAACTTCAATGCCAGCAGCGCGCAAAGCATCGAGGCCCGTGCCAGCAACTTTCGGGTCGGGGTCAACGATTCCTACAACGACGCGCTGCACACCAGCATCAATGATGGCTTGGGTGCAGGGCCCAGTGCGACCAGTATGTGAGCAAGGTTCAAGCGTGGTGTAAAGAGTTGATGCACGAGCAGCTATGCCGGCGCGGCGCAAGGCATGAATTTCTGCGTGTGGCCCGCCCACAGCAGAAGTGCAACCTTCATATGTGGAACCATCGGCGGCAACGACAACGGCACCCACCCATGGGTTAGGACGCGCAATGAGACGCGCCTGCAACGCCGTGCCAAGTGCACGGCGCATGAATTGTTCGTCGCGCACGCTGGGCGTGCTCGCAGTATTTGTCATGCCTCCACCTTGCTCCCATCCGGACTATGACCGTCGGTATTGGAGTTCCACCAATTCGGCCCAATCACCGAAGTGAAAGGGTTCGCAGACTATGACTGCCGGTTGGGACTTGCACCCGTACCCCGCAAGGAGTTGTTTGTAGTTGTATTCGTATTGCGTTACCCACGTTATAGGCGATCGTGGGCTGAGGCACTGTCGACTAGTCGCGAGGTGACCATTTTTGGTTCGGGTCAGAGACCTCGATTGCTTTGCGTTTGTCGGCGCGGATCACATTGCGAAAGATGACGGTAAAAACAATGGCAAGGCCAATAATGATGAGCCCAAAAGTGGCGTACTGTAAATTCCCGCCACGGTCACCAGATTGGGTCGGAGCTTTTCCGCATCCGGGCTTGGGATATAGCCCAATACAGTCGCTCGGGTCACGCTCCATGTCGTAGGCATAGAGCGGATCTGAGGTGGGTGTCTCTGAGTTGGCTGGGTGACTTTGGGGAAAGCGCAGTGTGTAAGAGGTGGTGGCAGATACTGATGGGGGTAAAGCGACAGATGGCACTCTGCCATCGTCACACGGCACGGGTGCTGATGCCAAACGGGAACTATGGTCATAGCGATGTCTGGTACTTATGACACCGTCTTAGTGGTCGATTTTGGGGCTCAATACGCCCAACTCATTGCGCGCCGCGTGCGCGAGGCCCATGTGTACTCAGAAATCGTGCCGCACCGCATCACGGCGAGCGAAGTGCAGAAGAAAAATCCGCGAGCCATCATTTTGTCGGGTGGTCCAAAAAGTGTGCACGTCGACGGTGCCCCAGTACTTGACCCTGCCATCTACGACCTCGGCATTCCTATTTTCGGTATTTGCTACGGGCATCAACTGATTGCTCAGCAACTCGGTGGCGAAGTGTCGCGAGGTGGCCGTGGTGAATATGGTCGGGCACTGCTCACTCGAAATAGCGAGAAGTCAACACTGCTGCACGACCTGCCATCTGAGTACTCGGTGTGGATGAGCCATTTCGATTTTGTTGCGCGCATGCCAGAAGGTTTTGTTTCATCGGCGTCTACTCCCGATGCGCCAATTGCGGTCATGGAAAATGCTCAACGCAAAGTGTGGGCAGTGCAGTTCCATCCAGAAGTGGTGCACTCCGAGTACGGACAAAAAGTTCTTGAGCGTTTTCTTGTTGAGCTTGCTGGTTGCACCCCCAACTGGACAATGGATTCCATTATCGACACTCAGGTAGCCGCAATTCGTGCGCAAGTGGGAAATGCTCGTGCAATTTGTGGTTTGTCTGGCGGTGTCGACTCTTCAGTTGCTGCTGCACTTGTTCATAAAGCAATTGGTGCTCAACTCACATGCGTTTACGTTGACACTGGGCTCATGCGCAAAGGTGAAAGTGAACAAGTAGTCGAAATGTTCCAGCGCAATATGGGTATAGAACTCATTCATGTGCGCGCAGGTGAAAAGTTTTTCGACAAGCTCGCAGGCGTTGTTGAACCAGAAGCAAAACGTAAAGCAATCGGTGAACTCTTCGTGCGTATTTTTGAAGAAAATACTGGTGGAGTAACCGATGCAGAATTTCTGGTGCAAGGAACTTTGTACCCCGACGTCATTGAAAGCGGCGGAAGCGATGGCACTGCTTCTGTTATCAAAAGCCACCACAACGTTGGTGGTCTGCCAGAAGATATGACCTTGAAATTGGTTGAGCCACTGCGCACTCTTTTCAAAGATGAAGTGCGTAAGTTGGGCAGTGAACTTGGTCTGCCCGATGAAATGGTGTGGCGTCAACCGTTCCCGGGCCCCGGTCTTGGAGTGCGCATTATTGGGGAAGTCACTCCAGAGCGTGTGGCAACTTTGCAAGAAGCCGATGCCATCGTGCGCGAAGAGGTACGTCTCGCGGGTCTCGAGCGAGAGATCTGGCAGGCCTTTGCCGTTCTTGCCGATATCCGCTCGGTGGGTGTGATGGGCGACGAACGTACCTATGGGCACCCCATCATCATTCGTGCCGTTACGAGCGACGATGCCATGACCGCCGACTGGGCACGTTTGCCCTATGACCTCTTAGAGAAGATGTCGAACCGCATCATTAATGAAGTCGCCGGTATTAACCGCGTGGTGTACGACGTGACCTCGAAGCCGCCCGGCACAATTGAGTGGGAATAAGCCAATTTTCCTCGTTTTGTCGCCAATTTTGAGTGAAAAATGGGAAATTTCGACCTGAAATCACCCCTCATGGGAAGTGGCTCGTAGGCTCCAAGAGTCATGTTCGTACGCCCCCGCGCCCGACTGATCGCCTTGGTGGTCGCTCTCAGCAGTTTTGCTGGGCCTACGTTGTTGGCCTCGGCCCCCGCGTCGGCTTCATCGAACAACATCCAAAACCAGGTGAACGCCATTTTGGACGAGCTCGACCAGCTCGAAGGGCAGATGGACGCTATTTCCGAAGATTATGCGGCGGCTTTGTCGTTGCAAGATGACCTCGTTGTGGAAATTGAATCATCCAAAGCGAGTGTTGCCCTGAAAGAAGCCCAATTGGCAGGAATGCGCAAAGACCTCTTTGGTGTTGCCAAGCAGGCATTCATGAGTGGTGGTCGTGCAAACAGTTTGACCTCACTCCTCACCGATACAGGTGGCCTCAATGCCATGGTGCAACGCGAACATTATTTGTCGGTCGCAGTGAACGCCGGCGCAAACTCCAGCGACGAACTCGACGCTCTCGTGGAAGATCTCAACCTAGAGCGCAAAAAGTTGGAGAAGAAAAAGACCGATGCAGAAAAGCAAGCCCAGGTGGCAACGAGTCGCTTCAATGCTGCAGAAAACCTAGCGAATGCGTATCAGTCGAAGTTGGGTCGTGCTCAGGCCGACCTGGGTGAAGCATTGCAGGCAGAACGCAATCGTCGTGATGCGTTGGCATTAGAGCAGTCTCGTGCGATATCGGCGAAGTATCAGTCGCAAGCAATCAATATCAAAGTGAAGTCGCCCTCGTCGCGAGCAGGAGTTGCTGTACAAGCAGCGCTGGCACAAATTGGAACGCCTTATCAGTTTGCTCGAAGCACGCCTGGTGTTGCATTCGATTGTTCGGGGCTCACTTTGTATGCATGGGGGCAAGCAGGAGTGAGCCTGCCGCATTATTCACGTGCACAGTTTCAGCGCGGGCCAAAGATTCCCATTTCTGCTGCTCAGCCGGGCGACCTCATCTTTAGCCGAACCCCTATTGGACACGTGAGCCTCTATATCGGAGGCGGACGCATGGTGCACGCCCCGCGTCGAGGCGATGTGGTGCGCATTGCTCCAGTCGACTGGGGCCGGGTTGTTGGAGTCACGCGTCCGGGTTGAGTCGCGTTGCACTGAAGTAATCTGTGGTGATGCAAGGTGGTCATCATGATTGAGGTCAATCGAGTTTCGCAATGGCTAGAAACTCATATTGAAGGTCTGCGCGGCCCATTTGAGTTCAACATGATTGCTGGCGGCCGCTCCAACATCACGTATCGTGTGGTCGATTCCGCAGGCAAACAGGTGGTCTTGCGCAGACCTCCAACTGGTCATGTGTTGGCGACAGCGCACGATATGGCCCGCGAGCATCGCATTATTTCTGCTGTGGGCAAAACTGCGGTGCCCGTCCCCAAAACACTCGGTGTGTGTACAGATTTAGAAGTGAATGGTTCGCCTTTTTATGTCATGAGTTATGTGGAGGGCGAAGTTCTTGATTCGCAGATCAAAGCACGCGTGATGACTCCCGAGCTGCGTCGAACTGCAAGTGAGAACCTCATTGACGTGATGGTTGCATTGCACGACGTCGATATAGACGCAGTAGGTCTGGGCGATCTTGCCCGCCGCGATGGATACATCGAAAGACAAATCAAACGCTGGAGCGCACAGTGGGAAAATTCAAAACAACGCGAACTTCCCGAAATGGAAGAAGTTGAGCGGTTGTTGCGTGAGGGGATGCCACAACAACTTGGTGCAACAATCGCGCACGGCGATTACCGGTTTGGTAATTGCCTCACCAATACAACAACGGGTGAAATTACGGGTGTGCTCGACTGGGAATTGTGCACGTTAGGAGACCCGCTTGCCGACATTGGTTATTTGGGTGTGTACTGGAGTGACCCTGGTGCTCTTGCGCGAAAGGAAAATGATCCTTCTGGGTTAGAAGGCTTTCCGACGTATAAAGAAATGGTGGCGATGTACGGACAAAAGTCTGGTCGCGATGTGAGCAACATCGGTTACTACGTTGCATTTTCTTCGTGGCGACTCGCGGTCATTTCTGAAGGGGTATACGCGCGCTATGTGCATGGGGCTATGGGGAAGTCTGACTACGACCCAGCACCACTGCAACGTTCTGTAGAAATGATGGTGGAGTCAGCACTTCATGCTTTACAAGGAGGAAAAAAGTGAGCAACGTGAACGCACAGCAACTAGTGGGCTGGGAGCGCAGCTCGTTTTCGTCTGCCAATATCACTCACGTCACGTATCGCAAAGGCAGTGGGCCAGGTGTAGTGGTTGTACACGAAATTCCTGGTATCACACCAGCTGTTTTACGCTTTGCCGAAGAGGTAGTGCAAGCAGGTTTCACCGTGGTGATGCCGTTGCTAGTAGGTGAAGCCGGTCGTGAGGTGAGTGGCAAATACATTGCATCGTCGATGTCAAAAATTTGCGTGTCGCGAGAGTTCACCACGTTGGCTGTTCAACAAACATCGCCAGTCATTTCATGGTTGCGTGCACTCGCTCGACAACTTCATGAAGAGGTGGGCGGCCCTGGTGTTGGCGCAATTGGTATGTGCTTCAGTGGTGGTTTCGCATTAGGAATGATGCTCGATGAACGGATGATTGCCCCAGTGCTTGCACAGCCATCGCTCCCTTTTGCCATCGGCAAAAAGAAATCGAGCGACCTCAACCTGTCTTCAGACGATGCGGTTGTTATTGCCAATCGAGCAGCAGCAGGTTGTGAGGTGTTGGGCTTGAAGTTCAGCGATGACAAATTGGTGGGCGACCGGTTTACTGCGCTACGCACTTTGCTGGGCGACGCATTTATTGGTATTGAATTTCCCTCAGCATCAAAAAAAGATCACTCTGTGCTCACAGAGCAACGCGTTGATGAAGGTGTAGAACGCGTGGTTGCGTTTTTACAAGAGAAACTTCTTAAGCAAGCCCAGCAATAGCCATGTCGCGGGCAGTTTTGTAATCAGCCTTGCCATTTGGTGCGCGTGGGATCTGCGTTACAAATATCACTCGCTTCGGTGCCTTATACCCAGCAAGTTGGGTTTTCACGTTGGCAATGATGGCTGCTTCTTCCACCGTGGCGCCTGGGGAAAGTGAAGCAACGGCAGTGACAGCCTGACCAAATTTTTCATCGTCAATACCTACGACGAGACAGTCGAGAACACCCTCAACGCGCTTGACGGCTTCTTCAACCTCTTCTGGGAAGATCTTTTCGCCACCAGAGTTAATGACCTGGCTTCCACGGCCAAGAAGGGTAAGAGAACCGTCTGCTTCAACTGTTGCCATGTCGCCAGGAAACGAATAGCGCACGCCATTAATTGTGCGGAATGTCTTGCTTGATTTTTCTGGGTCTTTGTAATAGCCAAGTGGCACTGCTCCACCTGCTGCAACTTTTCCGATCTCACCAGAGCCTGGCACCACTTCGCGGTCGTCGTCGGTGAACACCTTTGTAGTGGGAGCAACGGCAAACTTTGCAGTTTTCGGGGGGAGACCTTTCATGCTGATGGAAGTTCCCATGGAACCTTCACTCGAACCCATGGCATCGAGAAGTACGACGTGTTCAATGCGCTCAAGAAGAGCTTCTTTCACTTCCGAAGTCCACATGACGCCAGATGAGGCAATCATTTTCAAACTGCTCGCGTCGTAAGGAGTTCCTTTTGCAATTGCTTCATCGAGTGCACGAATCATCGGTTTGACAAATGAGTCTCCAACAACTACGGCAAGAGTTGCTTTCTTTTCTTGCACAACCTGAAACATTTCGTGTGCGTCAAAACTGCGCTTTTGCAAAGTCACAACGTGCGCGCCACCAGATTGCGGCATCATCGCACCAATCCACATTCCGGTGCCGTGCATGATGGGGCAGCCCGGAATGGTGATGGGACGAATGCCATTTGCGTGTGCATCGCGAACAGTTGTACCCAATTGAGAAATTTCTGCAGGTGGGGTCATGCCAATAAAAGCCAAACCACCATTCACGAATCCGTCAACCAAAGAACCCATTTGGTACATGACGCCTTTGGGCATGCCTGTGGTTCCGCCGGTGTAGAGCATGTAGATGTCGTCTTCATCACGTGTAATACGTGGCATGGGGTCGTAATCGGCAAGAAGAGTGTTGTAAGGAATTGCCGTGACAACGTGGTGCTCACCGTCGTCGCTTACTTCTACCAGTAATTTCAATTTGGGAAGTCGATCAACAACTCGAGCGACACGATCTCCGAGTGAAGAGTGGAAAAAGAGTGCTTCTGCGTCGCTGTTGTCGAGGAGGTAGAGCAACTCTTCATCGAGGTAGCGATAGTTCACATTGACAGGCACGCCGCGAAATTTAAATGTGGCAAATTGTGCCTCTAAGTATTCATTCGAGTTGTAGAGGTATAGGCCGACTTTGCTTTGTGGCTGGAGCCCAGCATCAACGAGAGCACTTGCGAGTCGTGAGGCGCGTTGTTCATATTCACTCCAGGTGCGCGTCACGGTTCCTTGGGTGACGGCAGGCGAGTCTCCAATAGAGTCGGCGATAGATTCCCAGATGGTTGCAAACTGTTTTTCCATAGCAGGAATCTAGTTGACTTTTGTCACAACCTTGAATTGCGGGTGAGAAAAACTTTTGATGCGTTCAAGAATGTGGTCCATGGTGCGAAGATCTTTTGTTGTAGAAAACAAATGACGTACCAGGAGTCCTTTGGCCGCTTTTGCATCGTGCCCACCTGCTTTCCCGTTCAATTTTGTAACGAGATCGACCGCAACATAACCCTTGAGCTGTGAAGAGTCGGGAAGAAATATGCCGCGATGGTCTTGTGGCAATACGTCAACAACAATGTGGCCGGCACAGAAGTTGTTGATTGCAGTGGTCACAGGTTCTCGCCAAAACTTTGACATTGTTTGCAGAGGTAAACCTTTGCCTTCCAAACGCGCACTCATTTTTAATTTGTAGTCAGGTGTGGGGTCGCTGCCAAGGACGGCGCCGAGAAGCCCGCTCACGACCACGATGTGATCATGAGCAAAACTGTGTTGCGCGGGTGTCAGCGTGGGAAGGTCGAGATGGCTCCACACCACCCCGGAGTAACGCTCGCAGGCAACAAGAGTGGGCGAGCCAATCAGAGATGAGTTTGCCGCCTGGGCTCGTGCGAGATGTTTGCCCGATACTCCGAGAAGTGTCGCCGAGCCACCGCCTGCGTCGCAAAGAGCAGCCGCAAGTGTTTTGCGATGTGCCCCAAGTGCCTTGCCGAACGCCCCCATTGTGGGTGCCCATTTGGTGCGAGGTTGGCCGCCATCTTCCTTACCTTCCGAGGGGGGAAGGAGTACAAACATGTTGATTTGTGCGGGCATATGACTTTTTGCTCTCGTTTGTGGCAGGGAATGTAACTTGACTACCGTGGGGTAATAAGATGGGAATGCATCCAGCGGTAGGGGACATGTTGTGAAAGTACAGGTAGATCAATCGAAGTGCCAAGGGCACAACCGATGCTATGCCATCGCCCCTGAGCTTTTTGATGTTGACGACTTGGGCAATGCTTTTGCCATTGGCGATGGGGTTGTTGAGCCACACCTTGTAGAAAAAGCACGACTCGCCGTTGCAAACTGTCCCGAGTACGCCATCAGCATCGTTGAGGAGTAAAGAGATTTATGACAACACTTGATGAAAAATCCATTTATGGTCCTGTCACCAGCTGGCAAACCGACTTCGATCATGCCGACCCGTCGTACAACGAAAATGCTCATGCTATTTGGAGCGAATTGCGCGGTGCTTGCCCAGTCGCTCACACCGAGCGCTATGGCGGCACGTGGCTGCCAGTCACACATGACCTTGTGCATGAAATTGCCTACGACACTGAGCACTTTTCTAGTCGGGGTGTAGTAGTCGCCACCGTCAAGCCAAGCGATTTGCCCGATGCCATTCCCGCTCCTATTGGCGGCGCACCCCCAATTACGTCCGACCCCCCATTTCATCAAGATGCGCGCCGCATTTTGTTGCCAGCATTTTCTCCGAAAACAATCGATCTGTGGGAACCAGAAATTCGCTTATTGTGTCGCGAACTCATTGCCGACATGAAAGCAGCCGATGTGGTCGATGCTGCTACGCAATTTGCACAGCACATTCCGGTCAACGTCATTGCTCGTATGTTGGGCTTTCCACCCGAAGATGGTGAGAAATTCCGTGGTTTCGTGCACGACGTTTTGGAAGCCATCAACTTGGAGCCTGGGAAACGTGCAGAAGCTTTCATGGCGCTCGATGCCTACATTGCAAAGCAAGTGCAAGACCACATCGACAACCCTCGTGACGACCTCACGAATTTTTTATTGAATGCAAAAATTTATGATCAGCCACTCAGCCTTCAACATGTTGGCGGCAGCATCATCTTGCTACTCATTGCTGGTATCGACACCACCTGGAGTGCAATTGGTTCAAGCTTGTGGCACTTAGCAACAAACCCTGTCGATCGTCGTCGTTTGGTCGACAACCCTGCACTCATGCCAACAGCCATTGAAGAGTTTCTTCGCGCATATGCTCCGGTCACCATGGCACGCGTTGTGAAAGACGACTACAACTTCCATGGAAATGAAATGAAGCAGAACGACTGGGTGCTTTTGCCGTTCCCTGCTGCGAATCGTGATCCAAAAGAATTCGAGAATGCCGACCAGGTACTCATCGACCGCGAAGTGAATCGTCACGCTGCATTTGGGCTTGGTATTCACCGTTGCTTGGGTTCAAACTTGGCACGACTTGAACTGCGTGTTGCAGTTGAAGAGTTCCTTGCAGCGTTTCCCGATTTCGAACTTGCACCCGATGAAGTAGTGAAATGGAGCGTTGGCCAAATTCGCGGCCCACGCGAATTGCCAGTTCGCATTAACGCCCGTACCCTCTAGGAGTGCTCGACCTCGATACTCTCAACCCCGATCAATACGATGCGGTGGTGCACCAAGGTGGACCACTTTTGGTGGTTGCGGGTGCAGGTTCAGGTAAAACGCGAGTTTTAACTCAGCGCATTGCATGGCTCATCGAGGGTGGCGTGCACCCCATGCGCGTTCTCGCTATTACCTTCACCAATAAAGCTGCTGGCGAGATGCGCGATCGCGTGGAAGCCTTGGTTGGCCCTGTTGCGCGTCAAATGTGGGTGAGCACGTTTCACGCAGCTTGTGTTCGCATATTGCGTGCCCATGCCGATCTTTTAGGTTTCCCTAAGACATTTTCAATTTACGACCAGTCAGACGCACAGCGTTTGGTGAGCTATGTCATTCGTGATCTTGGCCTCGATGTAAAGCGTTTCCCAGCGCGCGGTGTTCAGGCACGCATCAGTTTGTGGAAGAATGAATTGCTCACGCCGGGCAAGGCAAAAGACCGCGCAACAGGAATGCTCGAATCGAAGCACGCCGATGTTTACATTGAGTATCAGTTGCGCTTAGAGCGCGCGGGGGCAATGGACTTCGACGACTTACTCATGCGCACGGTGCAGTTGTTTAAGCAACACCCCGATGTTCTTGCAATGTACCAAGAGCGTTTTGAACACATTTTGATTGATGAATATCAAGACACCAACGTTTCGCAAAACGAAATTGTCCTGATGCTCGGGGCTAAGCATCACAATGTTTGTGTAGTAGGCGATACCGACCAATCGGTTTATCGCTTTCGCGGGGCAGATTTTCGCAACATCATGCAGTTCGAAGAAGCTTTTCCCGATGTAACAACTGTGGTGTTGGCGCAGAACTATCGCAGTACACAAAATATTTTGAATGCAGCCAATGCTGTTATTTCAAACAACATTGAGCGCAAGCCGAAGAACCTGTGGAGCGACTCAGGAGCTGGTGACCCCATCGTGCGTTATTACGCCGACGATGAGCACGATGAAGCACGTTGGATTGCACAACAAATTCATGACGCACATGAAACCGATGCCCGACAATGGGGCGAAATGGCCGTGTTCTATCGTGCGAATGCGCAAAGCCGTATTCTTGAAGAGTCGCTGATGCGCTTTGGAGTTCCCTACAAAATTATTGGAGGCACTCGTTTCTACGAGCGCCGTGAAGTAAAAGATGCACTTGCGTATTTGCGTGCAGCCATTAACGAAGCCGATGAAGTAAACGTGAAGCGCGTGCTCAATGTGCCCAAGCGAGGCATTGGCGATACCAGCGTTGACAAACTCGATACATATGCCCGCAATCACGGCCAGGGTTTTTCATTTGCGCTCCACAACGCGGCTGCGGCTTCGGTGGGCGGGGCAGCATTAAAAGGGATTACCGCATTTCTTGCATCACTCGATGAAGCGGGCAACCATCAAAGTGAAGGCCCGGCAGAAGTACTGCGTTTAGTGCTGAAGAGTTCGGGTTATATGACGGAATTAGAAAACGAAGACACAGTGGAATCGGCAGGCCGGTTAGAAAACCTCGCTGAACTTATTGGCTTCGCAGAAGAGTTCGATTCGGTCGATGACTTCCTTGAACAAGTTGCGCTTGTTGCCGATACCGACCAAATCGATGGTGAAAATCGCGTCATGCTCATGACCCTGCATGCTGCAAAAGGCTTGGAATTCCCTGTGGTGTTTCTTGCAGGCTTTGAAGAAGGTGTATTCCCGCATAGCCGAAGCCTCGCAGAGCCCGAAGAAATGGAAGAAGAGCGTCGCCTTGCATACGTAGGTATTACGCGGGCGCGTGAACTGCTCAATGTTTCGCATGCATGGAGCAGAAGCTTGTATGGAAATACCCAGTACAACCCGCCATCACGCTTTTTGGAAGAAATTCCCCATGAACTTTTCCGCATTGAAGGCAATGCGAATGCTCAAAGTTTTTCTGGCGGAACTTCTTCATTTGGGTCCGGAGGTTCAAGTCGTCGCGAGCGCACTTATGGCAACTCATTTTCCGAAGAACACACGAACCGTGTTGTCGATGCAGCTATTGCTGCTGGGCGCACCGCTGCGCCGGTGGTGAATGCCAATGTGTTGTCCGATATCAAGGTGGGCGAAGACATTGTGCACCCAACATTTGGTGAAGGCGTAGTCATTGATATTAAAGGTGCCGGCGAAAAAGCAGAAGTGACCATTCGCTTTCGCGACAAGGGCACAAAAATACTCGCCCTGGCCTGGGCGCCATTGAAAAGACTCTAGGTTTTATGGCTTAGCGGTGTCTTCCCTTGTGGTGCATCGGAAGTAGAGTGAAGGTATGAAGGCAGCACTACTTGTAGAGAGTTTGACGGGAAATACCTGGAAGGCCGCTGAAATGATTGGCGCCAATTTGCAGCAATCGGGCTGGAGCATCACGGGCTTGTCGCCGGTGCGTAAACCCGATCATGGTTCTATCCAAAATGCCGACATCGTTTTAGTAGGTACTTGGGTGCACGGACTTTTTGTTGTTGGGCAAGCCCCATGGGGTGCAGGTGCATTAGCAAAACTTCCTGCAATGCGCGATAAAAAAGTTGCTGCGTTTTGCACCTTCGCATTGAACCCTGCAAAAACTCTCGACACCATGACACGAATTTTGGAATCACGTGGCGCAGAAGTAGTAGGTGGCCTTGCGCTTCATCGTGGCAAGTTGGGTGAGCACACAGAAATCTTTGCCGACCGTTTAGTGTCGGTGCTTGCTACTTCGTAACGCGCAAATCGATATACAAAGTGGTGCGGTTCTCTACGAGTGGCCGAACATCAGTTGGTTTTGCCAAGTCGTCCATTTGTATGTTGCGGCCTGAACAATCGGTAAAGGTGCGTGTCTCTTTTGCTTGCTTGGCAAGACAGGTCTCATCGCGGTCTGCCGGGTAGGCGTAGAACACCCGCCATCCTTTAGCAGGGTCGGTGCCTTGGTGGTCGAGAACAATGCTGCGCTTGCCATCGGGGTCACGCAGGTCGGGGTAGAGAATGGGGCCAGACTCTCTGACGGTTTTTGCTACTTGGGTGACGGAGCCCACGCGGAAGGTTTGGGCGCCCAAGTTGGTGATGCTCTCGGGATTGCGCGAAATGAGGGAAGCTGCGCCCCATAGGGCCAAGAAAAGCAGTGCAAAAAAGACAATTCCTGCCCCAACAGGGGCAAAAGCTCTGGCGAGGGGGGATTTGAGTCGTGAAGATGCCACCCCCATAGTGTGGCGGGTTAGAAGGAAGATGCCTCAACGGCGTAGGGTTTCTTTCTTGTGAAGAGGCCTTACCGAGTTGTCGTAGCTAAACCAGGACTTGACGGTCACGACCGTGGTGCAAAAACCATTACGCGTGCCCTTCGAGATCATGGATTCGAAGTCATTTATACGGGTTTGCACCAAACCCCAGAGCAAATTGCAGAGACTGCTCTGCAAGAAGACGTCGACGCAGTCGGGCTCTCGTTGTTGTCGGGTGCTCATCTCACGCTGTTTCCCCGCGTCATGGAAGAACTCCGTGCTCGCGACCTGGGAGACATTCTCATCTTTGGTGGTGGAGTGATTCCCGATGCCGATGCGCGAACGTTGAAAGAGCAAGGCGTGGGCCAAGTGTTCGGACCAGGCTCGTCGTTGAAAGCTATTTGTGCTTGGCTTGAAGAAACGCTCGACGCAGCTCAATAATTTTCTGAAGTAGTTACACAATATTTTTACAATCAAGATCTCAATTATTAATAAGGAGTAAGAGTGGACCTCTTTGAATATCAAGGCAAACAGTATTTTGCCAAGTTCGGTATTCCTGTATCAGCGGGTGGCGTAGCAGTCACTGTTGATGAAGCAGTGAAAGTTGCCGATGCATCGCAGTACCCAGTTGTAGTGAAAGCTCAAGTGCAGGTCGGCGGTCGTGGAAAAGCTGGTGGCATTAAGTTGGCCAACAATGCCGACGAAGTGCGTTTGCATGCTGGAAATATTCTGGGAATGGACATCAAGGGCCACATCGTCAAGCGCATTTGGGTAGAGCATGCGTCTGATATTGACGAAGAGTATTACGCATCATTCACACTCGACCGTGCTGCGAAGAAGCATCTCTTGATGTTGTCTGCTCAAGGTGGTGTGGAAATTGAAGAAGTAGCGGAAAAAGATCCCGATGCAATTGTGAAGTTGCATATCAACCCTGTTGATGGTCTGAGTGAAAAGGTTGCTCGTCAGGCAGCAGTCGATGCGAAGATCCCTGCAAAGGCACTCGATGGTGTGGCAAAGATTTTGGTTCAGTTGTACGACTGCTTCACTGCAGGCGACTGTGACCTCGCAGAAATTAACCCACTCATTTTGAAGCCAACCGGCGAAGTACATGCGCTCGACGCAAAAGTAAGCCTCGATGGAAACGCTGAATATCGTCACCCAGAATGGGCTGAATACAGTGCAACTGAAGAACTCGACGACCGCGAACAACTCGCTCGTGAAAAGGGCTTGCAATACATTGGTCTTTCAGGAACTGTTGGCATCATTGCTAACGGTGCTGGCTTGGCAATGAGCACGCTCGATGTAGTGAACCAAGTGGGTGGCAGTGCAGCAAACTTCCTCGACATTGGTGGCGGTGCAAATGCCGACCAAATGGCAGCAGCACTTGAAGTCATTAACTTCGACAAAGAAGTGAAGAGCATTTTCATCAACATCTTTGGTGGAATTACGCGAGGCGAAGAAGTTGCCAAGGGAATTGTTGAAGCAATGAAGCGTGTTGACTTGCGCGCACCCATTGTTATTCGACTCGATGGCACCAACGCCGAAGAAGGACGAGAGATTCTGGCATCAGCAGGAATTCCAGAATCCAAATTATTGAGTAAGCCAACAATGCTCGAAGCAGCCCGTGCTGCAGTAGCACTTGCGAACGGAAAGTAGAAAACACCATGGCCATTTTTGTAAACGAGAACACCAAGGTGATTGTCCAAGGACTCACCGGAGGTCAAGGCAAGTTTCATGGTTTGCGTAACCGTGCTTATGGAACCAACGTTGTTGGAGGCGTAACACCAGGCAAGGGTGGGCAAGATGTTGAAGGCATTCCTGTTTTCGATTCTGTCGCCGACGCGGTAAAAGCAACAGGTGCAGATGCATCATTTATTGCAGTTCCACCAAAGGCTGCAGCTGCCGCCATTTTGGAAGCAGCAAAAGCCGGAATCACTTTCATCGTGTGCATTACCGAAGGTATTCCAGCCCAAGATGAAGCAAAGGTGTTCAACACACTTGTTCGCGATTTTCCAAAAGTACGTTTGCTCGGACCAAACTGCCCAGGAATCATTAGCCCAGGGAAATGCAACATCGGTATTACCGCTGGTGAAATTGCAGAGTTGCCGTCAGCAAAAGGTCCAAACGTCGGCATCGTTTCGCGTTCAGGAACCCTTACGTATCAGGCACTCTATGAATTGAAGCAGCAAGGAATTGGCGTCAGCACCTGTGTAGGAATTGGTGGCGACCCAGTACCTGGAACTTCATTTGTCGATTGTCTTGCTGAGTTCCAAAACGACCCAGAGACACACGCAATTATCATGATCGGTGAAATTGGTGGTTCTGCAGAAGAAGAAGCTGCAGAGTTCATTAAAGCCAATGTCACAAAGCCAATGAGCGCATACATCGCAGGTGTTACTGCACCAGCAGGCAAGAAAATGGGCCACGCCGGAGCAATTGTTTCTGGCGGCAAAGGAACGGCACAAGGCAAGATGGACGCATTGCGTGAAGCAGGCGTACAAATTGGTTTGAACCCAACTGAAGCCGGCTCGCTCATGGCAGAAATTGTCAAGGGCTTGAAGTAAGTCACCAAAGTAATTCAGAGAGTTTGAACAGTGCCCCGCGCCCTTCTCAGTGTCTATAACAAAACAGGCATTGAAGAGTTTGCGCGGGGCCTTGTTGCATCTGGATGGAGCATTATCTCGAGCGGTGGAACAGCAAAGGCGCTCATCGCTGCTGGTATCGCAGTTACTGACGTAGCCGATCTCACTGGTGTGCCGGCAATTCTCGATCACCGTGTAGTAACGCTGCATCCCAAAGTGCACGGTGGAATACTTGCCGACACTGCGTTGTCGCATCATGTAGCCGATATGGCCGAATATGGCATTGAAGCAATCGACTTAGTGGTGGTGAACCTGTATCCGTTTTCTAGCAACCCCAGTGTTGATCTCATCGATGTTGGTGGCCCAGCGATGATTCGTGCTGCTGCCAAAAATTTTGCGCGAGTAGGCGTAGTGGTGGAACCATCTCAGTACGCACCGGTACTTGCTGAAATCACGGCCGATGGGGTGCTGAGCTTAGAAACACGTCGCCAGCTTTCGGCACGCGCATTTGCAACTACCCGCAATTACGACGCGGCAATTGAGCAATGGATGAGTGGCAGCGAGAAGTCTTCCTTGTCTTTGCAGTTAGAGCACGTTTCAGATCTGCGCTACGGAGAGAACCCTCATCAAACAGGCACTTTGTATCGACTTGAAGGAAGTCATAGTTGGTGGAACACTGCTGAACAACTCGGTGGCAAAGAAATGTCATACCTCAATGTTTTCGATGCCGATGCTGCCTGGAAACTGGTGCACCAATTTTCTGATGCTGCAGCGGTTGTTGTAAAACATGCCAACCCGTGTGGTGTAGCAACTGGTTTGTCGCTACTCGATGCATACCAACGTGCTCATGCGTGTGACCCAGTGAGTGCATTCGGCGGAATCATTGCTCTCAACCGAGAGGTAGACGAAGCAACTGCTCAAGAAATCTGCAACGTGTTTACTGAAGTCGTTGTTGCTCCGGCGTTTTCAGATTCGGCATTGCACATTCTGCAAAGTAAGAAAAATCTCCGCATCGTGCGTGCTAGTGCTCCTGAACTTCCTGAGTATGAGTTACGCAGTGTGAGTGGTGGAGTTCTGGTGCAAAGCCCCGACGGCGTGAATGATGACCCTGCAACATGGACCGTGGCAAGTAGCGCTCAGCCAACACCACAGCAGCTACAGCAGGCCGGCTTTGCGTGGAAGGTATGTGCTGCGGTGAGCTCGAATGCCATTGTGGTGACACAAAACAATGAAGCAGTGGGCATCGGTGGTGGCCAGCAAAACCGTCTCGATGCAGCACGGTTGGCATGTGAACGTGCAGGGACCCGAGCCATTGGCGGGGTAGCAGCGAGTGACGCATTTTTCCCCTTCCGTGATGGGCTCGACATGTTGGCAACCGCTGGGGTGCATGTTGTTGTTGAGCCAGGGGGCAGTGTGCGTGACGAGGAAGTCATTGCGGCAGCAAATGAGCATGGCATTGTGCTCATCTTCACTGGCGCACGCCACTTCCGTCACTAAACTATTCACATGGCCCGCATTACGGAACTTCTTGCTCGTGGGCGTACTTTTTCCTTTGAGTTCTTTCCGCCAAAGACCGATGCTGCCCAATTGTCTTTAGGCCGAACAATTGCAGAATTGGAAACTTTGCATCCCAGTTTTGTGTCGGTTACTTACGGTGCTGGCGGCAGCACCCGTGAACGTACTCGCGATCTTGTTACATGGATGCGCCGCGAAACAACAATTTCCCCGATGGCGCATCTCACCTGTGTGGGTCACACGCGCGGCGATATCGAAGAAATCCTTCAGGCCTATGTAGATGCCGGAGTGGAAAACATTCTGGCTCTGGGTGGTGACCCACCTACAGACCCTGCCGATGTTCGCCCGAGTGACTATCGCTTTGCCTCTGACCTTGTGTATGAGTTGCAAGCTGCAGGGAAATTCAGCATTGGTGTTGCTGCACACCCAGAGGTGCATCCGCGCAGTTCATCACGCACCGAAGACCGTGAATTTCTTGCTCAAAAACTACGTCTGGCCGATTTTGCCATTACCCAGTTTTTCTTTGACGCAGAACATTATGTGCGTCTCGTTGAAGAACTTGCGGCACTCGGAATCAACAAGCCAATCATTCCGGGCATCATGCCAGTAACAAACAAAAGTCAAGTGCAGCGCATGGCAGAAATGTCGGGAGCGGCGTTCCCACAAGATTTAGCGGAACGACTTGCCAAAGTAGATGACCCAGAAGATGTGCGACGTATTGGCGTAGAAGCAGCAACTGAGTTATGTGCGCAATTGCTCGATGCTGGTGCGCCAGGGTTGCATTTTTATACGTTGAATCGGTCGAGCGCTACGCGTGAGATCTATGCAAACTTGGGGCTCCCGGTTGTCTCATCTGCCACCTGATTCCTCGGGCGGCTTGCGCATACCAGCAGTAGTGCCCTATCTACCTGGCCTCGATGGCCTGCGCGCGTTAGCCGTTGTTGCAGTGATTTTCTATCACGCAAACCATTCGTGGCTCGAGGGTGGATTTTTAGGCGTTGAAGTATTTTTCGTCATCAGCGGTTATCTCATCACTCTTCTTTTGGTCGCCGAGTCGCAGCGCACTGGAACCGTGAACTTGCGTGAATTTTGGATACGACGTGCACGTCGGCTTTTGCCAGCGCTATGGACGTTGCTTGTAGGAATCACCATTTATGTTTCATTATTCAAACGCAATGAATTAGGAACATTACGTGGTGATGTGCTCGCCGGTTTTTTCTATATTTCAAACTGGTTCCAAATCCACACGGGTAGTTCGTATTTCAGTGCTTTTGCTTTTGCACCACTACGCCACTTGTGGTCGCTTGCTGTTGAAGAGCAGTTTTATCTGATCTGGCCACTACTGATGTTTGTGCTATTGAAATTGTCGCGACGCCGTTTGCCAGTTATTGGTTTATGTTTTTTTCTTTCTGCAGTGGGAATTGCAGTCTTGACTGCAGTGATGTATCGCACCGGGCCAATTTCCAACCCGACCGATACGGCAAATCAGTACTTCTCGTTTCTTGGTCGCGAAGTAGCGCGTATTGATTTTGTGTATCTCTCCACCATTACTCGAGCAAGTGGACTGTTTCTCGGCGCCGCACTTGGTGTGTGGTGGCGTCCGTGGTACATCGCTCAGGCACGCATTGCCCAACGGTCATTTTTGGTAGATGTCGTTGGGGTTCTTGGGTTGTTGTCACTTGCGTTCATGGCGTGGCGTTTCACCAATGTGGTCACCGGAGCAGAAACGGGAAGCCATGGTTATGACCTTTTGTATCGCGGTGGCTTCTTCCTGGTGGGGCTGGCAACGGTTGCAGTGATTGCTGCAGTAACGCATCCATCAGCTGTGCTCGGACGAGTTGTTTTAGGCAACAAGGTTTTTGTATGGGTGGGCGTGCGTTCGTACGGTTTGTATCTCTACCACTGGCCTATTTTTCAAATTTCTCGGAATATTGCCGGCAACGCGCTGAGCTGGGGCCGCTTTGCATTCCTCATGGCATGTACGTTGCTCGTCACCGAAGCGTCGTATCGATACATCGAGACCCCCATTAGAAAAGGGAAGTTGGGTGTTTGGTTGCGAACGTGGCGTGGTGCTCCTACTGCGGAGCGGAAGTTGCACCGACGCAAAATGGTGGGCATCGCAGTGGCCCTGAGTCTTGCTCCAGTTTTCGCTATTGCAAATTTGTCGACGGCAAAAGTTGAACTCGATGCAATTAGTCAAAGCTTGGTCGATGCTGATGCATTCATTACCAACCTCATGCCCACCACTGTGCCGTCGACGATTCCTACAAGTTCTGTTGCTGGTGAAGTAACAACTTCAACAGTTGCGCCAACAACAGTGCCGGCTGAGCGAATCGATATTTTGGCGATCGGCGACTCTGTCATGTTGGGCGCTGCGCCAGAAATGACAAAGTACGGCGTGACGGTCGATGCCCAAAAGAGCCGCCCATTTAAGGCCGCTTTGCCAATTGTGAACTACGTGAAATCCATCAACGCTCTCGGCAGTGCGGTGGTCATTCACTTGGGTACCAATAGCGGCACCTCACAGGAAACAATCGACAGCATTGTGAGTGTTTTGACCGATGTGCCCCTGGTGCTGGTACTCACCAACTCAGTGCCCGGAAAAGACTGGGAAGCGTCAAACAACCGCCTCATTCGGGCGCTCCCCGAGCGTTACCCCAATGTTCAGATCCTTGACTGGAAGAAATACGCCACAGATCACCCCAAATGGCTCTATGACGACCTCACGCACCTGCGCCCCATGGGTCAGCGCAAGTACACCGCGCTCATTATGGAGGCTTTAGGGCGCCCTGGGCCCCAGTTTGAAGACGCTGTCTTGACGGCTCCTGCCCAAGCCACCACAACAACGAGTTCAACACCAGCGAGTTCCTCCACGACTACCTCCTTCGTTGCCCCACGGGCAACTACCACCTCCGTGAAATAGGTCGTGTCGCTTCGGCTTGGGAGGCGAGCACATGCGACCTACGATGGGGGTCTATGACAACCCCCGTACGAGTCGCCGTTACCGGCGCAGCAGGCCAAATTGGCTACAGCCTTTTATTCCGTATCGCATCTGGAGCAATGTTGGGTCCAAACACCCCCATCATTTTGCAGTTGCTCGAAGTCACTCCAGCACTAGGCGCACTTGAAGGCGTCAAAATGGAACTCGAAGACTGTGCATTCCCACTTCTTTCGCAAGTGGTGTGCACCGATTCTGGTGATGTTGCTTTTGGTGATGCCGACGTTGCACTTCTTGTTGGCGCAATGCCACGCAAAGATGGCATGGAGCGCGCCGACTTGTTGTCGGCAAACGGTGGCATCTTCAAACCGCAAGGTCAAGCAATTGCTGCGAATGCAAAAAAGAACATCAAAGTGCTTGTGGTCGGCAACCCTGCAAACACCAATGCTCTCATTGCAATGAACAACGCAAAGGGAATGAACCCTGGTCAGTTCACAGCAATGACCCGCCTCGATCACAACCGAGCCATTTCACAGTTGGCAACAAAGCTCAATAAGCCTGTGTCGTCTATTAAGAAGATGACCATTTGGGGTAACCATTCCACAACGCAGTACCCCGATCTTTTCCATTGCGAAGTGGATGGAAAAAATGCAGCTGCAGCAGTGAACGATCAGCAGTGGCTCGATGAAACTTTCATCCCGACTGTTGCTAAGCGTGGCGCAGCCATCATTAAGGCCCGCGGTTTGTCATCTGCTGCTTCAGCAGCAAATGCCGCAATCGATCACATCCGTTCATGGGCGACCGACACTCCTGAAGGCGATTGGGTTTCAATGGCAGTTCCCTCCGATGGTTCATACGGAGTGCCCGAAGGACTCATTTCTTCATTCCCATGTGTATGCAAGAACGGTGAATACAAGATCGTTCAAGGTCTCGACATCGACGCCTACAGCCGCGGCAAAATTGATGCATCGGTTGCAGAACTTGTTGAAGAGCGCGACGCAGTGCGTGAACTTGGTCTGATCTAACACCAACGAAAATATTTAAAATGTCAGTAGCGGCCCTCGTGAACACGTACGAGTGGCCGCTTTCTGATTTTCAGACCACTGTTCACTTACGAGAAGTATTTCAACGCGATGGTGTTGTGGTGCTACCAGCATTCATCCCACCCGAAGTAGTTCAGCAAATGGTGGCGGAAACCGAAGAACTACTCTCCCTGGCATATCGCTCAGAGTCTCAGAAAACTGCATATTTGAGTAGCCCAGATGAAACTTTTCCAGTGGGGCATCCACGCCGCATTGTGCAGTCGTCTGCAGTGGAAGTCATTGCCTACGATCACATTCCCGCACATCATGCGGTACGTGAACTGTATGAGTCTGATGAACTCATGAGTTTCATTGCCGGTGTTCTTGGGCAAGAAAAGCTTTATCGATACGCAGACCCTTTTGGTGCATTGAACCTTGCAGTCATGCGTGAGGGCGATCAATTGGGCTGGCATTTCGACATGACCGACTTCGTGGTGTCACTTGCTTTGCAGCCATCGCAAGCTGGTGGTGAATTTGAAAATGCGCAAAAACTTCGCACTGCAACTGATGAAAATTATGAAGATGTGCAAGGTGTTTTGTTGGGCAATGCGTGTGACCGCGTTCGTATAGAGCCAATGCATGCCGGCACCTTGATGATATTTAACGGCCGAACTTCTTTACATAAGGTGACTCCAATTGAGGGCGATACTTTACGCATCGTTGCGTTGTTGGCATACGACACACAGAGTGGTACCGATTCATCAGATGAATTAAAGCTCTCGCGATACGGAAGGTTGCCGCAATGAAATCGGAATACGGAGAATCATTTGTCGGAGAAGGAATCAACGCCGCACATATCAATACCGTGCTTGGCAATAGGGAAGGTGCAGTGGGAACCGCATGGGCAACGGGGCTAGCAACGCCTAGCGTTGGGCATACGCGCTTCGTGGCAGTTGCTGCTCCAAACAAACCACTGCAGCCCATGACACTTTTTGTTAACAAGGCAACCATTGAAACTGAACAGCATGGTGCACTCACGTGGGGAGCTGCTCAACTTGGGGTAGCACGCGGTGTACAAAAAGCACGCGAGAACGGTGTCTTTGGGTCAAATGATCTACGCGAACTTGCGCTCATCGTGGCCGTATGGGTGAACCCACTCGCAGATGATGCGATGCAAGTTGAGGAAAACAATGCCGAGGCAACGTATCTTGCGTTGAAGTCGGGCAGTTATTCGTAAACGGTGATGTGCGCTACTTCATCGAAGATGGGGTCGAGTGCAGCAAAAATTTCTTGGCTGTTCAGAAGCATTTGCGCATCGCCACCAATGCGAATTGCGCCAGTGATGAATGCATCTTCTGCAGCCATTTCTCCAGTAGCCACCGCCACTGCAGTTTCCCATTCTTGTTCAAGACGTACATGTTCTGGGTCGGCAGGGCCGGCACCAAACGTAACAGCATTGTCTTTTACTTGCAGGTGATACAAGACGGTGTCTTCGGGGCCATCGCTCACCATTTGAGTGATGCCAATTTCCAAAGTCGAACCCAGGGCTTGCAACTGTGCATTTTCTGCGGCACGTGTGCCGATTGCTTCAATCCAGTCGAGGCTGAGGTAGCGAACAGTGCTCATGCGTCTCTGACTTGGTCTACGAGCAATACCAGCCCGCCACTCTCCAACCAGTTATGCATGTTGAAGAGGGCGAGCATGGTGTTGCGTCGTTCGGAATTACTTAGCTGCAGATGAGCTGATGAGTACTGGTGCCTTGCGACTTGAGAAGGCGAGTGCACCAATCAAGACGACGAGCGCTGCACCTGCAATAGCAAACCGTGCACCATCATTGTCACGCAAGCTGATAACAGCTGGCAAAATGAGGAGTGATACCAAGTTCATTACTTTGATGAGCGGGTTCAATGCAGGACCAGCTGTGTCTTTGAATGGGTCACCAACGGTGTCGCCAATAACGGCTGCTTTGTGAGCATCGCTGCCCTTGCCGCCATGGTGCCCGTCTTCGATGTACTTCTTGGCGTTGTCCCATGCACCACCAGCATTACTGAGGTAGTTCGCCATAAGTTGGCCGGTCACAATTACTGCCGCAAGGAATGCACCAAGAGCGGAGTAGTTGATACCGAATCCAACGATGACCGGGGTAAGCACCGCAAGAAGTGCAGGAGTGGTGAGCTCACGCAACGATGCCGCTGTACAGATGTCAATAACTGGGCCGTAGTCGGGCTTTTTGGTTCCCGCCATAATGCCGCCATCTGCAAACTGGTTGCGTACTTCTTGCACTACGACGGTGGCAGTACGGCCAACGGCGCGAATAGCAAGTGCAGAGAAGAGGAAGGCAACCGAGCCACCAATGAGGAGACCAATGAAGGTCTTCACATCGGCAACGTTGATTTGCGTTTCAATAGCTTTGAATACGTCGCTGCCTTCAAGACGCTTGCCGACGAATTCGGAGGTCTTGCCGTAAAGCGCAAGGTTTCCTTCGTTGTAACGAAGCCCAAGTTCACCAGCAATGGTTTCAATGTACGACGCAAAGAGTGCCACAGCTGCAATAACTGCAGAACCAATAGCAAAACCCTTTGTAACGGCTTTTGTTGTGTTGCCAACAGCGTCGAGGCTCACCATGATGCGTTCTGGTTCACCATGGAACTCGCCGCTCATTTCAGCAATACCTGCGGCGTTGTCTGAAACAGGGCCGAAAGTATCTTCTGAAACGATGACGCCAGTGGTGGCGAGCATTCCCATGCCACACAGAGCAACAAGGTAAAGCGAGAACTGCAAGTTGCCGCCGCCGAGCATCAATGTGCTGGCAAGTGCAAGCGCAATTGCTACTACTGCATACACCGAAGACTCAAGACCCGAGGCAGTTCCTGCAAGCACAACTGTTGCGGGGCCGGTTTCTGTTGCTTCAGCAATTTCTTGTACTGGACCATATTCGGTGCCGGTGTAGTACTCGGTGAGACGACTGACGCCTTGAGCAAGGATGAGTCCGATGAGCACTGCGCCAAATACGCGCCAGCCGACATTCGACATCACTGTTGAGTCGTTACCTACATAACCAAGTGCGAGTAGGAGTGTTCCGATGACGGTGATGATGCCAGCAGTTAAGAAGCCACGGTTGATTGGCTTCAAAGCATTAGTTTCGCCTTCTTTCGCTTTTACAGCGAAGATGCCAGCGATTGATGCAATTACACCAATGGCGCGTGCAGCGAGTGGGAACACCAAACCAAGTGCGGGGTTCATGTCAACAGACTTGAACGCTGCAACACCCAAGATGATGGATGCAACGAGTGTTACTTCGTAGCTTTCGAACAAGTCGGCAGCCATACCCGCACAGTCGCCTACGTTGTCACCAACGTTGTCGGCAATGGTGGCTGGGTTGCGTGGGTCGTCTTCTGGAATTCCTGCTTCAACTTTGCCCACGAGGTCTGCACCAACGTCGGCAGCCTTGGTGAAGATTCCGCCACCTACGCGCAAGAAGAGCGCGAGGAGTGAACCACCGAAACCAAAACCGATGAGCATTGCAGATGATGTGTTTTGGAACACTGCGATGATGAGTGTTGCACCAAGGAGTCCGAGACCCACGGTGAACATTCCTGCAATTCCGCCAGTGCGGAAAGCAATTTGCAATGCTTTTGGCATCGAGCCAGTTAATGCAGCAGCTGCTGTTCGTACGTTGCCGCGAGTGGCCAAGGTCATACCGATGTAGCCAGTAAGACCAGACGCAAAACATCCGAGGATGAACGAGATGGTGCGGAAAGTACCTGAGGCGATATAGCTCAGTTTTTCGACACCTTCTCCGTTCTCAATTGACACCGAGGTGAGAAACACCACGATGGCAACAGGAACAAGGATGATTGCGATGGTACGAAACTGGCGCTTGAGGTATGCCCATGCGCCTTCTTGAATCGCCAAGGCGATTTCTTTCATTTTTGGCGTACCTTCATCTTCGGCGAGAACCGATTTCATGAGGTAAAAACCAACGGCAATAGCAAGCAACGCTGACAATGCAGAGAGAAGCAATACGAGCCACTCTCCGCCTTGCAGTGTGAAATCCTGCCAACCGCCTTCTGATGCGAGAAGTCCTGTCACGTGTGGTGACCTTTCATATGGAGGGGAAAGGCGAACCTTCCCCAATGTTTGTTTCCGACCTTGAGAGTGTAGGTAACTCACCGACCTCAAGGCGAATATGGTCACAAAACGGCCCTTTGGGGTTACCAATCGGTAACCACTCTCGAGTGAATTTCGTCGACCTTTTTGAAGAAGTTCACTTGTACGGGCCGTGGGGAGTACCGTTTTCAACGCACTAGCTCTTCTCGGCTTTCCGAGTGAGTTTTTTTGAAAGGCATCCCTCGATGGCACAAGTACTCGAATCACAGCGTGGACCCGTGACGGGCACCGCTGTAGCGAAAAAGAAGCGTCGTCCGTTCTTGCTCGACCTCTACAGCACGGCTGTGGGTAAGAAATACGTGATGGCAATCACCGGAATCGGTCTCATTGGCTTTGTGGTGTTCCACATGATTGGCAACTTGAAGATGTACTTCGGCCAGTCCGATCTCGACCACTATGCGGAGTTCCTCAAAGAATTGCTCTATCCCATTGCGCCAAAGGGTGCAGTGTTGTGGATTCTGCGTGGCGGATTGCTCGCCATGGTGGTGTTACACATTCACGCCGCGTATTCATTGACACAACTGAATCGCAAGGCGCGCCCAGTGAAGTATCAAAGTGAGCGTGACTACCAAGTCGCAAGTTTTGCCAGTCGCTCAATGCGCTACACCGGCGTCACTGTGTTGCTGTTTGTGATTTGGCATTTGCTCGATCTCACCTTCGGTGTCGTGAACACCATCGGAGCCGACGGAGAGTTCGTGCGAGCCAATGTGTACGACAATGTGGTGCGCAGTTTCGATCGCTGGCCAGTTGCTTTGTTTTATATTTTGGCCAACATCATGTTGGGTATCCATCTCTTTCACGGAGTATGGAGCCTTTTCCAGTCGATGGGCTGGAATAACCCTCGCTTCAATGAATGGCGACGTTCCATTGCAGCAGGAGTCGCAACCATCGTTGTTGTAGGAAATGTTTCATTCCCGGTTGCGGTGCTTGCGGGCATCGTGGGCGGCTGAGAGAGCAGGATAAAAAGGAAAAATCATGAGCACACAATTGAACTCAAAAATCCCTGCTGGACCATTAGGCGACAAGTGGGCCTCTTATAAAGAAAATGTGAAGTTGGTGAACCCCAACAACAAGCGCAAATTCAAAGTGATTGTGGTGGGCACTGGTCTTGCCGGAGCATCTGCTGCCGCAACGCTTGCGGAGCTTGGCTACCAAGTAGACGCTTTCACCTTCCATGACTCACCGCGCCGTGCGCACTCCATTGCTGCACAAGGTGGCATTAATGCTGCAAAGAACTATCAAGGTGATGGCGACAGTGTGCACCGTTTGTTTTACGACACCATCAAAGGCGGCGACTTCCGTTCGCGTGAAGCAAATGTGCATCGTTTGGCTGAAGTATCTGTCAACATCATCGACCAAATGGTGGCCCAAGGTGTGCCTTTTGCCCGTGAATATGGTGGTCTTCTCGACAACCGCTCATTTGGCGGTGCACAAGTAAGCCGTACTTTTTATGCTCGTGGTCAAACTGGTCAGCAATTGTTGCTGGGTGCCTATCAGCAGCTTGCTCGTCAAATCGGTTTGGGTGGCGTGCGCCTCTTTAACCGCACTGAGTTGGTTGATGTAGTCACAGTTGAAGGTCGTGCAGCTGGAATTGTTGTACGTGACTTGATGACCGGTGAAGTTACTTCGCATGCAGCACACGCTGTGGTGTTGGCAACTGGTGGATACGGAAATGCGTTCTTCTTGTCAACAAATGCAATGTCGTGCAATGTCACTGCTGCTTGGCGTGCGCATCGTAAGGGCGCATATTTCGCAAACCCTTGCTACACACAAATTCACCCCACATGCATTCCGCAAAGCGATGAGTTCCAATCGAAGCTCACACTCATGTCAGAGTCGCTACGCAATGACGGTCGCGTCTGGGTGCCAAAAAATCCAGATGAGAGCCGCAGGGTTGCCGATATCCCGGAAGAAGATCGCGACTATTACCTCGAGCGCCTATACCCATCATTTGGAAACTTGGCGCCGCGAGATATTTCCTCACGTGCGGCTAAGCGTTTAGTAGATAAAGGCCAGGGAGTCGGTCCGCTCAAAAATGGTGTGTACCTCGACTTTGCCGATGCAATTGCACGTTTGGGTAAAGATGTCGTGGAAGAACGCTACGGCAACCTTTTTGAAATGTACGAGCGCATTGCCGGCGAGAACCCTTACGACATGCCGATGCGCATTTATCCTGCGTCGCACTACACCATGGGCGGCTTGTGGGTCGACTACGAACTCATGACCAGCATTCCTGGCTTGTATGCAGCGGGCGAAGCAAACTTCTCCGACCACGGCGCAAACCGGTTGGGGGCCTCAGCATTGATGCAAGGTCTGTCCGATGGCTACTTCGTGTTGCCCTACACCATTGGTAACTACTTGGCCCCAATGTTGAATCAGGCAATTCCGAGTGTTGATCATCCTGAGTTCAAAGCTGCTGAATTGGCAGCACGTGAACGATTCAATGGTTACCTCAATATTGGTGGAACTCGTTCACCCGATTGGTTCCATCGTGAAGTAGGAAAAATCATTTGGGATTACTGTGGCATGGAGCGCACCGAGCAAGGTTTGGAAAAAGCCCTGTCGGAACTTCCTGCGTTGTACGACGAGTTCAAAAAAGATCTTCGTGTCACTGGTAGTGGAGAGAGCCTCAACCAAACGTTAGAAAAAGCAGGTCGTGTAGACGACTTCTTCCAGCTTGGCATGTTGATGTGCCGCGATGCTCTCGAGCGTCAGGAAAGCTGTGGCGGTCACTTCCGTTCCGAATACCAAACAGAAGAAGGCGAAGCATTGCGTGATGACGACAAGTTCTGTCACGTTGCAGCCTGGGAATGGTCGGGCGACCCAATGACCGCAAAACGCAATGTTGAAGAACTTGAATTTGAAAATGTCCACCTCGCAACACGGAGCTACAAGTGAGTAATCATCTAAAGGACATCATCCTTAAAATCTGGCGTCAAAATGGCCCGCAAGACTCAGGCCGTTTTGAAACATACAAAGTCGACGAAATCAGTGACGAAGCTTCGTTTCTTGAAATGCTCGACTACCTCAATGAACAACTCATTACTGAGGGAAAAGAAGCCATTGTTTTCGACCACGATTGCCGTGAAGGTATTTGTGGAACATGTTCACTCATGATCAATGGTCAAGCACATGGCCCCGAGCGCAGCACTGCAACATGCCAGTTGCACATGCGCAAGTTTTCAAGTGGTGCAGAAATTGTTATTGAGCCATGGCGTGCAGCAGCATTCCCCATCATTAAAGATCTCATGGTCGACCGTGCTGCATTCGACCGCATCATTGAGTCGGGTGGCTTCATCACGTCTGTTACTGGCGGTGCGCCAGATGCCAACCTCATCCCAATTCCAAAGCCAGTAGCCGATTCCGCAATGGACTCTGCTGCGTGCATTGGGTGTGGTGCATGTGTTGCTGCGTGTCCGAACGGTGCAGCAAACCTGTTTACCTCAGCAAAAATTGCGCACCTCAATTCGCTTCCACAAGGACAAGCAGAGCGGTACAAGCGTGCGGAATCAATGATTGAAAAAATGGACGAGTTTTTTGGCTCATGCACGAACCACGGTGAATGTGAATCTGCATGTCCGAAAGAGATATCCATCGATGTCATTGCCTTGGCAAATGCCGATTATCGCAAGGCAAAACTTAAGAACAGGAAGTTCATTAGCCGAATCTAGTGGGCTAACGTGAGGCCATGACCCTCAATGTTGCGCCTGCTCATTTGCCCACCACGCTCGGTGGGCTTCGTGCATCGGGCTGGATCTCGCGTCCAGTCAAAGAGGAATTGCGGCGTAACGCCATTGCAAAAATTGCTGCAGGAGAGCCGCTTTTTGCTGGAGTGATGGGCTACGAAAACACCGTCATGCCGCAATTAGAGAATGCTCTACTTGCCGGACACGATGTGGTTTTTCTTGGTGAGCGTGGGCAAGCAAAGTCGCGCATCATTCGTTCATTGACTGGTTTGCTCGATGAGTGGATGCCCATCATTGAAGGCAGCGAAATTAATGACGACCCGTATGCTCCTGTGTCACGACATGCCCGAGATCTTGTTGAGGAGTTGGGCGAGTCAACCCCTATTGCGTGGGTGCACCACTCAGAACGTTTCGGCGAGAAACTTGCAACTCCCGACACGTCAATTGCCGACCTCATTGGAGAAGTTGACCCCATCAAAGTTGCTGAAGGTCGTTACTTGAGCGACGAACTCACTTTGCATTACGGGTTGGTGCCACGTACGAATCGTGGAATTTTTGCCATCAACGAATTGCCAGACCTTGCGGAACGTATTCAAGTGGGTCTATTGAACGTGTTGGAAGAACGCGATGTGCAGATTCGTGGTTACAAAATTCGCCTTCCACTCGATGTGATGTTGGTGGCATCGGCAAACCCCGATGACTACACAAACCGCGGCCGCATTATTACTCCATTGAAAGATCGTTTCGGAAGTCAAATACGTACGCACTACCCGCTTGAAGTGGCAACAGAAGTTGCCATTATCGAGCAAGAGTCTCGGCCAGCAAGTATTGGCGATGTAGAAGTTGTCGTTCCCGACTTCATGAAAGAAGTTATTGCAACGTTCAGTCATCTTGCGCGTCAAAGTAATCACATCAGTCAACGCAGTGGTGTGAGTGTTCGTTTATCGGTGAGCAACTACGAAATCATGTGTGCAAATGCTGTGCGTCGTGCGTTACGTGCTGGCGAAACAAATGTTGCGCCACGTGTAAGCGACTTGGAAGCACTTGCTGCATCAACATCGGGCAAAGTAGAAATTGAATCCCTTGAAGACGGTCGTGAAGGCGTCATTCTTGAGCAAATTGTGAAAGCTGCAGTGTTGCAGGTCTACAAACGTCTTGCTACGCCTGCCACTGTGCACATCGACAAAATTAATGAAATTCTTGCGGCATTTGAATCAGGCACACTTGCTCATGCAGGTGAAGACATCACGTCGACGCAGCTTGTTCAATTACTTTCCGACATTCCTGCATTGAAGTCGGTAGTAGAAGTATTTGTTGGTACCAATGCAACTCCAGCAGTTCAAGCGAGTGGCGTGGAGTTTGTTCTTGAGGGCTTACATCTCTCAAAGCGATTGAACAAAGATGCTTCGGGAGTGCGTGCGACGTACCGAGCCAAAGCATGAGTTACTAAGGCAATTTGTGAAGAACCTCATCATCACCGGCGGCTGGGCACACGAGTTCTCTGACAGTGCTGCAGTTCTTGGCAAGGTGCTGGCGGCGCAACCTGTTAATGGCGAAGTGGTTGATTCCACGATTGCTGATGGCATCGACAACGCAATTCACGCATTACAAAAAGATCACTTTGACGTGGTCACCGTGTATGCCTGTTGGTTTACCATGACCGACGAGCGCTACAACGCTGAACAGCGTGCCCAGTGGGCTCGAACAACCCCCCCGGAACTCCGCGAAGCGATTGCAGAACACGTGAAGCGCGGCGGCGGATTGCTGGTGTTGCACACGGGAATCATTTGTTTTACCGACTGGCCAGAATGGCCGCAATACCTGGGAGGTAGCTGGAACTGGGGCTCGTCGTGGCACCCTGCAGTTGAGGTATTTGCCGCACGTTGGGCAAGTTCATTGCGCGCACCGCAAGGACACCCCATCGTGCATGACCTTGGTGAAATTGTGGTGGAAGATGAGCGGTACTGCGAACTGGGCGTTGGCCCACAAGCGCAGGTACTCCTCGAGTCTGACGGGCCAGAGGGTGTTCAACCGTCGATGTGGACGCATGAACGCGACGCCGGACGTGCGGTTTTTAGCTCGCTCGGGCACGACCACCGGTCACTCAATAATCTTCAGCACGGTCGGCTCCTACGCCGCAGCATCGCATGGGCAGGGCAACTTCCCGACACCGTTGTACGAGAGGTGCAATAAGCAACTACCATTCAAGCGTCTGTTACAACAGGGGGAATTGAATGTCGTTAGTTGGAGCACGTGTACTTCGTAAAGAAGATCCAAATCTCATTACCGGAAATGGGCAATATGTCGACGACCTGCAACCCGCAGGTTGCACGTCAATGGTGTTTGTTCGCTCAACCGAAGCCCATGCAAAAATTAGGTCTATAGATACCGCTGAGGCACTTGCCTTGCCAGGCGTTCTTGCCGTGTGGACCTCAGCAAATATCGCTCAGCTGGCAAACTGCCCCGGCGGGCTACCAGGCCTCGACCAACCGTTGCTCGCAAAAGATGTTGTTCGTTTTGTCGGTGAAGGTGTTGCCGTTGTTGTGGCAACCGATCGATATATCGCCGCCGACGCAGCCGAACTCATTGTGGTCGACTACGAACCGCTTCCCGCAGTGGCAAGTTTGAGTGCAGCGATGGCACCAGGCGCAGTAGTGCTGCATGAAGTTCTCGGTGGCAACACTGTGCACTTCCAAGACTTTGAAAATCCACTTGATGATGTTTTTGCAGCAGCACCTCGCACCGCATCGCTCCACATTGTGAACAACCGTTGTGCACCTACACCTATTGAGCCCAACGTGTGTCTTGCCGATTGGGGTCGTAGTGGCCTCACGTTGTGGGCAGCGTTTCAAGCACCGCACCACTTGCGCAACACCATTGCTCAGTACTTTGGCATTCCACAAGACTCCACTCGCGTCGTTGCTCCCGACGTAGGCGGAGGCTTTGGTGCCAAAATCAACTTCGTTCCGGAATTTTTCTTAACGGCATTGCTCTCGAAAGAAATTGGCAGGCCAGTGAAGTACACGCAAACACGTAGCGAGTGCTTGGTAGCAATGTTGCATGGCCGTGCTCAAGAGCACGATGCAAGTGTTGCATTCGACAATGATGGCCGTATTTTGGCCTTGAAGTTGTCGGTGACTCAAGATCAAGGTGCCTACCCCAACGGCACCGGCATGGGTCTTCCTGTTCTCACCACCGCAATGGCTGCTGGTTGCTATCGCATTCCTGCTGTTGCTATTTCATGGCGAAATGTTGTTACCAACACCACACCTGTTGCTGCATACCGTGGTGCTGGTCGCCCAGAAGCGTCGTACACCATTGAGCGCCTCATCGATCTCATTGCCGATGAAACAGGTGTTGACCCAGTAGAAGTGCGTCGTCGCAACTTTATTCCTGCTGATGCATTTCCTTATGCAACGCATAGCCCGCTTGCTATGTACGATAGCGGCAACTTTGCAGGAGCACTCGATGAGTTGCTGAAGCATGTGAAGTACGACGAATTGAAAAAAGAACAAGAAAAGCGTCGTCAAGATCCTGCTGCAAAACTTCTCGGAATTGGTTTTGCTTCGTGGCTAGAAATTGCTGGGTTCGGCCCTCCAGGGTCACTTGAAGCTTTTGGTCATCTCGCATCGTGGGAATCGGCCCAAGTGCGAATTCAACCAGACGGCAGCGCCATTATTTTCACTGGCGCATCGCCCCACGGGCAAGGAACAGTTACCACTTATGCCCAAATTGCAGCCGACGAACTCGGTATCGATTTCGATCGCATCAGCGTGAAGCACGGCGATACAGCAGTTGTTCCACAAGGTATTGGAACCATGGGTTCACGTGCGGTTGCAGTTGGTGGCGAAGGCGTAAAAACGGCAAGTGGTCGTGTGTATGAAAATGCAAAACGTATTGCTGCACATTTGTTGGAAGCAAGCGCTGAAGACATTGTCATCGAAGATGAAAAATTCTTCGTGAAAGGCACGCCTGCTCGCAGTGTTCCATGGAGTGAGGTTGCTTGGAAGAGTTTCCAACCACTGGAACTTCCCGGTGGCATGGAACCCGGCGGACTCGACTCCACAGTGTTCCAGCAAGTTCCGAACTTCAGTTTCCCTTCTGGCGCATATTGCTGTGTCGTAGAAATCGATCGCGAAACTGGCGGAGTCAATATTGTCAACATGTACCTCGTTGACGACTGCGGAACAGTAATCAACCCACTCTTGGTAGAAGGCCAAGTGCATGGTGGCGTAGCGCAAGGCATCGCACAGGCACTGTTTGAACACATGCTCTACGACCCCAGTGGTGTGCCACGCACGTCAACGCTCATGGACTATCTCGTCCCTGCAGCATCAGACCTGCCTGGGTACGTCACCGGGCGTACCAACACACCCAACCCCAGCAACACACTGGGCGCCAAGGGCGTTGGTGAGTCGGGTTCAGTTGGCGCACCACCAGCAGTGGTCAATGCGATTGTCGATGCACTCAGCCATCTTGGCGTGAAGCACATCGATATGCCAGTAACACCAATCAAAGTTTGGAACATTTTAGAAGGGGCAAAGTGATGACTATTCGTACTTCAATCACTGTTAACGGCAAAGAAACTTCACGCGAAGTAGAAGCTCGCACGCTTCTCGTTCACTATCTACGTGAAGAGCTCAGCCTCACCGGTACACATGTTGGCTGCGATACTTCAAACTGTGGAGCATGCACTGTTCTTCTCGATGGGGAAGCAGTGAAGTCGTGCACCCTCCTTGCAGCACAAGTGCACGACTGTAATGTCACCACCATTGAAGGTGCCGCTCAGGCCGATGGGTCTTTTAGCCCAGTGCAAGAAGGGTTCCGTCAAGAGCACGGCTTGCAATGTGGCTATTGCACGCCAGGCATGATCATGGCGTCCACTGCTTTGTTGTCAGAGAACCCCAATCCATCGGAAGAAGAAATTCGCCACGCGCTCGAAGGCAACCTCTGCCGCTGCACGGGCTACGAAATGATTGTTAATGCAGTGCGTTGGGCTGCGGAACATCCAAACTTCACATCAGGAGGTGTCAAGTGATACCTGCACAATTTGACTACGTTGAAGCGACGTCGGTCGCCGATGCAATTCGTTTGCTAGCAGAACACGGCGACGAAGCAAAACTTCTTGCTGGAGGACATTCACTCATCCCACTCATGAAGTTGCGTTTGGTGACTCCAGCAACACTTATTGATGTAACGCATATCAAAGAGTTGTCATACATTAAAGAAGACGGCAACAACATCGTCATTGGTGCTCTCACGCGCCACCGCGATATTGAAGAGTCCGATCTGGTGAAGAAGCATCTCCCACTTGTTGCACACGTTGCTGGCGAAGTGGGCGATCCTCAAGTGCGCAACAGAGGAACTATTGGTGGTTCATTGGTGCACGGCGACCCAGCAGCAGATCTGCCCGCAGCGGCATTGGCTACTGGCGCAACCATGGTCATTGCTGGCCAAAATGGCGAGCGTCGTGTTTCGGCGCAAGAATTCTTTATTGACTTTTTAGAAACTGATGTTCAGTCTGGTGAAATGCTCACGGCAATTGAGTTTCCTAAGCACACCGATGCCGGTTGGGCATATGAAAAATTTGTACGCCGCGCAATGGACTACGCCATCGTTGGTGTAGCACTGCAACTAGGTGCAAAACCTGGCGTTGCGCTTGTCAACATGTCGAACAAACCTCATCTTGCTCAGTCTGCATCGCAGGCAATTGGTAAAGGTGCAGCAATCGCCGATGTTCTTGCCGTCATCAACGACAACACAAACCCGCCAGAAGACCTCAATGCCACTGTGGAGTACCGTGAACATCTTGCACGCGTACTGACGCAACGCGCATTTGCAACTGCTTCAAAATAGTTATGCCCATTCGTGCTGAGGTTTTGAAAGATCGTTGTATTAGCTCTGGGCGTTGCGTTGGCGACGAACCAAGTGCTTTTCGTTTCGATGCCGATGAATTAGTGGAATTGCTCGACGGCGTGACAACGATGAGTGAGCAAAGGCTCATTCGTATTGCGCGTGATTGCCCGGGTGAAGCAATTGTGTTGTACGACGACAACAACGAAGTGATTGAACTGCACTAGCCAATTTTGAAAATACGTTTGGCGTTTCCGCCAAGAATTTTTGCAGTATCGCTCGCCGACAATTGCAGCGCCTCGATTTTTTCCATGTATTTATCTTCCAGATCCCAGCCCGCAAAGTTGCTCCCTAACAGCACCTTGTCGGGGCCTTCGGTTTCCACCAAAAAGGCCAAGGCATCTTGGCGGTGGACGGCGGTATCGAAAGAGATCTGAGCCCATTGGTCGGCAAAGGGGCGCGTGAGAAGACCCTTGCCCCACGGGCGGCGCTCAAGGGCTTGCTCAAGACGTCCCTTTTGGAAGGCCGCAAAACCGCCTCCGTGGGCCACATGGACGTGCAAACCGGGGTGGCGGTCGAGAATGCCACCAAAGAGGAAATGAGCCACAGCCAAGCCCTCGTCCATGGCAAAGCCAAAGATGATGTCGAGATCCCAGGGGTCAAAGAAAGGGTCGGAGCCCCCGTATCCCGTGCGTGGCTCAGGGTGCAAGACAACTGGAACACCCAGGCGTTCGTGTTCAGCCCAGAGCTCTTCAAATTGAGGATGCGACAGGGGAATGCCGTTGATGTCGGTTCCGATGTATGAGCACAAGAGCCCAAGTTCACTCACTGCCCGGTTGAGTTCTCTGCACGCCTCTTCTGGGCTTTGCATGGGGAGAGTGGCCGCACCAAGTAGACGTGGGTGACGATCACCCGTGAGAGCAATTTCATCGTTCGTGCGCTGGTGGAAACTCAGGGCATCGGCAATGGGTTGGTGGTAGAAGTACGTGATGGGGTTTGGGGAAACAAGTTGTTTATCGAGACCCAGTGCATCCATCTGCTCAATACGCATCTGCGCATTAGAGAAAGCGCTGTTCACAAACTTCACATTTTCAAGAACGTAGTCTGCTGCGCGAAAGAACTGAGTTCCGTCTTCGCGAACTCCCATTTCAGGGCCAGCGTGCCCGCAGGTGTTCATCACTCCTTCTAAAAGGATGTGGGCATGTACGTCGACCACTTCATGATGAGTGTTTGCAAGAGTCATGAAACAAAACTTACTGGGTAGTTCTTCCACACAGGGCGTCGAGTGGCAACGTCTAACTCTGGTTGATGTGTGCGGTGAGGTACTCCACCACGTTGAAAAACAGATTGCAACATCACCACAATTGCGCCGTACAACGGCATTTCTTGTTGCTGGTCTTCGCCAAGGCCTCCCGCGAGTTCTTGTCCTAAACAAGCATGAAACCCTGTGCCAAAGGTGAGCCCCCAGCGTGGTGCGTGTAAAGGTGTACTGCGGTACGGGTCGAATGTGTCGGCGGTTGGCCCAAATACTTCAGGGTCACGATTCGCACTCACCATGTTGATAGCAACAGTGGAACCTTGAGAAATGTGCACGCCGCAGGGTAGTTGAACATCGGCTGTTGCAATGCGCGTTGATTCAGGGCTCGCCGGATGAAGGCGTAACGACTCGTGAACAAAGCGTTGCAGTAATGCGGAGTTGGTTGCTAACTCAGACAAAGTTCCGTTGTGTTCAGACTCCCAGGTAAAACAGTGATGTAGCGCGTGCACGAGTGCCGCAGAAGTGGAATGAGAACCGACCCAAGGAAAATATGCAATTTCGCGCGCAATAATGTGGTCGGGTAACTCGAGGTTGTCTTGGTTTGAAAGCAACACCGTCAGTACGTCAGCGGGGAGATCACTCCACTCCAATTCGCCTCGTGTTGCTTGCGCAATGAGAGTTTCACGACGTTGTCGCGATGCAGCAAAGTACTCGGCAAGGAATGTGTTTAAGGCCGTATTTCCTTCGTCAATAATGTCTTGTTTATTGCCAGTTGCGTGCACAACAGTTGATGCTGCAGCAAGCTTTGCCATGAGGCCACTCATTTTCTCAAAACTTGCAAGGTCGGCACCAAGGTCAATACCTGCAACGAGTGACGACAAGCGCATCATGGTGCGACGTGCAATTTGCACCATGTCACCTTCGGTCGGGTCGCCAAGTTGATTGAAAACGTCATTAATGAGTTGAGGGATGAGATGTTGTTCCCACTGCAGGAAAGTGTCTCGCCGGAAAAGTCGGTTCTCTAAACGTCGGCGAGCAAGGTGATCGCTGCCATGCAGGTTCACAATGACGCCGTCCATGAGCGCACTACCTTCGTCGTATAGCCCTTGACGTAAATCGCGATGACGCAGCGCGTCACGAGCCTCGTTCCAAGTGGAGAGGCGCACTGCAGGTTGCTGCATGTTGTTAACCGAGGAGAACGGAGTAGGAGCCCCAATAGGGGCGGCTCGTTGCGGTATCCATTTGCGGTGGGTGTGCTGGGTCGGGTCGAACACCACGGTCAAACATCGATTGCACGGCAACTGTTGACAGGCCGTATTCGTAGTCGGCTGTTTCTTGCGAGCGTTCGTTGAGGCCGGCAGCGAGTTCTTGGCCAATGCATGCATGCATGCCCGAACCAAACGAAAGCCCCCAGCGACTCACAGTGGAATCGGCGGGTTGGCGGTGCGGGTTGAACTCTGCTGCATCGGCCCCGTACATGGCGACATCGCGGTTTACTGCCATGAGATCAATGACTACAGTGGCGCCTTCTTTGATAACGAGACCACTACGCAGGGTGACGTCTTCAAGAGCTCTGCGCATTGCAATGGGGCTCGATGGGTTGAGGCGGATGGTTTCATAAACAGCGTGTTGAACAAACTCGCGGTTGGTGTGCACAAGCTCGCTGTCTTCGGGGTGCTTTTCGAGCCAGGTAAACAAGTTGTCGAGTGTGCGCACAAAAGCAGTTGCCGACGTGTGCGCGCCAGCAAGAAGGAAAAAAGCAATTTCGCGCACGAGAGTGTGATGCTCAATATGGAGGGCGTCTTCGTTGCGTAGTAGCACGGTGAGAATATCGAGGGGCAGTGAGCTTTCGGGGGCATTACCTGCTGTAACGGCAGCAATGAGTGCTTGTCGTCGCTCTACAGATGGTGCAATGAACTCTGCATCAAATAGTGACATCGACTCAGTTACTTCACTTTTCACCACTTCTGGGTCGCGTGTGGTGTGGGCGAGTGTGGCCCCTTCAATGAATTTCATCATGTAGCTATACAAACGGTCAGTTTCCTCAGGCGTTCCCGTGGGGCGGTCGACACCAGCGTTGTGTGCAGCGAGGTTCATCATGAGTTGATGCGACATATGTACAAGTTCTGCAGAACCCTGAGCAACGTAGGGTTTCAAAGTGGCGTCGATAATAGAAGGGAAGAAGTCGCGTTCGTAGCTCACGAGTGTTTCACGACGAAACAAACGGTTCTCAAGTCGTCGACGGGCACGATGTTCGTCACCATGAAGGTTGACCAAAACACCAGACATCACTATTTCGCCTGCGTCGTATAGCGCTTGGCGCAAACTCTTTTGACGATAAATCTCTTTCGCGTCTTCAAATGTGTTGACGGTTAGTGGTGTTACTTCGCTCATGATGCCTCAATTCGCTTTATATTGTGACGCCAAGGCCAAGGCCGCCGTCAATTGCTAATACGTCTCCTGTAACCCACTCGGCGCATGTGAGATAGGCAATGCCTTCAGCAATTTCTCGTGCTGTTCCCGTGCGACCAAGTACATGTTGATTTGCCATCGACTCTAAACGTGCTGCAGCTTCTTCGTGCGTAAAGTCACCAGAGCGTTCATTAATTTCTGTAAGGACAGCACCTGGGCGCACAGCACCAACACGCACGCCCTTTGGCCCAACTTCTGAAGCGAGCACTTTAACGAGTGCTTCTAGTGCGCCTTTGGTGGCGGCATAGGGAGCGGCGCCAGGGAAGGCGCGCTGTGTGTATACCGAGCCAATGAAAATGATGCAGCCTTTTCTTTGCACAAGATGCGGCAGGGCTTCTTGGCTGAGCAACATGCCGGCAACCACATTGGTGTGGAAAATGTCGAGTAGTGATTCTTCGGTCCAATCACCAATGGATCTGCGCAACATATTGCCAGCATTTGAAATGAGAGCATCAATACCCCCACCATGTTCAACGCAGTGAGTAACAATTTTTTTGAGATCGGCTGTTTTTGTTACGTCGGCCACCACCCATGTGCACAGCGGGCCAATGCTTTGTGCAACCGTACGAATTTTCTCTTCTCGTCGGCCACAAATGGTTACTTTTGCACCGTTCTCTGCGTAATAGCGAGCGGCTTCTTCGCCAATACCTGAACCACCACCAGTAATGAGAACAGACATGTCTTTCATTGAACGCATGGTGACCTACTTCTTTTGAGAATCTTTAATGCCGACGGAGTCAACACTCGCAGGGCGAGGAAGGCTAGAAATCACACTCATGGTGACACCGCCGTCGATGAGCAAATTTTGACCCGTCATGTATGACGATTGGTCGGATGACAAAAAGACAACTGTGTTGGCAATGTCTTCTGCTGTTCCTAAACGCCCCAATGGAACACGTGATTCCCGTGCTTCACGTACAACTGGGTCGGCGTAGATGGGGTCGCTCATGCCGGCAAGGATGAGACCTGGTGCAATGGCATTCACGCGAATGCCGAGCGGGCCCCATTCAATTGCCATTTGCTGTGTCATCAATGCGATGGCCGATTTTGTAGCACCGTAAGCACCTGCATTTGGCCCGGGTGCAACACCATTCATTGAAGTGACATTGATGATGGTTCCTTGAACGTGTGCATCAATCATTTTTTGAGCTACAGCGCGCGCCATATTGAAAGTACCAACGAGATTCACGTTGACGACTGCCGAGAAGTCGCTGTGACTCAGTGTGAGGAGTGGCCCGAATCGCACAATGCCAGCGTTGTTCACCAGGCAGTGCGGCGCTTCTCCGAAAGTTTCGAGAGCAGCAGCAACGGAATCAGGTTGTGAAATATCGGCAACGAGGGCAATGGAGTGCGCAATACTCGCAACAGCCTTCTTCACCTCGGCTTCATTGGTGTCGAGAACACCAACAACCCAGCCTTCAGCAGCGAGTCGTTGTGCAATGGCAAGCCCGATACCGCGGCCGGCACCAGTGACTATTGCTCGTTTCATATGTTCCCCTGACGTTTCGTTGTACTCTGTCGGCAATGACCCCTGAACAGATTGTGCTCAGTCTATTTACTGCAGTGGAAAGTGGCGATCTTGACGCAATTGGCACCCATTTTGCCGAAAATGCCACCTATAGCAACGTTCCCTATGAGCCAGCCGTGGGGAGAAACGCAATCATTGAAATGTTTCGCCCCATTGTGACGCGCAGCGAACGTATCGAGTGGCAAATTCGCACCATTGCGACCGCTGAGCATCGTGTGCATTGCGAGCGGCTCGATTGTTTTTGGATCAAGGGTCAAAAATATGCGGTGCCGTGTCATTGCGTGGTTGAGGTAGACCTAGCAGCGCAGCAAATTAGTGCATTTCGTGATTACGTAGATATTGGCAAATGGCGCGAAACCTTAGGCAACGCACTCACTTCTGATGAATGAGATCCCATTTCAAGAGTTGTGCTGACCACGGCTCAACACGCTCTCCACGCAACAGTGAGCGCTCAGGTACTTCAGCCAATGTAATTGCGCGTCCCTTTTTGAAAAGATGACGAAAGGAACTCTTATTTCCTAATACGGCAACATCTTTTTCAGGATGGCCATCGAGCACCAAAATGTCGGCTTGTGCACCAGGGGTAATGATGCCAACTTGACCAAATTGTTGGAGTGCATGTGCATTGGTGTACGTGGCACATGAAATTGCTTGCAGTGGGGTGAGACCCATGTGCTGTACGAAGACTTCCATTTCGCGAGCATGCCAGTTGCCATAAGGAGTAATAGAAAAGCCGCTTTCCGAACCACAAAGAAGCGGCACGCCCGCATCGTATGCCTGGCGTAGTCGGGCCCCAGTGTGTTCCAACTCGCCGGCAAAAGTTGATTGCACACTTGCGGTGGCCCCTACTTTGGCTCCATATTCGGCCAAGTTCGCAAGGAAGGTAAACACAGGACCAACAGCTGTCTTCTTCTCGATAATTGCTTCGAGTGCGCGGTCGCCAAGAAACGAAGCGTGCCAAATAATGTCGACACCAGCGAGAACAGCGTCGAGTGTTGCTTGGTCGCCACGACAATGTGCAGTAACAGGAACTCCCAAGTCGTGTGCAGTGTCGCAAACAGTTTTCAACTCATCGCGTGTCCATACTTGGATTTCCCCGCTACGTGCAGGAACGACCCCGGTGACATGAATTTTAATAATGTCGGCGCCATCTTTGATTTGGCGGCGCACGACGCGCACCATTTCATCGCGATTGTGTACAACTTCTGCGTATCCGGCAGTGCCGTGATCGGGAATCATGCGCCCAGCAGTGCCACCTACTGCAGTCATGAGCGCAAACGTGCCCGACTTCATTGACGGGCCTTCGGTGATGCCGGCATTAATGGCATCGCGCAAGGCTGGTCCGATATTAAAAATGCCATCTACGTCAAGAAAACTGGTGACACCTGCTTGCAGTATTTTCTTTACGTTGTGAGCAGCAATAAGTGCAGAGGTTGCCGGCTCGCGACGGTGGAAAAGTTCGTCGTTGCTGGCGGGTTCGCCCAAAGTCACATGAACGTGTGCGTCAATGAGGCCTGGCATCACCGTGAGGCCAGCAACATCAATTTTCTGCATGTCTTGATGAGACTGAACAAGTGCATCGGCCTCAGCACCAACCGCAAGAATTTTCTCACCTTGAATGAGAACTGAAGTGTTGAGTTGCGGTGCGGAACCTGTTCCATCAATAACTGCGCCACCGTGTAGCAATGTTGTTGTTGACATATAGGGATGTTAGGTGGAGAAACTCATGGTTTCCATACCTGAGGTGGCTTTCACAAGGGAATTATGAAATCCTTCAAGCATTCGGGGTTTGCCAATGCTTCCGTGTTGCGCACAGGACGACCATTAACGATGTCGGTCACTGCTAATTCGCTGATTTTTCCTGAACGAGTACGGGGAATATCGGAAACTGGAATGATGAGTGCCGGCACATGACGTGGCGAAATGAATTGTCGTAAACGCTGTCGAAGAGCCTGTTCTAGTTCTGGTGTGCAGTGTGCGTTGTTGTCCATGCGTAGAAAAAGAACGATGCGCGTGTCGTCGTCCCATTCCTGGGCAACGGCAACAGACTCCACAATTTCCGTAAATGTTTCGACCTGTGAATATATTTCAGCAGTTCCCATACGTACTCCACCAACATTCAATGTGGCATCAGATCGCCCATGAATGACGAAACCATTGTGCGCGGTGCGCGATGCAAAGTCGCCGTGGGTCCAAGTGTTTTCGAAACGTGAAAAATATGTGTTGTGATATTTCTCGCCCGTTGTGTCTCCCCAAAATCCAATGGGCATTGAGGGAAATGCATTGCGACAAACAAGCTCGCCAGTGTCGGTCAGCAGTTCCTCGCCGCTGTCGTTATAGATCGAAACATCCATGCCCAACATGGCGCCTTGAATTTCACCTGCATAAACAGGACGAGTGGGGTCGCCGCCCACAAAACATCCGCAGAGGTCGGTGCCGCCAGAAATAGAAGCAAGATGAGCTTCTGGAGCAAAGTGTTCGTATACCCATTCAAAACCTGCAGCGTTGAGCGGAGAGCCTGTGGAGCAGATGGAGCGCAGTGCGGGGAAGCGATGAGTGCGTATGGGTGAAAGCTCGGCCTTGCGACACGAATCAATAAATTTTGCCGACGTGCCAAAAAGTGTGATGTCTTCTTGTTCGCAAAGATCAAACAACGTGTTCAAGTTCGGGTATGCAGGGTTCCCGTCGAAAAGCACGATGGTGGCCCCTGAAGCAAGTGCAGAAGTTAACCAGTTCCACATCATCCACCCGCATGTGGTGAAGTAAAAGACGGTGTCGCCTGGATGGATATCGCAATGCAACTGTTGTTCTTTGAGATGTGTGAGAAGAACGCCTGCAGCTTTGTGAACAATACACTTTGGCATCCCCGTTGTTCCCGATGAGTACAAAATGAGACCAGGATGATTGAAAGGAAAGAGCGGCCGCTGGAAAGGTTCGTCACTTCCCGAGGCAAGAAACTCATCCCAACTTTTTGTCAGCGGCAAAGAGTTTTCTTGGGTGCTTGATGTTTCAACATAAATGACATGTTCAAGAGATGGCAATGCCTCGATGATCTCTTTCAATCGTTCGTTGCAGGAAAAGCTTTTTCCTCCGTACGAGTATGAGTCAGCGGCAAGTAAAACACGAGGTGTGGTTTGACTGAACCGATCAACGACTCCTTGCACACCAAAATCTGACGACGTTGAGGTGAAGATGGCACCGAGCGCTTGGGTAGCAAGGTAAAGAACGATGGTTTCAGGTCTGTTGGGCATCCAGACCGCCACGCGGTCACCTGCTTGCACGCCGTATTGGCGAAGTGCATGAGTTGCCCTATTCACATCTGTGTGCAATTGACTCCAGGTGATGCAGTGTCGTTCACCATTTTCTGAAACGTAAACAATCGCGTCTGCATTGACATTGTCGCGAGTCTGTAAAAAGGTGTCAACGATGTTGAGCAGTGCGTGAGGGAAAAATTCAGTTTCTACAATGCTCTCGGAGGGGAAACGAACGGCAGGTTCGCCTGGCGAACCAACGATGCCAGTGGTGTTCCATACAGCTCGCCAGAACTCGTTTGGTTCGCGCAAACTCCATTCCATTGCTTCTTGAAAAGATGAGAAGCCGTGTTGTGTAAAAAACTGAGTGAGCGCAAGACCTGATTTTTTCTCATCAGATACTTGCCATATCGGGGTGCTCATGATGCGAAAGGGTACAGCTACTTTGCGGGCGAAGAGAAAACAGGCAATGAGGTAAGGCCCGCAGTGCGTTCAAGGCTGCTCATCCAAACATGTTGAAGCGCCAAACCATCGCTCTTCAGGTCGTCCACCATCTGAGAAGTAAAAGAGAGCAATTCGGTGAGTTCTCCGTCGGCACTCGTAGAAGGAATACCAGAAACACTGAGCGGTGTTCCCGAAAAAGCCTCGTATGCCCACTGCAGAGTTTCTATTGCCGAGTCGCGCCAACGTGGCGCTTCAAGCCGTTCACTGTGCGGGGGCAGATGGGTGAGCGAAAGAGCAATTTCATTGGCGCTGCGCAACAAGCCATCGAGTTCCCGTTCATAGTGGCCAGGTAGTGATACCCGTCCGCGTGTAATGGCCGACTGCCATACCGTACGTACTTCTGTATTCGCACCCGGGTGCGTTGCATCTAACGAGAGCGCAATGGGTGATCCACGCAACAATCGACATGCATGATTCCATGAATGCAAAACATTGGTGAATGCATCAGCAAATTTTCCATCGTCGGAAACAAACGGAGCGATACTTCCGATGCGCCACCCATCGTGAACGAGGCCAATAGGGGCTTCAAAGGGGATCCACCCAGCAACGTGGTTGCCCACTACTTCTGCAACGGTGTCGACATATCGCGGCCACCACTTTTCGGTTACCTTTTCATCGGAGAATGCACCTTCGTTCAAAAACCAATGAGGCAAGGTATTTCCGCACAGCGTGACCCAGGTTTCTACACCGGCATCGGCAAATGCAGCAGCGTGCCCTTCAAGCAGTTCTAAATGTTTTCCACTCGGTTTTCCTTGTTGTGGAAACACGTCATTCCACGACAGGCGCCAACGTAGTGAGGTGAGGCCGTGCTCTTTCAGTGCGAGTACTTCAGAAAGAAGTATCTCCACGTTTTGTTCGGGAGAAAAGGTGAGGTGAGTTCCAAAAACAGGCACGAGGTGCGTTACATCACGAACGGTGAACGCGTCCATAGTTCACCGGTGTCGTTGCGGTCGGTGAGAACTGGGTCGCCCGTCACCGAACACACTTCAACAGGTTCGGTGAAGCCACGTAACACGAGGGGCTCGTGAGCAACAATGCGCACGCCTTCAGGAAGTTCTTCAATTTGATCGCTGGGAATGAGAACTTCAAATGCACCGGCTGCATCGCAGAGTCGGGCTGCAGTATTGACAGCAGAACCGATGTAGTCGTCGCCCTCAAAGAGAAGCGCGTAGCCAGTTGCAAGACCAATGCGCAGGGTGAGTGGGGCACAGGCAGTTGCCGAGCGGCGCTGGAGCTCCATGGAAAAGACGATGGCATCGGATTGCTCCATGGCAACGATCATGAGACCGTCTCCAAGCCACTTGGCGATACGTACACCGCGTTCAGAAGCCACGTCGCGCGCCACCGACCGAAAGGCAGCCAAAAGGCGCCCTGCGGCGTCGTCCCCTTGGGTTTCCGTGAAATGCGTGAAACCGGAGAGGTCGACGAAGATGAAAGTACGTGGCACGCGCATGCACCCCCTAGGTTAGGCGAACTAGGTTGGTTTCATGACCACACGGTTCACCTATTCCCGCTGGGACGGCACTCAAAAGGGCTTTGAGGTCGATGCCGAGTCGCTTTTAGAAGCGGTCACCGACGACCTTTTGTACCATGGCGACGTCAATAGCGCCTTGCGCCGACTCATGCAGCAGGGCCTCACCGACCGCAATGGCGAGCGCATTGAGGGCATGCGCGACATGATGAACAAAATTCGCGAGCGTCGTGAAGAGCTTTTAGAGCGTTCCGATCTCGGTGGTGTGTACAGCGAAATTTCTGAGGCACTCGACGACATCATTGACGAAGAGCGTCACAAACTCGACCAAAATGTTGCCGATGCTCAGGCAAGTGGCGATGAGCGCCGTCTCGATACCGCACAGCAGTCGTCTGTTGAGCATCACCTCGAACTGGAAATGCTTCCGCAAGATCTTGCAGGCAAGGTGAAGGGTTTGCAAAATTACGATTTCCAGTCGAAGGAAGCAGCAGCGCGTTTTGAAGAACTCATGGAAAAACTTCGTGAGCAACTCATGCAGCAATATGTCGATCAGATGAGTGGTGATATGCAAAACATGTCGCCAGAAGATCTACAGCGCACAAAAGACATGATGGCTGCGTTAAACGACATGCTCGATAAACGTGAGCAAGGCGAAGACCCGCAATTTGAAAAGTTCATGAATGAATTCGGCGATTTCTTCCCCGAGAATCCACAAACACTCGATGAGCTTTTGGAAATTATGGCCCAACGCATGGCAGCAATGCAGGCGATGATGAACTCCATGACCCCCGAGCAGCGGGCGCAAATGCAACAACTCTCTGAGCAGTTGTTAGAAGACATGGATCTGCGCTGGCAGGCCGATCGGTTAAGTGAGCGCTTGCAAAACCTCGTTCCGGGTGCTGGGTGGGAGCGTCAGTACCAGTTCAATGGCGATGAACCAATGGGCATGAGTGAAGCCATGAAAACCATGCAGCAACTCGGTGAACTCGATCAAATGGAAGGCTTCATGCGTAATGCCACCACACCTGGTGCACTTGCCGAAGCCGATCTCGACAAAGTGCGAGAACTGCTGGGTGAAGACTCTGCTCGCTCACTCGAACGCTTGGCAGAACTCACCAAAATGCTGGAAGAATCGGGCTTAATTAACCAAAAAGAAGGCAAATTAGAGCTGACGCCGAAAGGTCTTCGGAAAATTGGCGCCAATGCGTTACGCGACCTCTTTGGAAAATTAGCAAAAGACAAAATCGGCCAACACCAAATGCGCGAGAGCGGTGGTGGCCATGAGCGTCGCTACGAGACAAAGCCCTATGAGTATGGCGACCCCTTCCGTCTCGATCTTCAGCAAACTCTGCGCAATGCAATTCGCCGTCAAGGTGGAGGAACTCCCGTTCAACTCTCTCCAGAAGATTTTGAAATTGAGCGTACGGAACACGTCACTTCCTCATCCACAGTGGTGATGATCGACCTCTCCATGTCGATGCCTATGCGCGACAACTTCTTGCCCGCCAAAAAAGTTGCAATGGCGTTGTATTCACTTATTACCTCCCAATATCCACGCGATTACTTGGGTCTCGTTGGGTTTAGCGAAACTGCGCGCATCTTGACTCCTGAACAACTGCCCCCAGTGTCGTGGGATTTTGCGTACGGAACAAATATGCAGCACGGATTTTTACTTGCTCGTCAACTGCTTTCCAAGCAACACGGCACAAAACAAATCATCATGATCACCGACGGTGAACCCACTGCGCATATCACGCCACATGGTGACGTCTTTTTCAATTACCCACCTGTGCGAGAAACGGTGGAGTCCACTTTGGCGGAAGTAATGAAATGCACACGTGAAGGAATCGTCATCAACACATTCATGCTCGATGCCAATGGTGGGTTACGGCAGTTCATTGAGCGCCTCACCGAGATCAATAAGGGTCGCGCATTCTTCACCACCCCGGAAACTTTGGGCGACTATGTGCTCGTCGATTTCATCGAACACAAGCGTCGCCTCAGCCGTTCCCGATAGTGCAAACATACCGAAAACCCCAATAAATGAGCCAAAAACGCGTCTGATGAGTGTAAAAACCCAATAAATATCGGGTTTTTTGACGTTGGGCTGAAAAAGTAACCATTCGTCCCGTAGGGTCCTCAGGTGGGCAAAATCAGCGCACTTGCTTATTTCATAAGGATTTGGCAGAATGACAGCAATGTAATTACAGCCCTGCCATCACTGCATGCCATTTCTGGATGTTCGTGATCTGCAGAGCGGGAGGCAAGCGAATGCAATTCCCAGAAACGGATGAATTGAGTACAGAACGCGGTTGGCAAGATCAGGCCAACTGTCTTGGTGTTGACCCCGATCTCTTTTTCCCTGAACGGGGTGCTTCTACTCGTGAAGCAAAAGAAGTGTGTCGTGGTTGTGTCGTTCGAGGCGAATGCCTTGAGTACGCATTAGTCAACGGCGAAAAGTTTGGTATTTGGGGCGGGCTCTCTGAGCGTGAGCGTCGTCGCTTGCGTCGTGCTCGTGCTCAAGCAAATCGCCAAGCGATCTAGCAACTTTTACTGCACTTTCAACAACGTGTCGAAGCGCGCTTCGATTGTTTTGTCAACTCCAATATCAAGCTCGCTCCAGCGGCTGTAATCAATTTTCTTTAGCGCCTGCATAGGCATGAGCCCCACAAGTTCTGCGCGTGCAATATTGGCGTATTGAGCAACGATGTCGTATGCCGTATCTACGTTCATGATGTCTACATCTGTGAGGTTCATGCTGATTTGTGCATGCCCATCTACTAAAAAGCTCAATGCGCGTAGGCCTGGTTGACGAATGTTCAGCACAATCTGACGTGCCGTATCCATAGTGGCATCGGCGAGGAAAAGATTGTAAGCAACTAAAACTTCCCTGACGCCTACACACATCGCTCCGGCGGTTGGGTGTGCGGTGCGTGGTCCCACATCGGGGAAAAGAGAAGTCCATGCTGTGCGACGAATATCGGGAAGCGCGCGTTCTGGTCCATATAAAAAACTAGGAACACCAAGTTCGTCGGCAGCCCATTGCGCAAATGCATTGCGCTCGTGAATTGCTTCGATGAATGTGGAATTGCCAAGAGGAACAAAAGGCACAACATCAACCACTCCGAGGCGAGGATGTACACCTGCATGCTCGTGAATATCGAGGAGGTCGATGGCGCTTCTGGCGAGGAGTCGCGGGGCGTGTGTGCCACGCAGGGTAAAGACGCTGCGGTGATGGTCGGGGTCGGTATGAGTGTCGAGGAGATCGGCGGCAACGGCTGCGCTCAATTTGGCAAGTTTCCCAGCGTTTTGGCCCTCGCTGATATTGACGACGCACTCAATCACAGGGTTATTTTTATCTCATCTCTCAGCGCAGCGGTGGTAGGTTAAAGGCATGTTCGCATTTCTCCAAGGTCCAGAACTCATCGCCGTTGCTGTTGTTGTACTCGTTCTTTTTGGCGGCACGCAATTGCCGAAGTTTGCAAAAAACCTCGGGCAGGCACAAAAAGAGTTTAAAAAAGGTCTTGCCGATGGCCAGTCCGATAAGTCTGGCGATTCCGACTCTAAGTAATGCGTTCTCGCGTTGCTTAGGCGGCGCGGCGTTGAGACTTCAAGCGGCGGCGGGCACGTTCACTCATGCCGCCCCACACCCCGTGTTCAATTTGTTCCGATAGTGCGTATTCCAGGCAGTGATCGCGAACTGGGCACGTAGAACAAATCTTGCGCGCCTTGTCGACCCCAGCACCGTCCGAGGGAAAGAAGATGTCGGGCTCAACAAGGCGGCAATTGCCCAGTGACATCCATTCAGTTGAACGATAAGAACCAAGATTGCGCTGGTTTTCATAGTGCTGGATATCGGTTGTGGTCATGGCGAGCCTTTTCTGGGAAGAGAACTTTGGTCGTACAAGAGTTCTGACGGCACAGAGTGAGAAAAAGTTCCCGAGAGGTCATATGGCGACTCTGCGGTATCCTGAGGGCTCCTAGGAGGTTCCCGTGTCCGATATCAATGCCACCCCAGAAGCGCCACGCGCACATGCCCGCATCGTGTATCTCGGCCCTGTTGCCCCCCATTGGGAGGTCTATGGCGACTACGGCGACCAAGCCCTCATCGACGAGTTCCGCACTCGAGTGTTGGCCCGTTTAGTGCTCCTCACCCGCGACGACCCACAATTCCGCCGCAATAGCGAGCGCATTGCCCGCGATGCAGAGCGTGAACTCATCACCATCGAGTGGGACCTTGGCGATTCCGTCAAGCTCTAAACACTCGTAGTGTGCAAATTATCCCAGTAGTCATTTCCCGTTCATTGACTGTTCAGGTAAAACTCCTATGACGAAATGGGAACAGACATACTCTGCGAAGATCGACGAACGTTTTTTCAACCGCGATCTCAGTTGGCTCGCATTTAATGCGCGTGTTTTGGCAATGGCGAGAGAAGAGGGAATTCCACTTCTCGAACGAGTCAAGTTTCTTGCCATTTTCTCTTCAAACCTCGATGAGTTTTTCCAAGTTCGCGTGGCGGCACTCAAAAACCAAATTGATGCAGGAACTTCTCATCGCGGTGCCGATGGGCGCCGCCCACATGAGTTAGATCGTGATATCAGCAGCACAGTTCACCGTTTAGTTGCCGAGCAAGAGTTGCTCTTGCGCGAAGAAATTCTGCCAGAACTCAAAAAAAATGACATCGTTTTGCAGCGTTGGGAAGATGTTTCTGCAGCAGAAAAGGCAGTTCTGTCGAGGGAATTTGACCAGCGTATTTTCCCCATTCTCACCCCGCTTGTTGTAGACCCAGCACACCCATTTCCCTATGTTTCCGGATTAGCGCTCAGCATTGCAGTGATGTTGCGTGACCCTGAAACTGGCGAAGAGCGTTTTGCGCGTCTGAAAGTCCCACCGCTTTTGCCACGGCTACTCAAACTGGAGAACACTCAACATTTCATTCCCGTAGAAGATGTCATTATTGCGCATCTTCCCGCCTTGTTTGAAGGAATGGAAGTCAAAAGCGCAACTACCTTCCGCGTTTCGCGCGATGCCGACCTCGACGTAGACGATGAAGAAGCAGAAGATCTTCTGGAAGCAGTCGAAGCTGAATTACGCCGTCGGCGATTTGGTAGAGCAGTGCGTCTTGAAGTGCGTGACTCCATAGATGACACAGTTTTGCAATTGTTGATTGAAGAATTTGAAGTGGAAGAACACGATGTTTACCAATTCAATCTTCCTCTCGACCTCACCAGCTTGTTCGCTATTAGCGCGTTACCAGTTCCCGCATTGCGCGACACGCCTTGGCCAGCAGTTACTGCGGGTCGGCTAGCAGCGGCGAGCGAACAAGATCGCTCCATATTCAGCGTGATTCGCGAGCGTGACCTTTTGGTGCATCATCCATATGAAAGCTTTGTGACCTCAACACAAGCTTTTATTGAAGAGGCAGCGAACGACCCTCGTGTGCAGTCAATTAAAATGACCTTGTATCGCACCTCTGGCGACAGCCCCATTGCACAAAGCCTCATTCGTGCAGCTGAACGTGGCGTGCAAGTAGTTGCCCTCATCGAGCTCAAAGCGCGTTTCGACGAGGCAGTGAACGTCACTTGGGCCAAACAACTTGAACGTGCGGGCGTGCATGTGATGTATGGAATTGTCGGCTTAAAGACACATGTGAAGTGCGCGCTAGTTGTGCGAGAAGATGGCGACGGGCTACGCCGGTATGTGCATTTTGGAACGGGCAACTACAACTCAAAAACTGCTGGCCTTTATGAAGACCTTGCAATCTTCACGTGCAATCCTGAACTTGCATCCGATGCTTCGCGTCTCTTCAACCACCTCACGGGGTTTAGCAGAAATGACTTGTATCAACATCTATTAGTTGCTCCAAATCATTTAAAGCCGCGTCTGATTGAGCTGGTTCGCCAAGAAGCCAGTGCCGGGCAAAACGGATACATCCGATTGAAATTGAATTCGCTTGCCGATACTCAAATGATCGAAGCACTGTATGAAGCGAGTGAAGCTGGCGTCAAAATCGACATCACGGTGCGTGGAATATGCGGCATCCGCCCAGGTGTGCCCGGAATGTCGAGCAACATTACGGTGCGTTCGATTTTGGGTAGGTACCTAGAGCATTCTCGCATTTACAAGTTCGGTAATGGAAATGGCCCAGGAGTGCCGCGTTGGTACATCGGATCCGCAGATCTCATGTCACGCAACCTCGACCGTCGCGTAGAGGCGCTGGTGCCTGTGCTGCAGGAAAAGCATCAACAATGGTGTGAAAAGGTGCTTTCATATCTCACCGACCCCACTGCGCCGCACTTTGTGCTCAATGCAGCAGGTCAGTGGGAGCGTTCAGGAGACTCTTTCGCGATGCGCAATGCTCAAGAAGACCTCTACAAATGGGCTAAAAATCAACAAGAGCGCCGAAACTCTTAAGTGAAATACAATTCAGCAGTCGTTGGTGGCAGGTCAATTTGTCTCACAGGGTATTCTGTGGGCGAGGGCAATTAGAGGAGACACGGCAATGGAAGAACTGCGCAAAGGTTTTCACCACGAGTTAGATGAAGTTCGACTCTCACTTGCGCGCCTTGCGGCCTCTGTTATTGAAGCGATTCCTCGCGCAACAAATGTGTTGCTTTCGGGTGACCTTGAAGGCGCTGAGTATCTCATTTTGGCCGATGATGAAATTGATTCACGGTCCATTGCCCTAGAAGATCGCTGTTATCAGTTGTTGGCACTGCAGGCCCCGGTAGCCGGCGACCTACGTCAGCTCATTTCTATTCTCAAAATGGTAGGAGAAATTGAACGCTCTGCCGACCTCACTGTGAATATTGCGAAGGCAGCTCGCCGTATTTATGGTCATTCGCTCGATCCAAAGTTGCGCGGCATCATCACCAAAATGGGAGAGCAAGCACAGCAACTGTTTACCTCTGCTCTGCAGTCTTTTGAAGAGAACGATGTTGCTATTGCTGGCGCCATTGACGATATGGACTCGTATCTCGACAGCTTGCAACGCCAATTTGTGCAGGCAATTTTTGAAAGTCATGCCGCAGGAAATATCGATTTGCAAGTGGCTATTCAGTTAGCAGTGGTGGCTCGTTTCTACGAACGAATTGGTGACCATGCAGTGAATATTGGTGAACGTGTGCTCTTCATTGTGAGTGGCTGGCGCCCAGAAAACAAAGGCGCTGCTCGTCATGCGGCAAAAACTGCATTCGACGATACCTACGGTATTCCTCTTCCTCACACCAACACTACAGAAGGCTAGTTTCCATGCTCATCGTGGGAATTGCCATTGGTCTCATTGTTGGTGCTCTTTTCTCTCGTGTGTTTCTGCTTCGTCATGGAGCCAACAAAGCGAATAGCGAAACAGTTGATGTGCCTGTAGAACCCTTGCCATTAGTGGCAGAGGTTCATATTGCGGAACTCAATTCTGTACTGAATGCAATTCCACTTGGAGTTGTTGTGACCGATGAACAAGGAAGCATTGTTTTAGACAATCACATTGCTGCAGGTGTGGGAGTTTTGCGACATATCGACGTGCTGGTTGACGAAGCTGTTGAGCGAATGATCAAGAAATCTCGTGCAACTGGTTCAGTTGTGCGCGAGACTCTTGAGTTATTCGGACCCCCACCACGAACATTGGTTATTGAGGCGATGCCTCTTGAGGGCTCAAAGTCCATTGCGATCATTGAAGATATTTCGGAACGAACACGAATCGATGCTGTACGCACAGATTTTGTGGCAAATATCAGTCATGAATTGAAAACTCCAGTAGGAGCTTTGTCTATTCTCGCCGACACCATTCGTGATGAAGACGATCTGAAAGTCATCCATCGACTTTCATCAAAAATGGTGAAAGAGTCCAACCGTATGGCTAAAACCATTGATGACTTGCTTGAGTTGTCACGCATTGAACTCGATGGTTCAGTGGTTCCCGAGCCCGTGAGCATTTTTTCCGTTGTTGCAGAGTCAATAGACCGAATGGCCTACTTTGCGGCTCAGGCGGGCATCGGTATTGTTTCGCAACTCCCCGAAGATGATTGCGTAGTAAAAGGCGATCGGCTCCAGTTGGTCTCAGCTGTTTCGAATCTCATCGATAACGCAGTGAAGTACAGCGAAAAGGGCGACAAGGTCACTGTTTGCGTGGCTCCACTCGAAGAAACGGTCGATATTTCGGTGAGCGATGAAGGTATTGGAATACCTCAAAGCGATATCGACCGCATATTTGAGCGTTTCTACCGGGTCGACCGAGCCCGCAGTCGGGGTACAGGAGGAACGGGGCTAGGGCTTTCAATTGTGCGTCATGTTGTGAACAATCATGGCGGTACGGTGAACGTCACCTCACAAGAAGGTGAAGGTTCAACCTTCGTGCTCACTCTCTTGCGTCCTAGCGGTAATACTGCAGTGAACAACATATGAACGCCTCCACTACTTCCCATACCGTTCTCGTCGTTGAAGACGAAGAATCATTTGTCGACGCTCTACTCGTTGGTCTGAAAAAAGAAGGCTTTCGTGTTGAAGTTGCCCGTGATGGCTTAGAGGCACTCGATATGTTCGATCGTGTTCAGCCCGACATTATTCTTCTCGATGTGATGCTGCCGAAAGTGTCGGGCATCGACGTGTGCCGGCAATTGCGCAAAAAATCACAAGTGCCCATCATTATGGTGACAGCTAAGGCTGCAGAAATAGACACAGTGGTTGGTCTTGAAGTGGGGGCCGACGATTACATCACCAAGCCCTACCGCCTTCGTGAACTAGTGGCGCGTATGCGTGCGGTCATGCGTCGTGCTCCTCTTGACCGCGCTGGCGAACTCACAGAAGGTGCATTGCAAGTGGGTGACATCACACTCGACCCGGAACAACATGAAGTTGTGATTCGTGGTGCAAAAACAGCTCTTCCGCTCAAGGAATTTGAATTGCTGCATTTGCTCTTGGCAAATGCAGGGCGAGTCTTGCCGCGTGAAACTCTCATCGACCGCGTATGGGGGAATGACTATGTGGGCGACACAAAAACACTCGACGTTCACATCAAACGGTTGCGAGCAAAAATAGAGTCAGACCCTGCGAACCCCGACAAAATCATCACCATTCGTGGTCTTGGTTACAAGTTCGAACGCAGTCGTTCCTAACTCTTTGTTGCATTGCTTTGTGCCTAACATGGCATAGTGAGCAATAGTCGACCATCTAAAAGCGGCGGCTCCATTGGTCTTCCTGCGCGACCATTGTTTTTCTCACTCGCGCGAACACATGTTTTGATGACCGCAGGTGAAGCCGCAATGACGGTGGCACTTGCCAATTCTCTTTTCTTGTCAATGAGCCCCGATGCGGCTCGTGGGAAAGTTGTGCTCTTCCTTGCGCTGAGTTTGGCGCCATTTGCTGTGGTGTCGCCACTCATCGGGCCCGTCATCGACCGCATGAAAGGCGGCAGACGACTCGTTGTATGCCTTGCGGCCTCAGGCAGGGCAATTGTGACCCTTCTCATGATTGGTCGCATCGATTCGCTCACTCTTTTTCCTCTTGCCTTTGCGGCAATGGTGCTGTCGAAGACCTACTCCGTTTCGAAGTCGGCTTTGGTTCCCACCGTGGTGAAATCAGAGTCCGATCTGGTAGAGGCCAATAGCCGGCTCGGTCTTTTAGCTGGCGTTGTGGGCTTTGCCGTCGCCATTCCTGCTGGTTTGCTGCAACTGCTATCTGACAATGCACCGTTGTTTCTTTCCGTCGTTTTCTTTATTGGTGCTGTGGTGTCGGCAACACAACTGCCCCGAGGTGAGCGGGTATCGCAAGCCCCACCAACACAAGCCGAGCGAGAGGAACTACATTCTCCGCGATTGCTGCGCGCTTCGCGAACGATGTGGCTCATGCGGGGTCTCGTGGGGTTCATGTTTTTTCATCTTGCATTTTGGTTGCGCGACCAGAAAGCAGGAACGGTGTGGTTTGGTTTTGCGGTGGCACTGTCGACGCTTGCAACGATGGCAGGCAACGCGTTGTCGCCAATGTTGCGTCGTAAGTTGCATGAAGAAACCATGATGCTGTCGGCGTTGTTGACGCTGACAATTGTTGGTTTCTTCACCACGTATGTTGGGGGAGTCACGGGAGGAGTCATTTTGGCTGCCGCCGTGAACTGTGCAGCAGCTATTTGTCGACTCGCCTTTGAGTCGGTTGTGCAAAGCGATGCACCCGATGTCAACCGAGCCCGAGCGTTTGCTGTATTTGAAACTCAGAATCAACTGGCGTGGGTGTTGGCGGGGTTGATACCGGTACTTTTCCGGATCTCTGGCGATGTCGGTTTCGCACTCGTGGGAATTACAACAGCGCTAGGAATGTTGATCTTTGTGATGTGGGGTCGGTTTTCTATTCGCATTCAAGGCGGGCAAGCCATAGGCCTGGGGCGTCGACCTCGGCGGGGGTAGGGAGAGCCGATGGGTTCGCAAGAATGCCCAAGAGCATTTCAGGTGAACTGCGTTCAATGACTCCGGCTACAAAACTTTTCCCTCGCGTCACCACTGCGCGGGTGTAACGCACGCCGAGGAGATGTTCTACAAAGACATCGGCAGGCGACTCTTCAATGCGGCGCCGGCGAACGGCTTCTGCGATGGCGCCTGCTCCACCCAAAACACGCTGAGCAACAGTGTCGACGGTCCAGTCGATGACACCCACAAGAGTGGCAAGAAGTGCATCGAGTGCTGGCATCATGGCTTCTTGCTCGGGTGAGATAACAGCTCCGAGCATAATTTCAGGCTGCGAAAAAGCATGTTGAAGTGCAGCCATAGGGTTATCGGCGTCAACCTCAAGATGTGCCATTCGTTCAAATGCTGCGGAGGGGTCGGGGCGGAATGCTTTGACGTGCTGTTCTACTGCTTGCAAAAGTGCTTGGCGAATATGAGGAACTTGCAGAACTGCATGAGCAGCAAGTTCGTGAATAAGCACCCACATCCGCATGTCGGCATGAGGCAAACTCCAACTTTCTGCAAAGTCATCGATTGTGCCAGGCACAAGCAAAATGGTGTTATCGGGGCTGCGTGGTAACAGGAGGTCGTATTGGCCAAAAGCCTTTTGTGCGAGCTGCCCAATCATGGAGCCGATGGTCATCCCCAGCAGCGACGGAGCCATCATGCTTGCGAGGTTGCGCATCATCTGCGACATCGGGTCGGAGTTTTCAAGGTCTAAGTCGGAGTGGGCACCAGCCTCGGTAGCAGCAGGTTGGCCAAGAGCTGCAGCGAGCTCATTGAAAAGTGGTTTATAGGCATTGAGCGTTGAGTGGCACCACTGAGCAGGAGTGCAGAATTCATATTTTGCCTGACTCAAAGAGAGTTGTGCAGGGTCGCCGAGCACATCGCCCACATGCATGACGGCAATAGGAATGAGTTGCTCCATGGCAATGCGAGCAGCGGGGTCAACGTTGGGTTGGCCTCCCTCAGTTGACGTGCCCATGACGGCAAACTGCTGAGCGATGTCCCAATTGAGGGGGCCTTGACCAGCCATTGCTTTCATCATGTCGCCAAAAAATGGCAACCCGCCAAAGGGGTTATCACCCATTCCGTTTTCACCCATAGAGCGATGTTATGCCTGGTCGAAGTGAAACACATGACGCAGAGATGATTGGGCGAAAGAGGTACGCTGAAGTCGTGCAAGGCCCCGTCGACTCCTCACTTTGGATCGCGGTGACACATGAAGATCTGCCAGTTGCTGCTGCGTATGAATGGAGCATTTTGCCCACCTGCGGTGCGGTGGTTCTCTTTTCAGGCACCATGCGCAATCATGCCGACGGGCGTGATGAAGTGAGCAAGTTAACGTACGAGGCCTATGAAGAGCAGGCAATTGTTCGCATGCGTGCCATTGCGCAGGAAGCGCAAAAATCATGGACTGGCATTGGTCGCATAGCCATGATCCACCGCCTCGGTGACCTTGAACTGGGTGATAGTGCTGTCATCGTGTGTGTCTCATCAGGTCATCGCCCCGAGGCCTTCGAAGCGGCGCGGTTTTGTATTGATGCATTGAAGGCATCTGTTCCCATTTGGAAAAAAGAAGAATGGGCAGGTGGCTCCGATTGGGGAACGCGCAGCCAAGACATCGGGAAAGTTTCTTCACCCACAATGGGAAGTGTGTAACAACAACATGCAAGTAGCAATGTACATTTTTACCTTTCTGGCAGTGCTGTGTGCAGCAGCGCTCGGCACCATACTTTTGCGCGAAAATCGCAAGACAGGAATTTACGATGGCATCGATCATTTTCGGCGCCATATCGACGCGCTATCTCCTGATGCTCGACGCAACGTTGTAGCTCGTCAAATCAAAAATGACGATTCTGGACAGAGTCGCTCACCGCGCCTGTAATAAGACGTACACTAGAAATACCCATGGCACGCGACCTTGCAATAGACCTTGGCACCGCCAACACCCTTGTATATATGAAGGGCAAAGGCATTGTGCTCAACGAACCTTCAGTCATTGCGGTGAACCGCAAAACAGGTGAGGTGCTGGCAACTGGCCACGAAGCATGGAACATGATTGGTCGTACACCGGGCTACATCGTGGCTGTTCGGCCATTACGTGGTGGCGCCATTACCGACTTCGATATCACAGAGCGCATGATTCGTTTGTTGTTGCAGCGTGTAGGCGTTTCACGTTTTACGCGACCAAAAGTAGTGATTTGTGTGCCATCGGCAATTACGGAAGTAGAACGTCGTGCGGTCACCGACGCGACGCGTCGCGCAGGTGCATCCGATGCGCAGCTCATTGAACAACCAATGGCAGCAGCAATTGGCGCCGAGTTACCCATCGATGAGCCTGTAGGAAACATGATCATCGACATTGGCGGCGGCACCAGCGAGACCGCTGTGATCTCACTTGGTGGTGTGGTCACTCTTGAAGCAATTCGCGTGGGCAGTTTCGATATCGATGCCGCAATCCAAACCTACGTACGTCGCGAACACGGTATTGCCATTGGTGAGCGCACTGCAGAAGACATCAAAATTCAAATCGGAACTGCCACCCCAATGCCCAATGAGCGTGGCGCGCAAGTACGTGGGCGTGACCTTGTTACTGGTCTGCCGAAAAACATTATGTTGACCCCAGAAGAAGTGCGTTTTGCTATCGATGAAGTGGTGTCTCAAATTGTGAACTCGGTAACTCGCTGCTTGTCAAAAGTGCCGCCAGAAATGGCACAAGATTTCCTGCAGCGCGGCATGTACCTAGTGGGGGGTGGCGGGTTGCTCCGTGGTCTTGCACAACGAATTGAAAAAGAAACCGATGTTCCTGTGCGCATGTCGCCAATGCCATTGGAAGCAGTTGTACTTGGTGCCGGACACTGTGTAGAGAACTATCAAGTGTTGCGCAGCATGTTCATGGGTGCTCGCCGCTAGTCCTTAGCGTTGAACAAGTTGAAAAATCTTGCCATCTAAGGTGAGCACGAAAACTTTTCCTTGAGCAGTACTGCGGACCGCAGTAATTGACCCAACGTTGCGCTGCACAACGACTTGTTTCTGTGTGGTTTCTCCACTCACCCAAATTGCAGTAATGCGACCACTGCAATAGTCACCAAAAACAAACCAGTCTTTCCAGGCAGGTAGTTGTGGGTCGCGAACTCGTGTGCCACCTGAAACAGAGCAACCAACATCTCCGTGTTTGTAGGTAAAAACTGGCTTTTGATGTGGCTGCGCTGGCTCGTCGGTGTTGTAGCGGGTGTTACCTTCCCAAGCGCTCCAACCGAAGCTGGTGTCTTTGCCTGCGCCTTGTGCAGCCCAGGCAACATTCACTTCTTCCCACATATTCTGCCCTACATCTGCAATCCACAAATTGTTCGACGAGTCGAACTCGAAGCGCCATGGGTTACGCAGTCCGCGCGACCAAACAACAATGTCGTTAGTTTTCTCATTTTTTGCCGTCGGTGAAAGTGAAAGAATTTTTCCTAATGGAGAACTGATCTTTAATGCCACTCGCTCTGGGTCGCCACCAGAACCACCGTCGCCAGTACCAACGTAGAGTCGACCTTCTGGACCAAAAGCGAGACCACCGCCATTGTGGTTGGCGTATGGCTGTTTCACCGTGAGCAGCACAGTGCGCGTTGAAACATTCGCAGTGTTTGTTGCCGTCATTGCATAGCGAACCACTTCAGTATTTCCTTGCTGATTGGTGTAGTTCACGTATATGTATTTTCCATTGGGATGAAACACAATGCCAAGGAGCCCACGTTCTCCGCTTGCCGATGTGCGTTTCCGAAGGTCTAGAGCAGTGGTTTTCTTGCCTTTGACAAATCGCTGCACAAGACCATCTTGCTCAGCAATGTATAGCGCGGAATCGTTCAGGCGCGTAGCAATGTCAACAGGCATCTTTGCGCGAGTAACAAGAACAAGTTTGGTTTTGTTTGTGCTGGCCGCAACTGGCAAAACTTGAAGCAGGCATGTTGCACTTAGCAACGCACCGAGCATGAGCAGTTTTTTAGGCATCGTGATTGATGCGTGTGAGTCCTTCTTGGATCACCGTTACAGCGAGTTCGCCACTAGCGGTGTAGATAGAGCCGCCAGCAAGGCCTCGTGCATTGGACGTTGAAATGGAGTACTGATCGTAAAGCATCCATTCATCGGCGCGGAATGGGCGGTGAAACCACATGGCATGATCGAGGCTTGCCATTTGCACTCCCTTGGAATTCCACGAAAGACCATGTGGCAACAAGGTGGTATCGAGCAGTGTGAAATCGCTTGCATATGTTGCGATGCATGTATGCAAGACAGGGTCGTCGGGAAGACGTCCGTCGGCACGCATCCATACGCGTTGCCCGAGCGAGGGGTTTCCTTCGCGAGCGAAAGGGTCGGAGTCGACATAGCGCAGGTCGATAGGGCGCGGACGGTCGTACCACTCACCGATGATGTCTTTGTAGGGCGCCATGCGCTCTTTGAAGTCGGGGAGTGTCTCTGGGTCGGGAACACCCGATGGGCCTTTAATTTGATGGTCGGGCCCGGGCTCTACGGTGTGAAACGACGCCTGCAAGTTGAAAATGACCTTGCCGTGCTGAATGGCAACCACACGGCGCGTGGTGAAACTGCGGCCGTCGCGAAGGCGGTCTACTTCGTACAAAATGGGTTTGCCAGGGTCTCCGGGTCGCAAGAAGTATGCGTGAAGCGAATGAACTTGGCGGTCGGTCTCGTCGACCGTGCGTGCGGCTGCAACAAGAGCCTGACCAGCAACTTGACCACCAAACACCCGTTGGCGATTTTCGTCAGGTGATTTCCCACGAAAAATATTGACCTCAATAGGCTCGAGATCTAACAGGTCGACTAGGTCATTAAGTGAGGAAGTCATGTACCTCTATGTTGCCACTTTTTGAGGGAAAAAACTCCGCTTATCTCTGAGAAATTGTCACTCGTCATGCTGATCTACAGTATGCACATATGGAAAACACTCAAACTTCATTTCCCAAAGGGTTTCTGTGGGGCACAGCCACTGCTGCACATCAAGTGGAGGGTAATAACACCAACAACGATTGGTGGGAATGGGAACACCGTGCTGATACGCCGTGTATAGAACCAAGCGGAGACTGTTGCGATCAGTATCACCTCTACCCAAGTGACATCAAGCTCATTGCTGATCTGGGGTTGCAGGCGTATCGCTTCAGCATTGAGTGGTCGCGTGTAGAACCAGCCGAAGGCGAGTTTTCACAGGCAGCTTTGCAACATTACAAACGTGTCATTGCCTCGTGTTGGGAAAATGGGGTGCAGCCCATCGTGACCTTGCATCACTTCACAACACCACTGTGGCTTGCTGCACAAGGCGGTTGGGAAAACCCTCGCGCTGCAGACCTTTTTGCGCGCTACAGCGCAAAAGTCGCTCAATTTCTCGGCAATGATGTTGCGCGTTGGTGCACAATTAACGAACCAAACATGGTGTCCACGATCGGATATCTCATTGGTCAATTTCCCCCGGGCAAACGCAGCAAATCATCAAGAGATGCTGTCAATGCAGTTTTCTGCGACGCACACACAAAATCACGCGATGCAGTGAAATCCATTTCTTCTGCGCCCATTGGGCTCACGCTGGCAATGGTGGAATTTCAAGTTGATGCTCAATCTGACAACCCAGATGAAATTGCACTGGCACATGCAAAACGTCAACAAGGTTTCGATGGCCTTGAAACATGTTTCTTGGAAGCTGCAATTGGTGATGATTTTTTTGGAGTGCAAACTTATACGCGAGAAAGATTTAACGCGCAAGGGCGGATGAAACCAGACCCCGATGCTCGGCTCACCATCATGGGCTACGAGTACTATCCTCAAGCTTTAGAAGCAACCATTCGTCGTGCCTATACCGAAACACGAGGGGTGCCCATCATGGTCACCGAAAACGGCATCGCGGTCGTAAACGACCAAGAGCGTGTTGAATACGTCGAAGAAGCATTGCGCTGTGTTTTGCGTTGTATTGCCGACGGCATCCCGGTGGAGGGGTACATGTACTGGAGTCTGCTGGACAATTTTGAATGGGCCTATGGATACGGTCCAACATTTGGTCTTGTTGGGGTGAATCGGGAAACACAAGAGCGGCACATTAAACCAAGTGCTCGTTGGCTGGGAGAAGTTGCACGAGCAAATGCACTTTTGCCTCTCGCGTAGCGTCAAAAACGGGCTACCATTTCGTCTGTGTCATTACTTCCTTTAAACCCAGATGAGCTCTTGTCCACCACGCGCGCAGTACGTAAGCGTCTCGATTTCTCGAAGCCAGTTCCCGACGATGTCATCCGCGAGTGTGCAACTGCAGCTATGCAGTCACCTTCGGGCAGCAACATGATGACCATGGGGTTCATTGTGGTGAAAGACGCTGCAAAACGAAAAGCAGTGGGCGATATCTACCAACAGTGCTATTCCATGTACAAGTCAATGGACGGTGTGTATATCGGTTCCATCGATAAGGGCGAAGCCAGTGCAAATGATCAGCAAAAGCGTTCTGCCGACTCAGCCGACTTCTTGGGTGAGCACATGGGCGAAGCACCAGCACTCATCATTGGTTGCACACAAGGCGCTCGCCTCGACGGTGCTCCAGCAATGATGTCGGCATCGATGCTCGGAAACATTTTGCCTGGCATGTGGTCATTCATGTTGGCAGCACGTGCGCGTGGCCTCGGTACCGCATGGACCACCGTGCACCTCATGATGGAGCAACAAGTTGCCGACATCTTAGAGATTCCTTTCGACACCGTGCAGCAAGTGTGCTTGTCGCCGTTGGCCTACACCAAAGGCACCGATTTCAAAGCTGCTGCTCGACCACCAGTCGACAGTATCTTGCACTGGGACCGTTGGTAATTCACGCCAATCTGCGTCGCCATGCAGTGGCGGCAAAAGGGTTCATGCCAGAAGAAGAGGGCGATGCGTTGTACAACGCTGCCGTTTCGCTTGCTTCGCACATTGCTCGTGCACCCATGCTTGAAGTGGGGTCGTATTGCGGCAGGTCCACCATTTGGTTGGGTGCTGCTGCTCGCGAAAATAGCAGTGTTCTTTTTGCGGTCGACCACCATCAAGGCAGTGAAGAAAACCAACCAGGGTGGGAGTCGCACGATGTCACGCTGGTCGATGCACATACCGGCAGGCTCAATACGTTGCCCACATTTCAACGAACCATTACCGATGCTGAACTCAATGATGTAGTGGTAGCGGTTGTGGGGCACTCACCGACGGTTGCCCAAAGCTGGACAACGCCGTTGAGTTTCTTATTCATCGATGGCGGGCACGGTGTTGAGCCCGCTCGCGCCGACTACGCATATTGGACACCACACGTGATGCTGGGTGGTTTGTTGGCAATTCACGATGTGTTTCCCAACCCAGCCGATGGTGGGCGTCCGCCGTATGAAGACATTTACTTGCCCGCGCTCGCAAGTGGAAAATTTGTTGAAATTAGTGCAACGGGAAGTTTGCGAGTTTTGCAGCGACGGTAAGTGCTGGTTTCCTAATCGGAAAAACCGTCGTGCATAAAAAGTCGAGCACCAGGTGAAGTGCCAGCGATGGCATCGGCAGCCAAGATAATTGCGGCACCCGTATACGCAGTGCATTCATCTTCTGGAAATGAGATGAGTTGTGGGTGCACAATGCCAGTGAGATACGACCCTTCGCTGGTGCGATGTGGGCGGGTCCACAGCAAGAGTTTTTTTGCTGTATCAAAATCGCCAATTGCTGCGTAAGACAGCGAGCATTCAGCAGTTTCGGCTGCAGTAACCCAGGGCTCGTCGCTCACACAGCGCACTCCAAGACCTTCCATGACGAAAGTGTCGTAGAACATCGCGAGGCGATCTTTTGCTTGAACAGATTCTTTTGCCCCCGTGAGAATGGGGTAGTACCAGTCCATAGCAAAACGCTCTTTGGGTTCAAAAGCATGCAAGTCGGTGCGCACTACATCGTCGATGATGTCGGCAGCGCGTAGGTAAACATCGGCATGATCATCGAGAAGTGCAGCAACCATCGCACCACAACGCAGTGAGTGTCGAATAGAACACGAGCCAGTGAGAAGTGCGTAGTCCCACGGGGACTCATCGACTTCTTTAGCCCACAGAATGGTTCCGTTGGGGCGCCGCATGGACAGCACCCACTGCAACGCAGCTTTTGCTGTTGGCCAAAGTGAGTGCAAAGTCTTTTTGTCGCCAGTACACAGCCAGTGATGCCAGAGTCCTGCAGCCATGTATGCGCACACGTTGGTATCGAGTTTTGCTTCTTTCACACTCCCATCGGAGTGGTAATAGTTATGCCACGAGCCATCGCTGCGCTGTACATCGGCAAGCCATTCGTACGCGCGGCGCGCCTCGTGATGCAGCCCGAGGGTGTCGAGTGCCATTGCCGTCTCCACGTGATTCCAAGGGTCGCAGTGTCCGCCGGTATTCCACGGGATCATTCCGCTGGGAAGTTGGAGCTTGGCAATTGACTCCGCTGTTTGTGCTAGTTCGTCATGTGAAATGACACCAGGAATGTTGATGGTGTGATTCATAAAGCCCGCGCGTGATCGTGTGACTTTTGGGAGTACACCACGTAGCTCTTCCCCAGAATGGGGCTCAGAATTCGTTCTGCATACTTGGTAGAGGTAGGACGTTTCATAATGTCCCATTCGAGAAATTTCTTATACGCCTGCACGGCTTTGTGCTCTTCATTGCGTGGCCCAACAGCACAGCGCAGCCACCAATAGGGGCTATGCAACGCATGTGCATGGTGCTGACTTTTGATGGTGAGTCCGGCTGTGCGTAGCTTTGCTTTCAACTCTGTTGCACTATAAATGCGCACATGGCCACCCACTGATTTTGGTGCGTAGTACTCATCGGAAAGCATCCAGTTGATTTTCTCTGGCCACCAAGTAGGTACGGTGACGCCGAGTATTCCGCCTGGCTTGAGTACACGGTACAGCTCTGCGATTGCTGCTGTATCGGCATGAATATGTTCAAGTACTTCCGATGTAACAATGCGATCAAATGTGTTGTCGGCAAAGGGAAGTCGTGTTGCATCGCCACGGAGGCATGCGACAAATTGGTCGGCAGAAATTTCGCCAGCTTCGGCCATTGCGGCAAAAGTATTGCGAGTAGTAACTACTTCGTCTGACGCATAGTCGAGAGCAACTACTCTGGCACCCAAGCGAGCAGCCTCAAATGCGTGTCGTCCAAAACCTGCTCCTGCATCGAGAAAGAGATGGCCAGGTTGCAATTGAAGTTCAGAAAATTTCAAGGTAAGCATTTTTATTTGCCACTTCGACTTCTGATGCGGTTGTGTGGCATGTCGAGTACTTCGCGATACTGCTCAACGGTGAGTTGTGCGCAATGTTTCCAACTCCACCTGCTGGCAACGCGTTCACGGCCTGCAAGACCAATACGCTCGCGCAATGCCGGGTCGTCGAGGCCACGTCGAATTGCTGCAGCCAAAGCGTCGGCATCGCCTGCTGGGCACTGGAGGACGGTTTCGCCGTCTGTTCCAGTGACTTCGGGTAGCGCGCCACCATCGGTTGCAACGAGGCATATTCCCGTACTCATTGCTTCAATTGCAGGAAGGCTGAATCCTTCATAGAGGCTTGGAACAACAGCAAGTTGTGCCTCTGCATACAGTTCCACAATACGTTCGTCGCTGACGCCAGAGACAAAGTCAATTGCATCGGTGAGGCCAAGTGAAGCAATGAGGTCGGCGCTATGGCCTGCCTTTGGTTTTCCAATAATGGTGAGGCGTACATCGCGTTCGGTGCGGAGTTTGGCGAGTGCTTCTAATAAATACGAGAGACCCTTCAGTGCCACATCGGCAGATGCAGTGGTAATGAGTTGTCCGGGTTTGCGTTGCACTTCAGGAAGCGGACGGAACAGTTCTGGGTCAACACCCACCGGTACCAGACGCATGCGGTCTTTGCTCACACCCATATCGGTGTGGATGTCGTTGATGGAGTTTTCGCTCACTACAACAATGCGTGGCATTTTGGAGGCAACTTTGCCTTGCATCTCCACAAATGAATACCAGCGACCAATGCCGAATCGTTTGTAGCGGCTCTTGGTGTGACTCATCTCTAACTTGCGATCTTTTGTAATGGGGTGATGCAAGGTGACGATGGTGGGAATGATTTTTTCAATTTTAAGAATGTCGGTACCCAGGCACTGGTTGTCGTGCACCAAGTCGAAATCGTTCACTCTCTTTTTCAGTTCGCGGTATGCGCGCATGCTGAAGGCCTTAGGTTCTCCAAAAGTACCTTTCAGGAACTGGGCAGCCTCAACGATGTTGGGCAGATTATTGAGTTCCCAATATGCCGGAAAACGACCGGGGTATTGGTCGTTAAAAATATCGAGGCTCGGCAATTGATGAAGGGGGACACGAGGGTCGAGGATGGGGTACGGCTGTCCGCCAAATACCTCTACATGGTGACCTAGGTCGACCAAAGCTTTGGTGAGGTGACGGGTGTACACGCCTTGGCCGCCCACGTGGGGCTTTCCACGGTAGGTGAGGTATGCGATCCGCAGCGGGCCATGGGGGTCGGCCGAAGGTTTCATAGGCGGCTCATGCTACCGCCTGGTAGGTGGACTCAGCCCGAGGTGCGCGTTCGGCCTGTGCGCTGATGGCGAATCAGGAGAAAAGCAAAACTCAACAAGAGATAAATGATGATGGGGGAATCGCCTAAATACGAATACCAGGTACGCCCAGTACGTAATTCAATGTCGGCAATTTCTACGCGACGCTCGCTGACCCTAGAGCGTTGCGACACTTCTCCACTCGGGGAAACAAATGCAGAAAAACCAGTGGGTGCCACTTGCACAACTGTGCGTCCAAACTCAATAGCACGTAATTGGGACGACGCGATTTGTTGAGATTGCAAAAGAGTTCCTCGATACGAAGAACCGTTGGTGGGATTCTTGATGATGGATGCTCCACGCTCAATTCCTTCATTCACCCGACCACCAAAAAATATTTCCCAGGAAACTGGAGTGGAAAAAGAAACAGATGAAAGCGCTTCGCCACTGATGGTGGGATGAGAAAGTGGAATGACACTGATCGCTGGCGTCTTCCCTTTAATAGCGTCGTGGCGCACTTGGTGAACAGGTGCGCCAAGTGCATCTAAAAAACCTCGCATCGGAATGAATTCGCCGAATGGGACGCGACGCACCTTTTCGTAACGATCGATGATGTCGCCGGTGGGAGTAATAACAACTTGAGCATTGGCAAAATTGTCGGGCGGTACATCATCGGTGACACCGATTGATATTGGAGCGTTAAGTCGCTTTGCCTCTGCAGCAATTTCTTTGGCTTCGCGCGAATTGCTAAATGTTGGAACATCAACAACATTTTCTGGCCAAATCACCACGTCAATCTTCTGATCAAGGGTCAGCATCTGCGTCGCTGTGAGGTGGCGTAGAAAAACATCGCGCGGATTGGTGTTGGTAGCCCGAGTTCCTTGCGGGCCACCGCCTTGTACATATGCAATGCGTAATTGAGTTTCGTCAGGGAAACTATTCCCTGTGGGGGCAATGGCAAGTAGCAATACGCCAACAGCAATGCAGGGTAGGACAAGTCGAAAATGAGAGCAAAGAATGACAGCAAATTGCCATACGAGATACGACACAAGAAGTGCGCCACCAATACGGCCAAAACTGGCGAACCACGTATGTGATTGCGTCATTGCAAGAGTTGCTATTGGAGCACCTCCAAATGGCCAAGAAAAACGTAGAGCCTCAACAAGTACATGCGCTACGGGTTGTAAAAAGCGCCGTGGTTCTCTGCCGAATATCAATAGTTCAGCTATGCCGTGTAGACACGAAAAAAAGATCACTGTGAAGATGTACCCGGGGATGGAGATGTACCACATCCATGCCAACGTGGGGAGAAACCAACCGAGGCCAAGAGAAAAACCAAAAACGAATGACTGCTTGGGGCTTTGGCTTTTTTGGGACACTGTGTAGAAAATACCGAGGCCGATGAAAACGAAAGGCCACCATCCCCATGGTGGAGTAGCAAATGCAACACACAGACCTGCTGTCACACTGCGAAAGTGAATAAATCGCACGGGTGTTTTCATCGTTTCTTCTTTGGGGTGAATTTTACAAGCGATGCTGTCACGACGTAGCGCTCTTTTGTGGAGCGCAGTGGATGGCAGGCAAAGAAGGTTGCAATAGATGTTTTCGTTTGGCGGGTAATCCAGACAGCGCGAGGTTTCACAATTTGGTGTTTCGTTACTTTGTACTTTGCAGTACCAGTTGGAGTGTAGAAGTAGATGATGTCGCCGATGGCGATTTTGTCGAT